>Ga0206116_1000075_pt1 | contig 164345 bp, 141 predicted proteins | sample 3A1Ametagenome_FD_178000 | JGI IMG/M metagenome (GOLD analysis project Ga0206116, IMG submission 178000) | Enriched microbial communities from leaf-cutter ant dump, University of Wisconsin, Madison, United States - 3A1A | ecosystem: Environmental > Terrestrial > Nest > Insects nest > Nest dump...
GTCTGTCATAACTATGTAATGTTTAAATTTAATAAAAAGTTATCGCCGAAAAATTTTTTGAGCTTGTAATTGCTCAAAATTTTTCAGAATAACTTTTCAACTTACACAGTTTGTGAGATACTACCTTAAAATTCATGAAAACTACTCTTCTGATTATTTCAATAATTTTATTTCATCTTCCATTAACCTTTTACAAAGATACAATAAGAAGGTATGAAAGAATGATGCAATATAACCCCATCAAAGCATATGATTATGATTTTGAAAATGGAAATCTCAATGAGGTTTCACTAAGTGTAATTCTATACTTCCTAAGTAGTTTAGTATTCGCTTTATTCCCATTAATTGGAGGTTTAGGTCTGAATTGGTTTTTGGCCATAATTTTAAATTTAGCATTGTCTTTCGTAATTATTCCTTTTATAACATTTGCCTTATATCCTTCGAAATCCATTTTCACAAAAAGAACATTAAAAGTTATTGGTGCTTCTTCAATGGTAATTGCCATATTACTATGGAGGATTGGACTGCAAGATTAGTTTATGAAATACCAATCCTACATAGAAGAACTTCAAAATACCAATTCTCTATTGGAGATTAGTGATATATTACAGTGGATGAATAAATATGTTTATGAATTTAATGATGCAATACTACAATCAGATTGCGGAAAGTGGTCTAAATGGTTAAAGGACAAAACAATTCATTTATATCCTTGCGTCTGCCCTATTAGAAATGAAGACTGCATTTTTATTGAAACTTATTATAAATTATCTAAAGTCTTGGAAGTTTACAAGAAAGAAGAAAAATGCAAAAATGAACTCAATACATATCAGCAAATAAAGCATAACAAACCTGCTGTTTTTGAGTGGATAAAAGCCAATGAAAAATTTCTGAATGAAATTTTATTTTTTGACCACAAAATAAAAATTAGAGCAAATAAAGACATGCATAATATTCTAAAACTAAACTCAAAAGATTTTGAGGCAACCTTGAAGTTACAAGAAGTCTTTACAGAAATTTATTTTCTAGAAGAATATAGAAACTATTAATAACTTATAACCTATAGTTATGGAAAACACGACAACCTTAGAAAAAACATCTAAAATCATTGGATTAATTATGAAATATTCTTTGATTCTGTTTGTGTCCATTAGTGGAATAATAATTTCCTCTCAACAATTATCAAAATCCAAAAGAACATCAGAATTAAACAACGTTATTTTTAAAAGTGATGAAGATTTCCTTCAACAATTAGCCAATACTCCTGACTATTATGATCAACAAGTATTGATGCAAGCTAGTATTGACCAAAAAGCATTTGAAATCAAATATGGGAGAAAATTAAGACCTGGAGAGAAAAACCCATATAGCTCTTCCAACTCCGCTCCTTTTCTCACAATAGGAATCATTGTTGTAACTTCTTTAATTTTAATCTTTTTGATTCATTTGATTTTTAAGCCTATTATTAATCTAAAGAAAAATATCAATTTATATCAGAATAAAAAACTTACAATATCACAATTTAAAGGAAAGTGGAATACCAGCTTAATTTGTAGTTTAATAATTAGCTTATTATTAGCCATACCAACCTTGGGAATTTCACTATTATTATTTATTCCTCATTTTATTCTTAAAAGCGTTCCCATAATATAATTTCTCCCTTCTAAAAATTAGCCACTCAATTAGAGTGGTTTTTTTAATACCCCAAACTATGGAAACAGATATTTTGCCTTTCCCTATTGGAATAGAATATGAAAATTTAGAATTTGAATTAGAAGTCTTACCAGAAAAAATCAAAGGATATGACAGCTACATTTATGTTGGAAAAAAAGTTAAGAATTTTCTGAATTATCCTACAGAAAAACTTGAACTGATATTTCATTGGGATATTTTACAAGCTGTAATAATAAAGCAGATTGATTTTAACCCCAAACAAAAACTCCTAAAATATTTTGAAGTTATAGAAGAAAATGAAAAATTCAGCATTTATCAAAATGAGGAAATACAATTATACATTATCAAAGCATCTAATAATATATTGTATGGAAAACCAGATGTAATTTCTTCAATTCTTCCTACTCTATTATGTTAGGAGTTTTTATGAAAAGGCATACAATTAGGCATATCCAAATTTAGTATTGCCCTAACATGTTGATTATGAATGCAAAATGAAAAGTATTGAAATCCCTCTGCTCCCACAAAGATTTAAAATCCTGGAAATACCGGGATTTTTTTGTTATGTAGCATTTCCTGTAATCTCAAAACCCTCATCCCAAACCTTCAACCGTCAGCACCATCTCGCCTTTCAGATTTCTCTGTTCCGAGATTTGACGGAGTTCTTCCAGACTGCCCCTCAGTGTTTCCTCAAACTTTTTCGAAATCTCTCTCGACAGACTTGCCTTTCGGTCACTGCCAAAATATTCGGACAGATCTTTGAGCGTTTTTGTGATTTTGTGCGGTGATTCATAAAAAATCATTGTCCGCTTTTCTTCTTTCAGTTCGTTGAGTTTGGTCTGTCTTCCCTTTTTGACCGGCAGAAAACCGATAAATACAAATTCGTTTGAAATCAGACCCGAAACCGTCAGTGCAGGGACAAAAGCAGTTGCTCCGGGCAGCGCCACCACCTCAATACCGTTTTCAACACAGGCACGGGTCAGCAGAAATCCGGGATCCGAAATTCCGGGCGAGCCGGCATCAGTAATCAGAGAAATGTTTTTTCCTTCTTTGAGCAGACCGATGATTTCTTCAGTAATCTGGTGTTCATTGTGCATATGATAAGACCGCATTGGAGTCGATATATCATAGTGTTTCAGCAATATGCCACTGGTGCGTGTGTCTTCGGCCAAAATCAAATCTGATTCTTTCAGCACTTCCACTGCCCTGAAAGTCATGTCCTTTAAATTTCCGATGGGTGTGGGAATCAGATACAGCATTTTATGGTTTTTAATTTTCGGAGGGTAAAATTCTAATCACGCCTATTCAGAATAGTATTTTTTTCCGGTTTGGTCTGCATAGCAAACGAAGTTTCCTTTTTCGTCAAAGAGTTTGATAAGAACAAAACCTTCCTGACCGTAATTCATTCTGACCGCCATCGGAATTAAGTCAAAAACTGCCTCTGTGGCGATGGATGGAATTTGTCCTCCGGGTCTTGCGTTTTTTACGTGTAATGCATATTTGTCAGCCGTTTTCAGAATATATCCCTGCAACCAATTGTCCCAGTCTCCCCAAAAAATTTCATCATAGATTGCAGGCAGGACTTCGGTAATTTCACCTCGATTGTACAGCTTCAAACCCTGTTTTCCGTCCTTGAAAACAGAGAAATGATAGTATTCCCAACCGTCAAATCGCTTTTCAGTAAAATACAGCTCACTGTTCTTTTTGGGCAAAAAATATTTACGGCCTTTGTATTTTGCTTCACGAATTGATTTTTTGACGGTTTCGCCTTCCTGTGGGTTGTATTCTTCTCTTTGTCTTGGTTGTGGAGGCACTGCTTCACCGCCCATGCCATAATCTTTGTTTTCCATGCCCATCATCTTTCCGTATTCGTCTGATTTGGGTTCGATTTCCCGATCAGAAATAACTTTAAACGTTTTTCCATCTCGTTGAATATCAATTTGTTTTCGTTTTCCGTCATTTGTGCCGTATATAATTGAGACCGCTTGGGCTGCAGCTCCGAATTTCTTTTCAAATTTCACTTTGGAAAGGATAGTCCGGATAAATTTTTCAGATTTCTTGTCATAAATCTGGAGTGTAAACCGCTCATTTGTATCAAAAGAACCAATTAACAAATCATCCGTTTCGGAGTTTGTTTTCTCAAATTCGTAGAAACTTTCCAAAATATCAGTTTGGTCTTCGTCAAATAACTTTTTACCCGAATAGGTGAATAAATTGTAGCGTGTATAGAAATCATCTTCCCAGTCGTATCTTGTATTGTTGGGGGTCAATACATATTTACCTGCTTTGATGAGTCCGTTGCTAATGTGGTAATCACCATATTCCTGATTTTCAAGTATGGTTTTTCCTTTGTAAATCAGCGTAGAAAATGCATTTGCATTTTTGTATTTGTATCCTTGCCAGAAATCGTCATCACCGTAATTCAGTTCCAATACGTCAAATTGCGGTTCTGTAACCATTTTTCCATTGTTGTCCACCAATCCGAATTGATTGCCGCTCCTGTACGGAATATAAAACTTTTGCGCCTGGATTTGGATGGCAAAAATCCAAACCGGCAACAAAAATATAAGCTTTCTCATTTTCAAATTATTTGACCTTTGCAGACAACTCCATCATCCGGTTGATTGATCTTTCTGCTCTTTTCCTCAAATCTTCATCGATCAGGATTTCAGGAAGTTCATATTTCATACACAGATAGATTTTCTCAATCGTATTCCGTTTCATAAAGAAACATTCTGAACAGTTGCAGCTGTTGTCTTCGTCTGTCATTGCCGGAATCAGTTTTTTTCCGGGCGCCAGTTTCTGCATTTCGTGGAGGATTCCGGCTTCTGTGGCAACGATAAATTCCTCGGCTTCGTCTGTTTCTATAAAATTCAGCAGTCTTGAAGTTGAACCGATAAAATCAGATGCGTTCAATACCGCTTCTTCAGATTCGGGGTGTGCAATCAGTTTTGCATTTGGGTGTTCTGACAGCTGTCTTGCAATTTTTTCGAGCGAAAAGGCTTCGTGTACGATACATGCACCGTCCCAGAGAATCATATTTCTGCCGGTTACCTTGTTCAGGTATCTGCCCAAATTTTTATCGGGCGCAAAAATGATTTCCTGATCTTCAGGCAGCGAATCAAGTATGGTTTTCGCATTGGATGAAGTCACGATGATATCGCTTTCCGCTTTTACACCGGCATCACAGTTGATGTAACTGATTACGATTGCGTTTGGATGTTCTGCACGCATGGCGCGCAATCCTTCTGCGGTACACGAATCCGCAAGCGAACAGCCGGCCTTCAGATCGGGCAGTACCACTTTTTTTGTCGGATTCAGAATTTTTGCGGCTTCTGCCATAAAGTGAACCCCGCAAAAAACAATCATATCCGCGTCGGTTTCTGCCGCAGCTCTTGACAACTGCAGACTGTCTCCCAGAAAATCTGCAATGTCCTGAATTTCGGGAACCTGATAATAATGCGCCAGGATAATCGCATTTTTTTCTTTTCTCATCCGGTTGATTTCAGCAATCAGATCTGTGCCTTCCGGAATTTCAATATCTATAAATCCTTTTTTTTCAAGCTTTGAAGTCGCTTCTTCCAATAGTGCTTCCATTGTATTTGAGTTTGCCCCGATTAATCAATTAATGTACCGAAAATTTATGAGTGCCAAATTTAAAGCGAATTGCCCGATAATTAAAGTATTCCAATGCGTTTCTTCAGTTCGGCACTCAGCGCATCCTTGTGAACGGTGTAGGCAATCGACTTCATTCTCAGATAAGGAACCGACATATAAATATGTCCGCCATTGCCTCTGTTTTTGGTGCCCCACGAATTTTTCACATCATAATATTTGTTTCCGGTCTGGTCTTTCAGTAAACCGGTAATATGCATCAGATGATCGTCTTCGGTCGAATAATTTTCAAATGCTGTCTGTCTTTCTTCGGCTGTTACCCATTTTTCGGGCAGCAAAACTTTGAAATAATCTTCCACTTTTCCTTCGCTTGGCCAAATTGCCATTCCGGCCCCGGACGAAAAAGTTTTTTCGCTTACATCGGTGTCCAGCGCCACCGTATATCCTTTTGTCAGCGCATCATCCAGCACCTGAATGTATTCGTCCAAAGGAAGATTGTAATAAGAGCCGTCCGAGAAATTATCGGGAATTTCAAGTATGAATTTTGAATAAGCCGGATGGTGTGTAAACGAAGTCAGAGTCACATAATCTTCGGGATGAATTTTTAATTCTTCCGCAAATGAATTCGGTGTATAATTTTTTCCTTCAAATGTAAAATTTTCGGGCGCCTTCCCCATGTATTCATCCAAAGTCGAATTGAACTGATTCATCCAGTCTTTTTTCATATTTTCTTTTGGATTTTTTACGATTTCTTCCACCTGATTTTTTAATTTCTTAATCATTTCCGAATGATCATAACCGCTTTCTGACGAATTCATCCCGACATATTCAGTTTGAGGAACAATTCCGAATTGAGCCACCGCATTCATCACATCATGCCCCAAACCGCCTTCGCCAAACTGTGCTTTTCCCTGACGATAAACATAATTGTAAGCCTTGACCGGATAAGTTTTTCTGACCGGATACATTTCTGACAAATCCACAAATTTTCCGTTGATCCGATAGACTTCGGCTTCCAAAAAAGAAACGGTCGCAAAACTCCAGCAGGTTCCGGTCTTTCCCTGATTGCAAACCGGAGAAGGAGTGAGGTCGATGATTTCTGTAAATTGATATTCGGATTGCTGTCCAAAGGCAGAAAATCCCATAAACAACAGTATCCACAAAGTTTTTTTCATCTGAATGATTTAATTTTTAACGGATAAATATACAAAGTTCAAAAAGAAATATGTGGAAAACTTGGAAGAAGTTGTTTGGGTTTTTGAGCTGCGGGATAGGGAAAACTTTTAACTTTGCCCAAATATTTCTGAAATGCAGCCACGCGAAGATTTTTTACTCAAAGCCTATGAACTCGGAATCATAAAATTTGGAAACTTTATTTTGAAAAGCGGTATAGAATCTCCGTTTTATGTTGATTTGAGACCGCTTGCATCAAGTCCGCAGCTGTTGAAAACACTTGCAAACCAGCTGTTGGATCTGGTCGAAAAATCACCCTTCGAACTAATCTGCGGTGTGCCCTATGCCGCATTGCCGATGGGAACCACCATGAGCCTTGCAAGCGGAACACCGCTGATTATCAAGAGAAAAGAAAACAAAGGTTACGGAACCAAAAGAATGGTTGAAGGAATCTATCACGACGGTCAAAACTGCCTGTTGGTCGAAGATGTAATCACCAGCGGTCAGAGCCTGCTCGAAACCATTGAGGAAGTCGAAAGAGAGGGCTTGAAAGTCACCGACATCGCAGTGGTACTCGACCGTGAACAGGGCGGAATTCAGAAACTGAAAGATAAAGGATATTCGGTTCATACATTATTTACAATCAACGAAATAATCGAACTGCTCCATCGTTTTCACCGGCTGGATGACAATGAAGTCAGCAGAATCAAAAACTTTTTGGAAAACCCGCCTGCGCCGCCGGTGAAAAAAAGAGTCGGTCTCGACAAAAAGAAAATCAGTCATCCGGTTGGAAAGAAACTAATTGAGATTGCATTGAAAAAGAATTCAAATCTGATTGCATCAGCGGATGTCATCAGCTCTGCCGAACTGATCAAACTGGCAAAAGATGTGGGCGAACATATCGTTGCGCTGAAACTGCATACCGACATCATCCGCGATTTCAGTTTTGAACTGATAGAAGAATTAAAACTCATTTCAAAAGAAAAAGAATTCCTGCTGTTTGAAGACAGAAAATTTGGTGATATCGGAAATACCCAGGAACTTCAGTTCAAAGAGGGAATCTACAGAACTGCAAGCTGGGCGGATATGATTACTTCCCATGTGATCGCCGGAGAGGAAAGTCTGAAGGTTTTTGACAATGTGGGTGTGGTTGCAATTGTTGAAATGTCAACCAAAGGAACTTTGACAGATGATTATTATGTCGGAAAAGCACTGAATGCGGCAAAAAATTCACCCAATGTGATGGGTGCAGTGGCACAGCGAAAAGTTTCCGATGATCTGCTTCTGTTTACACCGGGCGTCAATATGAGTTCAAACGGCGATTCAAAAGGCCAGCAGTACAATACGCCCGAAAAAGTCTGCACCGAATACCATACTGATTTTATCATTGTCGGTCGGGGAATCTACAAGGCGGCAGATACAGCAGCAGCAGCAAAAATGTACAAAGAATCGGGCTGGGCAGCTTATTTGAACAGTTTTGAATAATTTAACTTTTACAGGCAGCTTTAATTTCTGATTTTCACCGGTTCAGCCTGAATTTGGATAAAATTTCAATTCCTCAAAAAATGATGAACACTGTCCTCATTTTTTCTAACTTTGCTTTCTATGTTTCTGGAGGATACAATCAATCACAGCAGCAAAAGCGGATGGATCGAAGTCATCTGCGGTTCAATGTTTTCGGGAAAAACCGAAGAACTGATCCGTCGTTTGAGAAGGGCTGAACTTGCGAAACAGACCGTTGAAGTATTCAAACCGGCTGTAGATGTCCGTTATGACGAACAGGAAGTGGTCTCACACAACCGAAATTCTGCCGAAGCAACTCCGGTTGAATCCGCTTACAACCTGCTGATTCTTGCCGCCGACTGCGATGTAGTCGGAATCGATGAAGCTCAGTTTTTTGACGAAGGAATTGTTGAAGTCGCCAACAAACTTGCAAATATGGGCAAACGCGTAATCATCGCCGGCCTGGATATGGACTTCAAAGGACGGCCTTTCGGCCCGATGCCCGATTTGATGGCAACCGCAGAATATGTGACCAAAGTCCATGCGATTTGTGTGAAAACCGGAAATCTTGCCCATTATTCACACCGAAAAATCGACAGCGACAAACTGCTGGAACTGGGCGAAATGGGAGAATACGAACCGCTCAGTCGAAAAGCATTCTGGGCAGAAAGAACAAAAGAAACAGAAAATCACAAAAAACAGCAGCCTTGATTTCGTACAAAATAGCAGAACTTGCAAAAATCATTTCAGCAGAAATCATCGGAAATCCGGAGGCTGAAGTATCTGAAATCTATTTTGATTCAAGAACAATTTTCAGTCCGAAAGATGCAGTGTTTTTTTCATTTTCGGACAGCGGAAATTCATTTGTAAATGAAGCTTATCAAAAAGGAATTCGGATTTTTGTGATTTCCGAATCGGATGAAATTCAAGAGGATGCGGTTTATCTGAAAGTCGCTTCACCATTGAAAGCACTTCAGACATGGGCTGAATTTCATCGGTCTGAATTTGAACTGCAAACCATCGGAATTACAGGAAGCAACGGAAAGACAATTGTAAAAGAATGGCTGAACCAGTTGCTTTGGAGTGATTTTTCAATTGTGAGAAGCCCGAAAAGTTACAATTCGCAAATCGGTGTTCCGCTGTCTGTTTTGAAGATTACAGCTGAGAACAATCTCGGGATTTTTGAAGCCGGGATTTCAAAACCGGGCGAAATGGGCGAACTTGAAAAAATCATACGGCCGCAAATCGGGCTGCTGACCCATCTCGGAAGTGCCCATCTTGAAAATTTTGAATCAAAAGAACAACTGATCAGAGAAAAACTCAAATTATTTAAAAATTCAAAAACGATTGTCTTTAATTCTGATGACGAACTTGCCAAACGGCTGATTACGGAAATTTATTCCGAAAAAGAATTGGTCACTTTTGGTAAAAGCAAAGACAATCATATCCGGGTGACCGGAGTTGAAAAATTCACCGGCAGCCAGAAAATTTCATTTGTATTTGATTCAAAAAATTATCAGATCGAAATTCCGTTTCCAGACGAAGGTTCAGCCGAAAATATCTTTTGTGTGCTGACCGTTTTGAGTCTGCTGAACACCGATTTTGAAAGACATTTGGAGGCATGCAGAAACTTGCTGCCGATCGAAATGCGGCTCGAAATCAAGGAAGGAATCAGAAACAGTCTGATCATCAATGACAGTTTCAATTCTGATCTTCATTCGGTAAAAGTTGCACTTGATCTTCTTGCACAACAGGCGTTTCCGAGAAAAAGCCTGATTCTGACCGATGTGCTTCAGAGTAATCTTGACAAGGATTTGCTGTACAAAGAAGTTGCCGGCCTGGTCAATTCCTATCCGATTGATGATTTGATTCTGATTGGTGAATTTCTGCCGAAATACAAAGAACTTTTCAAATCAAAACCAAGGGTTTTTCGCACAACCGATGAATTTCTGAAGACCCTGAATCTGCTCAATGTAAACAATGAGGCGATACTGATCAAAGGCGCACGGCCGTTTGAACTTGAAAAAGTTTCTGCATTTTTGGAAAAGCAGGCGCACGATACGGTTTTGGAGGTCAATCTGCAATCGCTGATCGACAATCTGAATTATTTCAAAAGCAGACTCAAACCAACCACCAAAATGATGGCGATGATCAAAGCAAATGCCTATGGAGCAGGAAGTTTTGAAGTAGCTCATACTTTGGAACATCAGAAAATCGATTATCTGGGTGCTGCTTATGTGGATGAAGGTGTTGAACTGAGAAAACTCGGAATCCGGCTGCCAATCATGATTATGAATCCAGAACAGAGCAGTTATTCGCCCATCATCGATTACAGGCTCGAACCTGAATTGTACAGCATGCGGGTTCTGAAACTGTTTGTAAAAATTCTCAAAGAAAAATCAATTTCTGAAGCTTATCCGATTCATTTGAAAATCGATACCGGAATGAACCGATTGGGTTTCAAAAATGATCAGTTGGATGAGGTCATTGAATTTCTGAAAAATGAAAATTCGGTTGAAGTCAAATCAATCTTCACTCATCTTGCAACTGCCGATGTGCCGGAAGAAAAGGAATTTGCACTGAATCAGTTGAGAAGATTTGACGAAGTTTATGAAAGAATCTGTTCCGAATTAAAAATTCACCCGATCAAACACGCACTGAATTCGCCGGGAATGATTCATTTTCCCGAAAATCAGTACGATATGGTCAGACTGGGAATCGGTATGTACGGTTTTTCTGATGATGCAGAAGTGCAGAAACAGCTGAAAACGGTGCTGACTTTTAAGACTGTAATTTCGAGAATTACAGAAATCGAAGCGGGTGAGACGGTGAGTTACGGAAGAAGATTCAAAGCCGGGAGGAAGTCAAAAATTGCAACCCTTCCGGTCGGTTATGCGGACGGAATCCGTCGTGCACTCGGAAACGGAGTTGGCAAAGTGAACATTCACGGAAATCGGGTTGCGATTGTCGGTTCGGTTTGTATGGATATGCTGATGGTCGATGTGACCGGCATCGACTGCAAGGAAGGCGATGAGGTCATCATATTTGGCGAAAATCCGACGGTCGAAGAAGTTGCAAAAGCAATGGGAACGATTTCGTACGAAGTGCTGACTTCGATTTCTCAAAGGGTGAAAAGAATTTATTACAAAGAATAAAAACCGCAGCCGTTTACTGCAAAGAATTCAGTGGTTTTATATCATCAGGAAATTTTGTAAATTTGTGAAATTCAGTATTTAATCAACTGAGAAATCACAATCCATTAATTATCATCAAATTTTTTAATCCCAAATACATGCTGAAAGAAAGTTTTACGGTAGATGAGATAAGAGAAAAACTTGCAAAATATTGCGTCTATCAGGATCGCTGTCACCAGGAAGTCGAAAAGAAAATGAAGGAATATATGCTGATTCCTGAGGCGAAAGATCAGATTCTGATTTATCTGATTCAAAATGATTATCTGAACGAAGAGCGGTTTGCAAAAAATTTTGTGCGCGGTAAATTCAATCAGAAAAAATGGGGGATAAACAAAATCAGCGTTGAGCTAAAAAAGAGGGGAATTCCGTTAAGTCTGATCAGAGCCGCATTGGAAGAAATAGACAGAGACGAATACCTTGAAGTGCTCAAACAGCTTTATACAGACAAAAAAAATTCACTGAAATCAGAGCGTGACAGTCTGAAAAAGAAAGCCAAAATCAGACGCTATCTGCTTCAAAAAGGATACGAAAGCGATTTGATTTACAATCTGATCAGATACGATTAAATACCGCATATAGTTTTGATATATTTCAAAAAACATTAATTTTAACCCAAATTAAACACAATGAGAAAAAATTTGGTTTTGGGATTGGTAATGATTTTTTCGTGCTTTTCTGTTGTTTCCTGTGATCCGTGGGAAGATGAAAATGACGGCGGAGTCGGCGGAAATCCCGATGAACCCGGCGTGTCTATGCTGCTGAAGGAAATTAAATTAATGACCGGAGAGATTGAAGGCAAAGTAACTTATTCTTTTGACGGACAGCAGCGACTGACAAAGACAGTTGAATATGAGGACATTACAGATCAGACTTCTTATGTTGAATCGGTTTATCAGTATCCGGCGGAAGGGAAAATCAATCTTACCGAGAAAGTTTATTCGGAGGGAGAATTGCAGTTTACAAATTCGGTTGAATTTGAGATTCTGAGTTCATCACAGATTCACGCTTTGATACAGAGCGATCTTATTGGTGAAATTAATTCAGACATAACTTATTCGACACCCTGCGGAATCAGTAAGATTGTGAATACGATAGATGTCGGCAACGGCCCGGAGACAAGTACACAGACTTTTGAATTTTTTGATGAGAAATGCAGTGCGATGGAATATCTGGACGGTGATTGGGAACAGACCATTTTTAATGACGATAAATTCTCGCCCAAAGGCGATCCGATTAAAAAAGCGATAGGCATAACCGAGAGAAATCCGATCAAAATCGAGTCACAGGGCAATGACATTGAAACCATTACCTATCAGTACAATGAAAACGGTTATCCGATTTCGGCAATGCATACTTTTTCACCCGAAAGCGGTGAGGAGAATTATACCGAAACTTTTATTTATCAGTAATTGGTTTTAACTAAAAAATCAAAGGGTCTGTTTCAGGCCCTTTTTTATTTTGGGTATCTTTGCAAAAATTTTCTAAATGAAGACTTATTTTGCCGAAACCACTGTTCGCTGGTCAGATTTGGATTCAAATATGCATCTCGCAAATTCTTCTTATATGGATTATACCAGTTTTGCCCGAATCCGGTTTTTGGGCGAATGCGGTATTTCGCTGGCTGATTTTGCAAGGCTCAAAATCGGGCCGGCAGTTCTGAGAGAAAAGCTTTCATTTTTCAGGGAAGCGCATGAAGGCCAGGAAATCATGATCTCGGTAGTGGTCAGCGGGAATTCGGAGAACGGAGAAATATTTGAATTTGAACACAATCTTTATGACAAAAAATCGGGAACTCATCTGGCTTATTCAAGAGTTTTCGGACTTTGGTTTTCAACCGCAGAAAGAAGAAGAACACCGCCACCGGCAGAAATTCAGGAAAAGTTAATGGCAAAAATCGATAAGGAGAAGATGAGGATTCTTTCATTCAAAGATTTGAAAGATCTTCCGGTTCATCCGCAAAATATTGATCCCAAAATATTTGAAAAATGATTGAAGACAAAAACCAATCACTGACACCGCTCGAAGAATTGGGCGAATTCGGACTGATTGATCATCTGACCGGCTCTTTTAAAATCGAAAAAGAATCGACCGTCAAAGGAATCGGCGATGATGCTGCAGTAGTTGATTACGGCGACAGACAAACCGTGATTTCGACCGATATACTGGTAGAAGGCATTCATTTCAATCTGGCTTATGTACCACTCAAACATTTGGGTTACAAAGCAGTAATGATCAATCTGAGCGACATCTGCGCAATGAATGCAGAACCCGAACAGATACTGGTTTCGATTGCGGTTTCGAACCGATTTCCGGTCGAAGCGCTGGACGAATTGTATGAAGGAATCAAAATTGCCTGCCGGAAATACAAAGTCGATCTGGTCGGTGGCGATACCACTTCATCCGCCAGCGGACTGATTATCAGCATCACCGCTGTGGGTTCGGTCAAAAAAGGAGATCAGGTGTACAGAAACGGAGCAGCCGAAAAAGATCTGCTGGTTGTCAGCGGTGATTTGGGTGCTGCCTATCTGGGACTTCAGGTTCTGGAAAGAGAAAACAATGTATTCAAAGTCAATCCGAATATGCAGCCCGATTTGGCGCCTTATGACTATATCGTTGGTCGTCAGCTCAAACCCGAAGCAAGAATCGACATCATTTCACTTCTGAAGGAATTGGATGTAAAACCGACTTCAATGATTGATGTTTCTGACGGGCTTTCTTCGGAAATATTGCATCTTTCTAAACAAAGCGGTCTCGGATTTAAGATTTATGAAGAAAAAATTCCGCTCGATCCGATGGTGATCAGGACGGCAGACGAATTCGGGATCAATCCGGTGACCTGTGCGCTGAACGGAGGCGAAGATTACGAACTGCTGTTTACGATTGCCCAATCCGATTTTGAAAAAATCAAAGGGAATCCCAATCTGAGTGTAATCGGTCATGCAGCCGAAAAGAATTCTGAGAATTATCTGATGCTCAAAGACAGCGACTCTGCGGTCAGACTGACTGCTCAGGGTTGGAATTCGTTTGAAAGAGATTAATCATTCAGCTTCAAAACCGCGAGGAAAGCAGATTGAGGCACTTCAACCTTACCGATTTGTCTCATCTTTTTCTTACCTGCTTTTTGTTTTTCAAGCAGCTTTCGTTTTCTCGAAATGTCACCGCCATAACATTTTGCGGTCACATCTTTTCTGAGTGCCTTGATGGTTTCTCTTGCAATGATTTTTGCACCGATTGCCGCCTGAATCGGAATATCAAACTGCTGTCTCGGAATCAGTTCCTTCAGTTTTTCACACATTTTCTTTCCGATGTTGTAAGCATTGTCCACATGAATCAGTGCAGAAAGCGCATCCACCGGTTCGCCGTTGATCAGTATATCGACTTTCACCAGCTTTGAAGGACGCATATCCAGCGGTTGATAATCAAATGACGCATAACCTTTTGAAATAGATTTCAGCCGGTCGTAAAAATCAAAAACCACTTCCGAAAGTGGAAGTTCAAAAATCAGTTCGGCTCTGTGCTGGGTCAGATAATGCTGATTTTTCAGGATTCCGCGTTTCTCAATACAGAGTGTCATTACCTGACCGATAAAATCTGATTTTGTAATGATCGATGCACGGATGTAAGGTTCTTCTACCCGGTTCAGCCCCGAAGGATCAGGCAGTTCGGAAGGATTGTTGACCTGTATTGCTTTGTCCGGATATTTCTGCGTATAAGCATTGTATGAAACATTTGGCACAGTTGTAATCACATTCATATTGAATTCACGGTCAAGTCTTTCCTGAATAATTTCAAGATGCAGCATTCCCAAAAATCCGCAACGGAATCCAAAACCGAGTGCAGCCGAAGATTCGGGCTCAAAAGTAAGGGAAGCATCATTCAGTCTGAGTTTTTCGATAGAAAATCTCAATTCTTCATAATCATCTGTATCGACCGGATAGATTCCCGCAAATACCATCGGTTTGACTTCTTCAAAGCCTTCGATCGGTTTGTCGGCAGGCTGATCAACCGCTGTGATCGTGTCGCCCACCTTGACTTCACTGGCTTCTTTGATGCCCGAAACGATATAACCCACATCGCCGGTTTTGATAACCGGTTTTGGCTGATGTTTTAATTTGAGTGTACCGACTTCATCTGCGTCGTATTTTTTTCCGGTTGCCATAAACTGAACAATCTGTCCTTTCCTGATTTCTCCGCTGACCACCTTGAAATAAGCTTCAACTCCTCTGAACGGATTGTAAACCGAATCAAATATAAGCGCCTGAAGCGGTGCTTTCGGATCTCCTGTCGGAGCCGGAATTCTTTCAATGATTATGCGAAGCAGATTTTCAACTCCTTCGCCTGTTTTTCCGCTTACTTTCAATACATCTTCGGGGTCGCAGCCGAGCAGATCAACGATGTCGTCGGTAACCTCTTCGGGATTTGCACTCGGCAGGTCGATTTTGTTGAGCACAGGAATGATTTCCAAATCGTTTTCCAATGCGAGATAAAGATTCGAAATCGTCTGTGCCTGAATACTTTGTGCGGCGTCCACAATCAGCAGCGCGCCTTCGCAGGCGGCAATCGATCTTGAAACTTCATACGAAAAATCAACGTGGCCGGGAGTGTCGATCAGATTCAGTATATATTTTTCTCCGTCGAGTTCATATTCCATCTGGATTGCATGCGATTTGATTGTGATTCCGCGTTCGCGTTCCAAATCCATATTGTCGAGCGTCTGTTCCTGAAGTTCACGGTCAGAAATCGTTTTGGTCAGTTGCAGCAAACGATCGGCAAGCGTACTCTTTCCGTGATCGATATGGGCAATAATGCAAAAATTCCGTATTTTGTTCATCAAATATTTTGAATGCACAAAATTAAACTTTTTTAAGCGAATTGAAAATTGTGTCTGTCATTCGGCGAATTTTATTTTTCTCCGATATTTTTGACGGATTTTTTTGATGGTTTCGGTTTTCAGGAATTCCGGTTTGGGACAAATACAATTCTTACCAAATACCTTACTGAATTTTTCTGTGCATTTAAAAGTTGCCGTTAACTTTTACTCTCCGGGCTGTTCAGAGATTCATATTTTTAATTCATTCCTCCGTAACGCAAATCTACCGACATTGATATTTTGAAATCAATGGGTTTTCCTTTGTATTTTGCAGGAATCAGATATTTCTTTCTCTTTTTGTTGTATAAAACCGTATCCCTGATTTGTTTCAGATAATCTTTTGCAAGTTCGGGGTGGCTTTCTTCGGTATATCCGAAATTTGTCAGATCACCGTTTTTATCAACTGTAAAAATCACAGTGGTTTTCTGGTCATCTGCATTGATTTCGAAATAGTCAAAAGAGTCAATTTTATACAAATTGTTCAAATCATACCACAGGTTTTCATGAAAACATGATTCCAGTTTTTCGTTGTTTTTTATGTGCTTTTTACAGTTCGGATAAACCGGAAACACAAAGTCGGGATCGTTCATCAGCAGCTCTGAATTCATTTGACCGCAGGCAAGACCTGAAAAAATCAAAAACAATATGATAGGTAATTTCATTCTAAATCAGTTCAAATTTGTCCCTGTCATTCAAAAATCCGTAATTCTGTCTGAATTTTTGAGTGTTCTCGTACGAAAGTTCTGTCTGAAGCAAAAATTGATTGTTTTTGCTCAATTTCAACTCAGTTCCGACCGCATCAAACACCTTTGAAACGCCGGTATATTCCAAATCATAATCATCAACTCCAATCCGGTTCACACCCACACAATACGCCATATTTTCAATTGCTCTTGCTTTGAGCAGCGCCTTCCACTGTTCGTTTCTGACCGCAGGCCAGTTGGCGGGACAAAGCAGCACATCATAATCATCCGTATTTCTTGCCCATACCGGAAATCTCAGGTCATAACAGACAATCAGTCTGAATTTCCAACCTTTGAATTCTGCGGTCACGATTTGATTTCCGGGTGTATATTTGCCGGTTTCTCTGCCGTAACCAAACAGATGTTTTTTGTCGTAATGCCAGTCTTTTTCAGGTGTTACAAAATAAAACCGGTTATAAAATTTTCCGGATTCACGGGTCGAAACGCTGCCACAGACTGCAATTCCTTCTTTTTTGGCTTTTGATTTCATCCACTTGTAAGTCTTTCCGTAGGTTTCTTCGGCAATCAGTTCGGGATTCATCGAAAAACCGGTGGTAAACATTTCGGGCAGCACAATCAAATCCGAATTGTGATTTTCGGTCAGTTCATCCAAGAAATCCCGATTTACCTTTGGATTTTCCCAATCAATATCAAATTCAGCCAGACTGATTTTCAGTTTTTCTGTCATCATTATTTTATTATCTTCAATAATTCAGCTAATAGCCGTAAAGTTCCGAAATATTTGGGAATTAAGCTTCCGGCTTTTGAGAATAAAATTTTGACTAAACTTTCAGAATAATTTTGATTGGTTGGGATGGAAAGTTTTTTGGGTTAAAATATCATTTTCCCGCCCTAAATTCCTTCAGATAAAAAGGTTCAAAATATGCCACATCTTCAAAATTTCTTTTTTTGAATTTAATTTCTGCCAGTTCAATCATGTTTTTTGCCGAAGGATGAATATTTTCCTGAAAATCAGCATTTGGAAGCTGAAGTACTGTTTTGCTTTTTTCTGCACCGTCACCCACAAAAGTGATTTTTTTGTCTTTGAATTCGGAAAATGAATTTTCATCCAAAATTTTTGCTTCTGTTTCAGAAATCTGTTTTCCGCTTGAGTCAAAAACTGCGGTATAGACTTCCATCCTGCGCGCATCGATCATCGGGATAATCAAATCATAATTTTTTCCGATTTGGGTCTGTGCCAGAATTTCCAAAGAAGTCAGTGAAAGCAGCGGAATGTTCAGACCATAGCAAAAGCCTTTTGCGGCAGAAACTCCGATTCTCAAACCGGTAAAAGACCCCGGCCCTTTTGAGACACAAACCGCATCCAGATCCTTCATTTCAATTTCTGCGCCTTCCAAAGCCCATTTTACAAACTGATGCAGCTTTTCGGAATGCCCGTATTTGTCGTCATACTCTTCACAAAGACTCAGCAGTCGGCCGTCTTTTGAAAAAGCGACCGAACAGTTTTTGGTTGAAGTTTCCAAATGTAGCAGTGTCATTGGCTGTAAATTAGAAAATTATCGGTTGACCGATAAAGATTCGGTTTGCAAAATTAGTGAATAAAACCGCAAGGCTTTTTCAGAATTCGGAATTTTCGATCTTCAAATTATTCCAAACCGACGGTGAGCGGAATTCCGGCATAGAAATCAAGTACCTTCATTCTGAATGCGAAATTGTATTTTGACTGTGCCAGCTGTGATTTGGCAACGATCAGATTGTTTCTTGCAATGTTCAGATCGTACAGATTCAATACGCCGGCGTCAAAACTTCTTTGAGCAAAATCTGCCGAAAGTTCATTTGAACGAACACTTTCTTTTGCAGCTTCGTAAGCTTCAAATGCGGAATTTGCATCAAAAAAAGCAGCCTGTACATTTTCACGAATGGTCTGTTTTTGCTGTTCCATCTGATTTTCTGCCATCGAACGGCTGATCTGAGCTTTCTCGACATTGAGTTTGTTGTTGTGTTTTTCAAAAATCGGGATGTTCACGCTTACGCCAAATACATTGGTGAGATTGTCGTACCACTGACTCAGCCAGGCGTCTGTCATGAGTCCTTTGTTGAAATAATCGGCATAGGAAGTACCCAGATTGTAGGTGCCGCTGATGGTTGGTTTAAAACCTGTTTTTGCAATTTCAATGTCTTTTTCTGCAACTTTCAGATCGGTCGCTGCTTTTTTGACCGCAGGCTGATTGCTGTATGCGGTATTCACCACCTGTTCCAAATCGTACAGCGGCAGTGTCAGGTCGTCGGGAAGCGTGATGGTTTCTACATCAAAATCGCGGTAATCGGGCAGTTGGAGCAATACAGAAAGGTTGAAAAGCGCTCTGTCCACTTCTATTTTTGCATCCGCCACATTTTTTCTTTCCTGCGCCAGACTTGCTTCTGCCTGAACCAAATCCGCCTTTGCACTTCGTCCGTTATCAAACAGTTTTTGAGAACGGTCGAGCTGCTGTTCACTGATTTCGAGATTGCCCTGAGCAATTTCCAACAGTTCGCGGTTGAGCATCACATTCAGATAATAATTGACCACCATCAGTGAAATGTCATCAATTGTTTTGTCGGTCTGAAACTTTTGAGACTCAATGTTCAAAGCTGCTTTTTCTTCGTTCAGGCCAAGCAGTCCGCCATTGTAAATCGTGATTGAAGAGTTGATACCCAGACTGTTGCCGTACTGCTGATAGCCTTTGTTGATGGCGGGATGGTTGGTTCCGATTGTCAGTGAATTGTCAAAATAACCCGAGACCGTTGGCAGCCATTGGTTGTTTGTATAACGCTGATCGTTTTCGGCAAGCTGTTCCTGAATTCTGTTCTGATTGACAGTCAAGTTGTTCTGAGCCGCATAATCGACACACTGTCTCAAACTCCATTTCTGCTGACTGTGCCCGAAGCCGAACATCAATATCAAAAAAAGTGAAATCAGTTCTTTCATAATCTATCAAACTGTTTCATTAGTCTTTTTGATTTTGATTTTGTTACAAAAATTAATTCTTGGAAATCAAATTTTGATTATTTGGTTTTTGATTGATCAACCGACAAATTCTTTCAGAAAATTCAGTGTCTCATTTGGTTTTTCGAGATAAGACATATGACCGCAGTCGAGTTCGAGTATTGAAATATTGTGTTTTTTGGGAATTACATTTTTAAAAGCAATTGGATCTACGGTTCTGTCTTTTGTGCCAAGAATCACACCGATTTTTCCCTCAAAATTTTTTAAAATTTCTGTCCGGTCGGGTCTTTGGCTCATCCCTTTTAATGCAGCGAGCACGCCCGGAATTGAGGTTTCACGCATCAGCTGTCTTGTAAATTCTTTTTGATTTTCGAGTCCTTTTGAATTTTCTGCAAACAGCAGCGGAATACTCATTTTGATCAGCGTTTCCATATTTTTTTGAGCCACTTCGGCTGCTCTTTTTCTCAATTCTTTTTTTTCGTCGGTGTCGGGCAGTGAGCTTGAATTCATCAGAAAAAAAGATTTGACTTTTTCGGGAAATAATTCTGCAAAAGCCAATGCGATATAACCACCCATTGAATGGCCGACCACCGAAACTTCTGACACGCCCAAACTTTCGATTACTTCGTTGATTTTTTGCGTGACCAGTTCCATGCTGTGGATTTCCGAATAATTCGGTGATCTGCCGTGCCCTGGATTGTCGCATCGGATGACCAGATGATTTTTTGACAATTCCGAAGAAATATCGTCCCACATTTTCAGATTTTCGAGATAACCGTGTATCAGCAGTACCGGACTGCCGTTTCCTGAAGTTTGATGATAAAGCATGATTTTAAATTGAATTCTGCCGTCGGCAACTGCAATATACAATTAGTTTTTGAAATTGAGGTCGGTTATTCTGAGTGAAGATTACTGAAAAGAATCTTTTTTTGTGTTATCACCATTTTAAATTTCAATACCCGCATTAATTCCATTCAACATCGTAAATTTACCCAAAGTTTTTGAATCATGCGTTTACTTTCCGGAATTCTGATTTCAGTTTTTCTTTTTGCCTCCTGTCATAAAGAACCCGAAATCCCAATTTCAAAACCGGTGCAATTCGACAAAAAGGAATATGCGCAGGATCTGATCAGCGAAAGAATCAACAACAAACCTGAACAGCCGGTTCAAAAAACTTCTAAGAAATCAAACCGAACAGAAACCGTCAAAAAAGAAAATCCGAAGAAAATTGCAGAACAAAAAGAAATTGTTCAGCCGCCTGCGGATACCGTAAAACTGCAAATCATGTGGGCAAAGGCAAAGTCCGATACTTCAAAACTGGCGAGACAGAAGATGGTATTTGAATTTGATTCGAGTACAGCAACCGGTCTGTTGCTCAAAGTTACACCTGCAGACAGCACCGCCAATCTGAGAATCAGTCAGATCATTGATCCGACAGGAAAATCGGACGGACCTTTTGGACGTGAAATTGATTATCCGATTACGGAGAAAGGAATTTACAAAGTTATTGTTTCCGAAAGTCTGATGCAGGGCGATCCCTATTCGGGCAGATTTGAATTTGATGTCAGACTGGTTTGGAAAAAATACAAACACCAACAATAAAAAACTTTGACTGTTTTGTAACAAAAACAACTTCAATCTGACTAATTGAAAATAATTAATAAAAATAAGAATGAAAAAAATTGGATTTATGTTCGCATTGATGGGAATGCTTGGGGCGAGCAGTCATGCCCAAAAAATCGAATTTGAAGAATACGATTTGCCAAACGGTTTGCATGTGATTCTGCATCAGGATCATTCCGCACCGGTGGTTGTAACCTCAGTAATGTACCATGTGGGAGCAAAAGACGAACAGCCGGACAGAACCGGTTTTGCACACTTTTTTGAACACCTGCTTTTTGAAGGGACCGAAAATATAGGTCGTGGCGAGTGGTTCAAAATCGTTTCGTCAAACGGCGGACAGAACAACGCCAATACAACTGACGACAGAACTTATTATTACGAAGTTTTTCCGTCCAACAGTCTGAAACTCGGTTTGTGGATGGAATCAGAAAGACTGATGCATCCGGTCATCAACCAGATAGGTGTGGATACACAAAACGAGGTGGTAAAGGAAGAAAAAAGACTGAGAATTGACAATCAGCCTTACGGGAACATACTGAAAGCGGTAAAGGAAAATATGTTCAAAGTTCATCCTTACCGTTGGACGACTATTGGAGAAATGGAACATTTGGATGCAGCAAAACTGGAAGAATTCATTGCATTTTTTCATAAATTTTATGTACCGAACAATGCTGTGCTAATCGTTGCCGGCGATTTTGAAAAGGATCAGGCAAAACAGTGGATTTCAGATTATTTTGGTCCGATTGCAAAAGGAGAGGTTCCGCCAAAACCGAAGTATGAAGAAGCACCGATTACAAGTCAGATCAATGCCGAATGGGAAGACCCGAATGTTCAGATTCCGATGGTAATTACTGCATACAGAACGCCTTCAATGAAAACCAGAGACGCAAGGGTGCTCGATATGATTTCGATGATTCTCAGCGACGGAAAAAGTTCAAGACTTTACAAAAAACTGGTAGATGATGAGAAAAAGGCGCTACAGGTGGCATCATTCAATTACAGCCAGGAAGACTACGGGACCTATTTCATTTTTGCACTTCCGTTGGGCGATACTTCGCTTGAGGAACTGACAAATGATTTTTCAAAAGAGGTCAAAAAAATTCAGACCGATCTGATTTCTGAAAGAGAATATGAGAAACTGCTGAATAAACTTGAAAACAATTATGTAAATTCAAATTCGAATATAGAAGGAGTGGCGCACAGCCTGGCAGAATACTATTTGTTGTACGGCGATGTAAATCTGATCAACAACGAAATGGATATTTACCGTTCGATCACACGTGAGGAAATCAGGGATGTGGCAAACAAATATCTGAACGACAATCAGAGACTGGTTTTGATTTACGGACCCGAGAAAAAATAAGCTGTAACCCGATAAAATTAGAAAAATGAAAAAATTAATATATTTAGTCGTCATGACATTTTTAGCCACAGGAGCTCAGGCTCAGTTAGACAGGAGTCAGCCCAAACCGGGGCCTTTTCCGGAAGTGAATTTTGGGAATCCCCAAACTTTTCAGCTCAAAAACGGCCTGAAGGTGATGGTAGTAGAAAATCACAAACTGCCCAGAGTTGTGATGAGTCTGAGTTTGGACAATCCGCCGTTTGCAGAAGGAAGCAAAAAAGGAGTCAGTGATATAACAGGTGAGCTGATCGGAAACGGAACTTCAAAGATTTCAAAAAATAAATTTCAGGAAGAATTCGACTTTATGGGTTCGAGCATCAGTTTCAGATCAAACGGTGCTTATGCAAACACACTGTCCAGATATTTCGGCAGAACGCTCGAACTGATGGCACAGGGATTTACAGACCCTTATTTTGACAAAGATGATTTTGACAAAGAAATCAATCGTGCGATTGACGGACTGAAGGCAGACGAAAAAAGCGTTACTTCAAATGCGCAAAGAGTAGAAAATGTCCTGGTATTCGGTGCTGATCATCCGAGAGGGGAATTTGTAACCGAAGAAAAACTGAAAGCGCTGAATTTGAGCGATGTGATCAGTTTCTATAAAGAGAATACGATTCCGAACAATGCTTATCTGATTGTTTTGGGTGATGTGAAATTCAACGACGTAAAAAAATTGGTTGAAAAGAATTTTGGAAAATGGAAAAAAGGTAATATTACAGTTTCAAATTATCCGGATCCGAAGAATGTTGCAAGAACAGAAATTGATTTTGTTGATATGCCCAATGCGGTGCAGTCAGAAGTCGGAATTCTGAGTTCTGTAAATCTGAAAATGACAGATCCCGATTATTTTCCCGCGATCGTTGCCAACCGGATTTTTGGTGGTGACTTCAATTCGTATCTGAACATGAATCTGAGAGAAGAACACGGTTGGACTTATGGTGCACGTTCGGTTATTTCAGGCAGCAAGTACGTTGGGAAATTCAAAGCAGGCGCATCGGTGAGAAACGAAGTAACCGATTCTGCGGTTGTGGAATCAATGAAAGAACTGAAAAGAATCAGAACCACAAAGGTTGATCCGGAAATGCTTGCCACCGTAAAAGCCGGACTGATCGGTGCATTTGTGATGGATGCAGAAAAGCCGGAATTTGTGGCAAGGCAGGCGCTGCTTGTTCAGACACAGAATCTGCCCTCAGATTTTTATCAGAATTATATCAAAAACATCAATGCGGTAACACCCGAACAGGTGGAAGCGGCTGCAAAAAAATATTTCAGTTACGACAATGCCAGAATTCTGGTTGTGGGCAGGGCTTCAGAAGTCCTTCCGGGATTGGAAAAATTGGGATATAACATCAATTATTACGACAGATTTGGAAATCCGACTGCAAAACCCGAGCAGAAAAAAGCAGATGCAAATGTGAGTGCAAAAAATATTTTTGAAAACTACATCAAAGCAATCGGCGGTGACAAAGTAAAAGAAGTCAGCTCAATGGTTTCAAATTACGAAACCGAAATGCAGGGAATGAAACTGAATCTGAAAACCATAAATACCGCAGACGGAAAATCTGCAACCGTATTTACCGGAATGGGAATGGAACTTCAGAAAGCAGTATTTGACGGTACAAAAGGATATTCCGCACAGCAGGGACAGAAAACCGAAATGGGCGCTGATGAAATTGGACAGATGAAATACAATGCGTTGCCTTTCCCGGAACTTGTATTGGGAGAAAAGCCGGATGTGAAAGTTACCGGAATTGAAAATTTCAACGGCAAAGATGCTTATGTGGTTGAGGACGGCAAGACAAAATATTATTATGATATGGAGTCGGGTCTGAAACTGGGCGCAGCAACCGAGCTGGAAGCTCAGGGTCAGAAAATGGTACAGACCATCACCTTTGGCGAATACAAGGATCATGACGGCATCAAAGTTCCGGATTCATTTACGATGAATGTGGGAATGGATATGGAATTCAAACTGGCGGATGTGGAATTCAATGTGCCCGTTTCCGATTCGGATTTCAAATGATTCAAAATATAAAATGACACACAAAGCGGGCCGAATTTCAGCCCGCTTTTTTTATCAAAGTTTAAGTTTTGTCAAAACAGTTTAAAGCACTCGGGAACTGTTAAAAAACCACCGCTGCATTCCCGAAATTACACATTACAATTTCAGCCCATTGAAACCTGAAGCTGCCTGAATGAAGTTCTAATTCTCCGTCAGATCCTCAAAAATCAATTCAGCCGTCCGTTCGGATGCTCCCTGACCGCCCAATTTTTTTCTGAGCGCTTTGTAGTCGTTCAAAATTTGAGAACGTTTGGGTTCGCTCAGGATTTTATTGAGTTCCGATTTCAGATTTTTTGTTGTCAGATCAGACTGAATCAGTTCTTTCACCACTTCGCGATCCATTATCAGATTGACCAGAGAAATGTATTTGACAAATTTTACCACTCTTTTCCCGATTTCATAAGAGATACGGCTGCCCTTGTAACAAACCACTTCGGGCGTGTCCAGCAAAGCGGTTTCCAGGGTTGCAGTGCCCGAAGTCACCAGTGCTGCTTCAGAATTTCGGATCAGATCATAGGTTTTTCCAAAAACGATTTTTAAGTCTTTTCCGCCTGTCTGATGGTAGAATTCTTCATTCTGTGAAGGTGCGCCTGCCACCACAAACTGATAATCCGGAAAAGCTTCGGCTACCGAAAGCATGATCGGCAGTTTGACTTTGATTTCCTGCTGACGGCTGCCCGGAAGAAGCGCTATGATCTTTCGGTCGTCCAGTTGATTTTCGGTTTTGAATTGCTGAGGACTGGTCTCGGTCAGATCCTTCATTGCGTCCAAAAGCGGATGACCGACAAAATCGACTTCAAAATCATATTTTGAATAAAAATCTTTTTCGAACGGAAGAATCACAAACATCCGGTTGACAAACTTTTTGATCTGATGCACCCTGCCGGTTTTCCAGGCCCAGATTTGAGGCGATATATAATAATAAACTTTGATGCCGAGTTTTCTCACAAACTCTGCAATTCTCAGATTAAAACCCGGGTAATCAATCAGTATGACCGCATCGGGTTTCCAGTTTTCGATGTCTTTTTTGCAGAATTTAATGTTTCCGAGTATGGTTTTCAGATTCATGATTACTTCTGCAAATCCCATAAATGCAAGATCGCGATAATGTTTGACCAAAGTTCCGCCCTGCTGCTGCATCAGATCGCCGCCCCAAAATCTGAATTCAGCTTTCGGGTCTTTGATTTTCAGTTCTTTCATCAGATTGGATCCGTGTAAATCGCCGGATGCCTCGCCTGCTATGATATAATATTTCACTCCTGCTTTTTGTTCGAAAAAACAAAGATATAATTTTGAATTCAGGAAACAGCTGTCCGGAATTGTAATAATTTCAAAGCTTTTTGTGTTGAATCAATGAAATCAAATTCAGAAAAAATTAAAAAATAGCTGAAATTCACCGCATTCATTGCAAATATCGGTTTTGTGTCCAACCGGAAAGACAGAGATTATCTGAAATCAGAAGGAAGCAAAATTGATGTTGCCAATAAAATCCTCAGCTTTGCTGATGGTTTAAATCATTGATTAGCAGATCTCAATAGTATTGTGTAGATGGGGAAGTGGTCGCTGTATCCGTCCGGATAATAGGTATCGCCGCCAAACATTCTGTAAGGATAACCTTTGTAGGGTCCGTCGGGTGAATACAGATAAGGCGGTGAAAAGATTTTGACTTTATATATTTTATAGGAGTCAAATTTCTTGTTGTTGTCAACCAAAGTTCCGCTAATCAAAAACTGGTCAAACAAATTCCACGAATCACGGTAGGCAAGTGTACCCAGACCTTTTTTGTACATACTTTCCATCGGATTGTAGATGTCTTCTTTTTTGACATTCTCTTTTTTTGCGACGGTTCCGACTACTTCCCTGATGCTCACATTGACCGGATCGTCATTGAAGTCGCCCATCGCAATGATTTTTGCATTCGGATTCTCTGACCTGATTTCGTCAAAGATTGATTTTAAAGTTTCGGCAGCCTTCAGACGATTGGGCTGGCTTCTTTTTTCACCGCCCGATCTTGACGGCCAGTGATTGACCAGAAAAGTGATTTCCTCGCCGTCCAAAAGTCCGGTGACACGAAGCACATCACGTGTATAAACTTTTTTTCCGTCAGGTCCGATGATATCGATTGGATAAGGTTTTGCCTTGGTAACCGTAAATCTGCTTTTCTGATAAATCAGCGCCAAATCAATACCCCTTGCATCAAATGAATTGAAATGAATTACACCGTAATTGTAGGGTTTCAGCGCTGCTTGTGCCACCAGATCTTCGACCACTTCTCTGGTTTCCACCTCGCTCAGACCGACAATGACCGGTGCTGCACCGCTTTCTTCTTTGCCGAGCTGTGCAATCACTTTTGCCAGCTGATGAAGTTTTCTGTAATATTTTTCGGAATTCCATTCTTTTTTTCCTTTGGGCGAAAATTCATCCTCCTGAAGAATCAGCGGGCGGATGATTTTCTTTCCGTCAATCAGATCATAGGTAAATCTGCCTTTGAAATATACGGTGTCATATTTTGAAATATCTGATTTTGGAATTGAGATATGATAAAACTGATCATCCGGCTTTCGGGTTCCGTCAACGTAGTCAACTGACACGATGGTGTCAAAAAGATTCTCAACATTATAGAATGCCACGGCTGCGGATTGAAATTTCTGTTGTGCTGATATTGATGTTAATAAGAAAATAAAAACAAATGAAATGATTAACCGGGATTTATTAAATTTACACATAACAATTTTATTAAATTTGCCGCGCTGAGCGAAATTTCAGTTTGCTAAAATAAAGATAAAAATTCGTTTAATGAATAAATTATTATTTACAATGACCCTACTGTTTCTCACGGGAATCGGACTGATGGGTCAGACCAAAATTTCGGGAATTGTGAAAGACAGTTCTACCGATAAAGAAATTTACAACCTGAACGTACTGATGCTTGAAACCGGTGAACAGGTACAGACCGACCGGATCGGTTATTTTCAGTTTGTAGATGTGCCGGCCGGAATCTATACGATCAAGATTTCGGGTATTGGTTATCAGAGCACGGAACAGACGGTACAGACCGATGGTCAGACACCTGTAGATCTGGGTGATTTGTATGTTAATTTCAATCCGGCAGGCGAAACCATCGGAATCATCACGCTGACCGATGACGAACTCGATGCGGATGAAACCTCTTCTCAGTCTTCGGCAGGTTTGCTCCAATCTTCACAGGATGTATTTGACAGGACAGCCGCCTTTGAACTCGGTGCCTACTGGTTCAAAACCAGAGGTTATGACAACAAATACAGCGATGTGTTTTTTAACGGGGTAAGAATGAACAAAATCAACAACAACCGTGTCAACTTTGGAGATTGGGGCGGTTTGAACGATGTGACCAGAAGACCATTTGAACAGACCAACGGCATCAATCCTTTGGAATTTGCATTTGGAAGTGTGGGCGGAACGACTTATATAGATACCCGCCCGTCGCTGATGAGAAAAGGAGTCAGTCTTGCCTATTCGTTTACCAACCGTTCGTACAACCAGCGTGTGCTTGCCACTTACAATACCGGTCTGATGAAAAACGGCTGGGCGATTATGGGTTCGTTTGCAAGAAGATGGGCAGAGGAAGGTGTGATTGAAGGAACTTTTTATGATTCGTATGCCTACTATCTGGGTATAGAGAAAAAAATCAACAACAATCATACGATTACCTTTACCAGTTTTGGAGCGCCGACCAGAAGATCGACCAACAGTCCGAATACTCAGGAGATTTATGATCTGATGGGCAAAGACTACAACGCCTACTGGGGATGGCAGGATGGTGAAAAAAGAAGCGAAAGAATCAGAAAATTCTTTGAACCGATTAGTCTGCTGACCCATTACTGGAACATCAACAACAAATCAAGACTGATTACCACAGTCGGTTATCAGTTCGGAAAAGACAGCAGGAGCCGTTTGGACTGGAACAATGCAAACAATCCTTCGCCGATTTATTACAGAAATATGCCGAGCTACTATGAGTCGCTGGCAGATGTATCGCCCGAAGTCATCGAAATGGTGTATGACAGATGGAGAAACGATCAGACCTATTCGCAGTTGGACTGGAGCGATATATACAGACAAAATTACAACCGGGGGAACGGCGGTGCTGCCTACGTATTGGCGGGTGATGTGAATGAAGATAAAATCTGGTCAGCCAGTTCAATTTTCAAATCAGAATTGAATGAAAATATCAAATACACGGTCGGAATCAGTTATCAGAATACAAATTCGCATTTGTACAGAGAGGTGATCGACCTGTTGGGCGGACATCATTTTGTAAACTTTGATGATTTTGAAAATGTGTATTACAATACCGAAGAAGATCCGAACAGAGAAGTTGGAGAAGGTGACAAATACCAGTATGATTATGAAATCCACCACCAGCTGACCAATTTGTTTACTCAGTTTGAGATGGCAATGGGTAAATTTGATCTGACATTCGGTGCCAAATTATCAAATACAAATGTTTATCGTTTTGGAAATTACAGACACGAACAATATTTGGACAATTCAAAAGGAAAAAGCAAAACCTATGATTTCTGGAATTTCGGAACCAAGGCACAGATATTATATAAAATGGACGGACGGAATTTCATTCAGTTCAATACCATGTATATGACTTATGCGCCTACTTCGGATGAAGTGTTTCCGAATGCACGATCAAACGATTTTACAATAGATGAAAACAAATTTGCACACGACGGCAACAATCTGAAAAGTCCGAGCGTATTTTCATCTGATTTGAGTTATGTGCTGAGAGCGCCGAGAGTAAAAGGACGTGCAACCGCTTATTACACCAAATTTTTCAATGAATTTGAGAAAAACTTTGGATATATTGATCAGGGCAATTCAACCGGAAGCTCCCGAAATCTGTTTGGCGCCGATTATGTTTTCGGAATAGACAAACAATTTGTGGGCGGTGAGCTGGCTTTGGAAGCACAGCTGACCACCACCATAACTTTGAATGCGGTTGCATCATTAGGTCAGTTTACTTATGCAAACAATCCGACTTATCAGGGATTCTCGGACAGCAAGGACGTAATTGACAATTCAGATCTTGAACCCGAACTGATGACAACCGGATCAACTCCGCCTCAGACCACTTATCTGAAAAATTACAGAGTGGCAACCGGTCCGCAGCAGGGATATTCTTTGGGTCTTCAGTACAGAGCACCGAAATTCTGGTGGGTTGGATTTACTGCAAACTATCTGGCTTCAAACTATCTGTCTCCGGCTCCTTTCAGAAGAACAGCTTCGATCTGGGGCGGCAATGATCCAAGCGATTTTCCGGAAGGTTTGGCCGAATCATTCCTGAAACAGGAAAAAATGTCGGACGAGTTTATGCTGAATATAAATGTCGGCAAGACCTTCAGAATCGGAAAATATTTTGCGGGCATCAGTGCAAGCGTGAACAATGTTTTGGACAACAGAGATTATGTAACCGGCGGTTTTGAACAGATTCGTGTCGGAAGTCTTCAGGTAATGGCAGACAATCCTGCTTATTCAAAGATTTTCGGACCGAAATTATGGTATGATCGCGGAAGATCTTATTTCATCAATGCTTTCTTTAGATTTTAATAGACACAAACGAATAATTTAAACTAAAATGAATACAATCAAAAAAATTAGAATTACTTTAATTGCGGTTTTGGGGCTGCTGACCATCAACTCCTGCGTTAAAGATGACGACTGGTCTCTGCCGCCTGTGGCTGATTGCGCCGACAGCTGGACGACTGACCTCACAATCGAAGAGCTGTTCAATATGGTGGACAATGAAGGACAGATTCTGGCTTTTGACGAAGAAAGAATATTGGAGGGATATGTGGTATCGAGCGACAGCACCGGAAACTTCTTCAAAACGGTTTCCATCCAAAACAGTCTGACCAATCCGACCAAAGGTTTGCAGATTGAAATGGACAGACCCAATTTGTTCAATAATTTTCCATTGGGATCAAAAATAAAAGTAAACCTGAAAGGGTTGCATGTAGGGTATGACAGAGGCATGCTGAAAATTGGCGATCTGTTTGACAACAACACCCGAGTGGGGCGTATGGCCGAAATCAAAATTGACGGTCATGTGAAACAAAGCTGCGATCCGAGAGAATATGCAACCCCGGTTCAGTTCAACGGAATCCAGGATTTGCTCAATAACGGTGTGTTCAATACATTGGCGACCATCAACAATGTACAGTTTGATGATTCGGAATTGGGCAATACTTATGCGGATGCAATCGGACAGCAGACTGTAAACAGAAAATTAGTCGATGAAGAAGGAAAAACCATAGTGCTGAGAAACAGTGGTTTTGCAACCTTTGCAGGAGAACTGATGCCGGAAGGAAGCGGAAGCATCACAGTGGTGATCAGCGGATATGATGCAAACAACAACGGTACGGTTTCGCCAAGCGAATATCAGCTGTTTATCAGAGATACAAACGATGTCAACTTCAACAATCCGAGATTCGGTGAAGGAGGCGGTTCTGATCCGGACGAATTCTTTGCCTGTCTGAATGAAAGTTTTGAAACCTATTCGGAAGGAAATGAAAACTTCAGCAAGTATGAGAATCTGGCTGTTACCGGCGGACGTAAATGGAGAGTGACTGCTTTTGGCGGCAACCAGTACATTCAGGTGAGCGCATTCAACGGCTCAGGTTCGGTAGTTTCATATTTTGTGGTTCCGGTTGATTTCTCAAATGCAGATTCTTTCTCATTCAAATCAAATGACGGATACAACAACGGAGACCCTCTGAAAGTTTACTATTCGACCGATTATGTGCCGGGCGGAGATATCAGCAATGCAACACTGGTGAACATTACTTCATCATTCAACATCTCTACCGGTCATAACAGCGGATACGGTCCCGGATTTGTTGAATCGGGTGAATACAGCCTTTCATCGCTTTCGGGCAACGGAGCAATTATTTTTGCTTATGAAGGCAGCTCGAGCGGAATCACTACTACCATGCAGATTGATGACATCAGAATTATTGACAGCGACGATCCGGATTGCGGAAACAGCGGCGGAGGTGGACAGGATCCGCCATCTGCAGATGCAAAACCATTGTTTGCAGGGTATGATTTTGAGGATTGGCCGGCATTCCTCGACGGACTGAACTCATTCGGTCTCCAGGATTATGCGACTCAGAGTGCAGGAACCGGTCTGGAAGGAAGCGCTTCACTGAGAATTGCAACCGATCCGACCACAACAAACGGAAACGATTATGTGTTTACTTCACACGCAGTTTCAGGTACGCCATCATCTTATTCAAAAGTGATTTTCTTTATGAAAGGAACTTCTGACAAATCGGTTTCGCTGAATCTTTATTCTGATGATACCACTTATTATAAATTTAATCTTGGCAGTATCACAAGCGGTCAGGTGATCCAGCAATCCGGAAATAACCAGTACACCGGCACCATCAACACCGGCGGAGAATGGATTCAGATTACGCTTGATCTGACCGGAATCACAGATTTGAATACATCCAATACTTCGGGCAATCTGTTTGCACTCAAGATTGGAAAAAATGCAAACTATGATTTGCATTTCGATAATTTCACCATCGAATAATCAGATTTAAAATCTATAAAAAACAGCATCATTCAAAAAATGGTGCTGTTTTTGTTTGTGGTAGAATCAAAATAAATCAATCGGAATCATAATATTTCCGTTATTCTTCCGATTATTCTTAATACAACATATTTAAATTCAAACTATGACCGGATCAATCAGATGGGGACTGCTCTTTTTGGGGTTTTTAATTTCAAATCATTTTCTGAACGCACAGAATACCATTGTTCTTTCGGGTGCTGTAACCGATGAGATTACAGAACTGCCCGTAGAAGCCGCCACCGTATTTCTGACTTTAAAAAGAGATTCTGCGCTGATCGATTATACCCTGACAGACAATCAGGGGAATTTCAAAATCGAAATCAAAAAAATCAGTGAGCCCGTAATTTTCAAAGTTACAGATGAACTGTTTGGCGATTATGAAAAAGAATTTGAAACGATAGATAAGGATTTTGATTTTGGAAGCATCAGACTCAGTCAGAAGATTGATCTGGAAGGTGCCGTCATCAATGCTGCGCCGCCAATCCGGATCAAAAATGATACTTTGGAATTTGATGCGGCTTCGTTCAAAGTCAGACCCGATGCAAATGTTGAATCACTGATCAAACAGCTGCCTGGCGTCGATATAGACGAAGACGGAAAAATCACGGTCAATGGAAAGGAAGTCAATCAGATACTGGTCAACGGAAAACCGTTTTTTGACAAGGACGGAAAAATCGCATTGGAAAATCTGCCGGCAGAAATCATCAACAAAGTGCAGGTGACCGATACCAAAACCAAAAAGGAAGAACTGTCGGGGCAAAAGGCAAGTTCAAACAATGCGACGATCAATCTGACGATTGACGATGAAAAAAATAAAGGTGTAATGCTCAAAGCAATGGCCGGATACGGAAGCGACGATCGCTACGAATCCAGCCTGATGTTCAATTATTTCAAAGGAGATTCAAGACTCAGCATACTCGGTTCGTCAAACAATATCAACTCGGTCGGTTTTTCGATGAATGAAATTTTTGACAATATGGGAAGTATGCGGAGAAGTTCAATGTATGTCAATGACAACGGAAGTTTTGGCATCAACGGGATGAGTTTTGGTTCGGGCAAAGGAATCACAACGTCAAATCTGGGCGGAATCAGCTATTCGGACACTTTTGCAAAAGGTCTTGAATACAACGGAAATTATTTTTATACCCAAACCGATACCCGAAACAACAATTTCAGCCGTCAGCAAAATCTGCTGCCCGACAATATTTATACTACCGAATCACGTTCAAAACTGAGCAATCAAAGTTATTCCAATAATTTCAGCAACAGTTTTGAAATCAAACTTGACGAAACCTCATCCATCTGGCTGGAGCCGAAATACAGTTCAAACAGAATCAAATCTTCAAATGTTTTTGAAAGCCGTACCGTTAATGAAGCCGGCGATCTGCTGAATGAATCAAACGGAGAAACAAATTCAGAAAGTCTGAACCAGTCGTTTTCAAACAGCTTTGAATATTTCAAATCATTTGAAAATAAAACCAGTTTGAGTCTGAGCATATCAAATGACAACAGCCGGAAACACAGCGACGAATACAGTATTTCAAATACATTTTTTTATCAGTCAGCTGATCCCGATGACCTCAGAAATCAGCTGAGCAAAAGCAGCAACAAACGCGAGAATTATAGTTTTGAACTTGAATACAGTCTTCCGGTTGCAGATTCTGTCAAACTCGGTATCGGTTCGGAATATGGCATCAACCGTCAGCATGATATTGTTTCTACACTTGATTTTGATGAAACTTCGGGCAGATACTCGATTCAAAATGACCGGCTGTCAACCGATCTGGCTTCTGATTTCAACAATCTCAATCCGTATGTATCATTAAAAATTCAAAAAAAGAAATTTTATTTCAGCCTGACCACCGGTGTACAGCTGATGAATCGGAAAGACCGCGGTTATTATATGGGCGATCTCTACGAACTGAAACAGGACGATGTGCTGCCGTCGCTGAACTTGTATTCAAATTATCGGTTTGGGAAAAATGCATCAATCTACGTCAATTACAGTCTGGAAGAAAATTATGCAAATGCATCACAACTGCTGCCGATAGAAAATCTGTCAAATCCGCTGAATACCATCATCGGAAATCCGGATTTGAAAACGCTGAAAGGACATATGCTTTATATTGGTTTCAATAATTTCAACTTTCAGTCAAAAACCGGATTTAATCTTTATATGGGAGGTCGTTATGACGAAAGAAATGTGGTGAATTTCAAAACGATAGATGAAAATTTCAAATCTGAAACCACCTATGTGAACATCAGCGGGAATTATAATCTGTGGATGGGCCTGAATGTCAACAAATCATTCAAAAGCGGAAACAGCAAATTCAGAGCGGGGCTCGGTTTCAGCGGCACCCATTCTTTTCGTCAGGGTTATACAAACGGGGTGAAATACGATGCAAGATCATATAATTTCAGACCGAGAGTCAATTTCAACTGGGATCTGGGCGAAGTGCTGAACGTCAATCCGAGCTACAATCTGAATTATCAGTTTACAGAATATAAAAATTACAGAATCGACAAAAGCAACAATCTGTCTCATGTATTCAAACTTTCGACTACCAATTACTGGCCAAAACATTTTGTTTTTGGAAATGATTTCAGCTATACCTACAATTCAAATATTTCTGACGGTTTCAAAAAAGATTTCTTTTTGTGGAACACAAGTCTGGGTTATAATTTTTGGAATGATCAGCTGACTTTTAAAGTGAAAGTTTATGATGTGCTCGGCCAGAACACAGGTATTTCAAGAACCATTTCGGATACTTTGATTTCAGATGTTCAGGACGATGTGCTGACCCGTTATGTGATGTTTTCGCTCGGTTACAAACTTGACAAATTCGGCGGAAAGAAAAAAGGAGGCAGAGGAAGATTTATAATGATGGATTAATTTTCACCGGATCCTGACACGGTTTCAGACTCTTTGAAGGTTTTTTCAGATACTGATGACCGTTTATACGGTTGCATCAGCCAATTTCCTCCACAAAATCAAGGTAGCTCTCATATCTGCCGGCTGCCATTTTTCCCGATTCGGCTGCTTCACGGACTGCGCAGCCGGGCTCGGTCAGGTGCATACAGTTGTCAAATTTGCATTTGGCTTTGAGTGCTCTGATTTCGGGAAAATAATCACCGATTTCTTCGCGCTCCATTTCGGCCAGACCAAATTCTTTGATGCCCGGCGTATCGATACAGTACCCGCCAAACGGCCATTCGTGCATTTCCGCAAAGGTGGTCGTGTGCTGTCCCTTTTTGTTGAAATCCGAAATTTCTGCAGTTTTGATTTTCAGTCCGGGATTGAGCTGATTCATCAGTGTTGATTTGCCAACTCCCGAATGACCCGAAAAAAGAGAAATAATTCCTTTCAATTCAGATTTGAGCCGGTCAATATTGTCTCCTCTGAAAGCCGAAACCTCAATGATTTCATAACCGATCTTTTCATACAGTTCTTTGAGTTCTTCCGCTTCTTTGAGCAGTTCATCATCATAGGCATCCATCTTGTTGATGATCAGTGTAACCGGTATGTGATAAGCCTCTGCAGTCACCAGAAAGCGGTCAATGAATCCGTGTGAAGTCCTCGGATTGTCCAAAGTTGCAACCAAAAAAGCACGATCAATATTTGAAGCGATGATATGTGTCTTTTTTGACAGATTGACCGATCTGCGGATGATATAATTTTTTCTTTCTTCAATTTTTGAAATAACAGCCTCGCCGTCCTTTCCGATTTCAAATTCAACCAAATCGCCAACCGCCACCGGATTGGTGTGCTGAATTCGGTCAAGTCTGAATTTCCCTCTGATTCTCGCCCTGATGATTTCACCCGATTCGGGGCGGAGCAGATACCAGCTGCCTGTAGATTTGACAACTCTGGCTTTCATTCAGATGAGGTATGATTTTTATTCATAATCAGATTCTGATGACTGATGGATTCCTGATGAATCGCTTTGAGCAGTTTGTCAATAAATTCTTCGGACAAACCGAGTTTTGCTCCCCTTTCGACCGCCTGCTGTCTGATCTGATTCCATCTTTCGGCCTGAAAGATTGCCACATTGTGTTTCTTTTTCAGTTCGCCTATCTGAGCAGAAATGTTCATTCGCTGTGAAATCGAATCAATAATCATCTGGTCGGTTTCATCAATCTCACCCCTAAGTCTTTTCAGATTTGAATGATAGACCGCATCCTCGTCGTCGCTTTTTCTGAGTTCGAGTGCTTTCAGTATCTCGGTCAGTCTTTCGGGTGTAATCTGCTGTTTTGCGTCGCTCAGCGCACAATCGGGATTGCAATGGGTTTCAATCATCAGACCGTCGTATTCAAAATTGAATGCAAGCTGTGCGGTTTCGGCTATTCCTTCGCGGTTGCCGCAGATATGTGAAGGATCGCAGATCATCGGTATATCGGGCATGCGGTTCATAAAGTCAAATGCGATCTGCCACTGCGGATTGTTTCTGTATTTTGTCTTTTTGTAGGTCGAAAAACCTCTGTGGATGGCGGCAATATTTTTGATGTTTTGTCCCTGAAGTCTTTCGACTGCACCAATCCACAATTCAAGGTCAGGATTGACGGGATTTTTTACCATCACGGTTTTTTGTGTATCTCTGAGCGATTCTGCAATTTCCTGAACCGTAAACGGATTGACGGTGGTTCTGGCACCGATCCAGAGGATGTCCACATCGTGATCAAGTGCGAGTTTCACATGTTTTGAATTTGCAACTTCAATGGCGGTTTTGAAACCGAATTCATTTTTGATGCGCAGCAGCCATTTCAGTCCGATGGCACCGACTCCTTCAAATGAGTTGGGTTTTGTCCTCGGTTTCCAGATGCCCGCACGGAATGCCTGAACGCAGGACGGGTCGATGCGTGAGGCGGTTTCCATCATCTGCTCTTCGGTTTCGGCGCTGCAGGGACCGGCCATGATCAGCGGTTTCCCGAGGTTTTTCATCCAATTGTCAGTATTGCTCATAAGTTGCAAATTTACGACTTTATCAACAAGTAATGATGACTGAAATGAATTCGAATCCGGTTTGTTGGTTCCCCGGAGTAAATGATAAAAAAAGCTGCCCGAGAGCAGCTTTGTATATTTTTGATTTTAAATTTATTCAAACTTAAGCGAGAACACAAATATCCTTGACGAAAGCGATTTGAGCGAGCCTGCCCACTGCGGATTGGTATTTGGATTGTCCTGTACCAATTCGTTGTTGAAAAGGAAGATGCCTTTGATTGAAGGAGTGAGTTTGAATCGTCTGAGATTCAGTTCAACACCCATTTCCACCTGCCAGTTGAAGTTGTGGGTTTTCATTCTAAAGATGTCTTCCTGGTTGTCCTCTTTTTTCTTTTCGTTTGACTGCAGGTTGACCATATAACCCACGCCCGCCTGTATGTAAGGTCGGGTGTTCACCCATCTGTCGCCGTGCAGTTTCAGTAAAACCGGAATATCTATATAAGTGGTTTTGACTTCTCTGACACTGTCTGCCCCCGAAGCGATATTGCCAAAATAAAGTTCCCTTTCAGCGAAATGTACAGCCGGTTCAAGTTTCAGATCAAAATAATCATGGAGTTTCATTTTTCCCATCAGACCGACCGTAAATCCCATCTTGTTTTTCTGTCTCAGATAAATCATTCCCTGATCGTTTACGCCGCTGTCGTCGGGAACTACCTTGAAAAGCATCAGGTTGGTACCCAGAAAGTACCCCCAGCTGAAAGGTTTTTCATCAAAATCCTCTCTGTACCACATCTTATCGGTTTTTGGACGAAACTGACCAAAAGCCTGAAGTGTCAGAGTGAACAGGATTAGCACTAAGATTTTTTTCATATACCTCTACTTAACGAAATATTTAGCGTTTTATTTTAAGCTTGTATAAATGCTTGAGATTCCAAAAGTAAGTTTTTTATCGGTAGTTTTAATAAAATTTGAACTTTTTAGAATTTTTTTCATTTCTTCACCATACGGAAAAGCCTTTACCGACTCCGGTAAATAGGTGTATGCGCTTTTGTCTTTTGAAATCTTTTTCCCGATCATCGGCAGTATATTTTTTGAATAAAATCCGTACAGCTGTTTCATCGGAAAGGATTGTGGCTGTGAAAATTCGAGGATGACAAACTTTCCGCCGGGTTTAAGCACCCGATAAATTTCATCCAGCCCTTTTTTTAGGTTTTCAAAATTTCTGACACCGAAAGCCACCGTGATACAGTCAAAGCTGTTGTCTTCAAACTTCATTTTTTCGGCATCGCCCTGTATCAATTCGATGCGGTCCTCCAGATTTAACTCGGCAATTTTCTTTCTGCCGACATCAAGCATACCCGCCGAAAGATCAAAACCTGTGATTTTTGCATCGGTGGCTTTTGCCATCATAATTGCAAGATCTCCGGTTCCGGTTGCAATATCAAGCACAGTTTCAGGATTTTGGTTTTTGATAATTTTGACTACTTTCTTTCGCCAGCCGACATCAATCCCCATCGAAAGGATGTGGTTGAGTTCGTCATATTTTCCCGAAATATTGTCAAACATCTGTTCAACCTGCTCTTTTTTGGTCAGATCAGAATCAGAATATGGTTTTACTGTGCTCATAAGTTGGCAAATTTAATGATTTTGTTTCAGCTGTCGGATTGGATTCCCAATAAATTATTCTGAATCCAATGGGTTTTGAATCATTTTTTAAATCATTCAGTTCCCGGCAATCAGACCTGACGAATGATCTGTTGAAGCACCGGTTACCGAGCTGAGAATATTGATTTCCCCCTTTAATCTCAACAGACCGAGCCAGCCAAAGATCAGACTTTCTTTGTATTCTATAATTTCACTTTGGGGCAGAATCAATTCGGTATTTGTTTTTGCCCCGATTGATTGGAGCAGATAAGAATTGTATGCCCCGCCACCGGTTATCAGCACATTTTTAATCTGATAATGATTCAGCACTTTTGAAATCTGATTTGAAATATGAAAGCCAAAAGTTGAAATCCGATCTTCAACAAACAGTTCGGGTGAATCAATGATTGGAAACACATTATGGCTGCACCATTCGATTCCCAATGATTTTGGCGGTTCAGTCCGGTAGAATTCAAGCCGGTCAAGTTTTTCCAAAAGTTGGGCATCTACAGTGCCCGACTTTGCAATTTCACCGTTTTTGTCAAAAGATTTCCCGAGTTTTTCAGCCAGCCGGTTCAGCACGATATTGACCGGACAGATGTCAAACGCAATCCTTTTTCCGTTTCGGTTGAATGAAATATTTGAAAAACCGCCCAGATTCAGACAGGCATCATATTCACCAAACAAGAGTTCATCGCCAATCGGCACCAAAGGCGCGCCCTGACCACCCAAAGCAAGATCCCCGGTTCTGAAATCATAAACTGTTTTGATTCCGGTTTCAGCAAAAATCGCAGCTCCGTTTCCAATCTGCAGCGTATAACCATCCTTTGGATTATGAAAAACCGTATGACCGTGTGAAGCAATAAAATCAGGATTTGGAATTTGTTTTTTTCTGATAAATTCTTTGACCGTTTTTCCGAGGAAATGTCCGTACTCCATATCAAGCCGGCAGAGTTGTTCGCCCGAAAGAGCAATTGAATTCTTCAATTTTTGTTTCAATTCAGGAGAATAAGGAAGGGTTTCTGCCATGAGAATTTTATATCCGGGTTGGGGAAACCGATATTCGGACAGACAAATGTCAAGTCCGTCCAAAGAAGTGCCCGACATCAGGCCGATACCCAAAATCCTTTCCATGCCCTAAAGTTATTCAAACTTCTGAAATCAAAAACGGAAAACTTATGACGCTTATCTGAACAAGCCCGCGATTCACAATCAAAAAAATATCTAACTTTGAGGATTAAATTATAAAAAATGGCAAGAGATATTATTTTTGATCTGATAGAGGAAGAAAGAGAAAGACAGACCGTCGGGCTGGAACTGATTGCTTCCGAAAATTACGTGAGCGATGAAGTGATGGAGGCTATGGGTTCCATACTCACCAACAAATATGCGGAAGGTTATCCGAAAAGGAGATATTATGGCGGCTGTGAAGTGATTGATGAAATTGAAACGCTTGCCATTGAAAGGCTGAAACATCTTTTCAATGCAGAATATGTGAATGTTCAGCCACATTCGGGCTCGCAGGCAAATGCGGCCGTTTTTCTTGCCGTATTGAAACCGGGTGAAAAAATGATGGGAATGGATTTGTCCCATGGCGGCCACCTGACCCACGGTTCGCCGGTAAGTTCCTCCGGGATTTTGTATCAGACCTGTTTTTATCAGGTAGAAAGAGAAAGCGGAAGAATCGATTATGAAGCCATGCGCCAGACCGCATTGAAGGAAAGACCAAAACTGATTATTTGCGGAGCATCAGCCTATTCAAGAGACATTGATTACAAGAAATTCAGAGAAGTTGCAGACGAAGTCGGTGCGCTGCTGATGGCAGATATTGCGCATCCGGCGGGACTGATTGCAAGAGGAATTTTGGACGATCCGCTGCCGCACTGTCATATAGTAACTTCGACCACCCACAAAACGCTGAGAGGTCCGAGGGGAGGAATCATCATGATGGGTAAAGATTTTGAAAATCCGTGGGATTACAAAACACCAAAAGGAGAAATCAAAATGATGTCAAATCTGCTGAATATGGGTGTGTTTCCGGGTACTCAGGGTGGCCCGCTCGAACATGTGATTGCAGGCAAGGCGGTTGCTTTTGAAGAAGCTCTTTCCGATCAATATTTTGATTACATCCTTCAGGTTTCAAAAAATGCAAAAGCGCTTGCCAATGCAATGGTCGGTCACGGTTATCAGATCATTTCGGGCGGAACAGACAATCACCTGATGCTGATTGATTTGAGAAACAAAGACATCAACGGAAAAGAAGCCGAAAACTGTTTGGTGAAAGCTCATATCACCTGCAATAAAAACATGGTTCCGTTTGATGACAAATCGCCGTTTACCACTTCAGGTATCCGGCTGGGAACGCCTGCAATTACGACCAGAGGTCTGAAAGAAAAAGATATGGAAACGGTAGCTGATCTGATTGACGAGGCGCTGATGAACAAAGACAATGACAAGGTTCTGGAAGCTGTCGGCAAAAAAGTAAACGACCTGATGTCTGACAGACCGCTGTTCAAATGGTAAAAAATTATTTATAAATCATAACGGCCGCTTTGACCAAAGCGGCTGTTTTTTATGTAATGAAGTCGGGATAATTTTGGGAATTCGGCGGAATTTTTGATTCGTTTCATTTGAATTCAAATTCCCCAATATTTTCAGTTTTTGTCAATTCGGTCTGTCAACGGGCTGGCCGAATTTCTAATTTAAATTCAAAATCATCAGAAAGATTCAATCAAAAAAAATCCGAAGTTCAAACGAAAATAATTCCAATTGTAACTTCAAATCAGAAAACGAATACACCACAAGATTCAAAATTCCGTTATTTGTAAATAAATTCATCTGATTGGCTCTGAAGAAATATATTGGCGTATTGTTTTTGATTTTATCACTTTGTCGGCTGGAAGCCCAGGAAACCGGCTGGACAAATGATAATTTCAGACAGGACAGTATTGTCGTTTCATCAGATACGATGAAACTCAATGCCAATCTGATTTTGCCCGAGAAATTTAAAATTAGGGATGAAAACGGAGATGAAATTTCGAATCTTTTTTATAAAATTGATTACAGCACAGCTGAAATAATTTTTGATCCGAGTCTGATTGACCACAAAGTAGTCCTGTCTTATTTTATACATCCCGAATTTAAACAGCAAACCGTTTTTTCAAAAGACACGGCCATTATCCGCGATCCGGTTGAAGAAACCAGATATTATGCCCTGTCACGGGAAAAGAGAGAAACCAAAAAACCATTTGACGGGCTGAACAGTCGGGGTTCACTTGTGCGGGGCATCCGGTTTGGAAACAACCAAAGTGCTTCGGTACAGTCGTCGCTTGATTTGCAGCTGACCGGACAGCTGACAAACGAAATCGGGATCAATGCGGTGATTTCGGACAACAATGTACCGATACAGGCAGACGGTTACACACAGCAATTGCAGGAATTTGATAAAATTTATGTTGAAATATTCAATAAAAATTCAAAAATCAGAGCGGGACATGTCGATTTGATTCAGGAAAACGATTTTTTCGGAAATTTCACCCAAAAAGTTACAGGTGTTCAGATTTCAACCGAACTGAGCCATTCAAATGATTCAAAAACCAGAATCAGTCTGGCAGGCAGTACGACCCGTGGAGAATTTGCGACCAAAAAAATCAGCGGTCAAAACGGAAATCAGGGACCTTACCGGCTTTCGGGCAATAATAATGAGCTCTATATCATCATTGTTTCGGGCAGCGAAAAAGTGTATTTGGACGGGATACTGCTCACAAGAGGCGAAGACCGGGATTATGTAATCAATTACAATACCGGTGAACTTTCATTTACTTCAAACCGTCTGATTACCGATAATTCGAGGATTACGGTTGAATATCTGTATGCCAACCGCGCATATACGCAATTTCTTGCCTATGGCGGGATTGAGCACGAATCAGAAAGATTCAGGATAGCCGGCCATTTTTATTCAAACGGAGATTCAAAAAACAATCCGCTGACCGACAATCTGAGTGACGAGGACATTCGGATCCTGTCGGAAGCGGGGAACAATCCGGATGAAATGTACAACACCACTGCGGTTCGTGCCGATTATGACCCCGAAAAGAATTTGTACCGAAAAATACAGATTGGAGGAGTTGAAGTTTTTGAGTTTTCTGACAATCCGAATGAAGAATTGTGGCAGGTGACATTCACTTTTATGGGAGCCGGAAAGGGAAATTATGTGGCATCAAATGTTGAGGTGAACGGAAAAATATTTGAATATGTACCGCCGGTTGACGGTCTGATGCAGGGAAATTACGAACCGGTCCGTCAGCTGATTCCGCCCAAAAGACTTCAGGTTTATACTTTGAATTCGGCTTATAAATTCAAAACCGGCGGAGTGGTTGGAATCGATCTGGGAATGAGCAATCAGGACCTGAATCTGTTTTCGTCAAAAGACGACGGTGAAAACATCGGACTGGCAACAAGAATATACGGCAACAAAGATTTTGAGCTCAAAAACTGGAAACTTCAGCCACAGTTGGAATTTTCATATATTCAAAAGAATTTCAATTCGATTCAAAGGCTGAGACCGGTTGAATTTGACCGTGACTTCAATCTTGAAAACGAATTGTCGGATGCAGATCAGACTTATCTGCGACTGGGGCTTGAATCTTCGTTCAGAGATTCACTCAGACTGAAATATGATTTGCATTATCTTCAGGACAAAGATTTTTATGACGGCATCAAGAACGATTTGAGCCTGAATTATCTGACCCCAAAAAATTATGCGGAAGCCGGATTTTCAATTTTGAACAACCGGAAACAAAACACTATTTACCCCGAAATGGAAGCAGACAAATCCAGGTTTGTCAGGTACAGCGGAACGGTAAAGAGAAAGATTAAAAATTCATTCTGGCTGGGAGCGGGATTTGGAGGTGAAGACAACAAGATCGAAGACAGACAAAATGCAGTTGACGGGAATCATCTGTCCGATCAGTCATTCAGATGGAATGAAATCAGAGGATTGGCAGGAATTGGGGACACTGCAAAAATATATGCAGAACTGACTTATTATAACCGAAGAGACGATTCGGTGCGTTTGGGTATGATGCAGCGGCTGACCCGTTCAAACGGCTGGATACTCAATTCAAAATTAATCAGCCGAACCAATCACAGGCTGGAAACTTCGTTTCATTACAGAACAGTGAAATACATTTATGAGAGCAATCCGAATGAAGATTTTATCACCGGAAACATCAAATGGTACAAAAGCCTGTTTCGAAACGGTATGACCGTCAATCTGTTTTATGAACTTGGGAGCGGAATGGAACCTCAGCGCGAATTTGAATATGTGAAAGTCACCGACGGAATGGGAATTTACAAATGGACAGATTACAACGGCGATGGTCTGGAGCAGTTAGACGAGTTTGAAATTGCCGAATATCAGGATGAAGCAAATTACATACGGGTTTATACCAACACCGTCAATTATCTGAAGACCAACAAGAACAATCTGAATCTTTCGGTTCGAATCAAACCGAAGGAACTGCTGAATTCAGAAAATGAATTTTTGGGCAGGTGGATGCTTCAGGGTTCGCTTCAGTCATCCAATTCGTTGTTGAAAAACGGACAGACGCTCGAGTGGAACCCGTTTGTGAATTCTGACGATCTGCTCAACAAATCGAGAAGTCTGAGAAGCGTACTGAATTTCAATCAGGGCGGAAAATACAAATGGTCGGCGGCTTATACCTATTCGGACCAGGAAAGTCGGAATTTTGTATTTACAGGTGCTGAATCGAGAAATACAGAAAGTCATCTGATCAATACAAAATATCGTCCGTGGCAGTATTTCAATTTTCTGGCAGAAGCAGAAAACATCCGGACAACAAGTCATTCGGATATGTTTGCCAGCCGGAGGTTCAAGCTGGATGCATGGCGTCTGAAACCCGGAATTTCCTATCAGGTAGAATCAAAATTCAGTGCCACGCTGAATTATACTTTTCAGACCAAAAAGAATACGGAAGGTATCGAAAAACTGAAACAATCTGATTTGGGTGCTGAAATTCAGTGGAATGACGGCAGCAAATCTTCGCTTTTGGGAACTTTTAATTACATCAAAAATGATTTTACCGGCAACGGTCAGTCGGTGGTCGGCAATCAGATGATGGAAGGCTTGAAGCCGGGCAACAATATGGTTTGGCAGTTCACATTTCAGAGACAGCTGAATTCATTTCTGAGTGTCAACATCAGTTATGACGGCCGAAAAACCGAAGGCAACAAAAGCATACATTCGGGTTCGGTTCAGATTCAGGCAAGATTCTAAAAGGTTTCAGAATCATTCATCCACATCATCCGGTGATTCATCGGCTTCGGTAAACAGTCTGATGACTCTCACTCCGGTATTGACGTATGTCTTACCGTTTTTCACATACTTGAATTTGGTGGAAAGTCTGGTTTTTTCGCTGCCCATATTGTTCAAAACATCTCCTCGGGTATTCATCCGGTCAACCAGATCATAAAGCGTATCAAAACCGAGCTGTTGGTATTCGTTTGGAATTTCACAATACAAATCAAGAAATTTCTGAATGGTGGTTCTTTCATTTTTTCCGTACACATTCACCAGCCGGTTGGTTGCAAAAGTGAATCCGATATTTTTTAATGCAGAAATATTTGATTTGTTTTTATCGCTGTATATATCATAGGCATTGACAAATTTAACGCCGTATCCGCTCAGATTGTCGGTATCCATTTTTTTGAGTTTGTCCACAAAATTGTCTCCGAGTGAATTGTTGTCAGAAACCAAAACTGCAATCAGCGGATCAGAAATTGTTTTGGGCACCACCGTTCCGTCGCTCAGTTTCTCGTCAACGGTTTTTGAAGTCTGCTCAAGCTGACTGATGTCTTTGAAAACCGAAATATCGGCGGTGGGCAATTCTTTTTTCAGATGATTTGAAAAATAATCAGCCAGACCCTGATATCGGTCGTCGGTCAGAATCTGAATCTGCTGACCTTTGTAATCGGATGCAATTTCACTGACAATCGCATCTGCAATGTCTTCATCAGAAGGTGTTACAATCACCGCATTTTCAAGCGTTCTCAAATCCTCTGAGTTGCTCAGTGGTGACACCACAGTGATTCCGGAACCCGACAGTATGGTTGCGGCGGATTTAAAATTCGATCCGAAAATCGGTCCGATTACTGCGTCAAATTGTGAAAAATTGTTGTTGACAATCAAATTTTCAACGCTCTGCGAACTGTTGCCCGAATCATAAACTTTCAGATTAATTTTCTTTCCCGTATAAGCGAGCGAGTCAAGTGCAATTTTTGCACCGATCAGTATGTCGGCAGAAATATCTTTTTCAATCGATTTTGCCTGAGGATTGTCCAGGTGGAATGGCAGAATCAGCGCAATATTGATCATGTTGTCATCCACTCTTCTGATTTTGCCTTCTTTCAGGATTTCGGCGCCTTCGGGCAATGGAATTTTAAGTATCATTCCGGCTCTCAGTCCTTCAGACAGTTCGGGATTGTATTTCAGCAAATCGGCAAAGGAAACCCTGTACATTTTTGTAATTGAATAAATCGTCTCGCCCTGTTTGACTTTGTGTTCGATAATTCCGTCCTGAATCACAGCCGAGATTTTTCCTTTTTTTGGAATTTTGATATAGGTGCCGACCACCAGACCCGAAGTTTGAACATCCGGATTGGCAATATAAAATTCGTCTATACTCACATCAAATTGTCTGGACAGCGAGTACACAGTGTCACCGTTTTTCACTTTGTACATTCCATTGGGAACGATTTCTTCTTCTTTATTGTTCTGATTTGATTTTTTTGGAATTCTGATGACATCACCGGCCTTCAGCCCGTCTTTCAGCTGAGGATTCAGGCTTTTCAATGCTTCTTCCGAAATATCGTATTCTTTGGTCAGCGAATAAATTGTCTGTTTGGGTTCGATTTCAAGATAGAGAAAATTGCTGTCTTCTTTTGGAACACTGACTGTCTGTGAGGGCTGGTCAATCGGCGTAACCACTGCATTGATATTACCGTCAGCTTTTGGTTTGATGTTTCCGTCTCCGTTTTTACCGGATTTGTCCGGAATCACCAATTCGTCACCAATCTGAAGTGTCCGGTCTCTGAGAAATGGATTTGCATTGATCAGATCATCCTGACTGATTCCGTATTGTCTGGAAATTCCGTAAACCGTTTCCTGAGCTTCCACTTTATGTGTTTTCTGTTGAGCCGAAAGCAGTCCGGACAGCAGCAATATGAACAATAAGCCAAAGATTTTTTTCATTTGAGCAGCAATTTGAAAATCAAAAATACAATACTTTTAATTATCGAATGTTTTAATAGTAAAACAAAAATCAATCGGTTTTATTTCATGGTAGATTTCGTCTATAAAATTAAATCCGTATTCGAGATGAAATTCCGAGAAGTTATCCACCCTTTCCTGAAGTTTATTGAATGGGAACAATTTTTTATAGATGGCCTCTATTTTTTCTGTCCTGTCAGCCTGTCTTTTTCGTTCGGCACGTTCCAGTCTTTTAAACATTCGCTCCAGTCCTTTCAACTGTTTGGCACGTTGGGCGGCGACCATTTTTGAAAAAGTAACGTCTGTTTTGACCGCTTTTTGATTCAATTCGTCAAACATCCCGGTCAGCATTTCTTCATATTTGTCAAAATCAATTTGGGTCTCACTGTTCTGAATCACATTTCGGTTCACAATTTTCTGAACGGGCAGCATCAAATCAGAAAAATCAATCGACAGTTTCCCAAGCTTTTCCGATTGTTTTGAACTCATGACCAGCATTGAATTTCTGCCGATTACCAGCGGATAATCCGTTTGCATCGCATCAAAAAAACTTTTGAGCTGCAGCCAGTATGACAATTCGCCAAAACCGCCTATATAAGCGATATTTGGCAAAACAGTTTCCTGAAAGAGCGGTCTGAGAATCACATTGGGGCTGAATTTTTCGGGATAATTTTTTAATTCTTCTCTGATTTGCAGTTCGCTGAATTCAAGGTCAGTATTGAGTACCTTGAATTTTTGGTTTTCAAAAACAATTCTTTCACGAACCGAATCGGCTTCCAGATAAAAAAGATTGATTTCCCTTGGATTGACCTGTATATTGTAATGGTTTTCTGCCAGTTTATGATTGGTTTCGCTCAATTTTCTGAAGGCTGTATGATGAATCAAATCCTCTTCGAAGGCAGGAATCATCAGTTTTTTTAATTCGCGGTCGTCGCCGTCAATCATCAGAATACCCAATCTTCCAAACAGTTTTTGAATCAGTCTTTGGGTTGCCTCGGTCAGTGTTTTTGAACTCAGATAAGAATCATTTGCCAGCTGTTTCAGTTCATCCGCATATTTTGAATCCGGAAGATCATTAAAAAATTCTTCAAAAACCTTTTCGATTCCGTCCAGACTCATCCTTCCGGTTGCACCGCCAAAATTTCTTCTCCAGACATATTGATTGCCGTTGAAATAAAAATGGTTAATTTCCTCAAAGTCATGGTCTTCGGTCGCCATCCAAAATATCGGTACAAAATTGATTTCCGGATATTTTTGGCTCATATAATTACAGCATTTGACCACCTGAAGGATTTTATAAAATATATAAACCGGTCCGGTAAACAGATTGAGCTGATGACCGGTAGTGATGGTCACGGTATTGTCCTTGCTTAATTTTTCAAGATTTTCAATCTGCAATGCGGTAAGGTCAAGGAATGAAAGCTGTTTTTTCAGCGAATCACAAAGAATTTCTCTGTTTTTGAATGATTTGAGTTTATCTTTTGCCTGTTCGACCAGTGATTTTTCATCCGGAAAACGATTGTACAACTCTACGGTATCAGACTGCCTGCTCAGATAATCGCGCACAAGAGTGCTGAATCTGCCGTACTGTTCTGCGTCCCAACGAATTGACTGTGTGGTTTCCAAATGATGCAAATTATTTCTGAATAATTTGGGAGCAAAGTTACAAATTCAAAATAAGAATTGGATTTGAATCTTGAATTTTCAACAAAAAAGCTCAGCCATCCCCAAAATTCGGAAAAAATATGCTTTAGCATTTATAAATGATTTTATTTACTTTTGTAAATTGAATTTTCTGCCTGCAAATGAACGACTCAAAGCTTATAGATAACATAAATTCCAGAAAAAAAATTCTGAAAACCATAGCCGGCGTGATTCTGATTGCGGCCGGACTTTTTCTGCTGATTTCGTTTGTGTCCTACCTGATGAACTACACCGAAGATCAGAGTCAGCTCGATGATTTTTGGAACCGGGAGATATTGCCCGAGAATCTGATGGGGAAAATCGGTGCTTATCTGGGAGAATTGATTATATACAACGGAATCGGAGTGACTGCAATATTTTTTCCGTTCTTTTTGATGCTGATTGGAATTAAGATTCTGACCCGGTCCAAAAAATTAAAGCCGTTCAATCTGTTTTACAATTGTCTCTTTTTTCTGATCTGGCTTCCGATTGCATTCGGATTTTTCAGTCAGATCGGCATACTGCACGGTGTGATGGGATTTGAAATCAATGATGTGCTCAATGATTTTGTCGGCAAAATCGGAACCGGAATTCTGCTGCTGGTCAGCCTGCTCATTTATATCATTGTCAATTGGAAAATCACACCCGATTCAATTGCAGAAAGAATCGAGCGCAATGCTGACGGTTTGGACGGAGACGGAGCGAAAATTGAAATTAAGAAGAAGAAAAAAAATAAATCAAAAGAAGAAAAGCCTCAAACAGTTGAATTGGAAACAGAAACTTCAACCGATGAAGAATCAGTAACAACAAATTTAAAAATCGAAGTTGAACCCAAACCGACCGAAATCATCACCCATATACCCGCCAAAGACGAAAATGATGTTGAGCTGACTATAAAGGCGGTTGGTGAAGAGGAGACGGTTGACAAAATTGCGTCTGAACTGGTTGAGAAATTGGGTGAATATGACCATCGGCTTGAACTTCCAAATTATAAATTTCCGACCCTCGATCTGCTGAAAAAGTATGAGACGGCAGACAATGTGACCATCAATCAGCAGGAGCTTGAACAGAATAAGAACCGGATTGTTGAGACACTTGCCAATTACGGTATCGGAATTTCGCAGATCAAAGCAACCATAGGGCCGACGGTTACACTTTATGAAATCGTACCCGAAGCCGGCATCAGAATTTCGAAGATCAAAAATCTCGAGGATGATATCGCTTTGAGTCTTGCCGCATTGGGAATCAGGATCATTGCGCCGATTCCGGGCAGGGGGACCATTGGGATTGAAGTACCGAACGGTAATCCGACCATAGTTTCGATGCGTTCGGTCATTGCTTCCAGCAAATTTCAGCAGTCAAAAATGGAACTGCCGATTGCTTTTGGGAAAACCATTGAGAACGAAACGCTGGTTGCGGATCTGGCAAAAATGCCCCACCTGCTCATGGCGGGTGCAACCGGTCAGGGAAAATCAGTGGGTTTGAATGCGATTATAGCATCGTTGCTGTACAAGAAGCATCCGACCGAACTGAAATTTGTACTGGTCGATCCGAAAAAAGTAGAACTCACACTTTATTCCAAAATTGAAAGACATTATCTGGCAAAATTGCCCGACAGCGAAGAAGCAATCATTACTGACAACACAAAGGTGATAAATACACTGAATTCGCTTTGTATAGAGATGGATGACCGGTATGAACTGCTAAAGAACGCTTTTGTCAGAAATATAAAAGAATACAACGAGAAATTCAGACAAAGAAAACTGAGTCCGGAAAAAGGTCACAAATTTCTTCCGTATATCGTGCTGATTGTGGACGAATTTGCGGATCTGATTATGACCGCGGGCAAGGAAGTGGAAACACCGATTGCCCGATTGGCTCAATTGGCGAGAGCAGTCGGAATCCATCTGATCATTGCAACACAGAGACCTTCGGTCAATGTGATTACAGGAACAATCAAAGCAAACTTTCCGGCAAGGGTTGCATTTCGGGTGACTTCAAAAATAGATTCGAGAACCATACTGGATACATCGGGCGCCGATCAGCTGATTGGAAAAGGAGATATGCTTTATACCACCGGAAATGAACTGATTCGTCTTCAGTGCGCATTTGTTGATACACCGGAAGTTGACAGCATCACCGAATTTGTCGGTTCGCAGAGAGGTTTCAGCGATGCATTCCTGCTGCCTGAATATTCGGGAGAAGAAAACAGTCTGATGGATGTTGATCTGAGTGAAAGGGATTCGCTTTTTGAAGATGCGGCAAGGGTAATCGTGATTGCACAACAGGGTTCTGCTTCGCTGTTGCAGCGAAAATTAAAATTGGGATACAATCGGGCGGGAAGGCTGATTGATCAGTTGGAAGCTGCCGGTGTGGTCGGGCCGTTTGAAGGCAGCAAAGCACGTCAGGTACTGATACAGGACGAGATGAGTTTGGAACAGTTGTTGGATAATCTGAATCAAAATTAATCCGGATGAAAAAGTTATTTCTCTTCAGTTTTGCTTTTTTGTTTGCTGCAATTGGTGCGAAAGCCCAGTCGGCAGATGAACTTTTGGAAAAGGTGAGCAAAAATTATCAAAAACTTGCTGCTTATTATGTGAGGTTTGAATTTACAGACAGTGAAAATCAAAATACTGAGACCGGTGAACTGTTTGCCGCAAAAGAAAAATACAATGTTGAAGTGAAGGACATCCGTCAGATGTATGACGGAAAAAGTCTGTACACCATTTCAAAAGAAGACAAGGAAATAACCGTTTCACAGCCTTCACCCGACAGCGACGATTTTCTTTCGCCAACCAAAATTCTGAATGTCTACAAATCAAATTACAATGCTTCACTTGCCAAAGCAGAAACCGTCAACGGAAAGAAAGTCCAATATCTGAAACTGACACCAAAATCAAAATCGGATATTGAATATGCACAGATTGGTATTTATACCGACGGCAATACGCTTTACGATTACAAGGAGTTTTATCCCGGCGGAGGCTCAAGAACCTTTGTGGTAAAAGAATATTTGGAAAATTTAATAATTCCGAAGGCTTTGTTTAAATTTGACAAGTCAAAATACGAAAAAGACGGCTACATTGTAACGCCCATATAATGGTTAAGAAACTCGATTGGTACACAGTTAAAACCTTTGTCGGTCCTTTTATCCTGATATTCAGCATACTATTTTTTATTTTTATTGTTCAGTTTGCCTGGCAGGAAATGGACAAATATGCAGGAAAAGGATTGAGTTTATTTACCATTTCAAAACTTCTCTTCTATTTGGGAATCAACGTCATTCAACTGGTTCTTCCGCTTTCGATTTTATTGGGCGCAATCATGACTTTCGGAGGTTTGGGCGAACGATACGAACTGGCTTCTATGAAGGCTTCGGGCATTTCACTGGCCCGAATACTGATGCCGGTTTTCGGTCTGGTCGTATTGCTTTCTGCGGGTCTTTATTATTTTGGTGATTATGTGATGCCTTATTCGGAGAGAAAGGCAAAAAATCTGGCTTACAATATTGTAAAGACAAAGCCGACCCTTCAGTTGGTAGAAGGAGTATTTATCGAAAGCATACCGGGATTCAGTATGAAGATCAGTCAAATTTCGGGTGAAGAAAACGATCGGCTGAAAGATGTCTTTATTTATCAGAGCGGAAATTTTGATGACGATTACAGAACTATCATTTCAGACAGCGGTATATTGAATCGTGATTCGACAGACATACGGCTTTTGAAAATGGTGCTTTATCACGGCAGTATCTATCTTGACCAGCTGAAAGGAAAATCGGGTGATGCAAGAAAGAAACAGCCCAACCAGCTGATTGAGTTTGACACACTGACACAGTATATCGACATTTCGGAGATTGTTCAAAAAGCGATGGATGAAGAAAATATCCAGGGTCATTATAAATTTAAGAATGCAAGCCAACTGAAAAAACAGATCGATTCGATGGAAATTGCAAACAAAGAATTTTTGAAGAAATCGGCTGACAATATATTAAACACCAGTATTTTGGGTGCATCCGGATTTGACACCGTCAAAACCAACGACAAAAAGAAACTGCCTACACCGATTGAAAAATTTGATCAGGAAAAACAAGATCTGATCATCAGCGATGCGCTGGCAGCGTTGGATCGTGATACAAACGAGTACAACTGGAAAAGCGACGACATTGATTATCGGGTCAAACTTCAGTCAAAACAAAAATTGCATTACAACCGGAATTATTCGTATGCGTTCACCTGTATCGTCTTCTTTTTTATCGGCGCTCCGCTCGGAGCCATCGTGAAGAAAGGCGGGTTCGGTATGCCGGTGGTCATTTCGATAATTGTTTTTGTATTTTATTACATCATCAATTTTTCTTCCGAGAATATGACAAAGAATGGGATTTTAGAGCCTACCTTTGCAGCATGGTCTGCCAATCTGATATTTTTTCCGATTGCACTGCTGCTGTTTTACAAGGCAAATCATGATTCGGCACTTTTCAACACCAGTCTATATACCGATCCGATCGTGAAATTTATATCCAGATTCAGGCGCACCAAAAATGTTGAACATAGCAGATATCAGTAATGAGAAATGACGATAATCATCTAAAATTTCAATTGAATACAATAGAAGAAGCGCTTGAAGACATCCGAAACGGAAAGGTAATCATAGTGGTTGACGATGAAGACCGTGAAAATGAAGGTGATTTTGTGGCAGCAGCCGAAAAGGTGACGCCCGAAATGATCAACTTCATGTCAAAACACGGTCGGGGTCTGATCTGTGCGCCACTGACCGTTGACCGATGCAAAGAACTGGATCTCCAGCTGATGGTAGAACACAATACGGTACTGCACCATACTCAGTTTACGGTTTCGGTTGATTACAAAGGAAAAGGAAACACAACCGGCATTTCGGTCAGCGACCGTTCAAATACGATTGCTGCGCTGGTGGACGAAAGCACAAAATCTGAAGATTTGGGTCGTCCGGGTCATATTTTTCCGCTTCAGGCAAAGGAAGGAGGTGTGCTGAGCCGTGCCGGACATACCGAAGCAGCCGTAGATCTGGCGAGGCTTGCCGGACTGAAACCGGGCGGAATCCTGGTTGAAATTCTGAACGAAGACGGAAGCATGGCAAGACTGCCGCAGCTGATTGAAATTGCGCATAAATTTGATGTGAAAATCATCACCATTCAGGATTTGATTGCTTACCGGCTGAAAAATGATTCGTTGATTGAAAAAGTAGATGAATTTCCGGTCAAAACTTTTTTTGGGGATTTCAATATGACCGCTTACAAACAGACGACAAACAATCAAATTCATTTTGCACTGACCATGGGAAAATGGAGCGAAGACGAAATCGTGCCGCTTCGTGTGATTTCTTCAAACAGCTATTACGATTTGTTTTCGGCTCTTCAGTTTGGTGAATTTCCGCAACTCAGACTGACCAGTGAAATCATCAGTCAGTTTGGAAAAGGCGCGATTATCTTTATCAACAATGTATCTGATTCGGATTTGATGATTAGAAAAATGAATCGTTTCAAACTTTTTACAGAAGGAAAAACCGAATCCGGAATCATTCCAAATGACATTCGCGATTACGGAATTGGAGGGCAGATCATCAATGATCTCAACATCAGAAAAGCAAATCTGATTACCCGAAACCCGGACAGCAAAGAACAGACTTTGAGCGGTTTTGACCTGAAAATTGTCAGATACACCAAAATCGATGAAAATGTCGGGAAACTGAGTTAAAAGAATTTCAGATTATTTGATTTCAGAAGTTACATAACCGCACTCGGACATCGATTTGCCGTAATACGGATTTTTGATTGTTTTTTTGTCGCTCAGCCACTGCCCTTTTGCCATCGGACAATATTGGACATAAACGGTTCCGGTCTTGAACCTGTGTTCATTTGCAAGTTCAACCATTTTGTCTGAAAGACCGTAAAAATATTCTCTCTGTTTTTTGATGTCTTTTGACTGCTGAATATTTGAAGCATCTTTTTTGAGTGCTTCTGATTTATCGGCAGCAATCGTTTTTGAATCGGCTGAAGCAATCGTACCGATAAAATTCTTTGCCGCATCTGATGCCTTTGACGGATTGTCGGCGGTCAGCGCATCCTTGATTTCGAGATAATCTTTGTAGAGCCTGTCCAGACTGTTTGCAGATTGTGCAGATGCGGAAAATCCAATCCCCATCAGTAACATCAAAAATAAATTTTTCATGACGATTTCTTATACAAATGACTGACACAAATATATATTTTTTCGTGTTTGAAATTTATTTTCAGTCAATTTAACATTGAATTTTAACAGTCTGACCGATTCGTCAAAATCCACTGATTCATCAAACCCCGGATGACGCAAACGCCATAGACAAGCCTGTTTGCGTTCATCCGATAAATGGTTGAAAATTAAAAAATTTGGAGAATTAAAAATATATATTATCTTAGCAGTCCCAATAAACTTTGATTTATTAACATATTCTTAACATTATTTTAATTTTTCTATTGTTTATTTGTCAACTTCCTTCCCAAACCTTTGAAATATTCAGACCAAAAACCTGTGAAACAATTTAAAACCAAACCTGTGAGACAACATGAGGGGAAAACTCTCGAAACTGTTTTAAAAAGTGGTTATGAAAAAGTTTCACATTCTTATGCTGTTCTTAGTGCCATTTATGGTGTTGGGACAGAATCCTCAGTCGCAGAGACTGGGCAAGGTTAAAAAAAGTATTTCGGAGGTCATACTTCACAAAGAAGAATCGAACCCGAGCGGTAAAACCAATGGCAGCGGACTTGTCAAATCAATACGACAATCGGGAGAAAATGCTGTATCTGAAGACGGTTGGCAAAATAACAACCATCCCGGCTCTCCGTTTGAACAGTTCAGAGACAGTGAAGAAGTCATTTCAAAAAGAGATGTATTTTCAAAAACATTTGTCAACGAAAACGGCGGATACACCAGTGTGATTTCGGCAGTTCCGGTTCATTACGAAAAAAATGGTCAGTATTTGGATATTGATCAGGGAATTCGTCACAATCCTTCTTCGAATTTTTCACTGTCAAACACAGCGAATGTTTTCGAAACTTATTTCGGGACAGATTCACACACCGGTGTAAAAAACAAAACGAATGAAGGCGAACTGATTGAATTTCTGAATACCCAAATGTATTGGGAAGCCGACGGTCAGCAGAAACATGTCAAAACTTCATCAAATGTCGCAGCATCAAGTCAGGGGAACCGTCTTTATTACAAAAACATCTACGGAAACATTTCGGCCGAGTTTACAGTTCTTCCCGCAAAAAGAAAATTGAATTACATTATTCCCAATAAAAATTCGCTTGGAAGCATTCCAGATTCGGCGGATTTCCTGGTGTTTTCAGAAGATGTCATGCTTCCGTTCGGCTGGACTTATGTTCAAACCAAACATGGAATCCTGATCAAAGACAATTTTGGAAAAAACATCTATCTGTACGAAAATCCGGTTTCATTTGATCGATCCGAAAATTTTTCAAATCCGTCAAATACGGTTTACGAAGTCATTCAGATTGGAAATTCAATCAGAATCAAAACCAAGGTAAAAGCTGATTGGCTGTTGAGCAGCGAAAGACAGTATCCGGTCATGGTAGATCCGACGGTAACTGTTTATCCGGATAATTATTTTTACTGGACCTGGAGCGTAAGAGAGGACGGAGATGTTACATCAATTGTGCAGGGAACATTCGGAAGAGATCCGGACGGTTTGTTTATTCAATGGCATATAAAATTCAATGCAAATTCAATTCCTTCAGAAATTTTGGTGAATTCAGCCAAGGCATATTTTTATGTGGAATCAAACAACGGAAGTACGCCCTGGTCAAGACAATGGCAATGGTACGATTCGCTAAGTCCGACCAGTTACGGCGATCTGTTGCTTTACAACAGCGCAGTCACACCATTGGCTAACGCAAAAGCTGTCGGTTCCGTGGGCTGGAGCGACAGCGAACTGAGTAATCCGGTGGGAACGGACTATATCAGAAACAGTATGAACAGTCATCCGTGGATAGCACTTGCAGTCAAACCGGTGGGGGGGTACAATCCGGGCGATATTTTTAAAGCAGCCGAACATTCATCAGCAAACCGCCCTTATCTGGTTCTTGATTATGTACCTGACTGTCCGGCTCCGCTGAATCCGACGGTCAGTGAGATTACTGCAACTTCGGCGAGATTCAGCTGGACAGAACCGGACACTCCGCCGGCAAGTGGTTATCAGTACTTCATAAATACAACCGGCAGCAATCCTTCAGCCGGAAGCTCGCCGACCGGAAGTGTGGGTGCCGGAATTACATTTGTGGACAGAACGGGACTCAGTAAAAATTTAACATATCATTTTTGGGTCAGATCCAACTGCGGTTCCACAAAAAGCGACTGGGTATATGGCGGATATTTCAACACCCATCCGAGCCATGACTGTTTTCAGGGAGACGGTCAGATTCGGGGCGAAGTTGTGGACGGTTTGGTCATCAATTCAACCGGAAGCTATCGGGTGGCAGATGATTTTATTGTGCCGTCGGGTCAGTCTTTCACACTCAAACAAATTACAATTGAAGCAATCAGTTCAACTACAATTAACAATGTGGTAATCAACATCCGTTCAAACAATGCGGGTAAACCCGGAGCGGTGATGACAACATTCAGCGGCTATCCGTCGGGAGCCTCAAAATACACTCAATTTGACGGAAAAACGGTTTATCATATCACAATGAATATACCTTCACCATTCTATACAGTTCCAAGCGGAACCTATTGGGTGGAGGCTACCATGACAAATACAGCTTCAACCGATGTTGCATGGCGTGTAACCGATACCGGAACAAACGGGGCAAAAGCTCAGGTGAGTAATAACGGAGGAAGCAGTTGGAGCGAAAACCCCGACAATTATCAGATGATGTTCTATGTGGCCGGCGAATGTACAGCCGCACCCGAATGTGAAGCTGTAACTGCAACTGCAGACAATTATGTAATCTGTGCAGGAGAAGAAGTGACGCTCAGTGCAACGAGCAGCGGTTCGGGCTATACCTATAATTGGTACACCGACTGGGACAACGATACGCATACAGGAACATATATAGGCACCGGATCTTCAGTCACGGTCAATCCGGATAATTCTACACTTTACGGAGTGGTTGGAACCAAGCCCGGCTGCGAAAACGGTGACATGTTTGACTTGGTCGTGATTGCGGTAACTCCACCGCCAACTGACCTGGAAGTCGATCCTGAAAATGTTTTTGGCTGTTCGTCCGAAGTCAATCAACTCAATGTAATCAACGGAGGTGAAATAGCAGAATACAGTCTGGATGAAAGTTTCAATCCGGAAGAAAGCGAATTCCTTTGGATTTCAAAAACGATTCTTTACGGAGACGGGAACCCGAACGATGCCGCCTGGGGGCTGATGGACAGTGATTCGGGAGCGATTGCCAGCAATGACAATTCGTCTTTTGCAATTGTCGGAAGCCTTTTTGTGGATCCAAAAGAAATGGAAAGCAGCCTGATTTCTCCTCCAATCAGCCTGCTCGACTATGCTGCACCGATCAATCTCAATTTTCATCATGTACTTGCGACGGTTCCAAACGGAACAAATTTCACCGATGCCTATGTTGAAATTTCAAATGACGGCGGTGTAAGCTGGGATGAACTGAAACATTACAACAGCGCACAGGGCGGATGGACTTCTTTCAAAGAGGAGAATATTAATCTGAGCACTTATGCAGGTGAACCGTTTGTAATGATCAGATTCAGATACCATTCAAAAAATGATTATTTCTGGGCAGTTGACAATGTGAAGATAAGCGGCGATCCGCTATCGACCGAAATCATCTGGTCTCCGTTTGACGGCCTGTTTATGGACGAGGAGAAAACAGTTCCTTATAACGGTCAGCATGCAGTTAGTGTGTTTGCTTCACCTTTGAGTACAACGACTTATACGGTTTCTGCCCAAACTGTTGCCGGCTGCCCGGTAAGCAGTCAGGTTTATGTAGAAAATACGGACAGAAACTGGAACAGCACTTCCGACAGCCGTTGGGAATTGGCTTCCAACTGGGCAGAAAATGCAGTTCCCGATGAAAACAGCTGTGTAATCATTCATCCGTCAGCAGGCAATGCAGTACTTGACGCCAACATTGAAGGTTTTGCAAAAAACATCAGTGTTGAAAACGGAGGAGCTCTCAGAATCAAAGACAAAGCTTCGCTGACTGTGACCGGATTTGTTGCCAATCTTTCGGATACTGATGATTTCGTAATTGAAGACGGCGGAAATCTGATTCAGTTAGAAAATGATGCTGTGAATACGGGCGAAATTAGAGTTGAAAAAGAATTTATACTTTCACCCGAAAGAAAACAGTACAATTATACGATTTCGGCAGTTGAAGGGCAGCCAATCAAAACCATCTATCCGGGTAATCCGACGGTAATTTATCACAGCGAAAATGCAAATTATTTTTACAATGCATACAACGGAGATTATATTGCAGGCCGTGCGCTCGCCATCAAAGAGCCGTCAGTTGCCGCAGTACCGGCTTCGACCGTAACCGGAGTGTTCAGAGGAAAACCGTTTAACGGCGAATTGAATTATACATTGTCTTATACTACTGACAATCCGCAGTCGGGTGACGACCATGGTTACAATCTGATTGGAAATCCTTATCCGTCGGCTTTGGATGCGGTTCAGCTTTATACCGACAATTGGCAGAAAGTCAAAGCAAGTTTCCTTTTCTGGGACAATCGCGGAAATACGCTGTACACCCAGCAGGGTTCAAATTACAATCAGAGCAATTATGCGGTATTCAATGCAGCGGCAGGGCCTGACGGAACCGGTGTTGCTGCGATTGGAGCTTCGGGCACACTGAAAGCGCCCAACCGATACATCACGGTGGGCAGCGGATTCCTGATTCAGGCAAAACCGACAGCCAACGGTCAGACTCTTGACTTTAAAAACGAGTATCGTACCAACGGAGCAGGAATTGATTTTGCAGGTAAACCGGGGCAGCTTGGAGACAGCGGAAAATACTGGCTGACACTGACCACGCCGGTAGGTCTGGAAACGATGACCGCAGTTGTTTATTATGAACTCGGTGATGATAATTTTTCAGAAGACGATACCGAAAGAAATCAAAGTTCAGACGAGATTTATACTTTGGCAGGACAGGATGCTGCGATCATTCAAACGAGGTCAGCCTTCAGAATGGGAGATAAGGTCGAATTGGGTTACAGCGCATTTGAAACCGGAACGCATATCATTTCGCTGCACAGTTCTGAAGGAATTTTTGACGAAGAGCAGGATATATATCTGATAGACAATCTGACAGGTCTGATTACAAACCTCAGTGAAAAAGTCTATAAATTCATTACAAGAGCAGGTGATTATCCAAACCGATTCCTAATTGTCTATAAACCAAAGAAAGTTAGTAAATATTATTCAGAAGATATTATATTTGCAAACAAAGTTGACATAACAAAGAGAGACGGACAGATTCAAATCAGTTCTTCAATCGATGAAATAGCTGAGATTGAGGTGTTTGGCCTGAGCGGGAATTCGGTTTACAAGAAGACTGACATTAATTCAAAAGAGCATCATATAGATTCTTTTGGATTCAGACAACAAATTCTGATTATTAACGTTAAAACCGTAACCGGAGAATATGTCAGCAAGAAGTTTGTGAACAAATAAGATGAAGATAAGAAAACGAGCAACTGCCTGCCTCATAACAATGCTGTTGATTTCAGTATCTGCCTATGGTCAGTTTTTTGAAGATCAGCAGGAGGAAAATGCTCCATTTTCTGACAACAGCAGTTATTTTGACGACTCTGCCCCGGATTACGATCAGCCCGGAGACGGATATGACGACGAACCGGAATATGGTGTAGATGAAGGTGGCGGTCCCATCGGAAACCCCGGCGATCGTGTTCCCATAGACGCCTGGCTGTTTCTTCTTCCATTGGCGGGTGCTGCGGTGGGTACTTATTTTCTGAGACGCAGAAAGCAAAAAGTATGTTGAAAAATTAATTATTGGAAATAACACAAATCCCTTTGTTTAACGACAGAGGGATTTTTTTATCCATTCTAATTTGCAACTCTTTACAATTTTCCAAAAAAATGAAGTTTTAACTTTAAGCAGCTTTCCATAAATTGCATTGAATAATTCAGATTAAAAATTATAAAATGAGGGTAATCATTCAGCGGGTCAGCCGTGCATCCGTAACGGTCAGTCAGAATAAAATCGCCGAAATCGGGAAAGGGCTGCTGGTTCTTGCTGGTTTTGAAGAATCAGACAGTGAAGAGGATTTTGAATGGATGGCTTCAAAAATCATCAGGCTCAGAATTTTTCCTGACCGGAATGGCGTGATGAATATTTCGGCAGAAGACACAAAAGCCGAAATTCTGGTTGTCAGCCAGTTTACGCTTCATGCTTCCACAAAAAAGGGAAACCGCCCGTCCTATATCAGGTCTTCTCCACCCGAAGCGGCAAAAACTCAGTATGAAAATTTTGTTAAAGTTTTACAAAGTAAATACATTAGCCCAATCCAATGCGGCGAGTTTGGTGCAGACATGAAAGTGGAACTGATCAATGACGGGCCGGTAACGATTTGGATCGATTCTAAGAACAAAGAATAAATCATGAGTCTCAAAGTTTTGCAAAAGGATGTGGACGACTGGATTAAAAATCACGGTGTCCGCTATTTCAACGAATTGACCAATATGGCACAACTCACCGAAGAAGTCGGAGAGGTGGCAAGAATCATCGCAAGAAGATACGGTGAGCAGTCAGAAAAAGAATCGGACAAATCAAAAGATTTGGGCGAAGAACTGGCTGACGTGATTTTTGTGGCACTTTGTCTGGCCAATCAAACAGGAGTGGATCTTGAAGCCGCTTTCTATAAAAAACTGGATGAGAAAACAAAAAGAGACCACGACAGGCATCAGCAGAACAAAAAACTGAAATAAACGGTCATGGATGATATCCTGATTCTGAAAAAAAATAAGCTCAAACCGTCGGCAGAAATACTGATTCCCGGTTCAAAAAGCGAAAGCAACCGGCTGCTGATCATCAATTCGCTTTATTCAAATCCGATCAGGATCCATAATCTGTCAAATTCAGATGATACACGGATGCTGCTGGAAGCGCTGAATTCGAATGATGACAGAATCGATATAGGTCATGCGGGAACAGCAATGCGTTTCCTGACTGCTTATTTTTCAATCAGCGAAGGCAGAAAAGTCGTGCTGACCGGTTCGGAGCGGATGAAACAGCGGCCGATAGGAATTCTGGCCGATGCATTGAGTAATTTGGGAGCGGACATTTCTTATGTTGGAAAAGAAGGATTTCCGCCATTAAAAATCAACGGGAAAAAAATTCAAAAAAACGAAATTGACCTGGCTGCCGGTATCAGCAGTCAGTTCGTTTCGGCGCTGATGCTGATTGCATCAAAATTGGAAAACGGTCTGAACATCCGGCTCAAAGACAAACCGACTTCAAAACCGTATATCGAAATGACAGCCGAAATTATGAGAAAACTGGGAATTGAAGTTATTGATGACAATCAATCAATCAAAATCAGACCCAGGCAAAAAATCGATGAATGCGACTGGCAGGCCGAATCCGATTTCAGCTCTGCTTCTTATTATTTTTCATTGGCTGCACTGTCAGAAAATTCAGAAATTAAACTCGGGAAATTCAGCAAAGAAAGCCTTCAGGGCGATTCAAAAGTGACAGAAATTTACAGCAGATATTTTGGAATCGAAACCCGGTTTGAAGATGATTGGATGATATTAAAAAGAAATTCTGATTTTAATTTCAAAGCATTTGGAATCGATCTGAACGACACTCCCGATTTGGCACAAACCATTGCAGTTACCGCAGCGGCATTGAAAATCAGATGCAGGCTGACCGGTTTAAAAACTTTGAAAATTAAAGAAACCAATCGTTTGGAAGCGCTCTGCTCTGAGCTCAGGAAAATCGGTGCGGAATCAAAAGCCGATCAGGATTCAATTGAAATATACAATTTCTTTGAAACAACTGAAATTCCGGAAATAGAAACCTTTAACGACCATCGGATGGCGATGAGTTTTGCGCCTTTGTGTCTGAAAAGAGAGTTGAAAATCAAAAATCCGAAGGTGGTTGAAAAGTCATATCCCGATTTTTGGGATGATCTTGAAAACTGTTTTTTGAAATAGGAGAATCAGGGGATTTCAAACGGTCAAAGACCATCAATTCAATCCGGCGACAGACGACTCTGTTTTCGTGTATTTCATTGATTTTCTGTAAATTAAACTGTAAACGAAAGTTAAATAAATGAAATTCAAACCGATTTATTATAAGTTTTGTAACTTTAGCGCAGAAAAGATTATTAAAAAAATTTCATTATGAATCTTCTAAAAATACCTGCACTTTGTCTTGCAGCAGTGCTTTTTTCGGTTTCCTGTTCATCAACAAAGGAAATTTCTTATGACATCACCGGCCGCTCCGGAACGCCCACAGCCGGTACCGTAACTTTCCTTCAAAAAGACGGTGAAGTGACCATGACCGTAAAAGCAAGCGGTCTGACTCCGGGTTTGCATGCGATTCACCTTCATGAAAAAGCGGATTGTTCGGCACCTGATTTCACTTCTACAGGCGGTCACTGGAATCCTGCCGGCTCAGATCACGGACGATGGGGAGAAGAGCATTTCCACATGGGCGATATCGGAAATATGAATGCAGATGCTGACGGAAATGCAACATTGATTTTTATTACCGACAAATGGTGCGTCGGATGCAAAGATGAATCAAAGAATATAATCGGAAAGGGAGTGATTATTCATGACACCCTTGATGATTTTCATACACAGCCGACCGGTAATGCGGGCGGCAGGGTAGGCTGTGTCGAAATCAAATAATTGATTTACCGCCTAAACCTTGTAATGGGCCTGAATTCGTCTGAATCCCGGGCTCATTCTTTTTTTCTAATAACTTTTCAGTAATTTTAACTGATGACCGAATTATTTTCAAAAATTATTAATCGGACAGTACACCAGCCGGTCACGGTAATCCTGAAATTCGGACTCTGATCTCAATCCGACCGCGGATTTGGATTTTTTGAGCAGCATTTCAAGCAGTTCTGTTTTTGACTTTTTGTCTGAATTGAAAGCTTTCTGAAAAAGGTCTCTGCCGACTTTATTGTTGTGGAGATCCATCAGTCGGTTGTAGTTGTCATTTGGAAAAAGTTCTTCATGAAGATTGGTGATTTTTTCAGTCCACAAGAGCGATTTTTCGACCGATGAAATTTTTGAACAGTACAAAGCAATCAGTATATTCCAGACCGCATGCCGATATGCATTTGCGGGACCGCTTCCGTTCGGGTCGTCGCCGAAATTCATTTCAGACAATTGAATCGATTCAATGGTTGCCCAGACGGTGGGGAATACAAACAGCGGGTGACTCAGAAAAATTTTCACGGCTTCCCATTTCAGATTTCGGATCAGGTTGGTCAGAATCTGAATTTCTCTTTTCATCTTTTAAAGTTTGCTGCAGATGAGATTAAGTCGTCTGAGGGTTTCGTCTCTTCCGATCAACTCCATAATCACAGGCACATCCGGTCCGTGAAGACCGCCGACCAGCGCAAGCCTTACCGGCATCATCAGCCTCCCAAAACCAATTAATTTCTTTCCGACAAATTCCTCAGCTGCTTTATGAATCTGCTGCCGGTTGAATTTTGGCAGAGCAATCAGTTCATTTGAAAATTCGCTGAGTATTTCTGAGGTATCCTCTTTCCATGCTTTTTTGACCGCTTTTTCGTCATAATTTTCAGGCGGATGATAGAAAAATTCCCCCTGGGTATAGATGTCCGAAATAAAGTTTGCTCTTTCTTTCAGCAGTTCGATCACCTTCAGATTAAATTCATCATTTGAATTGATATTCCTTTCTTCCATCATTTTGCGGTAGATGGCAAGTATATCCAAATCATTCATTTTCTGGATATACTGATGATTGAACCAGATGGTTTTTTCGGGATTGAATCTCGCACCCGATTTGCTCACTTTTTCAAGCGAAAACAAATTGATCAGTTCTTTTTTTGTGAAAATTTCCTGTTCGGTTCCCGGATTCCAGCCAAGCAGCGCCAGCATATTGACAAGTGCATCGGGCAGATAACCTTCCTCTCTGTAACCCATTGCAGATTCATCAGCTTTTTTCCATTCGATCGGAAAAACCGGAAATCCGTGTTTGTCCCCGTCTCTTTTGCTGAGTTTTCCTTTTCCTTCGGGTTTCAAAATCAGCGGCAGATGCGCAAAACTTGGAGCTGTCCAACCAAAAGCTCTGTACAGCAGTTCGTGCAGGGCCATGGACGGAAGCCATTCCTCACCGCGGATCACATGAGTGATTTTCATCAGATGGTCGTCAACAATATTTGCCAAATGATAGGTCGGCATACCGTCCGATTTGAAAAGGATTTTATCATCAAGTGTATTTGTATGAATTTGAATTTCACCTCTGATCAAATCATTCAGCTGTACGGTTTCATTTTCTGGAATTTTGAAACGAATGACAAAATGTTCGCCCGAATCAATCTTTGATTTTACTTCTTCTTCGGAAAGTTTCAAAGAATTGTTCAATTGCATTCTGGTTTGCGGATTGTATATAAAGGCCTCGCCTTTTTGTTCTGCTGATTTTCTCAGTTCATCGAGTTCTTCGGGCGTGTCGAATGCATAATATGCCCGCCCCGATTCAATCAGCTGAAAAACATACTGTCTGTATATTTCTTTTCGATCCGACTGGCGATAAGGCCCCAGATCGCCTCCAAAACCAACTCCTTCATCGGGTGTCAGTCCCAGCCATTTCAGCGATTCAATGATGTAATCTTCAGCGCCGTCCACATAACGGTTCTGGTCTGTATCTTCTATTCTCAGCAAAAATTTCCCGCCATTGTGTTTGGCAAAAAGATAGTTGTACAAAGCAGTACGTACACCGCCAATATGGAGCGGCCCGGTCGGACTGGGTGCAAAACGAACTCTAACTTCTGACATTCCAAAAATTTTTGCAAAGTTACGGAAAAGCTGTCAGCTGTATCGGATATGAAACTCCAATTTTGATCATCCCGCCGGATTTCGATTTCAAATGAAGGATTTGGCTGAGTTTTTGAGGCAACAGTTCAGTTCAAAAAGCAAAATCAATTATGAAAAATATATTTTTTGGCCTTTTGGCTGTTTTCTTTTGTTCAAATCTCACAGCTCAAAAAATGCCCGAAAACGACAAAACCGAATTCAGCACAGAAGCATTGAATCAGAAAATTCAGGATACCGACGGAAAGGTTACAACCGTGGGCGAAATCTTTGGAAGATACAAAGGAAAAGTAATTTTTCTCGACATCTGGGCGAGCTGGTGCTCCGATTGTATCGCCGGTTTTCCCCAATTGAAAAAAATCCAGAAACAATATCCTGATGCAGTCTATCTGTTTTTCTCGCTTGACCGGATCGGAAAAGAGGAAGTCTGGAAAAACGGAATTGAAAAATATGAACTTGACGGTGACCACTATTGGTTCAATACCGACTGGAAAAATGACTTTGACAATTTTATTGATCTGAATTGGATTCCGAGATATATGCTCATCGATCAGACCGGAAAAATTGCACATTATTATTCAATTCATGCGGACGATCCGAGAATGATACAGATACTTGAAAAAGCTTTGAAGAATTAAATTCAACAAAATCCAAAGTCTCAAAATTCATTTGGTCTTTCACTGTTATTTAGCGATTCTGCCCTAAATTTGCAGTGCTTTAAGATGATCAACAGAATTTCAATCGGCGAATTTTTTGAAAACTTCAAAGGAATTCCTCTGCTCGATACGCGTACACCCGCCGAATTCGAGAAGGGACATATTCCGGGTGCTTTCAATCTTCCTCTTTTTTCAAATGAAGAAAGGGCGTTGGTGGGTACAACATACAAACAAAAAGGAAGAGAAGAAGCGGTATTGCTCGGATTTGATCTGACCGGGAACAAATGGAGCGGATTTATCAGTAAGGCACTTGAAATCTCACCCGGCAAGAAAGTGGCGGTACACTGCTGGCGAGGCGGAATGAGGAGCGGTGCAATGGCTTGGGCACTTGACTTTTACGGTTTTGATGTGACGGTCATTGAAGGCGGTTACAAAAGTTACCGGCATTGGGTACTCGATCGGTTTGAGAGAAAATATCCGCTGATTGTTTTGGGCGGAATGACCGGTTCGCACAAAACCGAAATCCTCAAAGAAATTGGAAAAAAAGGTGAACAAATCATCGATCTTGAAGGACTTGCCCGCCACAAGGGTTCTTCGTTTGGAAGAATGGAAAAACAGACTCAGCCTTCTCAGGAACAGTTTGAGAACAATCTGGCAGAGGAAATCAGACATTTGAATTTCAATCAGAAAATCTGGGTGGAAGACGAAAGCAATTCGATTGGAAAAATCCGAATTCCGTTGACTTTTTGGAAACAAATGCAGTCAACGGCAGTGATTGAAATTCAAATCGAAGACAAAAAAAGAATAGACTTTTTGACTGAAGAATACGGTTCACTTGACAAAGATTTTCTGATCGATGCCACCATGCATATTCAAAAAAGATTGGGTTCAAATCATGCAAAGGATGCGGTGGAAGCCATCAGAGAAAACCGAATGTCGGAATTTATAGAAATCGTTTTGGTTTATTATGACAAATCCTACAAACGCTGTTTGTCAAGGAGAACTCCCGAAACGGTTCACAGTCTGGAAATCAATTACAAAACGCCGCAAATGGCTGCAGAAGAAATCATTGAATTTTCGAAAAAGATTAATCTTTGGTGATAAAAAAATAAAACAATATGGAATTTGAAACAATAAAACTGACCCAATATTCACATGGTGCGGGCTGCGGCTGCAAAATCAGCCCTGCGGTACTGGATCGTATCCTTCATTCAAATGAAATCCAAATTGACCCGAGACTGCTGGTCGGAAATGACGAAAGAGACGATGCGGCGGTATTGGATATTGGAAACGGAACCGCTCTGATTTCGACCACCGATTTCTTTATGCCAATCGTTGACCGTCCTTTTGATTTTGGCCGGATTGCCGCTGCAAATGCAATCAGCGATGTGTATGCAATGGGAGGAAAACCCGTGTTGGCACTTGCCATACTCGGCTGGCCGATTGACAAGCTCGACCCCGAAGTTGCACGGGAAATGATGGAAGGAGCACGTGAAATCTGTAAAGAAGCAGGCTTTAAAATTGCCGGCGGACACAGCATTGACAGCCCCGAACCAATCTTTGGCCTGTCGGTAAACGGTATAGTCAGCCACCGGAATTTAAAAAGAAATTCAACCGCAACAGCCGGATGCAAGCTTTATTTGACCAAACCCCTGGGTGTGGGTGCTTTGTCAACCGCACAGAAAAAAGGTCTGCTCAAAGAAGAAGATGCGGCGATTATCCTGAAAAGCATGACCACGCTCAACAGCATCGGCTCAAAACTCGGTGAATTCAATGAAATCAAAGCGATGACGGATGTGACCGGTTTCGGTCTGCTTGGTCATTTGTCTGAAATGTCTGAGGGCAGCGGACTGTCGGCAGAGGTTGAATTTGAGAAAGTTCCGTTGATTCCGTCATTGAATTTTTATTTGGATCAAAAGTGCATACCTGGCGGTACCAACCGAAACTGGGCGAGCTACGGTCATAAAATTTCAGAAATTACAGAAAGGCAAAAACAGATTCTCTGTGATCCTCAGACCAGCGGCGGACTGATGGTTGCAGTCGAAGAAAGCGGAATTGACAAATTTGAAGAATTTATGAAAGAAAACGGTTTTGAACTGACTTCATTTGGCCGTTTGACCCAAAGACAGGAGAATCTGATTCGGGTGATTTGATTCAAAAAAATGTCCGGTTTGAATTTCTGCAAATTACCCGATAACAAAAAACCGATTATTTTTGCAGCATGTTAACTGTTCAGAATTTAGCCGTCCATTTTGGCGGAACTTATCTTTTTCAAAATGTTTCTTTCAGAATCAACAAAGGAAACCGAATCGGATTGGCCGGAAAAAACGGTGCCGGTAAGTCAACCCTGCTCAGGATTCTTGCCAAAAGACAGGAACCGAGCGAGGGCGAAGTGGTGTATGAAGGTGATGTCAAGGTCGGATTTCTGACTCAGGATATTGATTTTGAAAAAGGAAGAACTGTCTGGCAGGAAGCGGCAAGAGCTTATGAAAATTTGAACCGGATTCAGACAGAAATCGATTTTACAAATCGTCAGCTCGCCGAAAGAACAGACTATGAAAGTGCCGAATATGCCCGGCTGGTCGAAGACATCGCGCATTTGACCGAAAGATACAGTCTGCTCGGCGGATACAATACAGATGCGGAGATGGAAAAAATACTGATGGGGCTGGGTTTTAAATCTTCTGATTTTCATCGTCAGACCACCGAATTTTCGGGCGGATGGCGAATGCGAATCGAGTTGGCAAAACTGCTTCTTCAGCAAAACGATATACTGCTGCTCGACGAGCCGACCAATCACCTGGACATCGATTCGATTATCTGGCTCGAAGATTTTCTGAAAGATTATTCCGGTGCGGTCGTTTTGGTTTCGCACGATGTCCAGTTTCTGGATAATGTGACCAACCGAACCCTTGAAATTGCAAACCGGCTGGTGCATGATTACAAAGCAAATTATTCAAAATACATTGAACTCAGGCAGGAAAGACGTGAAAAATTAGAACAGGCACAGAAAAATCAGGAACAGTTTATCAAACATACCGAACAGCTGATCGACAAATTCAGGGCAAAGGCAAACAAGGCTTCAATGGCTCAGTCGCTGATTAAAAAGCTCGACAAGATTGAAAGAATCGAGGTTGAAAATGAGGATGTGAACAAGATGAATATTCGTTTTGAATCAGCAATTACACCCGGAAAAATCATTTTTGAACTTGAAGATGTAGGCAAGGCATACGGTGATCATCAGGTTTTTGATCATGTTTCATTTTTTGTAAACCGTGGTGAAAAAATTGCATTTGTGGGTCAGAACGGGCAGGGCAAAACCACACTTGCAAGAGTGATGGTGGACGGTTTGGGGCATACCGGAAATCTGAAGACCGGCCACAATGTCAAAGTCGGATATTTTGCACAAAATCAGGCAGATGTGCTGAATGAAAAATGGACTGTGCTCGAAGAAGCCGAATATGCTTCGACCGAAGAAACCAGAAAAAGAGTGAGAGATGTGCTCGGAGCATTTCTTTTTGGTGGCGAAACGGTCGAAAAAAAGGTATCTGTACTTTCGGGTGGTGAAAGAAACCGTCTGGCGCTTGCCAAACTGCTGCTCAAACCTTTCAATGTGCTGGTGATGGACGAACCGACCAACCATTTGGACATTCAGTCAAAGGAAATACTGAAACAGGCATTGCTGAATTTTAGCGGAACGCTGATACTGGTTTCACACGACAGAGAATTTTTGGACGGATTGGCCAATAAGGTTTTTGAATTCAAAGACGGAAAAGTCAACGAATTTTTGGGCGGAATCAAAGATTATCTCGAAGACAGAAGAGCAGGAGGATTCAGAGAGATCGAAGCTGCTTCAGGACCGGCAGAAGTTCAGAAATCCAAGACAGCAACAAAAATTCAGTTGTCAAGAGAGGAACAGAAAGAACAGAACCGGATCAAAAACCGCATCGGAAAACTGGAGGATGAAATTTCAGAGCTGGAAGAAAAGCTGTCTGATTTGGAAAAGAAATTTGAATCTGAACCTACCGATGAAGATTCTGCGAAATATGTTAAAACCCAAAAGGAACTCGAATTGAGAATGGCAGAATGGGAGGAGTTGATGATGAGGGTGAGCTGATGAAGAATGTTTATGCTGCAGTTCTGTTATACAGCAAATCTCATTTCCGAATTTTATACTACTTTTGAATAGAATTCGTAACGAAATGGCCAAAACCAAAACCACATTTTTTTGTCAGAACTGCGGAACCCAGTATTCGCAATGGATGGGACAGTGCAAAACCTGTGGTGAATGGAATACCATCGTCGAAGAAGTGATTGAGAAAGATGAAAAGGAAAAACCCTGGCAATCCGGCGAAAGCCGAAGTCACACAGAAACCGGCATAAGAAACATAAAAGAGATTCCCGAAAATTCAGAGTCCAGAATCGACACCGGAAACGGAGAACTCAACCGTGTACTTGGCGGCGGCATCGTGAACGGATCTGTGGTATTGATGGGCGGTGAACCCGGCATCGGAAAATCAACACTGATGCTGCAGGTGGCACTCCATCTGAAAAATATCAAAACACTTTATGTATCGGGCGAGGAAAGCGGCTCACAAATCAGACTCAGAGCCGAACGTATCGGGATTGAATCTGACAATTGTTTTGTATTGACTGAAACCAACACCCAAAAAATATTCAAACAGCTGAGAAAAATCGAACCCCAGTTAGTGGTCATAGATTCTATACAGACGCTGGAAACCAATTATGTGGAATCTTCTCCGGGCAGTATCTCCCAAATCAGAGAATGTGCATCGGAAATGATCAGATATTCAAAAGAGACCAATGTGCCGGTTATACTGATTGGACATATCACAAAGGAAGGAGTCATTGCCGGACCGAAAATCCTCGAACACATGGTTGATGTGGTTCTTCAGTTCGAAGGCGACCGAAACCATATCTACCGGCTGCTCAGGGCTATCAAAAACAGATTCGGCTCCACATCCGAACTCGGTATTTATGAGATGCAGGGCAGTGGTCTGAGAGAAGTAACCAATCCGTCAGAAGTGTTGATTTCAAAAAGGGAAGAGCCGCTGAGCGGAAATGCAATTGCGGCCACTCTCGAAGGAATCAGACCAATGCTGATTGAGATTCAGTCGCTGGTAAGCTCTGCGGTTTACGGCACACCACAGCGTTCTGCAACCGGTTTTGATCTCAAACGGCTGAATATGCTTTTGGCTGTACTCGAAAAAAGAGCGGGTTTTCAACTCGGCGCAAAAGATGTGTTTCTGAACATCACCGGCGGTATTCGGGTGGACGATCCGGCGATTGATCTGGCGGTGATATCAGCAATACTGTCGTCTAATATGGATGTTCCGCTGCCCGATAACTGCTGTTTTGCGGGCGAGGTCGGTCTGAGCGGCGAGATTCGGGCGGTCAACCGGGTGGAACAGCGGATTTCGGAAGCCGAAAAACTCGGTTTTGATGTGATTTTTGTTTCAAAATACAATAAAGTCAAAACAGCAGATTACAACATCAGAATACAAACCGTGTCAAAGGTGAATGATCTGGTGAAGATACTTTTTTAAAATCATGTGGAGTCCTTTGAAGATGTTCAATCCCAAAACTCAAACAATACATATTTTACATCGAACACCCCCCTCCAATCTCAAATAAAAATCAAAATTCAACCGCTTCATTTTACATTCGGTCAAAATATTCGTAAATTGGGCAGTAATTAATTGAGTAATAACCGTTAAAAACAAATCAAAAATGTCAGTATTAAAAGTATTGGAAATCATGTGCAGTTCTGACAAGAGTTGGGAAGATGCAGCCAAAAAAGGAATTGAAAAAGCGTCAAAAACCGTCAAAGGAATCAAATCTGCCTGGGTCAAAGATCAAAGTGTAAAGGTTAAAGACGGAGGAATCACCGATTATCGGGTTACTTTGAAGGTGAGTTTTGAAGTTGACTGATTCAAGATTCAAATTTTTGGAAAGTTTACTGTCCTTAAAGAAGGGTAGTCTTCTTTTTGCTGAATGGTACAATCAAAATTACAAATCATGAGATTTCATACCAGAAAATGGGTCAAACCGCAGGACTTGAATGCCAACAAAACCCTGTTTGGCGGCGCACTGCTCGCCTGGATTGATGAAGAAGCGGCGCTGTACACCATCATACAGCTTGAGAATAAAAATGTAGTCACCAAATTTATGTCCGAAATCAATTTTATGAGTTCGGCGAAGGAGGGTGATATCGTTGAGATCGGGATGGATGTGGTTAAGTTTGGCAACTCATCACTGGTACTCAAAGCTGAGGCAAGAAACAAGATGACTCGTGATACGATATTGACCGTTGACCGAATCGTAATGGTCAATTTGGGAGAAGACGGAAAACCAAAAGCACACGGAAAATCCGAGATTGAGTTTGTGAAAGATCGGCTGGAGCGAAGTTAACGGATTCAGATACAGGCAACGTACAATTAAAAGTATGATGTATTCTCCTTTTTGCAGTTTCGTCAACTTTCGCTTTTGTTGAACGCTTCCGGTATCCCGTCCTGTCATTGACCTTCAACATTTCTTCCGAATTAATCCAAATCTCACGAAAGATTGTAATTTTGAAGCATGGGAAAAATTGTACTCGAAAACATCCGGATTTATTCCAATCACGGTTGTTTGGACGAAGAAGCGCTGATCGGATCCGATTATGTGGTCGATCTTGAAATCAAAGCAGATTTGTCCAAATCAACCCGGTCAGACAGTCTCAACGATACGGTTGACTATGTGCATCTGAACCGAATTGTACAGGAAGAAGTATCCGTCCGTTCCAAACTGATTGAGACCGTGGCACAAAGAGTACTTGACAGAATCGGTTCCGAAATCAGCCAAGTGGAAAGTGCGGTTATCAAACTGTCAAAGATGAATCCGCCGATTGGCGGCAACGTCGAAAAAGTGAGTATAGTTTTGGAAAAGAAATTTTAAGTTTGGTTTAAATTTTTATCTTTGCAAACCAAAAGTAAACGAATGGTTCCGTGGCCGAGGGGCTAGGCACCGGTCTGCAAAACCGTTTACAGCGGTTCGAATCCGCTCGGAACCTCAAAATCCGGTCTGAAAAACAGACCGGATTTTTTTAAACTGTAATTTGATGAATTGATTTCAATAAAAAAAGCTTCGGTTTTCGAAGCTTTCAATTGATAAGTACAGTTACGGCTTATGCCTGTCTGTCGGCTTTGACATCGAGTCGGAGAACCACTTCATCTTTGATGACCGAGTCATTCTTTGGAGCAAAATTAACTCCAAAATCCTGTCTGTTGATGGTGAATTCTTCAGACTGTATGGTTAGTCTTTCTCCGTCCACTTTCACATTTGCTTTGAATGTAATGTTTTTCGGAACGCCTCTGAAATCCAGATTTCCCGAAATTTCGGTGTTGTAATCGCCGTCTGTCAGCGGGCTTACTTTTGAAATTTCAAAAGTTGCATTCGGAAACTGTTCCACATTCAGAAAATCGGAAGATTTCAAATGACCTTCAAGTTTTTCTTTTTCTTCCGGCTCGTCTGCCAGATCATCGCTGACAAGTGAAGACTGTTCGGAAATAATTTTTCCCGACTCAAGAACTCCGTCCTTAACGGTAAATATTCCGTCCTTGATTTTGATGGTTCCAAAATGACCAACTTCCGGTTTTGTTGCATCGTGGTAAAATTTAAATCCTCTCCAGGCGGTTGAACTTTCAGCAGTGTTTACCACAAATGTTTCTGAACCCTGGGATGCAGAAGAAGCTTCCTGAGCGTCGCCTGCTGTAATGGTCTCCGCATTTTTCCCGCAGGAAGCAATGAAAATCATCCCCAAAACTGTTAATCCTAAAAATACTTTCTTCATTTTTTTAATTTTGGGCAAAACTATAGCAAATCACATGCCCGGAAATTGATTTATGATAAGAAACATCATTTGATTTTATAATGTCCCGCAATTGTCCCGATAACATTTTGAACAGACAAAACGACTGATTTTTAATTTCAAAAAACAACTGAAAACTTTGTCAAAGACAGCCTTTTAAATTGTGCCGTTCCGAACTTTAGGTTTATCTTTGAATATGCTCAAATCAAGAAATCTCAATTTTGAATATTCAGCCGGGAATCCGGTGCTGAAACGAATTAATTTTCAGATTGAAGATTCAGAATTCATCAGCATTCTCGGCGAAAGCGGCAGCGGGAAGTCAACACTTCTGAAACTGATTTACGGAATGGAAGATGCGACCGACGGCGAAATTCTTTTCAATGGCGAGAAAATTGGCGGCCCAAAATTCAATCTGGTTCCGGGCCATCCGAAAATGAAATTTGTCACCCAGGAATTCAGTTTGCTCGAAACCATCAGCGTGGCCGAAAATGCAGGTAAATATTTGAGCAATTTTGATCTTCCGAAAAAGAAGAGAAATATCAGAAGCGCACTCAAGGCAGTCGGACTGCTGCAACTCAAAGACGAATTGCCGTCAAAAATGAGCGGCGGTCAGCGACAGCGGATTTCGATTGCAACCGCACTTGCTGCCCGCCCCGAAGTCCTGCTGCTCGACGAACCATACGGTCATCTCGATCAGCCGTTGAAATTCGAAATCAGAAAAGGAATCAGAAACTGGGCAAAAGAAAATGGGACTACGGTGTTGATTACCACTCATGACATCAATGATGCGATGGCTTATTCAGACCGGATTTTTGTCATCAAAAACGGGAGACTGATCCAGATTGCAAAACCGGAAGAATTAAAAAGTCAGCCAAAAAATAAATATGTCGCCGGACTTTTGGGCGTTTTCAACGATGTGACACCGGCTGAAATGTGGCGGCTGTTTCGGATCAGAATTGAAGAAAACAGATTTGCGGTGATTTATCCGGAAGAAATTTTTCTTGACGACAAAGGAGCGGAATTTCTGGTCGATGAAGTTTGTTTTCAGGGAAGTAATTATCTGGTCAAAGCAATCAATCAGGAAACCGAAATATATTTTTATTCGGATGAACGACCTGAAAAACAGCATATTCATTTGGGGCTGAAGAATTTCAGAACCGTAAAAAATTAGCAGAATTACATTTTCAGATAAAATTCTTTTGTCAGACCGATATATTCTTCGGTATAGACATTTCTCGATTTTTCAATTGTCAGTTCATCAATTTCAGTATCGGATTTGGTATTTGAAAAAAGCATCAGACTTCTTTTGACTTCAGCCTGCGGATTTCCTCTGACTCTTGTAATCTTTTTTGGATAAAGCAGATTCTTGGAAGCGATTCGTATAAAATCATTTTCGGATTCAAACGGAAGAATCAAACCGAAATTTCCGGCCGTAACAAGCAGTTTTTCAACAGATTTTGACAAATCTTCAAAGCTGAGTTCAGTCTGCTGTCGGGCTAAACTTCTGTCGCTTCCGTTGTCATGATTCGGTTTGAAATAGGGAGGATTGCTGACAATCAGTTCGAATTTATTTTCATCTTTAAATTCCTGAATCGGAAGATTCACAGCCTTCATTCTGTCGGAAAAAGGGCTGTTGTTAAAATTAAATTCCGATTCTTCAAAAGCAGAACGATTGATTTCAACAGCTGTGATTCTGGCATTTTCAAATCTTTGTGCCAGCATCAGTGCAATAAGTCCGGTTCCCGAGCCGATGTCGAGGATTCGTTTTGGACTTTCGGCAGAAGCCCATGCGCCGAGCAATACGCCGTCCACACCAACTTTCATTGCAGCATCCCGATGGCGAACCAAAAATTTCTTGAACTTAAAAAACTGATTTGACATAAGGGAGCCTGATGATGAATTCTGTGCCTCTTCCTTCTTCGCTGATGTATCTGATTTCGCCGTTGTAGTCTTCAACGATTTTTTTGACCATCGCCAGCCCAAGACCGGTTCCGCCGGTAGTGGTTGTAAATTTGGGTTCAAAAATTTTGTCGCCCAAATGCGGCGCTATGCCCATGCCGTTGTCGGTTATCCGGATGATGATATAATCTTTTATTTTTTGAAGAAACACGCTGATTTCGGGTTTTCTGTCTTCGGGAATTGCCTGAATTGAATTTTTGACCAGATTGGTGATGATCCGAATCAGATAGATTCGGTCAAAATTGATTCTCAGTTCTTTTGCTGACGAATTAAAATTAACTGCATCTCTCGGAAAAACTTCCAAAGCAGTTCGTATGGTCTCCGCCACATCGATTTCTTCATCTTTTCTGACCGGAAGTCTGGCAAAATCAGAAAAAGCTTCTGCAATCGCCGACATGGTATCGATTTGGTTGATCAGCGTTTCTGACAGTTCATCCAGTTTTTGTTTTGCATTCGGATCGTCAGGATTGTATTTTCTCACATAATTCTGAATCAGCATCCGCATTGGCGTGAGCGGATTTTTGATTTCATGTGCCACCTGTTTTGCCATTTCGCGCCAGGCGTCCTCGCGTTCGGTCAGTGCCAGAAGACTTGACTGATGGTTGAGCTTGTCAAGCATTTCGTTGTAAGAATCAACAATCGGTTTGAATTCATCGTTTTGTTCATATCCGATCGGCCGGTTGTGAATGACCACATCGGTCTGTTTGATTTTGGCTGCAATCAGATTGATTCTTTGGGTAATTTTTTTTGCCAGAAACCATGAGATAAAACCCCCGAAAATCAGAATGAAAAACATCACACCGGCATATCGGTTGAGCAGTTTGTGCATATTATTTTTGATCAGACTGTCGTCAGATTTGTAGGGAATATTGACAATTGCTATCGGATGTCCCTGAATATCATTCAAATACCTGTAAGTGGTCAGTATTTGTTTTCCGCCTTTTGTATGAATCGGTATTTTCAGAAATTCAAGATTTCTCGACAGACTGTCCAGCACCTGTTTTGGAATCACTCTTTCTGCCGGTTCTTCTGATTCGGTCGAAATAATCAGATTGCCGCGGGTATCAAAAACATTGATATCGGTTTTGTGAATATCCGAAATACCGAGTATAGAGTTCTGAAGCAGACTGAATATATTGTCCTGATTGACTCTTTTGGGAACTTTGTCAAGCTCGTAATCAATGGATGCCAATACCTCTCTTTCTTTGATTTTCAGACTTTCTTCGGCAAAAGACAGGCTGTGTTTTCTGTAATTGATCAATGTTACCATCAGAATCGAAACCGCCGTCAGCAGGATTACGAGAAACAGCGCCAGAAATATTTTTTGTGATAATCTGAGGTGATTGAACATTTTAATGATTCATTAATCTTTTTACATATTTTCCGATGATGTCAAATTCGAGATTTACACGATTTCCCGGTTCCAAATCCTTCAGATTGGTATGTTCCAGGGTGTATGGAATGATTGCAACCGAAAATTCACCCGGCAACGAATCCACAACTGTCAGGCTGATCCCGTTGACACAGATTGAACCTTTCTCGACCGTTATATTCCCGGTCGATTTTTCATCGTATTCAAACCAAAAAATACTGCTGCCGTCCTGATTGCTGACTGATTTGAGAATTGCCGTCTGATCCACATGGCCCTGAACGATGTGACCGTCCAGTCTTTCATTCAATCGCATACATCTTTCAAGATTGATTCTGCTGCCGGCTTTTAATTCACTGAGATTTGATCTTTTGAGCGTTTCGTCAATTGCAGTTACACAATACTGATTGCCCGAAATTTCGGTTACTGTCAGACAGACACCATTGTGTGCAATGCTCTGATCGATCTTCAGTTCATCCGTAAAATCGGATTCAATCCAAATGTTCAGATTTGAGCCCTGTCTTTCAGTTTTTTTTACAATTCCGGTTGTTTCAATAATTCCTGTAAACAAAATAATGATTTATTTGTGTTGAACGATGATTTTATGATTATTGCCGTCGATTTTTAAAATATAAGCGCCGTCCGGCAGCTGTGAAGTGCTGATATTCAAATCCCGATCCAATTTTTCAGCCGACTGATAAACCGTTCTTCCCGAATAATCAATCAGACTGATTTGTTTCTGATTTGCGGTCATCTGAGCCGGAATTGTGATGAAATGATCGGCCGGATTCGGATAGATTTTGAGCTGATTCGGCTCCGAATTGTTCACTCCCAAACTCTGATTGGCTTTGGCAAAATAGGCGAGCGCACCGACAGAGCCTTTTGCAATTTGATACACATATTCGGGATCCATATTTTCAAGTGTATCGGTCGGGGTGTGCGGGTGCCCCGATTCGTTGAATTCGTACAGTCCGGTGATTACATAGCCGGCATCCTGAAACGGAATATAATCTGAAGCATAAGCAATATCGGTCACTGTTTCCAAATCTGAATACAGTTCGATGCAGTTTGAAAGTTCCTGTGTAATCTGAGCCGATTCCGAATCGTTTCCGTGCGGCTGGAAAATATCTTTTTCGCAAACGACTTTGTTGTTGTTCATCCCTGCAACGCCGCCGACTTCATCGATGTTGAACACCAGTCTGATGTCCAGGTTTTGAGGAATCACCACTTCGTTTACATACTGCTGACTGCCGATCAGCCCCCATTCTTCGGCTGTGAAATGGATGAATTTAATAGAATACTCAGTCGGTACATCTGCAAATATCCTCGCCAATTCCATCAAAATTGAAGTTCCGCTTCCGTTGTCATTGGTTCCGGGGCCGTTGATTGTATCATAATGCGCATCGATAATCACAAAAGTATCCGGATAAACTGTCCCTGTTTTGGTCACAATCAGATTTGAACCGGTCTGGCCGTAAGCGCTGAAGGTTTGAGTCTCAATGTCTGTATAACCGTTTGACTGATAAAATGCAATCAGCCAGTTGAGCGCTTCATCTTCTTCAGCAGATCCGAAAGTCTTGATGCCAAAATTTTCAAAATCGTTCAGATGCTGAATGATGTTGCTCTGGCTGACCTGACTGGCCAGTGTCTGATAAAACGGATTAAGGGTTTGTGCAAAGTTTTGAATCGTAAAGAGGAAGGTGAACAGAAATCCGATAAAAACTTTCATTTAAAATTTTTAGTAAAATTACGACAAAAAACGAAAACCCTTTAACTCGGTTGAATTAAAGGGTTTTTAATTTTATCGGTTCAAATCATTAGACATATTCTTCGTAAGCCTGTTTCAGATTTCCCGCAATTGCTTCTGCACGATGCCCTTCTATATGATATCTTTCCAGCATGTGTACCAGTTCGCCGTCTTTGAAAAGCGCAACTGAGGGTGAGCTTGGCGGGAATGGCAGCATATATTCTCTCATTCTTTCGGTTGATTCATAATCAAAGCCCGCAAATACGGTCACCAAATGATCGGGCTGTTTGTCTCCTTCGAGCGACAATAGGACACCCGGGCGTGCAGCACCTGCAGCACAGCCGCAAACGCTGTTCACCACTACCAGCGTGGTTCCTTTTCTCTTCATTGCTTCGTCCACCATTTCTTTGGTTGTCAGATCTTCAAAGCCCTTTGAAGTGAGCTGATCCTTCATCGGAGTTACTATTTCTTCGGGATACATTTTATTTAAATTTAAATTTGTACAAAATTAATGATTCTTTCTTATATCGCAGAATGAATTAACTTTGAAATCCTTTTTTAACAGATGGATTTAAAATTTGGTCAGGACAAAAAATTAAAGAGCAGAAAACGGATTGAGAATTTGTTTGCTGAAGGCAATCGGTTTTCAAAATTTCCGATTACTGCGGTTTATTTTTTTGACAGACAAAGACCTGAATCCTATAAAATTGCGGTCAGCGTTCCCAAAAAGAAAATCAGAAAGGCGGTTGAGAGAAATTTGATCAAACGCAGAATCAGGGAGGTATTCCGGCTGAATCAGCACAAACTGAAGCCTGACTGCGGGCTGGAAGTCATGTTTATCTTCACCGGAAACGAACTTTTGAGTTTTGCCGTGATTGAAAAATCTATCCTTTTTTTGATTGATTCTCTAAATTCGGTTTCAGCTGATGATACTTCAGCATAATCAGTGCGAGCAGCAGTCCGCAGATGCCTGCGCCGATTCCGATTACAAACGGACGGTTCCAATCAGAAAAAAGACTTTCCGAATAATGGTATTTCACCAGATTGTAAATTAGCGAACCGAGTATGAGAATAATTGCGATATAGATAAAAGTCTTCATAGATTAAAAGCTTTGGACAAACAGTGTACCGATATTTGAAACAAACAATTTGACAGCGATTGCCATCAGAATCACACCAAAAACCTTGTTGAGCACAGACATCAGTCCTTTGCCCAAAATCCTTTCGAGTTTGCCGGCATTTTTGAGTATGATGTACACGATGAACATATTGAGAATGATTGCGATGATGATGTTGATGTCTGCAAATTCTGCTCTCAGCGTCAGTACGGTGGTCAGTGAACCGGCACCGGCGATCAGCGGGAAAGCAATTGGAACAATGGATGCTGATTCGGCGGTGACTCCTTTTTGAATCTGGATTCCCAAAATCATTTCGAGAGCAATGATAAAGATGACAAATGCACCGGCAACCGCAAATGATTCAACGTCGATTCCTATGACATTCAAAATCTTGGTACCGAAAAACAAAAATGAAATCATGATGATTCCTGCTGCAACTGTAGCTTCTTCCGACTGGATGTGCCCGACTCTTTTGCGGATGTCAACGATTACCGGAATGCTTCCCAGCGAATCGATCACTGCAAAAAGTACCGCAAAACAGGCTCCGATTTCTTTAAAAGAAAATTTAACAAAAAAATCCTCCATTTAAATTTTTTGCAAAGTTATATCCGATGATTGAATTGACACAATCTGAGTGCGCTTATTTTTGAAATGATTTCCAGAGGTTTTCTGTCTCGCTATAACGGCTGTTCAAATCGATGTTTGCGGCACCGAGTCCGTATTTTGAATGTTTGCAGTCTGACAGCATATCTTTCCACCGGTCGGCAGTGTCGCCAAATTTTTCTTTTAATTTTTGAGCCGCGCCATTTTCCGTAAATTCAGAAAGACTGATTCCACTGAATTGAATTCCGATTTCGGTGAGTATTTTTTCCTGAAGATTTAAAAAATCATCCTGATTTTGTCTGTTTGCAAGTGTCTTCAGCTCAGCCAGCTGTTTGCCTATATCAGATTTGAATTCAGAGAACAGCTGTTTTTCTGATTTATGATTCTGCCCCGTTGATTTCTTTTTTCTGAAAACAAAAAACGCAGCAAATGCCAGGACAAGGCCGCCGAGAATCCAAATCCAGCTGTTGTCTTTTTCAACCGTTTTGGACACTCTGCTTTTAACTTCGTTCAGACTTTGCGGCAGATCAGATATAAAACTATTGGACTCGGGTTCTGCCTGGCTTCCGTTTGAAGCCAAATCATTTTTTGCTGTTTTTCCGCTGTCTTTTGGCGGTTGCGGTCCGTTGATTTTCAGCTGATAAGCTTTAGAATTCAGTGTGATGTATTTTTCCTGGTTGGGATCAAAATAATTGAATGCGATCGGTCCGACAGTGTAATTCCCGCCGTATTGCGGAACCAGCAGATGTGTTTCAACGATTTTTCCTTTCAGTCCGTTTGGTCTCAGATCGTAAGCTTCTCTCTTTTTGGGCGGATAGGTTTCTATGTTTTCGGGCACGCTTACATCGGGTGCTTTGAGTGTATTCAGATTTCCGGATCCGATGATTTCAACTTCCAGGTTGATGGTTTCGTTGGATTTTGCTTCGGTTTTTGAAATATTTGTATTGATACTGAATTCACCGACTGCACCGCTGAATTTGGCAGGTCTTCCGGCTGCCGGCAGATTTTTTACTTTGAGCACCAGTGGTTCGGTTGACAATGGAATATTTTCGGCACCGTAAAAACTCGAAATAAAGACGTTGATCGAAAACGGATCGATTTCAATTTCACCTGCTCTTTGCGGAAAGAGGACATAACGCGCCAACTCTTTTGAAATATAGGTACGGCCGTTGACCAGTACCTGTTTCTCGCTGTCATCGCTGCGTTCGCTGATGAATTTTGCAATCACATCATTGAAATCCGGTTCTTTGTAATTTCGAAGTCTTTGGAAAAGACCGTATTCTCTCGAATACATTTTCACAACCAGTATAACTGCCTGATTGATAAACGGATTTTCGTCAGAAAGTTCTGCACTGATGAACGCTTCGTTCATCCGTTGTCCGGCGGGTTCTTTTGGTTTCAGCCCTTTTTTGACTGTGATTTTGATCGGATCGGTTTTGTATTTTTTTCCGCCCAGACTAATCAGTGCGCTGCCTATATTGTAAGTTCCTTCGCGATCGGCAACCAGAATAGCTTCTATACCGACTTGGTTGGTGGCAACACCGTTTGAAAATTGAAAACGGTTGATGGACGATTCGCCAAGCTGCTGAAGACCGTCAAAATCGGGCAATCGAATCGGATGATCCACAGTGACGTTTTCCTGTCCGTAGGTCAGCACAAACTGAACCGAGAAGCGCTCATTGACCGAGACCTCGGTTTTGTCTGCAACCGATTTGAAAGAAATCTCCTGACTTCTCAGAAGTGAGGCGGTTCCCAAAATCAATAAAACAAAAAATATATTTCTTGTCATTACCAGTCTTTTTGATTTTTTGTCCGTTTTCCTTTTGTTTTCTGACTCATGATTTTTCTAAGCGTTTCCCGCTCCTGCTGACCAAGCGCATCCAGCATGTCTTCCTGTCTCTGCTCATCCATAGACTTCGGCTGCTCATTTGAACCGTCTTCGCCTTTTTGAATCTGCTGATTTGGGTCGGACTGATCATCTTTTTTGTTTCTGTCGTTGTTTCCGTTCTGCTGATTGTCTTTTTGATTTTTGTCCTCCTGCTGATCCTGCTGCCGGTTTTGTTTGTCCTTATCGGAATTTTGATTTTTGTTTTTGTCCTGATTCTGATTGTCAGATTTATTTTTGTTCTTGTCTTTTGAATCCTGATTATTTTTCTGATTTTCTTTCTGCTTTTCTTCCATCTTCTTTTTTGCCAGTGCATAATTGTACCGGGTCTCGTTGTCGTTCGGATTCAGTTTCAGAGCATTTTTAAAATTCTCGGCTGCTTTTTCATAATTTTTTTCATCCAGATAGCTTTTGCCAATGTTATGATAAGCACTTGCCTTGTCGGAATTTGAAGCACTTCCGTTTTGAATGACTTTATCGAAATGAGTTCTTGACTGGTCATATTTTTTTTGCTGATAAAGAGCATTTCCAAGATTATAATTCGCTTTGACCGAATTTTCTTCTTCAGATAGTGCTGTTCTGTATTGTGCTTCAGCCTTTTGATAGTCATCCTGATTGTATTCCTTGTTTCCGCGGATGACATAGTCTTTGGAATTCTGACCATAGCCAAAACCGCTGAATACAGTAACAGTCACCAAAATAAATATGAATTTCAGCTGAGGCATAAATGAGGTCAAAATTAGAGTTTTTTGTTGTTAAAAAGTTTATACTCAGTTGTTAAAGTATCTATAAAAATAAACAGTAAGCCAATACCGAGAAAATATTGAAAAACATGTTTTTTGCCCATACTCACTGAGCTGTCTTTTTCTTCTTTTTCCTGGCGGTTTATGAAATTATGCAACCTGTCCAGTGCTGTATTTATCTGATCGACATGTATATAAAATCCTGATGTGGAACCCGCAAGCGACTGCAGATTTTTTTCTTCGAGTTTAGAAATCACGGTTTCACCGTAACGGTTCATTTTGTATTCCTTAAATCTGCCGTAATCCATCGGAATCGGTCCGCCCGATGTTGTTCCAATGCCCATTGAGATGATTTTGATATTGTTTTTTTTGGCAAGATTTTCTGATTTTGAAATGTTTCCTTCGTTGTCTTCACCATCCGAAATCAGCACCAGTAATTTTCCGGCTGGCGACACGCCTTTGAACATTTCAACTGCTCTTTCTATCACCGAATTAAAATTGGTTCCCTGATTGGTAATCAGTTCGGGTGAAGCCGATTCTGTATAAGCCAAAATTGAATTGTAATCGGTTGTCAGCGGTGAAATCATATAGGCATCACCTGCAAAAATAATCAGTCCGACGCGGTCACCGCCAAGTTTCTCAATGGATTCTGAAATTATTTTTTTTGCTTTTTCAAGTCGGCTGGGAGCCACATCTTCGGCGAGCATGCTGTTTGACAGATCGAGTGCATAAATGATGTCTGTGCCTTCTCTTTTTGTCTGAACTTCCTCTTCTCCGTACAGCGGATCCATCAGTGCAATTACTCCAAAAAAGAATCCGAAACTGATCAGCAGTGTTTTGAGCCAAAAGTTTTTTGAACGACCCGGAAAGATTCTTGAAACCAGTTCGGGGTCTGCAAATTTTCTTCTGGCTCTGATTCGCCATCGATAGACATAGATGCCGAAACCGATAAAAACCGGAATAAACAAAAGCCAGATCATATTTTCAGGATGCCCCCAATCCATCAGTTCAGTTCTTTGTAAATTGTTCGTTGAAGAATCAGTTCAGTAATCAGCAAAATCAGTGCCCAGACCAGAAATTTTGAAAACAATTCGGTGTAATTGTAATATTTGATCGTACTCACATCTGTTTTTTCAAGTTTGTTGATGTATTCATAAATCTCTCTGAGCGTCTCGTTGTCGGTCGCCCTGAAGTATTGTCCGCCGGTGACTTTTGCAATGTATTTCAATGAAATCTCGTCAATTTCAACCGGTTCCATCGTATAGATCAATTCGCCTGTAAAAATATCTCTGCCGGTTGGAAAAGGCGCTCTTCCGTTGGTTCCGACGCCAATGGTATAAACCTTGATTCCTTTGTTGAATGCGATTTTTGCAGCTTCTTTTGGCGAAATATAAAGCAGATTGTTTTCATAGTCGATTGATTCCACTCCGTCGGTCAGCAAAATGATGATTTTGCTTTTTGCATCGCTGTCTTTCAATCGGTTCACAGCAGTTGCCAAACCGACGCCGATTGCTGTTCCGTCGGCCAAAACGCCGGTTTGCAGATTTTTTATTTCTTCGGTCAGCACATTGTGATCGATGGTCAGCGGAACTTTCATTACTGCTTCACCCGAATAATCGACCAGACCGATTCTGTCTGAAGGCCGTTCTTCCACAAAATCGACAGCCACTCTTTTTAGTGCTTCCAAACGGTTGGGTGTCAGGTCCTTTGCGAGCATGCTGAGCGAGGTGTCAACGGTCAGCATTATGTCGATTCCCTGATCGGATTTTACACTTGTAGTCGCTTCAACGATTTGGGGTCTTGCCAGTGCGATGATGATGAGTGCAAGTGCCAAAATTCTCAGCAAATAGATAAAAGGTTTGAATTCAGTCAGAAAACTGTGTGTATTTTCAAACGGTTTCAGGCTTGATATCTTTGCGCCCGCTTTTTTGTTTTTCTGTTTGTAATGTCTGTAAACAAGCAGCGGAAGCAGCAGCAAAAGCAGGAGCGCCCAGGGAAACTGAAATTCAAAATTGCCGATCATTGTCCGTTGGTTTTTGAGTTGGTCTGCTGTGTTTCATCTTTAATTTCAACCGGTTTGACCTTTTCAATCAAATTCTCTGCCCATCTGCGGTAGAGCTGATGACGGTTTTCTTCGGGAATTGCTTTTGCATATTTCACCAAATCCGAATCAAACAAAAATTCTTTCAGTTTTTCGACTTCATCTTTGCTGATTTGCCCGGTTTGATCCAAATGTTCCACCAAATCGTCCGAAAGCAGTTCAAGCGATGAAAAGTTAAAAACCCTGCCCAGATATTTCCTCAAAATAAATGACAGATCCGAATAATAAGGTTTGATTAGATGTTTGTCGAGGTATTTTTTTTCATCCAGTTTTTTCAAAGCCTCTTTTGCTTCTTCGTATGGCGTTTTTGGAATTGCCCTTTTTGCGATTCTCTTTTCTCGGTTTTTCATCCACCGCCAGACAATTGCAACAACAGCAATCATCAGCAGTACAATCAGTCCTTCAGGCCAGTATTTTCTCAGATAATCTTTCCAATTGTATGTTTCGTCCATAATCGGCTTGACCGGATAGCCGCCGAGATTTGCAGAATCGATTGCTACATCATCCACCTGAATCTGAAATGAATGTGAAAGCAGTGTATCGCTGTTAATGATGACCGGCAGTGAACGGATCAGAAATTCACCCGGATCGTAGGAAGTGATTGTCATTTTTCTAATCAGCCTCTGTTCGTTTCCGTCAGTAATCGTATCGGTCTGCTGATCGAGAATTTCAATGTGACTGCTGACGGTATCGGTCAATTCGGGCAGTCGGATTTTTGTGTCTTTTTTCATCAGTACGCTGAGCGTATAATGAATCGGCTCACCGATTTTGATGTGTGCGGTGTCAATTTTTGTGTCGATCTGAGCCGTTGAAATCACCGGAATCAGCAAAATCAGCCATCCGAAAAACAGTTTTGGGGAACTGTGTCTGACCATTGATTCAAGAAATTTCAGCTTCATCTTGCAGAGTGTTTTTTGAAATAATTCAACAATGGTTTTACAAAATCTTCGCCGGTTCTGATTTCAAGTTTTCCCGCATTTGCAAGTTTGAAGTTTTGCTCAAACTGATGTCCCATCCGGTGGTGATAATCGGTGTAAGCCGCTCTCAGTCGGGGAGAAGAGGTATTGATCAGTTTTGTTTTTCCGGTTTCGTTGTCGGTGAGTCTGATCATGCCCACATCCGGAAGCAGGATTTCTCTCTCGTCGCTGATTCGTATGCCTGCAATATCATGTTTTTTGGCGGTAATTTTCAGATTTTTTTCATAATCGCTGTCGTCAATAAAGTCCGAAAGTATAAAGATGTTTGCTTTTCTTTTGAAAGAGTCGATAGTGAATCTGAGTGCATTTGCAAGATTGTTTGATTTATTTTTGGGTTCAAAATTAATCAGCTCGCGAATGATTCTCAGCACATGTTTTTTGCCTTTTTTTGGCGGGATATAAAATTCGACTTCATCGGTGTACAGAATCAGTCCGACCCGGTCGTTAAAACGGATGGCTGACATGGCCAGTGTGGCGCAAAGCTCTGCTATCAGCTCTGATTTGAACTGTTTTCGTGTTCCAAACCGATTTGATGCGCTGACGTCAACCATGAGGATCATCGTCAGTTCTCTTTCTTCTTCAAATACTTTGACATAAGGTTCGTTGTATCTTGCGGTCGTGTTCCAATCGATGTTTCTGACATCATCACCGTACTGATAAGGTCTGATTTCAGAAAAGATCATACCTCTTCCTTTGAACGAACTTTTGTATTCGCCCATAAAGAGGTCGTTCGCATTTCTGCGGCTTCTCAGCTCAATCAGCTTTACCTTTCTGATGATTTCTTTGGTATCCAATTCAATCGGAATATTACGGCTTGAAAATACAGTTTAAGGAATCGGGACCGCATTCAGAATTTCGTCGATGATCTGATCTGAACTGATGTTTTCGGCTTCAGCTTCATAACTCAGACCAATTCTGTGTCTCAGCACATCCTTGCTCATTGCTCTCACATCTTCGGGAATTACATAGGCTCTTCGTCGAAGGAAGGCATAGACTCTTGAGGCAAGTGCCAGATTGATAGAACCTCTTGGCGATGCGCCGTATGAAATCAGAGATGACAGTTTTGGCAGTCTGTATTCGTTTGGATTCCTTGATGCTGAAATGATATCGAGTATGTATTTTTCAATTTTCTCGTCCATATAGACTTTTTTCACCAATTCTCTTTGTCTGAGAATTTCATGAAGATCAATCACTTTCTCGACTTTCGGAAAAGATTCATTGATGCTGTTTTGGATGACCCGTCTTTCGGATTCTCTGTCAGGATAACTGATTACGGTTTTGAGCATGAAACGGTCCACCTGAGCTTCGGGCAGCGGATAGGTTCCTTCCTGTTCAATCGGGTTTTGGGTGGCAAGTACCAGGAACGGATTTTCAAGTTTATGGGTTTCCTCGCCTATGGTTACCTGTCTTTCCTGCATTGCTTCGAGCAGCGCCGATTGTACTTTTGCAGGTGAACGGTTGATTTCGTCAGCCAATACGAAATTGGCGAAGATCGGGCCCTTTTTTATATCGAACTGGTTTTCCCTGATGTTGTAAATCAGCGTTCCCACCACATCTGCCGGCAGCAGGTCGGGCGTGAACTGAATCCTTGAAAATGAACCGTTGACCGCATCTGCAAGTGTTTTGATGGCAAGTGTTTTGGCCAGTCCGGGCACGCCCTCCAAAAGGATGTGTCCGTTTGCCAAAAGCCCAACCATAAGGCTTTCCACCATTTTTTCCTGCCCTACGATTACTTTGTTTATTTCTTCCGAAAGCCTGTAGATAGACTGGCTTTCTCTTTCTATTTCCTCACTGATCAGTCTGATATCTGTTGAGGTCAATTCGTTTTGCATTGGTTGTATTTAAAAAAGCTAAGTTGCACAAATATTTAAAAGGCCTGCGCCAATTAATTGATAGAATAATGTTAAAGTTTGTTAATTGATGAAGTTCAGGTGCAAAGTTAATCATTTAACGGTTTTCAAGCTGAAAAATATTGAAGCGGTTTGTTTGGTTTCTTGCTCCCAAAAAATGCCGGAAGTGTCAGGTGAAGAACAAAAAACCGATGCGCTTTTCAGTACATCGGTTTTTAAATTTATATGATTTCAGATTATTTCAGCTCCAAAGATTTCTGTCCGATTTTCATGCCGTTTTGGTACAAATCAATCTTGTAAGTTCCTTTTGGAAAATCAAAATCTTCCCAGTCAAAAGTGATATTCTGTTTGGTTCCCTGGGTATAGTTGAAACTCACTTTATCCGAATAATCAATCAATCCGTTTGCCCAAGTTTCAAGCTGTCCGGGAGTCGCATTTTTGAATTTTCCCAATTTGCCGTCCGGTTTAAAAATCGCAATATAGATTTCTTTTTCGCCAGTTTCAGCATACTGGTTCGGATCCAGATCAAAACTCACTCTCATTTTGTCGATACGTTTTGCTTTTTCTGTTTCAACTTCCTTGCCGCTGCTTCTCACCTTCAGCCCTGTGATTTTATAGTTGGAAATTGAGAAAGTGCTTCTCAGGTTTCGTTCATTTTCATCTGCTCTGCCGGTTTCTGCAATAAGCTGTCCGCTCATTCTTTCCTGCTGTACATGAAGCGTGTCATTGGCAATCAGAAGCGAATCGTTCTGCGCCTGAAGCACTGCGATTTCCTGTTTGTAACGGTTGATATCGGCATTCAGCGAGTTGATCAGTTTCTGAGCTTTTGCCAATTCGCCTTCGGTTGCATTCTTTTTGTTGAGCAGCGACTGAATCTCATTTCGCTTATCTGCAATTTCAGAATCACGTGCACTCAGGGTTGAATCACGCATTTCCAACTGCGCTTTGGTCTGATCGTAATCATAGGTCAGATCGTCAAACTGTCTTTGAAGTTCCACCCGTGCATTTTCAGTATCCTTTAAATTGACATTCACCAATTGAAGCTCCTCCTCGCTTTTCTTCTGCTGGGTAAACTGATAAATATTGAATCCCAAGCTTCCCAAAAGCAATACCGCCAGCGATATGATAACCGCCTGTCCGCTTTTTTTGTTTCCTGGCTGCTTCGGCTCTTCTGAACCGGAATAGTTTTGAATTTCTTCTGTTTCCATTTTTTAATTGTTTTTATTAATAATACCTGATTTCTCTCGAAATTATAAAGGCCGGTATTTGATTCCTTTTTATTATACAATTCGTCCAATTGTTGTTTGAATCGTATTCATATTCAAAATTATACGTGTCGGTGTCGTTGGATTGGTAGTTGAACTTCCTTATTTCAAAAATCCTGCCATTTGGGTCATAAAGAATCAATTTTACCAAATTTTCGGTATCATCTGTCTCTGAAATTTTGGACGGATAATCTGATCCGTATTCAATGGTTCTGACCGTCTCTTTACTGCCCGAACGGCTTATTATCTTTAACGGCATTCCCGCCGAATTATTTTGATATATTTTAACCAGTCCCTGCTGACCGTTGTTGTGAACCGTCTTCTCCGAAACCGGATTGTGATTGCTGTCAAATTCATAAGCGGTCGTTGAAAAAATTGCATCATCCATCCAAAAAACCTTTTCTTTCAGCCGATTCCCGCTGTAAACAGAATTGACCACCCAATGCTGATCTGAAGTCCGCCCCCAATTGAATTCATCTGTTCTGACCAGCTGATTTTTCAAATAATAAAATATCTTTCGCTGTGCCACTCTTCTGGGTTCTTCTCCATTCTGAATCAGAATATTTTCCAGTTTTTCAATCTGCTGCGAAGGATTGTACTGATAAACCGTACGGTCAAAAATCCCTAATCGGTCTCTGTAATCCAGAAAATTTTCTCTTAAAGTCAGGTATTTTCTTTGGTCAAATTTCAGATAAATTGAGTCAAACTGCTCGCTGTCCAAAAATCCCGAAACAGCCGTGGACTTGGGTTGATTATAAATCCGGGTCACCGAACTCAGACTTTTTACATTTCCGATCAGCTCATAATCGGCAGCTCTGTACTGACCAAAACATAATGCGCCAATCAGCAGAAACCAAACACTAAATTCTCTTCCGTAATTCTTTGTACGCATTGATCAGTCCGTTTGTGGATGAATCGTGTGAACTTATTTTTTCATCCGATTCCAATTCGGGAAGTATCTTTTTTGCCAATTTCTTTCCGAGCTCAACGCCCCACTGGTCAAAACTGAAGATGTTCCAAATCACTCCCTGAACAAAAATTTTGTGTTCATACATCGCCACCAATTTTCCTAACGTATTTGGCGTTAAAAGATTGTATAAAATTGAATTTGTCGGACTGTTTCCTGCAAAAATTTTAAAAGACTTCAAAAATTCAATTTCTTTTTCAGATTTTCCTTCCTGTCTCAATTCATCAGCCGCCTCCTCTTCGGTCTTGCCAAAAGCAAGCGCTTCTGTCTGTGCAAAGAAATTAGAAATCAGCTTCTGATGATGATCTCCCAGCGGATTCAGCGAATTGGCTCCCGCAAGAAAATCGCACGGAATCAGTTTTGTTCCCTGATGAATCAGCTGATAAAATGCATGCTGACCGTTGGTGCCGGGTTCACCCCAGATAATCGGACCGGTCTGATAAAAAATATGTTTCCGGTCGCGTCCCGTCGATTTGCCGTTGCTCTCCATGTCTCCCTGCTGAAAATACGCCGGAAAACGGCTGAGATACTGTTCATACGGAAGAATTGCAACACTTTCGGCTCCAAAAAAATTATTGTACCAGATACCGATCAGTGCCAAAATCACCGGAATGTTTTCTCTGAAATCAGAATTTCTGAAATGATTGTCCATCTGGTGCGCACCTTCCAGCAGTTCCTCAAAATTATCAAATCCGACCGCCAGACAGATGCTCAAACCAATCGCACTCCAAAGCGAATAACGCCCGCCAACCCAATCCCAAAACCGGAACATATTTTCGGGGTCGATTCCGAATCTTTCAACTTCTTCAGAATTGGTCGAAAGTGCAACAAAATGTTTTGCAATGTCTTGCTCCGCTGCAGCAGAATTCAAAAACCATTTACGCGCAGTATGCGCATTGGTCATGGTTTCCTGAGTCGTAAAAGTCTTTGATGCAATGATAAATAAGGTGGTCTCGGGGTTGATTTTTTTAAATGTCTCTGCGATATGGGTGGCATCCACATTTGAAACAAAATGAAGATTCAGTCGGGTTTTGTAATGCCTCAATGCTTCGGTCACCATCACTGGTCCCAGATCCGAACCGCCGATACCGATATTGACCACATCAGTGATTTCCTTTCCGCTGAAACCCTTCCACTCGCCTGAAATTACTTTCTCGGAAAATGATTTCATCTGATTGAGTACAGAATTAATTTCGGGCATTACATCTTTTCCGTTGACCATCACCGGCCGGTTGCTCCGGTTCCTCAATGCGGTATGAAGCACAGCCCGATCTTCGGTTTCATTGATATGGTCTCCGCCAAACATTTTTTCGATTGCAGAATTCAGTTTACAGTCTTCGGCAAGTTCAATCAGCAGATTCATGGTTTCATCATCGATCAGATTTTTTGAATAATCGATCAGCAAATCATCAAAGCGGATATGGAATTTCTGAAAACGATTCGGGTCTTTGAACAGTTCTCTCAGCGAGCTGCCCGCAGTTTCCTTATAATGTTTCTCGAGTTTTCCCCAGGCTTTTGTCTGCACCGGATTGATTCTTTGAAGAGGCATAATTCTGATTTTAATTACAAAAATAATGAAAGCTGTGTTTGAAAACCATCAGACAGGATGTTTTCAGTTCTAATTCAAGTGAATTGAGTTTAATTATTTTTGATTTTGGAAATGAAATTACTAAAAATCAAAAGTTTGATTTGACTTATAATCTGAGTTCAGTGGCAGAGTGGGGGGTGTTTACTTTGTGAAATTCAGCGGATATTTCAGGTTTTTATAACTGTTCAAATCTGCTTTGAGCGAACCTACTGCCAGTTCGGCTCTGACATGCACCGGCACATGATTGTTGTCGTCTGTCACCCACATGGTCACACTTTCCGATTCTTTAAAAACCCTTCCCGACTGAACATAGGGTCTGACTTTCAGGCATTTTATATTTCCGTATTTGGTTTTAAAAGTTTCGCGCCCCAGAACTTTGAGTTTGAATTTATAGAGACCGTCTGACAGCAACACATCGATTTCCATAAAGTCATTGGTTTTCAGTTTGTCGGTGTTGTAATTTCTCAGATAATAAAAAGCAGAAATCAAATCCTGCACATTTTGCTCAAAACTGAAGTAGGTGACTGTATTCTTCAGCCGGTCACCTACTTTTGCAATTTTTGAACGGTGATCAAAGGTCATCACCTGATATCTTTTGTAACCTCCTTCATCAATATTTCTGATAAATTTTGTGGGCATCCCGGTCGAAACATCCACATAAGTGTCATAACGGTCATCCACTTTGTAAAATGCCCTGACTGCTCCGGATGAGGATCCTTTACCAATCATGTGAAAATGAGGTCTGCCGTCATAATTGGAGTTTTCAATTTCAAGACTTGCATAGCCCGCATTCAGCAGTCCGTAGTGAATCCGGTACTGAAGAAATTCACCCGTCTGAAAATTATTGTGTCCTCCTGTTGTGAAGGAGGTCGAAAGAAAAATCAGAAATAAAAACGAAAGACTGTACTTCATAATTTTTTTCTCGCAAAAGTGCAAACTCTTTGCCAAAATACAATTGATTGAATATCAGCAATATGCACTTCTGTGTTAGGGGACATTGACTACTTTTGAAATCTCGGGTGCATGTTTTTTTACCATCATTTCCACTCCTGACTTCAATGTCAGTTTGTTGATCATACAGTTGGTGCAGTTGCCCAAAAATCTCACATTGAGTACATCATCTTCGATCGAAATCAACTCGATATCGCCTCCGTCATTGTTCAGATACGGACGAATCTCCTCCAGCGCCAGCTCTATCCTTTTGTTCAAATCCTGTTTGTCCATAATTCCAAATTTAAAATTTTCTTGGTGTTGAGCAGCCTGCCATGGTTGTGATTCTCACTGCTTCTGTCGGTGGCAGACTTTCGTTTCTCTCCACCAGGCTTTCCACCATATTTTGAGTTATCTTTTCATAAATTTCAGACACCGGCGTGCGATCCTGAAGCGCAGCGGGACGTCCAACATCAGATGCTTCCCTGATGCTCTGTATCAGCGGAATTTCTCCAAGAAACGGAATATGGAGCTTGTCGGCCATGTCTTTTGCCCCGTCTTTTCCGAAGATATAATATTTATTGTCCGGCAGTTCTGCGGGTGTAAAATAAGACATATTTTCAATCACACCAAGCACAGGCACATTGATCGATTCCATATTGAACATTGCGACTCCTTTTCTGACGTCAGCCAGGGCAACATTCTGAGGTGTGCTGACGATGACTGCGCCGGTCACAGGAACCTGCTGAACGATCGAAAGGTGAATATCGCCTGTCCCGGGCGGAAGGTCAATCAGAAGAAAATCGAGTTCGCCCCAATGTGCATCCCAAAGCATCTGCTTGAGGGCTTTTGAAGCCATCGGGCCTCTCCAGACCACCGCCTGATCGTTGCTGCTGATAAAAAATCCGATTGAGAGCATTTTGACACCGTAATTCTCAACCGGCCCCATTTTATTGACTCCGTCAACGGTTACCGAATAAGGTTTCTCTCCTTCCAGATCAAACATGGTCGGCATAGAAGGTCCGTAGATATCCGCATCGAGCAGCCCCACTTTGAAGCCCATTTTCTGAAGACTGATTGCCAGATTGGCAGTTACGGTTGACTTCCCGACACCTCCTTTTCCGGATGCAATTGCAATGATATTTTTTACGCCGTCAATCGGTTTTCCTTTGATTTCAATCGGCTTTTGAGGCACATCGATTGAGATTCTCAGATTCAGTTTTGCCTCAGGCATCCTTTGGGCAAATGTAGTTTTCAATGCACTTTCCAATTTTTTTCTTTCATGCATCGTCGGTGAATGGGACACTACTTCGAGCATCACCTCATCATCCATAATCTGTATGTTTTTCATCCATTTCTCAAGGCCAAGTTCCTCAAGAATACTTATTGCTTTATTTTTTAAATCACTCATTTCTATAAAAATAGGTTCAAATTTAGGGATTTATGATACATAATTAAAATTATTTAGAATGATTTTAATTATGTGGACGCCTTTTCACAAAAGCCTTTGTTAACTTTGTAATTAAAATTGACAAAAATGAAAAAACATTTTGAAGATTTAGCCATTATCAGACAGTTCTTTATAGATTTTCTGGAAAATTATGATCTCAAGCATCTCACTCATATCCCGATGGGTTTTAAGAATCACATTTTTTGGAATTGCGCACATGCACTGGTCACCCAGCAGCTGCTGACTTATCATCTGTCCGGAAACGAGCTGCTGATTGACAACGACTGGGTGCTCCGGTTTAAAAAAGGAACTTTTGGCGAACAGAATGTGAGCGAGGAAGAAGTCGGAAAGCTGATTGAACTGCTTGATTCAACGGTCAGTCAGACACGAATGGATTATTTTGCAGAAAGACTTTCAAATTATCAGACCTATCAAACCGGATTTGGCGTCAGACTCGACACCATCGAAGATGCAATCCGTTTCAACAATGTGCATGAAAGTTTGCATGTCGGATACATTATGGCGATGAGAAAGAATTTTGACTGATTGATTTTCAGCAGAAAAAATAGACTAATTTTGTGTTTTCAATTTTAAATTAAATCAAAATGAAATTCAATACCAAAACCATACACGGCAATCAGCAGCATGATCCGTCAACCGGCGCTGTGATGACGCCGATTTATCAGACTTCGACTTTTGCACAAAGCAGTCCGGGCGTCAATCAGGGGTACGAATATTCAAGAGCGGCAAATCCGACCCGAACTGCTTTGGAAAATGCATTGGCTTCGATCGAAAACGGAACCCGCGGTTTTGCTTTCGGATCGGGACTCGCGGCAACCGACGGGATTTTAAAAACACTCAAAGCCGGTGATGAAGTGATTTCTATGGATGATCTGTATGGCGGTTCTTTTCGTATGTTTACCAGAATTTATCAGAATTTCGGGTTGAAATTTTCATTTGTCGATATGACAAAACCCGAAAATATACTCGAAAAAATTACAGCAAAGACCAAACTGATTTGGGTAGAAACCCCCACCAATCCGCTGATGAAAATTGTCGATATCAAAGCAATCTGTGATCTGGTCAAAGGAAGAGGAATTCTGGTTGCGGTTGACAATACTTTTGCCTCACCTTATATTCAGAATCCGCTCGATCTGGGCGCTGATCTGGTGATGCATTCTGCTACAAAATATCTGGGCGGACACTCGGATGTGGTCGCAGGTGCGGTGGTCGTGAAAAGCGAAGAACTTGCCGAAAAAATCCATTTTTCACTTTTTGCCGGTGGCGGAATTCTCGGTCCCCAGGATTCTTATCTGATTTTGAGAGGCATCAAAACACTGCATGTCAGAATGCAGAGACATTGTGAAAACGGGATGAAAATTGCCGAATTTCTGAACAGTCATCCAAAAATTGGACAGGTGTTTTATCCCGGTTTGGAAAATCACCCGAATTATGAAATTGCAAAAAAACAGATGAGAGGTTTTGGCGGCATGGTTTCATTCAATTTCAAAAGCGGCAAAAAAGAAGATGCGGTTGCTTTTTTTGAAAAACTTAAAATTTTCATTCTGGCAGAAAGCCTTGGCGGTGTCGAGTCGCTTGCCAATCATCCGGCGAGCATGACGCACGCATCGATTCCGGCCGAAATCAGAGCAGAGAATGGAATCACAGACGATCTGGTCAGACTGAGTGTCGGAATTGAAGATGCTGACGATCTGATTGCTGATTTGGAAAAGGCATTGAAATAATCATCTGAAATTTATAAAAATTCAAACCTCTTCTGAAGTATTACACTTTAGGAGAGGTTTTTGTTTAAATTTGTTTCAAAGCCCTGTCGATGAGACCGAGATTGAAATTTAACAGGAAAATCATTTATCTGCTGGTCGGAATCCCGGTTTTTTTATTTGTGTTCAATCTGTTGCTGGCGAACTGGGCAAAAAACAGTTTTCCGAAATTTATAAAAGAGAAAAACGATACTGCTTATAATTTTGAATTCAAAGACATCGATTTTTCATTTTTTGGTCAATCGCTGATTATCAGTGATATTTCGGTCTTTCCAAAACCCGATTCGGTAAATCATCTGAAACTTGATTTCAGTGCGGATGTCAAAAAAATCACAATCAGCGGTGTTGATTTTATCCGGCTGATCAGCAGTAGTGAACTGGAAGCAAGAAAAATTCAGATCATCGATCCGGATATCCGATATTACAAATCAGAATCAGCGCATCAGTCAAAGTCAAAAACCGAATTTCAGAAATCAATCCATATTTCAGATTTTATCATCAAAGACGGTGATTTCCATTATTTTGAACCGGATCGCAAATCTCTGATTTCGAGCGTTGACAGTCTCAATCTTAAAATCACCGGTGTAAAACTGGACAAACAGACAATTGAAAAAAAGATACCCTTTTCATTTTCGGATTACGAAATCGGCTGTAATTCTTTTTTCTGGCAAATCAATCCGTCTCAGGAAATGAAAAGCAACCGACTGAAGGCTGACAGCAGAGAATTTCAGCTGTCGGGTTTTACAATCCGCACAACGGATTCGCTTGCCAGTGTGAATTCGGTCGAAAAAGGTTATCGGCTGCTGCCGGCTGTGGATTCAAAAGAATTCAGCATTGAAAAAATGGATTGGGGTTTTTCGAATCAGGACGAATTTTATTTCAAATCATCAAAAATTGAATTTGATTCTGCGCTTGTTCGAATTCCGGAAAATAAAAACATCACCAGAAAAGACAAAACTGCAGAACGACTGATTCCTTTTTTGTTGGAAGTTGAAAAAATTTCTGTGAAAAATTCCGAAATCGAAGTTGAAAACAGTGTTAAAGTTCATGAAATCGATCTTGAAGTTTCAAAAATTATAAATACAAAGGATAAAAATCTTGAGATTGATTCTGTCTTTTTTAATCAGCCGATGATCAGTCTGATTTTGAATCAAAAATCTTATCGTCAGGACAGTGTAACGGTGAGTCCGTTCAAAGAAAATGTGAACATCGGGAAACTGAATATCAGTCATGCAAAACTTAAACTCTCGAATCAGTCCGCAGAAGCACTGACCGACGCTTCGGAGAATCTGAATCTGGTGCTTGAACAGATCAGTGTGATTCCAAAACTGAATTACAACCGCAAATTAAAAGGCGATAATTTTATCATCCGGCTTGATAAAATGTCTTTGGAAACCGACAAAATACGAATTGGTGAGCAGGGTCAGCCTGAATTTATAAAGAATTCGGACAAACCGCTGATTCCCGTGAATTTTGAAATCGGTCAAATCGATTTCAGGGTCAATTCGGTCGAACAAATAGAGAGATTTGCAATCAGTCCGGTGAAACTGATAGGAAAAAAGCTGAGAAATGACATAGACGAAGGTCTGAAAATTTCGATGCTCAAATTGGGGAAATCTGAAATTACAGTATTTCAATCCGCCAAAAAGAAAGTAAAGAAAGCAGCAAAATCATTGAAAAATGATGTAAAAATCGATCTGCTTGAATTTGAGAAATCAAATTTCAAACTGATTGAGCCGAATAATAAAACACTGCTCAGTATCAATGATTTGAGTTTGGTTGTCAATGGTGCGGAATCAAATCAAAACAATCGGTTCAGTTATAAAAACGCAAAAATTTCAGCTTCTGCGCTGAAATATCATCCGAAGGGAATTTATGATTTGACGGTGGCAGGTCTGTCTTATGATCAGCAGATTTTGAAGTTCAGTCAATTTGAAATGAAACCAAAAATCTCAAAAACCCAATTTGTCAGAAGTCTCAGAAAACAAAAAGATTATTATTCGATCAAAGCCGGCGGAATCAGTGTTCAGCAACCAAAGATCAATTTTTCGGCGGACAATTTTTCATTCAGTACGCCGCTTGTTCTGCTCAATTCGGCGGATGCCTATATCTATCGGAGCAAAATTCCGCCGGACGATACTTCAAAAAAGAAAATGTACAGTCAGCTGTTGAGAGAAATGAAAATTGGACTCAATGTTTCAAAACTGAGCATCAGGAATTCAAAACTGGTTTATGAAGAGGAAACACAAACCAGTAAGGGTGCTGGGAAACTCACTTTTAATAATTTTACGGCAGATATTTCAAATCTTTCGGGCGGTTACAAAAAATCAGGAATGCCGAATGTGGAGGCTGTGATTAGCGCCAATTTTATGAATGATTCAAAACTGAAGGTCAACTGGAGTTTCAATCCGATGAACCGAAATGAAAAATTCAATATCAAAGGAAATATTTCAAATTTTGATGCTGCCCGGATGACTCCCTTTGTCAAACCTTATCTGCACGCAACTGCCGAAGGAAATGTGAAGGAAGTCGATTTTAATTTCAGCGGAAATGATGTTTCGGCAAGCGGTGATTTTGGAATCAAATATGATGATTTGAAGGTGACACTCTACAATCCCAAGACCGGAAACCCCAGAAATGTGCTTTCAAAAATCGGTAATCTCGCATTGAAATCAAATACCCGTGATGAATTCAATGAGGTGAGAATCAAAGAGATAGAAAGAAAACAGGACAAATCGTTTTTCAATTTTCTGTGGCTCTGTGTACAGCAGGGACTGAAACAGACGGTTTTGATTATTTAAAAACTGACTAATTTTTTCATCGTTTCACTCTGAACCAGTTCGATCATCTTTTCGATGTCTTCACCGATCAGCCGGTCGTCTTCGAGTTTTCTGACTTTTGATCTGACCAAAGCATGAACTTCTTCCAGTCTTTGGCTTGTTTTCATCGGTCTTCTGAATTCGATTCCCTGACAGCCGAGCATCAGTTCTATGGCAAGAATCTTTTCAACATTTCCGAGTACCTGATTGAATTTTCTGCCCGAAATGCTGCCCATGGAAACATGATCTTCCTGTCCGATCGAAGTCGGAATTGAATCTGCAGATGCCGGAAAACACAACGTTTTATTTTCGGTCACCAGCGCTGCGGTTGTATATTGCGGAATCATAAAACCCGAATTCAGCCCCGAAGCTGCAGTGAGAAATCTCGGCAACCCGAATTTTCCTTCAATCAGCAGATAGCTTCTTCTGTCAGAAATATTTCCGAGTTCGGCAGCTGCGAGTGTTCCGTAATCGAGTACTATCGCCATTGGCTGGCCGTGGAAATTTCCGCCGCTGATAGCAGTTTCACCGTCAAGTACAATCGGGTTGTCGGTTACAGAATTCAATTCAATCTCGGCCAAATCTCTCAGATGCAGCCAGGCATTTCTTGAAGCTCCGTGTACCTGCGGCATACAGCGAAGCGAATACGGATCCTGCACCCGATGGAAATCTTCATTTTCAATGATTTCAGAGCCTTCAAGCAAGTCCCGGATTCTTTTGGCAACCAAACGGGTTCCTTCATAAGGTCTGACCTGATGCAGTTCTTCCATAAAAGGCGAACGCACACCCGAATAGGCTTCAAGACTCATTGCACCGACCAGATCGGCCAGATCGAGCAGATATTTGAAACGGTTCAGGCCAACCAAAGCATGTGACAAAATAAACTGGGTGCCGTTGATCAGTCCCAGACCTTCTTTTGCCGACAGCATAATCGGTTCGAGTTGGTGTTTTTGCAGGGCTTCTTTTGCAGAAATGATTTGGTCGCCTTCCCAGACGTTTCCTTCACCAATCAGCGGAAGAAACAGATGGGCAAGCGGTGCCAGATCACCCGATGCTCCGACCGACCCCTGTTCGGGCACAACAGGAATGATGTCTTGTTCTATCATCAGCAAAATCCGTTCAACAACTTCGAGCGTAACGCCCGAATATCCTTTTGCCAAAGCGTGTGCTTTTGTAATCAGCATCAGTTTTGAAATTTCTTTCGGAATCGGATTTCCCACACCCACCGAATGGCTGATCAGCAGATTTTCCTGCAGTTTCCTGGTTTCGGCTTTTGAAATCAAAGTGTCGCAAAGCGGACCGAATCCGGTATTGATTCCATAGACTGTTTTTCCGGAATCTATGATCTGTTGTACGTTTTGAGCTGATTTTCTGATTTGTGCGACTGACTGTTCGGTAAGGACTCCTTTGGTTTCTCCTTTCAGCAGGCTGATTGCATCTGACCATGACCAGTGATCGACACCGTATATTTTTTGATTCATTTTTAGTTGAAATTGGAATCCAAAATTACACAAAATTATTCCATTGGAAACCAAACAAAATGATTCCGATAATTAATTGGTACAAATACTTTAAAAAACTGAAAAGCTGATAATTTGTATTCCTAATGTGGTCAAGTTTCAATAAATTTGCGGATTAAATTAAATTTATCATGTCAGATAACGAATTATTCGATGAAATGGGTGATGATCACATACTTTCGGCCGGTGATACACCGCTGAGAAAGGATGCTTTTGAGATGAGTGATGAAGACAAAATCGCATCTATTGAATCAGATTTCAAAAAAATTATGATAACACTCGGTCTTGACCTTGCAGACGACAGTCTGAAAGGCACGCCGAGACGGGTGGCAAAAATGTTTGTAAAAGAAATATTTAAAGGCATTAAGCCTGAGAATATGCCTAAGATGTCCACATTTGAGAACAAATACAAATACAACCAGATGCTGGTTGAAAAGGACATTACGGTTTATTCGACCTGTGAACACCATTTTCTGCCGATCGTGGGCAAAGCTCATATCGGTTATATTTCAAACGGCCGTGTTTTGGGGCTTTCAAAGATGAACAGGATTGTTGAGTATTATGCAAAACGCCCGCAGGTTCAGGAAAGACTGACCATGCAGATTGTAAGAGCAATGCAGCATTCGCTTGGCACTATGGATGTTGCCTGTGTGATTGAAGCAAAACACCTGTGTGTGAATTCGCGGGGAATCCAGGACATAGACAGCAGCACGGTGACAGCCGAACTGGGAGGAATATTTGGAACCGATCCGAACACCAGAAGAGAATTTCTTCACTACATCGGGATGGATTCAAAATACAGGGTATAAACATTCTTAACCGAAAAAATCAGAAATTGAAAAAACCGGAGACACTACAGTTACAAGCCTTGAGACAGTTCTTTAATCTTGTGATTGAGTCAAACAGAATGGTAGAAATTTTAATTCCGGAGATTAAAAGAAAATCGATTGAAACAAAAAGAATCGAATTAATTTTTGATGAATAATAATTCCTGAATCAGACATTATGATAAAAGAGAACAACTTAAAGATATTTAATTCACTCAGCGGCGAAAAAGAAGATTTTGTGCCGATTCACAAAGACCGTGTGGGTATGTATGTCTGCGGCCCGACAGTTTACAGCAATGTCCATCTGGGAAATGTGCGCACTTTTTTATCATTTGACATGATTTACCGGTATCTGGTTCATCTTGGTTACAATGTCCGTTATGTGCGCAATATCACCGATGCCGGCCATCTGACCGATGACGGAAATGCGGACAATGACCGATTTGTCAAACAGTCAAGACTCGAGAAACTTGAACCCATGGAAATCGTACAGAAATATACAGTCGATTTTCATAAAGTACTCGAAATTTTCAATGCACTTCCGCCGACCATCGAACCTACCGCAACCGGACATATCGTTGAACAGATTGAACTTGCCCAAAAGCTGCTCAATGACGGTTTTGCTTATGAAGTAAACGGCTCTGTTTATTTTGATGTAAACGAATACAATAAAAGAGGTTTGAATTACGGTGAACTCAGTCGAAGAAATATTGAAGATTTGATTTCAAATACACGCGATCTTGACGGTCAGGGTGAAAAACGAAATCCGGTTGATTTTGCACTTTGGAAAAATGCTTCACCGGCACACATCATGAGATGGAATTCGCCCTGGGGCGCCGGTTTTCCGGGTTGGCATCTGGAATGTACAGTGATGAGTACCAAATATCTGGGCGATACTTTTGACATTCACGGCGGCGGTATGGATTTGAAATTTCCGCACCACGAATGTGAGATAGCACAGGCAAAAGGCGCACACGGACACGAACCGGTCAAATACTGGCTGCACGCCAATATGCTGACAATGAACGGTCAGAGAATGAGTAAATCGACCGGGAATTATATACTTCCGATGCAGCTGATCAGTGGCGACAATGACTTTTTTGAAAAAGCCTTCAGACCGGCGGTGGTGAGATTCTGCTTCTTGCAGGCGCATTACAGAAGCGTGCTGGACATTTCGAATGATGCGATGATCGCCAGCGAAAAAGGACTGAACCGACTGATGGAAGGAATCAGACATTTGGACGTTTTGAAAGCTTCCGACAATTCTACCTTTGATGTTTCAAAATGGCTGGAGGACTGTTATGCAGCAATGGATGATGATTTCAACACACCGATATTGATTTCTCAGCTGTTTGAAGCAGTTCGTGCCATCAATGCTGCAAAATCCGGGAGCGGCTCGCTGACTCCGGCAGATATTGAAACACTGAAAAAGTCACTCAAATCTTTTGTGTTCGATGTGATGGGACTGAAATCCGAAGAAGAAGCATCGGGTACCACCGACAAAATCGACGGCGTAATGCAAATGCTGATCCGAATGAGAAACAAGGCAAGAGCAGATAAAGACTGGGCATTGTCAGATCGGATTCGTGACGAATTGGACGCAATCGGAATTCAGCTCAAAGACGGAAAAGACGGAACCGAATACAGTTTGAATTAACAATTTTTTTGCCCGATTGGAATAATTTTGGTGAAAGCAGAATGACCGAATACTTTTTTAATTATTTTTAAGACAAATTAGACAATATGAAAACGATTCTTGTTCCAATCGATTCCAAAAAGGAAGGTAATCTTGTGGCAAGCAAGGCGATAGAGATTGCGTCAGCCTTTGAATCAACGGTGCATTTGGTGCATGTTACTTCTGCTGAAAAAAGCAACAGGGAAGACAACGATTCCGAAATCGAATATATCTCAAGCGACAAACTTTCAAAGTTTGAAAAGGAGATGGGTATACTGAACCGTTTCAAATCCAAATTTACTGAAGCCGGTCTTCTTTGCGAGGTTCATCTGCTGAAAGGAAAGCCTCAGCAGCAGATTCTCAATCTGGCGGAAAAACATCATGTCGATCTGATTATTCTGGGACTGATCAATCACAGTACGCTGTACAAAGTATTTGTGGGCAGTGTCTCAAACGAAGTAATCAAAGGAACCAAAACTCCTGTGCTGCTGGTGCCGCCGAGGAAGTAGAATCAGTTTTATTTCCGAAGTCATTGCTTTACCAATCAATCAAGGTTGATTCTTTTTTGAATCATTGCTTAAAATTATTCAAAAATCATATTCAAAACTTCAACCGATTTTGGATATCTGAAATCCGAAAGTTGGATTTCGTAATATTTCAACAGCGTTTCCAAAAGCTGTTTTCGTTCTGATTGGCTGAAAAGATTTGACTGCTGTTCAAAAAAATCAATTGAAATTAATTTTTCAAATAATTTTAAATTTTCACCGTCAATATAAACACCCGACGGCAGTTCGGCAGTAGAAACTCCATTCAGCAGGTCAAAGTAAACCGCAGGTTTTTGGATGTTCGGATAAAAACCCAGAAACCGGCTCAGATTGAGCAAAAACCAAAGATGAAAATCCGAGTATGCATTTTCCTTTTGGTCAAAGAATTCAATCGAAGAACAGATAAAATCAAACAAATCCGGATTTGAATCTTCTTCTTTCAGAACCGAATTCAGTACTTCTGACAGGAAAAGTGAGATGGCGGTTTTTCGGCTGTTTCCGTTCAGAGAAACATAATGAACCGATATTCTACAGTCCCTCAGTTGTTTGAGTGCCGATTTTGAGCGGTCGTCAAAAATCAGTTCGATCTGATTGAGCGGACTGAACATCGGATTGGTCTTGTTTCGTTTTGAATAAACTCCTTTTGCAATAAACGAGCTGATGCCCGACGAACGGGTATAGCATTTCAGAATTCGGGAACTTTCGCCGTATTTGATGGATGAAATGACAATTGCCTCGGTTTTGACAATCATTATCTGACGATTGCAATTTTGGTTTGTTTGGTCTCGCTGGCATCACTGTTGGTCATCAAAACCAGATAGATTCCCGAAGCGACCGGTTTTCCTTTCATATTTTTGGTGTCCCATTTTGCAACACCGCCCGCAGATTTGGTTTTGTAAATCAGATTTCCGCTGATATCCACAATTCTTACATCCGCATCAACCGGCAGACCTTTGATGGTTACCTCGCCCGTAAATCCGGGGCGAACCGGATTCGGATAAGAATATACATCTCCAAAAGAATCACCTCCTTCGACTGCATCGCTTCGATACGAAACCAACCCTTTGTCGGTTGCAAAATAGACAATACCTGTTTCTTTATCGATTGCAATAAAATTCACTTTGTCTGACGGAAGCGGAGAATTGCCGGCTGTAAAATGATAAACCGTTGAGGTGCCGTCTTCAGAAAAATAATAGACACCCGCAGATTCGGTTGCTACCCATTTTTGATTGGCTCCGTCCACCTTGATGTCGTTGATCTGAACATCGGTCAGCAAAGCTTCCGGAATTCCGTTTTGCTCAATGACAATCGGCTGAGTTTGAAATGATTCGGACTGAACCGATTCAATCGGGTTGTACAATACACGAAGCCCCATAATTGTGCCGATCCAAAGCACTCCCTCATTGTCGATGGCTACGGCAGTAACCTGCGGTGAAGGAAGATTTCCTCTGTTGACCGAAGAATCAACCGTATAAACTGTTTCCATATCGGTGATCTTCAAACCGCTGTCCGATCTTGGAAGTGCAAGGAATCCATAACCGTTGTACACGATTGGTTTTCGTGCACCCGCACCGCCTCCTGCCGCTTTCAGATCAATTGACTTCCAGCCGCCGCCCGCCTCTTTTCTGATCATAAAAGTCCTTGCCTGATCAACAACGTGAGACTGACCAATCCAAAGATTTCCGGCATCATCATAAATCGCTCCGCCGACCCGTTCTCTGAATTTGATTTCGCTGTTTTCAGAATTGTAATGATTGACCATCTGTCCGTCTTTATATCTGAAAATTCCGATATGTACATCCGGCTGTGCCCAGGTTGGATGTTCAAACCATGAGATGACGTAATACTCTGAATTGTCATTTGGATTTACTTCAATATCAACAATATCCCTGGCTCCGTACATTTCCTCTTTTAAGTGATGAACCCAATGGTCGCCGTTAAAATGATAAAAACCGTTTGGATTTTGCTGCGGATCGTAAAAGTTGGTGATACCGCCCGGTGCAATCCACAATTCGCCTTTGCTCACAGTCACCGACCAGGACTGGTTGTTGTACGGGCCGTCGGGATAAATCGAGTTGGCACCGTCGAGCAGCCCCAGAAGCATTGAACCGCCATAAGTTACATTGCCGACCTTCAGGCCGGTATTCAGATCTTCTCCAAAATTTACAGTTCCCGTGTTGTTGAAATTTTCATCAAAATTCACGACCGAACCTATTCTTGTGATGCTCAGTGTGTTTCCGTTGGCTGTCAGATCCTTTAAGTTTGGAAAATCGCCAAAATAAAGCCAGTTGTCACCGTCAAACCGATAAACCGAATTGCCTGTCGCTGCAACTACATTTCCCTGAAATTCGACAATGTGCTGAAATTCTGATGTTGGAACTCCTTCGGGCTGCTGCCAAGCCGTGAAATTTGTAATGAATTCATCCAGCGGATGATAGAAAATTCCTTTGTCGCTTGCCGCATAAATTATACCGTTGCTGACCGCCGATTCTTTGACTCCAAAACTGACGCCTGCCTGAACAAAATAACAGGTTTCCATGAATTCGTAATTTTCAAGATCAAAAGAGGCAAGGCCAAATTCACCGGAAACCACCGCTGCAATTCCTGCCGGTTCGATGTGGTTCACTCTTTTGTCACCGGTATAGGACTGATGAAGCGGAATCTCAAGCATATTGTGAGTTTCTTCGGGGCCGAGTATGTCCATTTCGCCGCTTTCGTATCCGATCAGCAGCTGTTCGGTTTCAGTACTGTAATTAAAAGCAGTCAGCCCGACATCGTTCAGATCGTTGACCTTTGAATTTTTTTCGAGCTCCCCGTTGTTCGGATTGTAGATGAAATATCCGTTTTCGGCACTGCAAAAAATCAGACCGTTGATCTCAAGGATATGACTCACATTTGAGTATGAAAAATAATCGTCCCAGCGAATCGTGCTGTTTTGGGCAAAAATGACCATCGGCAGCAGGATTGAGAAAACTGCGGCAAAAATTCCGTATCTGAGTTCTTTTGGTGTGTTGATCATCTGTCTGCTTTGTTTTTAAACGGGCGGCATTATTTTTTATTATCGAATGATCAGAAGTTTTGGCGAACCATATATTTGTCATAAAATGCTTTGATGTGTCCGACCGCTTCTTCTGCGGTGTCAACCAGCCGATAGAGTTCAAAATCTTTTTCTGATATATTTCCGGCAGGAATCAGGGTCTGCTTCATCCATTCAATCAGACCCGACCAGTATTTTGTACCGACCAATACAATCGGAAATCTGCCGATTTTATTGGTCTGTATCAGTGTAAGCGCTTCAAAAAGCTCATCCAAAGTTCCAAGTCCGCCCGGCAGCACGATGAATCCCTGTGCGTATTTTACAAACATCACTTTTCGGGCAAAGAAATAGTCGAAATTGATGCTGTAATCATGATCGACATACGGATTGAGCCGGTCTTCAAACGGCAGTTTGATGCCGATTCCGACCGATTTCCCGTTTCCTCTTTTTGCGCCTTTGTTGGCCGCCTCCATAATGCCCGGACCGCCACCGGTGATGACCCCAAATCCGATTTGGGTCAGACCGTATGAAATTTCTTCGGCCAGTTTGTAATATTCAGAATCGGCCTGGGTGCGTGCCGAACCGAAAACCGAAACACAGGGTCCGATTTTGGCCATCATTTCGTATCCGTGAACAAATTCGGACATGATTTTGAATAGCGCCCATGAATCATTTGATTTGACCTCATTCCATGTTTTGAGTGAAAATTTCTCTCTGATCTTGTCTTTCTCCTCCTTTTCAGTCATTTTTTTATTGTTTAATCAAAACCAAATTTACTGCGAATCTAATGAAATTAATTCCCTGTACCTGCCAATCGAAAGATTGGGCATAATAATTTTGACAAAATCCGGATTTTTTGAAAGCTTTGTCATCCGTTCGCTGATGGTTTTCAAATCTTTGATCTGGTTGTGAAATTCAAAATATCCGTATCCTTTGCAGGCGCCGTTATCAATCCAGACAAATGATTTTTCGTTCAGCGTTCTTCCGTTTCCGATCATCAGAAAATTTTTGTTTTTCAGATTAATTTTTTCCTGAAACTGACTGACCCTTTGGTTGTAACTTTCGGGTAACTCTTCGCTTTCACAGGCACCCAGACATTCGCCGACTTCACGGCTGAAACAGGGTTTGCCCGGCGGCGACAGCCGGTTGAGCACCGGACAAAGTTTGAATTCGGTGGTGATATGAGAGAGCACATCGCGGACGGTTCTTGAATTCTGAAATTCAATCAGCGGGTCGGTGCATCCTTTTTCATTTTTTCTGATCATCAGCACATCATAACCCGATCGGTTTTCCTTACAGATTGAATGGGTGAATTCTATATCCGGCGGATTGAATTTGGGTTTCAGTTTTTTGATTTCGTTCAATTCCTTGATTTTTGAAATCATTTCGTTTCCGGTAATTTCATATTGGATGCTGTCAAAACTGCGTTTGATTTTTCTGCTCAGATCTGATTTCCCGTTCAGTACCCTTCTTGCGGTTTGAGCGATATTTTTGGCTGCCGAAAGATAAACCACCCTTTTCTTTGAATCAAAAATATAAAACAGCCCGGCCGAATTGGGCAGACCTTTGTAACCGAATTCAGGAAGAGATTTGTGGCTGTTGAATCCGATTCCGGTTTTTGAAATGTTTTTTTCGGCATCCTTTTCAATCAGCAGTTTGAACAGTTCGATGGTCGCTCTTGCATCACCCGAAGCACGATGTCTGTCGGTGGTCGGAATTCCGAGTTCTTTGCACAGTTTTCCCAAAGAATGAGAAGCGGTATCCGGAAAGTATTTTTCGCTCAAAATTACCGTATCGATGGTTTCGCGCTGATAGATATAGCCCAGTTTTCTGAATTCCTGTCTGAGCATCCGATAATCAAAATCCACATTGTGACCGACCAGTATCGCATCTTTTGTAATCTCAATCACCCGTTTTGCAATCTCATGAAATCCGGGTGCGGTTTTGACCATTTTGGGTGTAATTTTAGTCAGTTTTTGGACATAAGCATCGATTTGTCTTTCGGGTTTTACAAGTGAGATCAGTTGGTCTATAACATTCTGTCCGTCAAAACGATAGATTGCAACCTCTATGATTTCCTCTTCGCCCATCTGGCCGCCGGTGGCTTCTATATCCAATACTGCGTACATCTATCTGATTTTTGTTGTTTTTCCGAAAAGTTCTCTGATGATTTGATTTCTGTGTTGAATAATTTTTTGCTCAGCTAATGTCCGCAGTTGTATATCCTGTATGAAGGGTTCTTTTATTGACATAGGTAGGTTTGTTAGTGAGACTTCAAATATACAATTTTCAAATTCCAAAGAAATAAAAATTATTTTATAAAAAAACCTAAGGCAGTTTGAATTCTGCAACCACGGGATAGTGATCAGATATTTTTTCATCGGTCAGCACACGATAACTGACCGGCAGGATTTCTTCGGAGTGAAAAACGTAATCCAGTCTGAGCGGATATTTGAAATCATGAAACGAGGTACCCGCAGATCTGCCGACCTCAGGATAAACATCCTTGAGCCAAAAATTCAATTGCTTGTACTCATAAGAGTTTGGGACAGAATTCAGATCGCCCGCCAGTATCACCGGATAAGGACTGTTCTGAATATACGGCAGCAATTCCTGAATCTGCAGCTGATGTCTGAGAAATCCCCGGGTCAGTTTGTTTTTCAGAATTTTTGAATTTGTCTTTGCGTCCTCGGTACTGCTCACACCTTCTTTGATCAGTTCCTTGTCGATTTTCATCGGCTCAAGATATACATTGATGATCCGGATGGTGTCATTTCCGGTATCAAGATCCGCATAGCTCGCATAGGCTGAATTTCCTTCCACATCCGGAAAAATCGGACGGAATTCGATGATTGGATATCGGCTGAAAATCTGATTCAGCGTATTTTTTTCGTAATAATAATCTGCAAAAACACTGTCTTTTAATTTCTTGAAATTCTTATTCGAATACCAGACTTCCTGAAGCAAAACCACATCTGCATTTTCCTTTCTGAAAAATTCATCAAAACCGTCCTGCTTCATATAATGTGCATTGAAGGTAATCAGTTTGAAGTCGGGTGCAGTCTCCACTTTTTTGCCAAAAAACTGATAGGATTTGACAAGCGGCGGAAACAGCCCGATCGAAAGAATCAAAAACAGTATGCCAAGCAGTCTCTTTCTGAAAAACAATATCAGAATCAGAAGCAGGTTGAACAGTACAATGATCGGATAAAAAATCGGGATAAAACCAAAATACGGAAAAGTAGAAGGCGCAATATAAGGTGCCAGATAAATGCTGTACGACAGCATCAGCACCAACAGATGAGAGACAAACAGGACAGAATCAAATCCTTTTATTTTTAATCCATTAGCCATTTCTTCCCGCATTGAAAAGTATATCTTTTTCCTCTTTTGTCAGACTTTCGTATCCCGAACGCGAAATCTTATCCAATATTTTGTCGATTTCTTTTTGTTTTTTAATTTTCTCGCCATTGAATTCATAATCGTCTCTCGGCGGGGTTTTATACCGGGGCCGGGTTCTGCTTATTTTTGGTTTTGATTTGAACGAACGAATGAGCTTGCCCAAAAAGTCATTTCCTTTCTCAAACTGTTTCATATACAGAAAACCGAATATTGCACCGCCCAAATGAGAGACATGACCTCCTGTATTGTTGCCGCTGAAAATCGAAAACAGGTCATAAGCAATCAGACCGTAAGCGATATAATCGAGTGGAATATTGAAATTGAGCAGAAACAGCTGTACTTTGGTTTTTGGCACATAGGCGACCAATGCAAAAAATATGGAATAAACTGCCGCAGACGCACCGATTAGCAGACCGCTGTAATTTGAAAGACCCGAAAAAATCAGAAATGCAGCAGCGCCCGAAATCGAACCGAAAATAAAGAATGTGAGAAAATCAGCCGGTCTGAAATATCTGAGAAACATCTGACCGATGAAATAAACCATCAGCATATTCAGCACCAGATGAAGTATGCTGCCATGAAAAAACAGATAGCTGAGCACACCCCAAGGCTGTTTCAGAAAACCGTCAAGACCTGAAATTACTCCAAAAAAATCTTCAAACTGTCTGCCCGAATTTCTGAAGAAAACAAAATTCATCAGCACATTCAGCAGAAAAACACCGGTACAGATAAATATAATCCGAACGGTGACATCTCCGTTTTTGTAATTGTATTTCAGTTTCTGAATCAGTTCGTTCATCTTACTGCTGTCTGTATTGTCGGATTAATTTTTTCTTCCAGCCCCAAACCAGTATAAATCCGATGATCGCACCGCCGATGTGTGCAAAATGTGCGATCGGATTCCAGGCAAAATTTTCAAGGCCCAAAAAGAATTCGATGGCAATCATCACCGGAATAAAATATTTTGCTTTGACCGGAACCGGCAGGAAAAGCAATGCGAGTTTCGCATCCGGGTACAATACACCGAAAGCAACCAGCACACCGTAAATCGCACCCGAAGCACCTACCATCGGTGTTACAAAATACTGTGCAAGTTCTTTGGCTGCGGGCAGATTAGGAATCATAAAACTGCTTTTCCCGGAGCTGACATCCAGATCTCCGAGGAAGCTGTTCGGATCAACTCCGGCTGCCGTCAGTATCGATTTCAGATGTTCAATCTGTATGAAATTCACAAAATTAAAAAGCGCAAAAGCACCCAGTCCGGCTGCAAAATACAGTATGATGAATTTTTTTGCACCCAGCGCATATTCGACAGTCGAACCAAACATCCAGAGTGCAAACATATTGAATGCGATATGGGTCAGATTGGCGTGCATAAACATGTGTGTGATGATCTGCCACGGATGGAAATTCACCGATTCGGGGTAATAAGCAGCCAACGGTGTCGCCAGATCAATCCCTCTTTGTGCAAAGATATAAGTCGCCAGATAAAACAAACCATTGATAATCAGCAGGTTTTTGGTGATCGGCGGAATGGGTTGATTGAACATTTGTTAATTTAATTTTTTTGAAATTTCTGATTCGTCAAACTGAACGAAAACCTTTTTTCCGTAGGGCGTAAAATTGGGTTCGTCAAGTTTTAACAATTGCTGTGCCAAATGCTCAGCCTGTTTGGGCAGCATCGGTTCTCCTTTTTTGACCGCCGTATTTTTTGAAATAATCTTAAGGATTTCGGTCTGAAAATTAATTTTGTCATGCAGCTGCATTTCTTCCAGGAAATCTGAAAAAATGGCAGGCACATCGTCCGGTTTGGTATTGACCGGAAGCGCATTGACCCTGAAACTCTGGTGGTCAAATTCAACATCAAATCCAAAATCAAACAGTTCTGATTCAAAATTCTTCAATGACATGATTTCATCCGGATTTGATTCGATTTCGATCGGAAAAAGCAGTCGCTGGCTCAGCACATTTTTGTCGGCAGAATTTTTTAATTCTTCATAAATCACCAATTGATGTGCTCGGTTCTGGTCTATAATCAGCAGACGATCAGCGTGTTTTGTGATCAGGTAACTGTTCATCCACTGAATCACGGTCTGTTCGCCAAACTCAAATTCTTCTTTGCTCAAAAGCATTTCGGGGCTTTGATTTTCTATGATAAATTCAGCCGCCGCCTGATAGTTTTCATTGAGTTTCTTGATGTCCGCCGGTTGATTGTCGGTTCGAAACGGATTGTAATTCCTGTCCACATTGAATTGCGGTATTTTTATACTTTCGTTTGCGGGTTTCGAAGGAATAAATGCCCAATCGGGATTCTGGTCAAAATCAAGAGAAGGCATCACGCTGAACTGTCCGAGCGAATGTTTGACCGCCGCCCTCAGTATTGCATAAATGCTGTATTCGTCTTCAAATTTGATTTCGGTTTTTGTCGGATGAATATTGATGTCGATCTTTGACGGATCAATTTCAAGATACAGAAAATAGGAAGGTACATGCTGTGGCTGAAGCAGATTTTCAAATGCATCCATCACTGCTTTGTGCAGATAATTGCTTCTTATAAAACGGTGATTGACAAAGAAATACTGTTCGCCTCTTTGCTTTTTTGAAGTTTCGGGTTTTCCGATATAACCCGATATTTTGACCACTTCGGTTTCTTCGGTGATTGGCACCAGATTCGATTCGATCTTTCGGCCAAAAATCTGAACAATCCTTTGTTTCAGATTGCTGTCTCTCAGCACATAAACTTCTGAATCATTGTGAAACATTCTGAAATTGATATGTTCATGTGCCAGTGCAATTCTCAGGAATTCATCCTGAATATGTTTGAGTTCCACCTGATTTGATTTCAAAAAATTTCTTCTGGCAGGAACATTGTAAAACAGATTTTTGACCGAAATTGAAGTTCCGACCGCCGAAGCAGCCGGCAGCTGATCTCTGACGGTTCCGCCTTCGATGATCAGCCGGGTTCCAAGGTCTTCATCTTCCATTCGGGTAGTGGCTTCAATCTGTGCGACTGCAGCAATCGACGGAAGTGCTTCGCCTCTGAATCCTTTGGTTGTAATATTAAAAATATCTTCTGTCGTTCTGATTTTTGATGTCGCATGTCTTTCAAACGCCATTCTCAGATCGGTTACGCTCATTCCGCGACCGTTGTCGATCACCCGAATCAGTGTCCGCCCTGCATCTTTTACAACCAAATCTATATCGGTTGAACCTGCGTCCACCGAGTTCTCAATCAGTTCTTTGACTACCGAGGCGGGGCGCTGTACGACCTCACCGGCAGCAATCTGATTGGCTACATGATCGGGCAGCAACTGTATAATGTCGGTTGTGGAAATCATAATCAGCAAAGTTACAAATCCAAATCCGAAATTTGAAACCGTCCTGACTTATCTTTTCTACAATTTGTGGAAAACTCAGACTTTCAGAGATTAAATATTTACACCAAACAGATATCCGACTCCGGCCGAAACCGCCATGGCGATCGTTCCCCAGACTGCAATCCTGATTACCGCTTTTCCGATTCCGGCACCGCCCGCCTTTGCCGACAATGCACCCAGCAGACAGAGCGACAGGATTGCGATGGCGTACAGCCAGTATTCCAATCCTTTGATCGGAAAGAACAGGGCGACCAAAAAGGGAAGTAAGCCTCCCGCCAAAAATGCCGCCGCAGAGCTGAATGCAGCCTGTATCGGATTGGCGCGGCTGGTGTCTGTGATGCCGAGTTCGTCCCTGACATGCGCAGCCAGAGCATCTTTTTCGGTCAGTTCGATTGCTACCTGTTTTGCTGTTTCTTCCTTCAGTCCTCTTTCAATGTATATATTGGTCAGCATTTGAAGTTCAAGTTCAGGCATTTCCTTCAGCTCTTCAGCTTCTCTTTCAATGTCCGCCTGTTCAATATCTGACTGTGAACTGACCGATACATATTCACCCGATGACATAGACAGCGTACCCGCAACCAGGCCGGCAAGTGCAGCCAGTATGATGGTTTCTCTTTCTGCATTTGCAGATGACACTCCCACCGCAATGCTCGCCACCGAAAGTATGCCGTCGTTGGCACCCAAAACTGCCGCCCTCAGCCAGTTACTTCGGCTTATATAATGGGGATCAGTGTAATTTTCAAGCTTGATGTCAGACTTCATGATTCAATTTTGAATTTGTTTTAAAATTAAACCAATCAGACCGAATCCCAATCATAAAATTGAATTGAGAAAGATATTTTTAATTGAAATAAATAAGAATAGAATTTGAAAAAAGACTTTAGTCAAAAATTTCATTCAGCAGTTTTGCAAGTCTCAGACCGGCTTTCAGCAATTGACTTTCCAAAATCTCAACATTCTCATAATCATAATTGTATTTGAGTTCGTCGCCGTTTTTGACACCGGAGTATATCTTCGCAGCCAGCAGATAAGAATCAAAATACCAGTCTTCCGGACTTCCGTCGGTCAGTTTGCGGTTGAAATCCGAATCATGGAAATCGAGTACATCCGCATATTCGGTGTAACTGTATTTCTGAAAATCAACCAGTTCATCATCCCAAAGCGAATGAAGGTTGGTCGGCTGATCAAACCATTTGACTTTGATTTTGTTGCCGCCCCAATCTTCTTCTCTTCCAAAATGCAGCGGCTGATGTGCATCTCCGATCAGATGAATCAGAAAATAAAGAGACTCAATCTGTTCCCGGTTTGAATAGTTTTTTCTGTTTTTCAGTTGGTCGATCAGCACCAAAGTTCTTTTGTAAAGGTTATTGTCGGTTGACTGATTCAGAAAATCATCAAATTGATTTCTGTCAAGATTTTCGGGTAAGTTGAGATAGTGCCATGAAGAAGTTTTTTCGTATGCTTCCGGATCAGATTTGATAAAATCGGGATAATTGGCCCAATAGGCAAGCGGCTGATTTCCGATGATTTCGGTAATTTGTTTTTTTGAGTTTTCGGTCAGATGACGATAAGCGATTTCTGCCACAACCCTGTGAGCGGTTTTTCCCCAGCCGAATGCAAAATTAAAATTCAGCAAAAAAAACAGAAACAAAATCAGTTTTGAAAGAATTTTCATTTTTCAGGAATTAAAGACCCAGAATTTTGTTCAAAATCATTTTTGTAATCAGATAAGTCGGTTTGACGCCACTCAGTCCCAAACCTCCTGATGCAAGTGTGCCGCCGGTTTCCAGCGGATTGTCAGATGCATAATAAGCATATCTCACCTTGATTTCGGGCGAGATGTAATGTCTGATTTTTGATGCAATCTGTATTGCTTTCTGGTAATGACCGCCTTCCATCTCCAAGCCGATTGCTTTCCATGACGAATCTCTGAAATATTCGAGCACATCCTTATTTTGGAGTGAAGTTCCAAGCACGGTAATCATAGGGCCTTCAAAGACACCCAGTCGGTTTCCGGTGAAATCTTCAGCTTTCAGCTCGTTTTCAAATACATAATTGTCAGCCGGTCCTTCGATGATGTGTGCATTCGGAATCATGATATCTCCTTTTTTACCAACCAAAATTCCGGCTTTTCCCATGATCGAAATTGATTTCACATTCATCAGGGTGCTGAATTTTTTGGTTTCATAAGGTTTGATCAGTTCGTCCATTACCTCAAAAGCCTGTTCGCCAAATGCGTAATCCATTACAATAATCACATCTTCGGGCTTTGATTTCAGTTTTGAGAATGCGGTATTTTTCAGATTTACTTTTTTCAGATCAATGATTTGTACATCTATATTTGCACCCGATGTATCCTGAATGAAAATCAATCCTTTATTCTTTGAATAATCCGAAACCGTCTCTCTCAACCCCTTGCTTTTGTCGGCAGACAGTTCTTTGTAAACATCCAGTTCTTTGCCGGCATCAAATTCTTTTTTCAGCGCATCAAACGAATAAAGCATATTCATCACCGAATGCATATTTGCACTGATGATATGCAGCGGACGGTCGATCAGACCATTTTCGTACAGCGTCTTTTTGATTTTGTTTGCCCAATCTTCGCCGATGATGTGGTGACCGATTCTTTCTCTCAAAATGGGTGAAAAAATAATTTCTCTTTTTTTGATTCCTTTCATATCCTCAAACGAAGTCCGACCCATCCAGTAGATGATTCTGAAAAACCGGTCTTTGTCTTCTTTGGTGCTGAAATATTTGTACGCGTTTTCGGTTTCCTTGTATGTCCTGCCCAAAATCGACGAAAGATTCATCATCGCGACGCTTCTGTCTTTTGGATTCAGGCTGACTACATTCAGTGCAATTTCCTCTATCCTTTTCCAATGGCGGCTTGTCTTATGAGACAGACCTTCATAAGCTTTAGCCCTGATTTTGTCGGCTTCGTTGTACAGAAAAGTCAGATGGGTGAGCATATCGTAAATTTCTGATCTGCCGCGGGTTACTTCGATATTCATCTGGTCTTCGTCCACCCGGTAGCAGATTCTTCTTCTCTTTTTGGGAATGATCGGTCTGAATTTGCTCAAATCAACTCCTTCATTTGAAGTGAATTGTATAAAAGGTGTTTCTGTAATTCCGTCCGGCAGTCTGTCCAGCACATAAAAAAGTCCGTCCAGTTCCACTTTTTCGGGGTCTGCAAGCGATCCGTAAATCTCGGGATTGAGTTGCAGCAGCAATCCCTTTATGGTTTTTCCGGTCTGACCCGATGGTTTGTAACTGCTTCGATTCGACATATGTCGCATGCTGATGTACAGCCGGTCGATTTCTGAAGTTGATTCTCTTGCTTTTGATATATTTCGGGGCATAAATTTTTCAGTTTATCTTTTGTTTAATTTTTTGTATTCGATCTCTGCCGCCATCAGATCGTCATACCATTCCTGACCAAATTTTCTGATCAGCGCATCTTTTAAAAAATGGGCAACGTTCACACCCAGCTCTTTTCCGAGCACACAGGCATCTGCGCAGATATTCCAGGAATGATAATTGACTGCAGTAAATTTCTCATATTCTTTCAGTCGGATCGGATACAGATGACACGAAATCGGTTTTTTAAAATCAGTGGCTCCGTTTTCCCAGGCTTTTTCGATGCCGCATTTTGCAATTCCGTTTTTGTCAAAAATCACATAAGCGCATTCTTTCCCTTTGACCAGCGGTGTGGTCCAGTCACCGTCCAAATCTCTGACATAACGACCCTGCTGCTCTATGGCTTCAATTCCTTCGGGTCTGAGAAATGGTTTGATATCTTCATAAATATCGTCGAGTATGCCGAGTTCATCTTCATCAAGCGGCGCACCTGATTCGCCTTCTACACAGCAGATTCCTTTGCATTTGGTCAGGTTGCAGACAAATTCTTCCGAGAAAATTTCATCTGAAATCAGTGTATCGCCGATTTGAAACATTTGAATTTATTTTTGACCAACAAAATTACATAAAATAATTTCATCAATAGAGCGGTTTCAACCAATCCCGTCAAAATAAATCCGACTTTCAACTTTGATTTGACTAATTTTGCAGTCTGATGAAGCCGCTATTAAAAAACATTGACAATCCAAAAGATTTGCGAAAATTAAACAAGGATGAACTCCCTGTCCTTTCGCATGAAATCAGGGAATTTATACTCGATACTTTGTCTGTGAAACCGGGTCATCTCGGCGCCGGACTGGGTGTGGTGGAACTGACAGTTGCACTTCATTATCATTACCATACACCTGAAGATTTGCTGATTTGGGATGTGGGTCATCAGTCTTATCCGCACAAAATTCTTACCGGCAGAAAAAATCAGTTTGATACGCTCAGGCAGCTGAACGGGGTTTCGGGTTTTCCGGTGATGACGGAAAGCGAATATGATGTTTTTGGAACGGGTCATTCGTCAACTTCTGTGTCTGCCATCACCGGAATGGCGGTTGCAGACCGATTGAATTCAAAAACCAACCGACATATTGCAGTCATCGGCGATGCATCAATTGCTTCGGGTATGGCGATGGAAGCTTTGAATCATCTGGGCAGCACCGATCTGGATGTACTGGTTATACTGAATGACAATTCGATTGGTATCGATCCGTCGGTGGGTGCTATGAAAGAGCATTTCTCTCAATTGGTTAAAGGACAAAAACATTCGATTTTTGAAGATTTTGGAATTCATTACAAAGGAGTGATTGACGGTCATGATTTTGATTCGCTTTTTGCTGCTTTTGAAGAAATGGATCAAATCAAAAAACCAAAATTACTGCACATAAAAACGGTTAAGGGAAAAGGATATCCGACTGCCGAAGCGGATCAGGTGCGCTGGCATTCGCCCGGAATTTTTAACAAAGAAACCGGCGAGATTACTTCAGAACCGGACGCTGAAATCAGTTATCAGCAGGTGTTTGGAAATACAATGAATCGGCTGATGTCAGAAAACAAAAAGATTGTTGCGGTGACGCCTGCCATGCTGACCGGAAGTCATTTGACCGAAGTTTACGATAAATTCCCCAAAAGAGTTTTTGATGTCGGAATTGCAGAACAGCACGCAGTAACTTTTTCAGCCGGACTTTCGGCTCAGGGAATGATTCCTTACTGCACAATTTATTCAACTTTTTTGCAAAGAGCTTATGATCAGCTGATTCATGATGTGGCACTGCAAAAATTGCCGGTCGTTTTTTGCATTGACCGTGCAGGAATTGTCGGAACGGACGGAGCAACCCATCACGGTTATTTTGATATTTCATTTTTAAAAAGCATCCCGAATATGATGGTTTCTGCACCTATGGATGAGGTTGATTTTCAGAATCTTCTCTATACAGCGCAGTTCTCTGATTCACCGTTTTCGATTCGTTTTCCGAGAGGAAATACAGCCGGACACCGGTTGCCCGACCAGCCGTTTGAAAAATTGGACCCCCTAAAAGCAGAAGAGCTGAAGAAAGGAAACGGAACTGCAGTTCTCAGTTTTGGGAAAATCGGAAATCGGATCAAAAAAATTCTGAATTCGGATGAATTGCCGAAAGAAATCAGAGAAAAAACCGGACATTACAAATTCCTGTTTTGTAAACCGTTAGACACTGTGCTGCTCGATAAAATTTTTGATGAAAACAATGTTGTGCTGACATTTGAAGATGGTATTCTGAACGGTGGCTTTGGAGATTCGGTTCTTGAATATGCTTCCCAAACCGGTTTCAGAGGGAAAATAATCAGAAACGCTTATCCCGACCGGTTTATTCCGCATGCAGGCATTGATGAACTTGAAGCCCTAATCGGGCTGGATAAAAAATCAATATTAAAACTGCTGATTTCTGTCTGATTATTTTTTGATGATTTTTGCCGACTGATAGCCGAGATCGTAATGAAAAGTCAGAAAATAAATTCCCGGTTTTTCGGGTAATTTGAATCTGTATTCCTTCTCGCCGACCGAGCTGATTGTCTCTCTGAGCAGCTGCTCGATTTTTCGACCCGACTCGTCAAACAAAGTCACCACCATATGATCTTTCTTTTTGTAATCAATGCTGACATTTACAAAATCGTCCTGTACCGGATTTGGAAAAACCCTGATTCCAAGATCTTCTCTTTCAACTGTCGGATAATCGTTGGTCGAAAGATGATCTGTGTATTTGTAAACCGAAACACCCGAACAAAAGGCAAGATTGGAATTAAAAAACTGAAAGCGGTTCAGCGAATAGCCAAAACCTGTGTCGTGCCAGGTCTGACCGGCATCAAAAGTTTCAAGAAAACCGCTGTAATGTCCGCCCATCCAGCCGTGGTCTTCGGTGATGAATCCGACACCCTGTATGTAGGAATCGGGCACTTCTCTCGAGACCCAGTTCTGTCCGCGGTCGGTTGATTTGATCAACTTTCCGTTCAGCGGTTCAAACGATTGAACCGCCCCGAAGATCACATCCGGATTTGAAAATAAAATCTGAAGTTTCCAGACCATTTCTCCGGGAATGTTTGAGTTGTACAATTCAGTCCAGGTCTGACCGCCGTCAGTGGTTTTCAGCACCACTCCGCCGTTTGGATTCGATCCGGCCGCATATCCGTTCAACTCGTCTTCAAAAAGAACTTCGACCAATGCATCAGCCCAGGGCGTCATATCGATAAACTGCCAGTTCTCGCCGCTGTCGGTTGATTTGATGATGTAGGCGGGTTGAAAAAATGCACCGCAGCCGTAAATGGTATGATCGCCTACCGCATCCATACCGCAGATTGCTTCTACACCCGGAATATGTATCGCTTCCCAGTTTTCTCCGCCGTCAGTGGTTTTGTAAAAATTTTCTGACAGTGTACCCAGAAATCCGATGTTTTCATTCAGAAATTCAATATTTCGCTGGTATTCACCGGGTGTGGTGAAAATTTTTGTCCAGTTTTCTCCGCCGTCAGTAGTTTTATAAGTTTCATATCGCCAGCCGTTTGCCGCCCAGCCGAGATTTTCATTCAAAAAGAAAATATCGTCATAGCGAGTACCGTCGTTCGGAATATTGAGCTCATTCCAGCTTTGAGCCGAAATACTGATTGAAATAAATGGCAGGATGATCAGAAGGAGAAATTGTTTTTTCATTTAATTGAATCTTTGGACTGACCAAAATTAGAAAAAAATTAGAACAATCTTTTTTCTTTTTTTTGATTTGACAGATGGTTTTTTGAGATTCTTGAGTCTGATTTCAAATAGGGATTGCTAATATTATTTATCGTAATTTTGCATCATTCCAAATAAAAATTATAAAACAATGCCGTTAACACAGAAAAGAATTGACGAAATCGGCGAAGAGCTCGTCGATGTTTTCAAATCGATATATGACCCCGAAATCCCGGTTGATATTTACGAATTGGGACTGATTTATGACGCAGTAATCAATGAAGACGGAAAGGTAACCGTAACCATGACGCTGACCACGCCCAACTGTCCGGTGGCCGAGAGTCTGCCGATAGAGGTAAAAGAAAATGTAGCCGGAATAAAAGATGTAACCGAAGCAGAGGTGATACTTACTTTTGAACCGCCTTGGGACAGAGACATGATGAGTGAAGAAGCAAAATTCGATCTCGGATTTTTATAAAATATAATATTTAACTATCTATGGATTTCAATTTTTTAATTTATCTGGTTTATTTCGTTCTTGCGATTATAATCCTCAGCGGGCTTGGCTTTTTCTTTATTGTAAAACAGCAGACCGCATTTGTGGTGGAACGTTTTGGTAAATTTCAAAGCGTCAGACATGCAGGTTTTCAGCTGAAAGTTCCCTTTGTGGATCGTGTGGCCGGAAGACTGTCGCTCAAGGTACAGCAACTGGATGTGGTGGTGGAAACCAAAACCAAAGATGATGTATTTGTAAAACTGAAGGTTTCTGTTCAGTATGTGGTGATCAAGGACAAGGTTTATGATGCATTTTACAGACTCGACAATCCGTATGCGCAAATCACTTCTTATGTGTTTGATGTGGTCAGGGCAGAGGTGCCGAAATTGAGACTTGATGATGTGTTTGAAAAGAAAGATGACATTGCAATTGCCGTAAAGAGTGAATTGCAGGAAGCAATGAACGATTACGGATATGATATCATCAAAACACTGGTAACAGACATTGATCCGGATGAACAGGTGAAACATGCGATGAACCGAATCAATGCTTCTGAGCGTGAAAAAGTTGCTGCACAATACGAAGGAGATGCACAAAGAATTCTGATTGTTGAGAAGGCAAAAGCCGAAGCGGAAAGCAAAAGACTTCAGGGACAGGGGATTGCGGATCAGAGAAGAGAGATTGCAAGAGGGCTTGAAGATTCGGTGAATGTGCTGAACAAAGTCGGAATCAATTCTCAGGAAGCTTCGGCACTGATTGTTGTGACCCAGCACTACGATACACTTCAGGCGATGGGTACACTCAACAAATCAAATCTGATACTGCTGCCCAATTCGCCGCATGCAGCCGGTGATATGCTCAACAATATGGTGGCTTCTTTTGTCGCAGCAAGCAAAGCAGGTGAAGATTTGAAGAAAAACTTAAAAGAATAACAGAGAAAAAATTATTCGGAAGGTCTGCTTTTCTGATTTCGAACTTCATTTTGAACCCTCAAAAGCTCAGGGATAAACAATATGTCCGGTGTAGAGTTGTTCAACTTCAACGACTTCGGGTGTATGTTTGAGCACCAGATTTCCGGTGCCTGCCAATGTGCCATTAATTAAAATTATTGGTCGGACAATGATATCGTTGCTGCTGCGATGAAAAAAATGAACTTCATCCGCAGTCAGATTTTCACCTTCAAAACGGGCTGCGCCCGCCCAAAACCGGATGTCCAGATTTTGGGTCTTCCCTTTCACTTTGTATATGGATGAAACATTATCGCCAATCATCAGTTTCTGATTGTCAACTTCAATTTCAAAAAAACCGGGCGGCTGACCTTCTTCTGTAATCCCGGCTTCAAGTGAGAGTTCGGGAAATTTAAGCACACCCTGAGATCTGACCGGATATTGTGAGGCTGAATGAATTTTCTTAAGATCCGGCGCAGTAACATAAACTTTTGCAGAATGATAATTTCTCAACAGTTCGCAATTGCTTTTGCTTGAAATTTTTAATTCTCCTTCAGCGTCGATTTCAAAATCGACATCATCAATAAAATTCTCTCCGGCTTCAATTTTTATCGAATATTCATCTGACTGAGCAACAAACAGTTCAATTCCGATCGAAAAATTGATTTTTACGAATTCAGCCGTACTGATCTGTTTTGTTCTGAGTTCACCCTGGCTTTTGAAACAATCCGGCTGACCGTCAGCTCCGCAGCCCAAAACCGTCAGTGTAATCATCAGCATCAGTAGTCTTTTCATTTTTACTAATTTTCAGCGTTTACAAAGAAAAACAAAATGAATGAATTCAGAAACCAAACCGTCGATTTTTGACCAAAACGACATATTTTCGGTTTTTAATTGATAATTCAATAAAATTTCTAATTTTGTGAATCTGATGAGGGAATAATATTGAATCAGTCCAACTAAAAACCGAATTGAAACCCCCTCTGATTACAATTTAATTTTTGTGAATTGAATTGGAATGAGTTATACGTTATTGATGAGAAAAACAGTTTGGTTTCTTTTTGTGTCAATGTTTGCGGAATTTTCAGGTGCACAGTCAAATGAAACTTCAATGGCATTGGGTCAGTTTGCTGTCAAATCTTCAAATGAATCAAATCTGACTGATTGGCAAAACCCTGATCAGCCCGTCAGATCACCCGAATCTGAATTGCAAAGTGTATTGATTTATGACCTCTATGGCAGACCAATCTATGAAAATTCAGAAATCAATTTAGAAGAAATTAAAATACCGAAAACTGTTTTGGAAAAACAAATTGTCATTTTTTCCGTTCTTAACGGATTGAGACAGATCTCGGGTAAGAAATTTATTATTAACAGTTAAGGATGAGGAAGCTATTTTTGTGGTTTTTTTTAATTTCGAATATTGGCTTTTGCCAAATTTTTGACAGCACCGGAAATTTAGAGTCATCCGCGGAATTTTTTGAAGACAAAGGAGAAAAAGACCAGCAGACAGAAGAAAAAAGTTTGAGCGAAGTAATCTTCGGTATTGAAAAAGACGATGACGAATCTGCCTTTTTCTATACTGATGATGAAGAGTATGACGAACCCGAACAAGGGGAGGACGCAGCAAACCCGGCTGACCCTGTGCCCATCAACGGCTGGCTGCTGATTCTTCCGATTGCTGCTTCAATCATTGCCTTTAAATTTCTTTATAATCCCAAAAACCGGAAAACTGTTAATAAAGGATAAATCAAAATACATCCGTCGTTTTTGCAATCTGATTGCAGCCGTTTCACCCTAAATTTGTATCAAAATCATTTTTATGTCCGGGAAATGCTGTACAACAGACGAAGAAAAAGAATCGTATAAACACAATGACGGATTTGGACACAGTCATTCGCACAATCACGGAAATTCTTCATCCTTCAAAACATATATACCTGCCGTCATTAGTCTGATTCTGCTGATTTCGGGTATGCTGCTCGATCATTTTAATGCTTTATGGTTCAATTCGTATTTTCGGATTGGCTGGTATCTGGCCGCATTTGCGCCGGTCAGCATTCCAGTATTCAGCAAAGCTTTTGAAACCATCAAAAAAGGTGAGGTTTTTACCGAATTCACATTGATGTCGATCGCTACGCTCGGTGCATTTGCATTGGGTCAGTACGCAGAAGGAGTGGCTGTGATGCTTTTTTATACGGTGGGCGAATTGTTTCAGCATGCCGCCGTCAGCCGTGCAACCGGAAATATCAGGGCTTTACTGGATTTGAGACCCGAAAGTGCAACTGTTTTCAGAAACGGACAGTGGATTTGTCTGCATCCGGAAGAAGTCAAAATCGGTGAAAAGATTCAGATCAAAGTCGGTGAAAAAGTTCCTTTGGATGCGGTTATGGTTTCAGATGTTTCAAGTTTCAACACAGCCGCACTCACCGGCGAAAGCAAACCCGATACGATTCAAAAAGGCGAACTGCTGCTTGCAGGAATGCTCAATCTTGAGAAGGTTGCTGAAGCAGAAGTTACCAAAAAATTTGATGACAGCTCGCTTTCAAAAATTCTGAAAATGGTGGATGAAGCAAGCCGTCGGAAAGCAAAAACCGAATTGTTTATCCGAAAATTTGCAAAAATCTATACACCGATTATTTTTTCACTGGCAGTCGCATTGATGCTGCTTCCGTACTTTTTTGTAAACGATTATCATTTCAGAGACTGGTTCTACCGGGCTATGATTTTTCTTGTAATTTCATGTCCGTGCGCATTGGTGATTTCAATTCCGCTTGGCTATTTTGGCGGAATCGGAGCCGCATCCAGAAACGGAATTCTTTTCAAAGGATCTAATTTCCTCGATCTGATGGCTGCCGTCAATACGGTGGTGATGGACAAAACCGGCACACTGACACAGGCTGTGTTTGAGGTCAATCAGGTGAATCCGGAAGGAATTGATACTGATGAATTTCTTGATTTATTGTCGGCTGTCGAAAAAAATTCAACCCATCCGGTTGCAAAAGCAATTACGTCTTATCATCCGACCGAACTTAATGCAACCCAAATCGAAGAAATTCCGGGGCACGGACTGAAGGCGTTTGTCAGCGGAAAAGCAATTTTGGCCGGAAATTCGAAACTGATGAAAAAATTTGGAATCGAATTCAATCCTGAAATCGAACAGATTGTGGAAAGCATCGTCATCGTCTCGATTGACAGCAGATATTCGGGTTATGTCACGATTTCGGATAAAATCAAAGAAGATTCAAAATCAGCAATTTCTCAAATGAAGACAATCGGAATTGAAAAAACAGTGATGCTGAGCGGCGACAAAAACAGCATTGTTCAAAAAACCGCAAAAGAACTCGGTATCAGTCTGGCTTATGGAGATTTGCTGCCTGAGGAGAAGGTCGAAAAGATCAGTGAACTTAAAAAAAATCAAGAAAATACAATTGCATTTGTCGGTGATGGCATCAACGATGCGCCGGTGCTCGCAGTCAGCGATGTCGGAATTGCAATGGGCGGTATGGGCAGTGATGTGGCGATTGAAACCGCAGATGTGGTCATTCAGACCGATCAGCCATCAAAAATTCCGGTGGCCATCCGAATCGGAAAAAAGACAAAACAGATTGTGATTCAGAACATTGCGCTTGCTTTTGGTGTAAAACTTTTGGTGATGATTTTGGGAGCAGGCGGTCTGGCTACATTGTGGGAAGCTGTTTTTGCTGATGTCGGTGTTGCTTTTCTTGCCATTTTAAACGCAATCAGGATTCAAAATATGAAGTTTTGATTATCTTCGCTCAAACATCTTTTTATGAAAATTTTTACCCTCGTTTTATTTGGATTAATTTTTTGTCTGCCGCTGAATGCTCAGAACATCTATCAGAAAGTAGCCGAACACACCTGCAGTTGTCTTGGCGAAAAGACAACCGAAGAATTGGAAGCTGTGAATTTGGAATTTCAATTGGGGCTGTGTATCATCGGCGGAATTTTCAAAAACAAAGAAGAATTTGATCAGACTTTTGGCGGAAAAACCATTCAGGAAATTGATATGGAGAAATTTGGAGAAGATGTCGGAATCGAAATGCTCAGTATTTGTCCGCAGATATTTCTAAATTTTGTTGATGATGAAGAAGAAGATGATGATTCTTCCGACTTTTCGGGAATTGAACTCGGCAAAATTTCCGGAATAGAAAAAAAACAGTTCAATGTGGTCAATCTCGAATCGGGAGACGGCTCGATTCTTAAATTTCTTTGGCTCTGGGATTTTACCGGCTCAGAAATGCTGATCGACGGAAGTTATAAAGACAAATGGCTCAACATAGTTTATTCAAACATAGAACTCTATGATGCCCAAAAAGCAACTTATGTTGTTTTTAAAGTAATCGAGGCGATTGTTGAGGGAGAATAATTGTTGATAAAATCAATTTGAGACCGGCCGAAATTGGCTTATTTTTGTCCCAATCACACCAAAATTCTTTCAAAATGAAAATCTGGGACAAGGGTTTTTCAGTCAATGAAAAAATCGAAAAATTTACAGTAGGAAAAGACCGTGTATTGGATGTTTATATTGCAAAATACGATGCAATTGCGTCCAAAGCACAGGCAAATATGCTTGCAAAAGTCGGAATCATCACGGACGAAGACAACGCCAAACTTCAGCCGGCATTGGATGAAATCATCAAAAGATGCGACGCCGGTGAATTCATCATCGACGATGAATACGAAGATGTGCATTCAAAGATTGAAGCCGAACTGATTGGGAAAACCGGTGATGCCGGAAAAATGATTCATACGGCAAGGTCGAGAAACGATCAGGTTTTGGTGGCAATTCAATTGTTTTTGAAAGATTATTTGACCGATACCCGTGAAAAAGTTTTGAATCTGATTGATATTCTGGTTGACAAGGCAGATGAACACAAAGACAATCTGATGCCCGGCTATACCCATTTTCAGGCAGCAATGCCGAGCAGTTTCGGAATGTGGTTTTCAGCTTATGCCGAAAACTTGCTGTCAGATCTTTATTTTCTGGATGCGGCTTATAAAGTTGCCGATCAGAACCCGTTGGGATCGGGTGCCGGTTTTGGAACCAGTTTTAAAATCGACCGTAAGGAAACCACCAAAGAAATGGGATTTTCAGAAATGGCAGTCAGCTCAGTAGGCGCACAGATGCTGAGAGGAAAAACCGAAAAGTCAACGGCAGTCGCTATTGCAATGCTTTCTGCAACACTTTCAAAAATGTCTTATGACCTGGTGATGTACAACAGTCAGGATCTTGGGTTTGTAAAACTACCGAAGGAAATGACTACCGGTTCTTCAATTATGCCGCACAAAAAAAATCCGGATGTTTTTGAACTGACCCGTGCACACTGCAACCGTCTTCAGGCGTTGCCAAACGACATTACGATGACCATCAGCAATCTGCCGAGCGGTTATCACAGAGATTTTCAGATTTTGAAAGAATTCCTGTTTGAACCAATGTTTCAGTTCAACGATATTTTGGATATTTTGATTTTTGCAATCCCTCAGTTGGAGATAAAAGATGATTTTATGAACCAGGGAAAATACGACGGAATCTATACGGTTGAAAATATCAACCATCTGCTGCAGACCGGAACTTCGTTCAGAGATGCATACAGAATCGTCGGGATTTCGGTAGATGAAGGAACTTATGTACCGCACAGGGAATTCAAAACTTCACATTTGGGAAGTATCCACAATTTGGGTCTGGACGAAATCAGAAGTAAAATCAGCAGATACAAAAGTTCAATTCCGTCATAGTTTGGTTTTCTGATTTTTCTGTTCTAATCAATTAATGATTAGCATTTTAGTTTTATAAATTTATAAATTACTGATTTGGAAAAGTTTGGCTTTTCGTCAGGTTTTCGAAATCATTTGTTGTCATTCATTGTAATCCAACCCCAATTCGTTCTTTAATTTTAACAGGTTCGGATTTCGTTCCGCCATTTCTCTGAAAATCTCAGATTTGGATTTGATATAATTTACAGATTCGCCTTCGACCTGAACCGGAATGAGTTCAAACACCTCATTGTTGAGTCTTTCGCGCAGAAACAGAGTCAGTCTTTCTTTGATTTGATCAAATTCAAATATTAAAGCGGAGGAATTGAATTCAATTTCAATTTTAAAATTGTCTTTCAAAACGAGTTTCCCCGACTGAAGTGCATTGAAACTCACAATTTTATTTTCGGTTCTCAGCTTTTCAAGAAATTCTTTCCAATGATTATCGAGCGTTTCAAAACTGAATTCGTCGGTGGCCTTTTCACTGTTATCGACCGATTCGGCATTTTCAGATTCAACATTGTCAAACAGATTTTTCAGATTGAAAGCGGTTTCAGGTTTCGCCCCCAATGGTTTGCTCACTCTTACCGGCTTGAGTTCTTCGGGCTTCTGAGTTTCCTGATGGGTTTCTCCGATAAGATTATCCCGTGCCGGTTTGGTTTCCTCTTTTTCTGAGTTTTCCTTTTTTGGGGGATTTGAATTGGGTTGCCAGTCAGGCGGCGGGATTATTCTGAACTTTTTTTTTTAATTCGTTCATCTTCTGCGGTCAGCGAACCGATCTGCATCAGCGCAATTTCGACTGTCAACCGCTGGTTTTTGCTCGTTTTGTAATTCAAATCCGTCATATTGCAGATTTCAATTGCATTGGTCAGAAATTTCACATCGCAATCCGCCGACTGCTGCAGATATTTTTGTTTGGTTCTCTCGCCGACCTCAAGCAGATTTGAGGTTTTTGGAACCTTTGCCACCAGCAAATCTCTGAAATGACTGCCCAAACCGTTGATGAACACATGACCGTCAAAACCTTTGTTCAGAATCTCATTGTACCGGATCAGCAGTTCGGAAATATCATTTTTCAGCGCCGCATCGGTGATTTTGAAATAATATTCATAATCGAGTACATTCAGATTCTCAGCTACTTTTTCGAGTGTGAGATTGCCCGAGGTGAAAGTCACCATACGGTCAAAGGTCGAAAGTGCATCTCTCAGCGCGCCGTCTGCTTTTTGTGCAATCAAATGAAGCGCATCTTCTTCAAATTCAACATTTTCATCCTTCGCAATCCTGATCAGGTGGTTCTGAATGTCTTTGATCGAAATGCGTTTGAAATCGTAAATCTGACATCTTGACAAAATCGTTGGGATGATTTTGTGCTTCTCGGTGGTTGCCAGTATGAAAATCGCGTGTGCCGGCGGTTCTTCCAGTGTTTTCAGAAATGCATTGAACGCCTGGGTAGAAAGCATGTGTACCTCGTCAATGATATACACCTTGTATTTTCCGACCTGTGGTGCAAAACGAATCTGTTCAATCAGATTTCTGATATCATCCACCGAATTGTTTGATGCGGCATCGAGTTCAAAAATATTGAATGCAAAATCTTCGTCCCCGTCGGTTATACCTCCCGCTTCCTCATTGATTCGTCTGGCGAGTATTCTTGCACAGGTTGTTTTGCCGACTCCTCTCGGACCGCAAAAAAGCAAAGCCTGAGCGAGCTGGTGATTGGTGATCGCCTGCTCCAAAGTCTCTGTGATAGCGGATTGACCAACCACATCTTCAAAACGAAGCGGTCTGTATTTTCTGGCCGATACGACAAAATTCTGCATAGAATTACAAAGTTAATCGAATTTTTAAGACTGAAAAGGACTGTTGATATTTATCCGAAATTAAGCAAAAAAAAACGTCCGAATCAACGGACGTTTTGATTATTTCATCATTCAAAAACCGAATTTAGAATTTAATATTTGCTGTTTTTGTCTCACCCTCATGTATAAAAGTGATGGTGGTTTCGTCGCCTTTGTTGAATTTTGAAAGGCATTCCATATAACTGTAAACTTCTTTGATGTCGCAATCGCCAAGTTTTGTGATGATGTCTCCGGCCTGAATTCCAGCATGATCAGCCGGACGATCGTCAACCACGCCGTCAACTTTGAGGCCGTTTCCGGTATCTGCATAACTCGGCATGATGCCCAAAGTCACTTTGTATTTTGGAGCTTCTTTCACCGCATCGAGTTTTGTTTTTGTAAACGGAACCTCGGGTGCTTCAGAAATTGCATTGGCAAGATTGAATACATAATCTGTAATAAATCTCAATCCGTAATAATTGATTTTGTCTTCGTCATCGCTGGGTTTGTGATAATCTTCGTGGGTTCCTGTAAACAGAAAAAGCACCGGAATATCTTTCAGATAAAATGAGGTATGATCAGAAGGACCTACACCCGATTCGTCGATTGCGATGTTGAATCCTGCCGGTTTGTATTTCTCAATCAAATCTCTGAAAATGGGAGAGGTTCCCACACCGCCGACAGTCAGCTCTTTTGCCTTGTTCAGTCTGCCGACCATGTCCATGTTGATCATTGCAATCACATTCGGATATTTTTGCTTTACAGTTTCTGCAAATGCTTTTGAACCCATCAGTCCGTCTTCTTCACCCGAAAAAAACACAAAAACATAATTTGCTTTTTCTTTGGTTTTGTTCTGACTGAACATTCTTGCGAGTTCCATTACGGCTGAAGTCCCCGAAGCATTGTCATCGGCGCCGTTGTGAATCTGTCCGTCTGAATTCATCAGAGTTGAAAAATGATGTTCGTTCAGTCCGAGATGATCATAATGCGCGCCAATCACGATGGTTTTGTCGGCTTTGTTGTTGAGATAGGCAACCACATTTTTTCCGGTAATCTTAACCGATGAATTTTCATCATGCGGATTCATTTTGAAGTTGTAGTCATAGGATTGAATTTCGGGTTTCAAACCATAACTCTTCAATTGAGCTGAAATAAACTGAGCTGCTTTTTCTTCACCTTCGCTTCCGGTCAGTCTTCCTTTCAGATCGTCCGAAGCCAGATAGGAAATTGTATTTTTCAGATTTTCATCATTTACAAATTCTGCATCGTCAAAATCAACCCAGTCGGCAATAAACACATTGGTTTCGTGTGGAGTTGCACCCTGTCTGTTGCTTGAGAATACCAGTTTTTTGCCGTCGGGCGAGAACATCGGGAAGGCGTTGAAGAAATTGTCATAAGTAATCTGTTTCAGATTGGTTCCGTCTGTGTCAATCGAAAAAATCTGAAAATCATAACCATGGGTCGAATGGTGATTGGATGAAAACAGAATTTTCTTTCCTGACGGATGAAAATATGGAGACCAGTTGGCTTTGCCCAAATGAGTCACCTGTTTCAAATCGGTTCCGTCAATGTTCATCGTATAAATTTCCATATTGGTCGGCATCACCAGCCCTTCTGCCAGCAGGTCTTTGTATTCTTTGATGTCTTCCGGTGTTGTCGGTCTTGACGAGCGGAATACCAGTTTTTTTGAATCGGGCGAGAAAAATGCACCGCCGTCATATCCGAGTCCAAAAGTCAGTTGTTTCAGATTTTTGCCGTCAACATCCATTCTCCAAAGTTCAAGATCACCGCTTCTGATTGAAGTGAATACGATGTATTTTCCGTCAGGCGAAAGAACCGCTTCTGCATCGTAACCCGGAGCATCGGTCAGTTTTTTTACAATATTTCCGTTCAGATCCGCCACATAGATATCAAAATCCGGAAAGATTGGCCAGACATATTTTCCGTCTGGACGCGGTTCAGGTTTTGGCGGGCAGGCTTTGTTGCCTTCATGTGTGGATGCATAAAGTATATGTTTGCCGTCAGGCATAAAGAATGAGCAGGTGGTACGCCCCAATCCGGTAGAGATTAGCTTCAGATCGGTGGTTGCGTATTTATCTTTGTCGAGTTTTAACATATAGATCTGATCACAATCGGCGCCAATCTCGGGATTGGTTACCTGCATGGTCAGCATTTTTCCGTCAGGCGAAAAGTATGCTTCTGCATTGTCTCCGCCATAAGTCAGTTTGGTCAGGTTTTTAAGATTTTTCTCCTGTGAAAAGCCAAGTACTGAAAAACTTAAAAAACCAAATACAAAAAATTTATTAAGATTCATCATAAAAAAATTGAGTGCCAAAGATAGCAGATAAATAGATAATAATCTGTTAAACGCTGCGATCATGATTTAATTCATCTAAAAAAAGAATCTTTGGGATTTCAATTAAATTCAGGTTTCAATCGGTTGATTCAATTAAAATTATATTTTTGACTGATCGAAATCAAATTCAGTCAAATCAATTGGAGAAAACACAGCCAAAAACAGAAGAACAACTGGAACGCGGTCTGGGCAACCGGCACATACAGCTGATTGCGCTTGGCGGAGCCATAGGGACCGGTCTGTTTCTGGGTGTCGGTCCGGCGGTGGTGCTGGCGGGGCCGTCTGTGATTTTGGGTTATGCAATTGCAGGATTGTTTGCGTTCTTTATCATGAGACAATTGGGCGAAATGATGGTTGAAGAACCGGTTTCGGGCAGTTTCAGCCATTTTGCATACAAATACTGGGGCGATTTTCCGGGTTTTGCTTCGGGTTGGAATTATTGGCTGCTCTACATCATGGTCAGCATGACCGAACTTACCGCAATCGGAGTTTATATTCAATTCTGGTGGCCCGAAATTCCGCTTTGGGTTTCGAGTCTGTTCTTTTTTGCGGTGGTCAATATACTGAATCTCACTTCGGTCAGGATTTACGGTGAAACCGAATTTTGGTTTGCAATCATCAAGGTTTCAGCCATCATCGCAATGATACTTTTTGGGGTTTATCTGCTGATCAGCGGCACAGGCGGCGAACAGGCAGGCGTTCAAAATCTGTGGAATGACGGCGGTTTTCTGCCAAAGGGTCTGATCAGTAAAGATGCTGACGGAAATTATCAGGGTTTGTTTTCTGCCATCGCATTGATTATGTTTTCATTCGGCGGTTTGGAACTGGTAGGCATTGCGGCTGCCGAAACAAAAAATCCGGAAAGAAACATTAAAAGAGCAACCAATCAATTGATTTACAGAATATTGATTTTCTATATTGGTGCGCTGTTTATACTTTTTTCTCTTTCGCCCTGGCAGAGCATCGGCGTGGACAGCAGTCCGTTTGTCAGCGTATTTGACCGGCTGAACAGTTTCAGTTTTGAGATTTTCGGATGGAAATTTCATGTTTCATCTTTGATTGCAAATGCATTGAACATTATCGTACTCAGTGCTGCGCTTTCGGTCTATAATTCAAGTGTGTACAGCAACAGCCGTATGCTTTACGGTTTGGCGAAACAGGGGAATGCACCCAAAGCATTTATGAAACTCAGCAGATCAAAAGTTCCGGTCAACGGCATATTGTTTTCGGCATTTTTTACCGCATTTGGTGTACTGATCAATAAAATTATCCCCGAAGAAGCTTTTGAAATTCTGATTTCGCTGGTGGTTTCATCTCTGATTTTGCTTTGGCTGATTATCTGTTATACCCATATCCGATTCAGATCGGCGCATCGTGAAATCAAAACCAAATTTCCGGCAATACTGTACCCGTGGACAAATGCCGTCACACTGATTTTTCTTGGTTTTGTACTGATTGTGATGTGGGAAACCGGTCTGAAAGTTTCGGTCGAACTGATTCCGATTTGGGTGATTGTTCTCTATTTGAGTTATTTGATTTCAAAAAAATTAAAGCCCAAAAAATCATAAAAAAAATCCCGCACTGTGGCGGGATTGTTATTTGATCAACTGAATTCGGATCAGTAACCGAACAGTTCTTCGAGTGTCAGTTCTTTGACATCGCCCATCGACTGAACTGCCTCCCAGTCCAGGTTTTCTTTATTGCCGATCAGTCCGACATTGAAATGCTTTCCTTTGATGTGGCTGTTGAAGAAATTTTCCAAATCCTTCATCGTCAGCTTTTCGGTCGCAGTATAGATGTCTCTGTTGATGTCATAATCGATGCCCCGGTCTTTGAGATTGAGCTGATAGAAGAAGATGCTTGATTTTGTATATCGCCGGGTTGCAATTTTTTTCAGCGCCGCATTTTTTGAATTGTTGAACTGATTTTCTGCTTTTGGCATATCGTTCATCAGTTCTTTGAGCGCGTCAACCGCCTGCGGAAGTTTGTTGGCCTGAGTTCCGACATAAGCAACCACATAGTTGTATTTGTCGTGACGGTCAGAATTTGAATAAACCGAATAGGCGGAATAAGCAAGTGATTTTGATTCTCTGATTTCCTGAAATACAATCGAAGAAAGCCCCGAACCAAAGTATTCGTTAAACACACCTGAAGGCGTCAGCAGGTCTTTGTCAAACAGGCCTTCACGTGCCCTGAGCGAAATTTCTGCCTGAACCATATCGTAAGGTGCAAAGAAAATTTTTCCGTCTGTCATTGGCTGCGGATAAACTTTTGCCGCCGGAATTTTCTTTCCGTTTCCGAAATTGTGATATTTACTCAAAGCTTCTTTGGCTGCCGATGCATCTTTTCCATAATAGAAAATCTGATGCGGATAATTCAAAAATTCTTTCAGGATCTGTACCAGTTCCGCCGGGTCGATTGCTCTGAGCTCGGCTTCACTCAGCTGGTCTCTGAATCGATTTTCGGGTCCGTACATCGCATATTGGTTCAGTGCATTCTGAATGCTGTTTTTCTGAACTTTTGCATCATTTCTCGATTTGATGATTTTGTCCACATAATTCTGATAAGCTTCCCTGTCCGCTTTTGCATCTGACAGCAGATGTTCAAACAGTCGGATTCCGTCTGCAAGATTTTCCTGAAGACCTCGGATTGAAACAAAAGATCTTTCGCTGCCTGCATTGACGCCAAAGTCAATTCCGATTTTGTAAAATTCTTTTTTCAAATCTTCGGGACTGTATTTTGAAGTTCCGAGATAGTCCAGATAATTCATGGCCAGCGGAAGTCTTTTGTCGTTGTCAGCACCGATTTCGGAGATGTAATAAACGGTGGAAAGATCGTTGGTGACATTCTGAATCGATGAGAATTTTGAACCTTTCAGCGTTTCGGTTTTGATTGATTTGTCAAAGTCAACAAATACCGGCTGAATCGGTTCTTCGGTCATTTTCTGAAAATCTTTGTAGAACTGAGATTCGTTTTCACGATTCAGACTGATTGGTGTAATGCCCGGATTTTCGACTCTGACCAAATCTTTGTTTTCACCCTGATTTTTATAGACGATTACATAATTGTCGCCATAATTGTCATTCGCAAATTTCATCAGATCCGCTTTTGTGATTTTTGACATTTCGTCAAGTTCAGAGATGGTCTGCTCCCAGCTCATTTCCTGAATAAACGAATCATACATGGTTGTGGCAAGTGCATTTGAATTTTCAATTACCGCCTGCCAGTTTTTCTTCAGATCGTTGACCACTGCACTGATCATCCATTCGTCAAAATCGCCGGTTTTTATTTTTTCGATCTGCTGAAGCAGTAAATCTTTGACTTCATCCATTGACTGCCCTTTCTTGGGTGATCCGCTGAAAATATGAGCGCTGTAATCTTTCATGATCTGTGTATTTGAACCGGCTGACTGCGCCAATTGTTTTTGGTTGATGTTCAGATCGATCAGACCCGCAGTACGATTGTTCAGAATCATATCCATCACCTGAACCAGCAGTGCATCTTTGGTTTTTGAACCGCCGACACGGTAGGCAAACTGAAATCTTTCGGCAGAAGGACTCGATACATTGATGGTTTTGATTCCCTTCAGTTTGGGTTCATTTGCCACATAATGATCGGGTTCGGCTGCTTTTTTGTAGTGTCCGAAATATTTGTCAACCATTTTGATGGTTGGTTCAAACTCAAAATCACCTACCAAAACCACCGCCATATTGTTGGGCACATAATATTTATTGTAATAATTTGTGATTGCAACCATCGACGGGTTCTTCAAATGTTCGGAGGTTCCGATGGTGGTCTGGGTTCCGTAATGGCTGGTCGGAAACAGATTTTTCATCAGTGCATAGTGAATCAGTCTGAAATCATTGTCCTGAGCGCGATTGAATTCTTCATAAACCGCTTCCAACTCGGTATGAAACAGACGCAGCGTCAGTTCTGAAAATCTTTCGGACTCGATGTACATCCATTTTTCAAGTTCGTTAGAAGGAATATTGTTTTTGTAAACCGTCTCGTCAAACCAGGTGTGTGCATTGGTTCCGGTTGCGCCCAGCGACGAAATCATTTTGTCGTATTCGTTTGCCACCGCATATTGTGAAGCAATATAGGAAACCGAGTCTATTTGTTTGTAAATCGATGCTTTTTTGTCGGGATCCTGTTCCAGTTTGTGTTTTTCATACAAATCCGAAATCTGCTGCAGCAGCACTTTTTCCTGTTCCCAGTTGTAGGAGCCAATCTTTGAAGTTCCTTTGAAAAGCATGTGTTCGAGATAATGCGCAAGTCCGGTATTGTCTTCCGGATCGTTGTTTGAACCGGTTCTGACCGGAATATAGGTCTGGATTCTGGGTTCGTCCCTGTTTTGGGCAAGATAAACCTTCAAACCGTTGTTGAGTGTATAGATCCTGGCATTGGACGGGTCGTTTTCAACCATTTCGTAACTGTAACCGTTGGCATCTTTTTTCTGAACCGTTTTGAACTGTGCTGTCAGTGAAACGGACAAAGCCAAACAGCCGAAAAGTGTCAGTCTTTTTATCATGTTATAAATTTTTTGAATTTCAAAGATAAAAAATAAGATTTGATGGTCAGATACAATCCTTGGTTGATTTGTTTTCTGTTGTTGCTCTGAAAAGACAACATCATCAGTCGGGCTTCAGTTCCATTGAATTATTTTTTTGATCTTGACCTTTTGAATTAATTACCGGCAATGCATAGAAAAAATCCGTTCCGGTTGAGAGATTCAGTTGCGCCTTTCAACCGGAACGGATTTCTGATAATGCTATAAAGTTCAATGATTTAAAAACCAAAGTTGATACCAAACTGCAACATTTTTCGGTCATCAAGAGTTTTTCCTTTAAAATACGGGCTCAACTCCTGTCTGATATAAAAATCCCAGCCGTAAATCCCCAAATTCAACTGTACGCCATAAGCAAAATTGTTGTTGTTCAAATCTGTTTTTCGGTGGCGCCAATTGATGTCCTCACCTTTTACAATATTGTTCTGCCCGATTCTGAAACCGCCGTAAACATTGGCGCCGATTGAAAATGGTTTTCCCAATTTTCGGTATGCATTTCCTTCCGAATCGGTTTGTAGTTTTGAGGTGTGATAGGTGAATCCGAGCGGAATCATCAGATAACCGGCTCTGACCTTGCTTTTTTTCAGATTTCCGTCGTGTTTGATCAGATCCACCACACCTTCGTTGTTTCTGTACATCAGATAATCATCCTCAAAACGCATGGTTCTGTAAGACAGATACAAACCGGTGATGAACTCAAACGGACTGGTTCGGCTCAGCTGACGGTGGTAGATCAGACCAAAATCAATTCCGCTCGAATAACCGAGATGGTCGTTCAGTTTCTGATTGTCTCCGTCCGGAATATGGATCATGCCGTAACCCAGATATCCGCGGACTTCGTTCATCCTTTTGTAAGTTTTCGTTTTTTTCTGTTCTACTTCTTTTTCTTTTTTCAGTTCGTCCAAATCTGTATTCATAATCGAATAGCTGACCTGTTTTTTTGTGATTTCATCCAGATTGAAATTCAGATTGTCGATGCCCGAATTGATTCGATCCGAAAATTTCAGAGCGATTTCTGCTTTCTGATTGTTTGCTTCTTCCTCGGACAGTTTGCCTTCGCTGAGTTCCCGGTTGACCCTGCTGACTTCTTTTTCCATTTCGAGTTTTTCACGAATCACAATCTCACGTACCTGAAGCGCATATTCATCCGCTTTTTCTCTCACAAACGGACTGACACGTTCGTCTGTCTTTGAATCATCATTCAGATCCAGTTTTAGTTTTTGTGCCGATGCATTGGTTGCAAACAGGCACAGCAATCCCATTACAATAAATTTTCTTATCATAGCTTTTTGTGTTTTTTAAATTTTTGTTTGATTTAATTCGGCTGCAGACCGAAGATTATTTTTCTTTGTTGAAATCGATGATTACCAGTTTTGAATTCGATTCATCCTGTTGTTTGACCGATTGATTGTGTTCGATCGAATAGAGCAGCATGCCCGGATCCGCATAATTTGTTTTCTTTTTTGGTTCCTGAACCGAATCATTCTGTTGTGCAATCATCGGTTTGATCTCTTCAACAATTGGTTTTTCTATTTTTGGTTCTTCAATTTTCTCAATTGCAACTTCCTGCTGAAGTTCTGTATTTTGAATTTTGATAATCTTATCTTTTGAAACTTTCTGATTTTTAATTTCAGAATTTGAATTGACCAATGCAGGTTCTTCTGTTTCAATTGTTTCTGAATGTTCGGTTTTAATTTTTTCATTCACCGGTTCTTCAGTCCGAACAAAACCGGATTCAATATTCGGAGTTTCGGTTTCGGTTTTCACAAACAAAAACAGGGCGGCAATCAGCAGTAACGATGCGGCCGCCGAAATCAAAATCAGAAATCTTTTTCTGCCGGATTTCTTTGTGCTGCTCTGTTCATCCAGCAATTTTTCCAAGTTCTGCCACGCTTCGGCAGAAGGCTGAATCTCTCTTTTATTCAGCTGTTTTTTTATTTCTTTATCAAGCCCGGTTTTCATCTCTGATTTGTTTGCGTTCTACAATGATTTCTCTCAACCGTTTTTTTGCTCTCGACAATTGTGTTCTCGAAGTCATTTCATCGATATTGAGAATTTTTGAAATTTCTTTGTGCGAATAATCTTCCAAAACAAAAAGGTTGAACACCATTCTGTAATTTTCGGGCAGACAGTCGAGCAGTTCACCGGCATCAATACCGCTCAAATCCTGCTGTTCATCTGTTGATTCTTCGACAAAATCAATTTCATCCAGAAACACAAAATTTTTGTTTGCCCGCAGAAAATCAAGACATTCGTTCACCATTATCTTTCTGATCCAGCCTTCCAGACTGCCGATGAAACTGTAGGAAGAAATATTTTTAAAAACCTTTACAAATGCCCTGATCATACAGTCTTCGGCATTGTGCAGATTACCGGTATAAGTCCGGCAGACACTCAGCATCTTCGGCGAATATCTTTCAAATACCTCTTTCTGAGCCAAGCGGTCACCTTTGATCAGCAGTCTGACCATCTCTTCAGTCTTTCGGTTTTTATGGATTGAAATGATTTTCAAAATTCATGTTTCTGTATATAAGACGAGACTGAAATTAAAAATGTGACAGTTTTGTAAAAATAATTTTTTAAGGTGCTGACAGTGAGTAAATTAAATTTTTAAAAGAAATTAAAATTATTTCAGTTCATAAACTTTTTCGCCATTGATAAAGGTGGCAATTGCTTTGATATAAGGCAAGTCTTTTTCGTCCGCTTTCATGATATCCTTGTCCAAAACTGTAAAATCCGCATATTTTCCGGCTTCGATACTTCCTTTTTCATTTTCTTCAAAATTGGCATAAGCTGCCCAGATTGTCATTCCTCTCAACGCTTCTTCGCGGTTGAGTGCATCTTTTATCTGAAAACCGTCATTCGGATAATGCTTCAGGTCTTTTCTGGCAACTGCTGCATAAAATGTATAAAACGGGCTGACATGTTCCACCGGAAAATCGGTGCCCAAAGCGATGATTCCTGTTTTGTCAAGCAATGTCTTGTAAGCATAAGCGCCCTTCATCCTATCGGCTCCCAGACGGTCTTCAGCCCAATACATATCACTGGTTGCATGAGTCGGCTGAACCGACGGAAGGATGTTGTGTGAAAAATAATCAAAACCTTCAGGCGAAATGATTTGTGCATGTTCAACCCTCCAACGACGGTCGTTTTGCCCTTGGAGTGCTTTTTTGTAATCTCTCAGAACCGAAATGGTCGCAGAATCTCCAATTGCATGGCTGTTCATCTGAAAACCGGACTTTGCTATCATTGTGGCCAGGGTTTCAAGACTGTCAGAAGGAGTAATCATAATTCCAAAATGACCGTGACGGTCGCTGTATTCCTTTCTGAGTGCGGCACCTCTTGAGCCGAGTGCGCCATCGACATAAACTTTGAACGAACGGACATTCAGACGGTTGGTTTTGTAAATTCCTTTGTTGAGATAATGTTCCAGATTCTCAGGTGTATTGCTCACCATTGCATAAATCCTGAGTTTCATTTTTCCTTCTCGCTGCAGATCGTCAATCAAATCGATGATTTCGTGATCGAGTCCGGCATCGTCAACAGTGGTCAATCCAAAGGAAAGTGCAACTTTTTCGGCATCGAGCAGGGCATTGGTCGAAAATTCTTTGGTCGGAGCGGGAATGGTTGCATCGACCGGTTCCATTGCATTGTCGATCAGAACGCCGGTCGGTTCACCGTTTTTCATGATGATTTCTCCGCCCGGAATTTTTGAGTTTTTTGTAATCCCCGCCAGTTCCAAAGCTTTTGAATTCACAAAAAGCGCATGTCCGTCCACTCTTCTGAGCGCAACCGGCGTGTCGGGAAACAATTCATTCAGTTTTTCATTGGTCGGAAATTCTTTATTTTCCCAATCGTTTTGATCCCAGCCTCTTCCCTGGATATAATCCAACTGATGTTCTTTCTGAAATTCAACCACACGATCAATGACTTCATCAAGACTTTTGGTGCCGGTCAGATCCACAGCCTGCATATAAAGTCCGAGGCCGTACAGATGGGCATGTGCATCGATCAGTCCCGGTACGATGGTTTTGCCTTCTGCATCGTAAATCTGTTTGGGTTTGTATTTTGATTCGAGTTCTTCCGAATTTCCGACTTCAACGATTTTTCCGCCGCTGACCGCAAAAGCGGTGGCGGTATCAAAATTTTTGTCAACGGTATAAACCACTGCATTTTTTACCAGCAGATCGACGGATTGTTTTGTTGAACACGAAAGAATCAGAAAAGTTGAAAGGACAAACAGTAATTTTTTCATTTTTTTGAAGATTGAATTTTCAAAATTAAAAAACATATTCGTTATCCGCCTTTGATTTTGCATAACTTTGATTCTTCAAAAATTTTTTCTTCTGAAATGAATTATAAAGAAGTGGTGGAATGGCTTTTTGTACAGTTGCCTGTCTTTCAGCACTCGGGCAGTTCTGCTTATCGGGCAGATATTGGTAATATCACCGAGTTGTGCAACAGACTCGGGAATCCGCAGGAGAATTACAAAACCATCCATGTGGCAGGCACCAACGGAAAGGGCAGCAGCTGTCATATGCTGGCCTCGATTCTCCAGCAGGCGGGATACAAAACCGGGCTTTATACTTCGCCTCATCTGAAGGATTTCAGAGAAAGAATCAGGGTGAACGGGCAGTTGTGCAGCGAGGATTTTGTTACTGATTTTGTAAATCAGAATTTTGAATTTATCAAATCGCTGAATGCATCATTTTTTGAAGTAACGACTGCGATGGCTTTTGAATATTTCAGCCGGTCGGAAGTTGATGTCGCAGTGATAGAAACCGGTTTGGGCGGAAGACTGGATTCTACCAATATCATTCGGCCGGTACTGTCTGTGATTACAAATATAGGTTTGGATCATATTGCGATTCTTGGAGATACATTGGCAAAAATTGCATTTGAAAAAGCAGGAATCATTAAGGAAGGGATTCCGGCAGTGATTGGTGAAACGACCGAAGAAATCCGTCCGGTTTTTGTTAAAAAATCAAAAGAAACCAATTCGGAACTGATTTTTGCCGAGGAATTGAAGGTTAGCGAATATGAATCTGATTTGAAAGGAATTTATCAGTCAAAAAACAAAAGAACGGTTTTGGCTGTGGTTGATCAGTTGAGAAAATCGAGTTTTGAAATTCCTGAAGATGCAGTCAGAAAGGGTTTGCTGAATGTGGTTTCAAATACGGGTTTGAGAGGCAGATGGGAGATACTGAGTCACAGCCCGCTGACGGTTGCCGATACGGCGCACAATCCGCACGGTCTGGCTGAAATAAAAAAGCAGATTGAATCGGTCAGATACAAAAAACTTCATCTGGTGCTGGGTTTTGTGAGTGATAAGGATGTGAAATCAATTTTGGGATTTTTTCCAAAAGATGCAGTCTATTATTTTTGTCAGCCCAATGTGAGCAGGAAATTCAAAATCGAAGAATTGCAAAAAATTATTCCGAAAGAATTAAACGCCAATTGTTACAAAAGCGTAAAGGAAGCTTTTGATGCGGCCCGCTCAAATTCAGCAAAAGATGATTTGATTTATATCGGCGGAAGCACTTATGTGGTTGCCGAAATCCTGTGATGTTTTATTCGATATCCGAATCTGAATCTGATTTTTTCCACTTGTATTTACGGTTGAGCAGATTGGAAGGGATCAAACGATTCCAGAAATTTTGATTTTTTTCGTGGTAATAATTGCTGTCATATCCGTAACCGTATCCATACCCGTAACCATATCCGTAACCGTATCCGAAACCGCGTCCTGCGCCGACATCGTTCAGAATCATCGCCATATTGGGCAGTCGTTTTGCGCGATAGAGATCTCTTGGGATTTCGAGCAGACGTTTGTCTGAAAAGTCGATTCTGACCACATAGAGGAACAAGTCTGCATAAGAAGCAATCAGTTGGGTATCGGTTACCAGATTGACCGGTGCGGTATCGACCACCACATAATCATATTCAGCCAATGCTTCGTCCATCATTTCCCTGAATCGGTTGTTCATCAGCAGTTCGGACGGATTGGGGGCAAGCACGCCCGAATGAATGATATCCAGATCTCTGTCTTCGTCGCGAAGGATCAGATCATTGAGTTTCACATCAGAATCCGACAGAAATTGGGTGACACCGATGTGTTTTCGGTTTCTGTTCATTCCAAAATACTTAAGAATCTTTGGGTTTCGGATATCCGCACCGATGAGCAGGACTTTGAATTTTCCCGAAGCCGCCAGAGCCACTGCCAGATTACAGGCGATAAATGTTTTTCCCTCACCGCTGATGGTTGAAGTGACAAATATGCTTTTTGACTGATTCTTTTTGGCCGAAAGATAATAACCGATGTTGGTTCTGAGAATTCTGAATGATTCAGCCAAAAGGCTGCGATCACTTTTGTCAATGATTTGTCCGCCCGATTTTGAGACCGGAACTTCACCGATGATCGACACCCCGATTTTTTCTACATCCTTTCTGCCTTTCACCTTGTTGTTCAGCAGATAGAGTACATAGAGTATCCCGAACGGAATCAGAAATCCGAATGCGGTTGCAGTGATATAGGCTCTTCTGCTGTCGGGCGAAATGGGTGAGCGGTTGCTGTATGCATAATCGACCACCTTGATTGCCGATGGTGTTGCAGAGTTTGTAATTTCGTTTTCCTCTCTTTTTTGGAGCAGAAACAGATAGAGTGCTTCAACGATTTGTTGCTGTCTCTGAATGTCTTTGAAATGCATTTCCTGGGTTGGGAATTTTGCAATTTTTGAATCGATGATGCCGCCTTCCTTTTGTATTCTTGCCAGGGTAATCTGAACCGTTTTTTTGTAATTTGAGAGACTGTTGTGAAGATTGGTTTCGACTTCAAGAATCTGCTCGTCAAGATTCTGGACAATCTGACTGGTTTCCGGTGAATATTTGAGCATATCCATTCTTGCCAGCATCAGTTCGTTGTATTTTTGTGCGGAAGAATTGACCGAGCCGTCGCTTAGGCCTATATTGGTGGGAATCAGCTCGTTGTTATTGGATTTCAGATAATCTTCCATAAAATTAATCAGACTCAGCTGATTGGACTGTTCGACCATTTGTGAATAATTGCCGGTAGCCTGCCCCATGCTGGAGCTTCCCTGAGCTGCGAGGTCAACCACATGATTGTCTTTTTTGAACACTTCCACATCACGGTCTCTCGACTGCAAATCTTCAGAAACCTTAGCGAGTCTTTCCTCAATGAATCGGGTTGTTTTTTCGCCCACCAATTTTTTGTCATTGATGGCATCGCTGTTGTACTGGTCAACGAGTTCGTCAATAAATTTTCTGGCACGGTCGGGTATGTTGTCAACCATAGTCAGGCTGACCACCGAACTTCCTTCGGCAGGTTTGATTTTAATTTTTCCTTTGTAACTGTTGGTGGCAGATTCAAGCGAAGAAATCGAAATCTGTATGTTGGATTCGCCTTTTACATCTTTGGATTTGTGAGGCAGTATCATCAGTTCGTTGCCGCCGATTTCAAAAGATTTTCCAAAAGCAGTATTGATGATTTTACTGCCGGCGATAATTTCAATTTTTGATGCGGATACGATGTGTGCTTCAAAACTGACTGCAGAAGGATTTTCATTCAGCACCCTCAGCTGAATTGGAGAAGTCTCAGAATACATTTCCTGACGTTTTACTCTTCCTTCCACAAAATATCTGACATTGAGCTGCAGTTTTCCGACTACTTTTGTAATCAGTCGTCTTGAACTCAATACTTCAATCTGGTCTGCAATATTAGGCTTAACATCCAGTCTTCCGAGGCTTCTTCCTGCGAGCACGCTCAATTCGGATCCGGTCTGGTTGACATCTTCTTTAATCAGGATTCTCGCTTCCGAATTGTAGAATCTTTCGGCATATCTGAGCTGGAAATAGGTGAGTGTCCATGCAATTCCCAGTCCCACCGCAAACCAGTACCAGTTTCTGAGCAGCTGCTCCCAAATGATTCTGAACGTCTGTGAACTGTTCTCGATTTCTACTTCCAATGATTCGTCCAACTCCTTATAATCCATTTCAGCATTTTAACGGGTGAGCAACGTAATTATGGTAATCAAAAAGCTGGCCACCGACATTAGGAAACTTACGTCTCTGACGGTGGTTGATGTGGAATTGATTTTATGTTTGTCGGGTTCCACATAGATCACATCGTTTTGAGTCAGATAAAAAACAGGTGAATTAAAAACTTCGTTTGATGTCAGATCGACTCTGTAAAAATTTCGCTGATCACCTTCTTCGCGAATGACCAGCACATTGTTTCTGACTCCGTTGATGGTCAGATCGCCGGCCATGCCAAGCGCATCGATCAGTGTTACTTTTTCGTTTTCAAGCGTATAGGAACCGGGACTTCCGACCTCGCCCAAAATTGTTATTTTATAATTTATAATTTTGATTGAAATGCCCGGATCTATGATCTCGCCGGTCAGCATTCCTTTCATATACTGAATTGCTTCGTTTCGGGTCAGTCCGGCAAGTTTAATTCTTCCGAGTACCGGATATTCGATATAGCCTTCTTCGTCCACCAGATAGGTTCTGTCGCCCGGTTTGCTGCTTTCCTGATTAAAAATCCGGGTCGCCTGGGTGTCGCGTCCAAAAACGGTAATATCCAATAAATCATCGGGTTGGATGACTGCAGAGTATTTTTCTGCCATTTGCTGTACAGATTCGGGATCTCCCTGAAAATATACGATTCTTTCTCTCGGAACACAGGATACGGTCAATAACAAAAAACACAAAATAAATCCAATTTTGAATCTTAAAAAGAAAGAAGGAGTCTTCATTTTATTTTCAGCTGATTTTGCAAATATAAAATTTAAATTATTGTGTATGTAATCTGATGACGTATTCAATCCGTTAAAAAACTGTTTTTGTGCGGAATTCGGGAACGATTTCAGTCAGTTTTGTAATCATTATTTCTTTCTCACGTTTAAAGTCATTGTGATTCATTTCAGTCGAAGCGAGCTGATTGATCTTCTCAATCAGGCTGCCATCCTTTCTTTCGACGATTGCGACCATAATTTTCGGATGATGTGTTTTGATGCATTTTTCATTTGAAGTCATCAGTTCTTCGTGCAGTTTTTCACCGGGACGAAGACCGATGATGTCGATTTGAATATCTTCGGGATATTTGAGTCCGCTCAGTCTGATCATTTTTTTTGCGAGATCAAAAATTTTAATCGGCCGTCCCATATCAAATACAAACACTTCACCGCCCGAACCGATGGCTGCGGCTTCGAGCACCAGCTGACAGGCTTCGGGTATGGTCATAAAGAAACGGCTGATTTCGGTCGAAGTCACCGTCAGCGGACCGCCTTCTTCGATCTGTCTTTTAAAAACCGGGATGACAGAACCGTTAGAACCGAGTACATTTCCAAATCGGGTGACGATAAATCTTGTTTTATCGGATGAATTCAGATGGGTGACATAAAGCTCTGCAATTCTTTTGGTTACTCCCATGACGCTGGTCGGATTCACGGCTTTGTCGGTTGAAACCATTACAAATTTTTCAACATCATATTTGCATGAAAGGTCAGAAACAATCTTGGTTCCTTTTACGTTTGTTGAAATCGCCTCATACGGATTTTCTTCCATCAGCGGAACATGTTTGTAGGCGGCTGCATGAAAGACAATATCGGGTTTGAAATAATTAAAAACTTTGTCCATCTTCGACTGATTTCTGACATCGCCGATAATGAATACACAGCGGTTTTCATTGCACAGATTCAGTGTGGACTGCTGCAGATCATAAAGTGCGGATTCTGCCTGATCGAGCAATATAAGCTGTTCGACCGGACAGGCCATGAGTTGTCTGGATATTTCACTTCCGATTGATCCGGCAGCACCGGTGACCAGGATTTTTTTGCCTCTGACTTCGTCAAAGATTTCTTTGCTGTCCAGATTGATTGGTTCTCTGCCCAAAAAGTCATCAATATTGACCGATCTGATTTGTCTGAGCGACAGATCTCCGTTCAGCCATTCTCTGACCGCAGGAACTTTTTTCAATTCTACGGAAGCTTCCGAAAACCGGTCGGTAATCCTGTTGAGTTCATAAGAATCAAGATTCTGAATTGAAATAATGATTTCCGAAATTCCGTTTCTTTTTAGAAATTCGGCATCGACCCGATCGGGATTGTAAATTTTCAGACCGTCAATTTTCTTTTTTCTCTTTTTTGTGTTGTCATCAATAAATCCAAATACAGCAGTACGGTTCCGGTCTTCTTTTTTCAGAACCTTATAGGTGATTACGCCTGAATCTCCGGCACCGTAAATCATTACTTTTTTTCTGGGTTTTCCGCCGCCAATGTAGTTTTCAAAAATTCCCTTGTACAGAATCCGGAGAAAAATCATTGCAAGCATATTGAGCAGAAAGTGAACCAAAATAACACTGTTGCCGATGATAAACTGCGGTTTCGTGGATGAATAAAGAATCAGCCAATAGAACAGACTGATCAGTGCAAGATATACCAGGTTGGTGATGAGTACGTTGATTACATCTCTGAATCCGGTGTGACGAATCACGCCTTTGTAAGATGAAGTTGCCAAAAAAGCAGTCAGACAGCAAATCAGTACGACGGGAACCTGATAAATCACCACTTCGTGCAATTTGGTCTGTGGCCCAATCTTCAATAATTTCAGCAGTAAAAAGGTAAGTACAAAGGTGTTGATTGAAATGTACAGGTCAATTGAGAGTACAATCCATCTCGGAACCTCGTCTTTAAGATTCTTTCTGAGTTTGTAACTCAGATATTTAACGCTTAATTTTTTCAATTACAAAATCCAAATTTTCACGGCTCAAATTTGAACCGCTGGGTAAACACAATCCTCTGTTGAACAAGTCTTCGCTGACTCCGCTGATATATTTCTGATATTTTTTAAAAACCGGCTGCAGATGCATCGGTTTCCACAAGGGTCTGCTTTCTATCTCCATCTTTAACAGTTTCAGTCTGATTTCTTCTCTTTTTTCCTGAGATTCTGTCAGTATGCAGCTGAGCCATCGGTTTGAGAAACTTCCTTCAGTTTCGATCGGAAATTCAATCCCTGAGATGTCAGCCAAATTCTGACGATAGTACTCAAAATTGCTTCTTCTTGCTTTGATTCTGTCATTCAGCACTTCCATCTGTCCTCTTCCGATGCCGGCCGAAATATTTGACATTCTGTAGTTGTATCCGATTTCGGAATGCTGGTAATAAGGAGCATCATCCCTCGCCTGGGTTGCCAGAAAGACTGCCTTTTTTCTGAGTTCTTCTTTGCCGACTCTGAGCGCGCCCCCGCCCGAGGTGGTGATGATTTTGTTTCCGTTGAACGACAAAACCGAAAAATCACCCAAAGTACCGCATTTTCTTCCTTTGTATTCGCTGCCGAGCGCTTCGGCAGCGTCTTCAACAATCGGAATTTTGTAATGGTTTGAAATTTCCCGAATTGAATCAAAATCAAACGGCATCCCGTACAGATGGACTGCAACGATTGCCTTTGGTTTTTTGCCTTTTGAAATTCTGTCTTTGATTGCATCTTCCAAAAGTTCGGGCGATAGGTTCCAACTGGTCTTTTCGCTGTCCACAAAAATAGGATTTGCCCCCAAATAAACCACCGGATTGACAGAAGCCGAAAAAGTCATGCTCTGACAGATTACATCATCTCCGGGTGCAACACCGGCAAGAATCAGGCTGAGATGCAGAGCTGCAGTACCCGAGCTGAGTGCTGCGACAAATGAATTGTCTCCCAGAAAATTTTCAAGGTCTTTTTCAAATCCGTTGACATTTGGACCAAGCGGCGCCACCCAGTTTTCTTCGAAAGCCCGGTTGATGTATTTCATTTCGGAATCGCCGATGTGAGGTGTAGAGAGCCAGATTTTATAATTCATTATTCCAAATTTTGGATAATTGTACAAATATACATCAAAAAGCCTTAGACCGATGTTCGTAATATTACGAAACAGTTAAAAAAAAACCCCATCGCAGTTGGACGGGGCTTTTTTGTATTGCTGAATCAGATTATTAATAATTCCACATATCGGATTCTGATTGAAGGATGCTGTTTCTGATGTAGTCACTTTCTTCAAGCTGGCCTTTTGCATCGCTTGGAATATAGTCCTCGATCGGACTGACACCGTGGATGGTTTGGGCTTTGTACAGCACTGAGTTAAAACGCCGCGCATTGAGCATATCGTCAAAGGTGACCGTGGATGATGAATTGCTGGGGTTGAAGACGGTGTAGTTGTTGAGTACTTCTCTTGCATCCGGATACCAGATCCAGAAAAGGTCAACAAAAGTTCCGTCGTCAAACTGGGTTCCCAATGCCTGAGCGTCGGGGCCCATGATACACAGTCCCAAAAGACGGTATCTCATTTCTCCCAGTCTGCGGTCTATATACCACATTCCTTTGATTTTCATCATTTTGATATCACTTGAGTGAACTTCAAAATTAAAAATCAGCGATTCATCCGGTTCTTCACCGGCATCAATCATGTCCCAATAATACTGCTGGGTGTCTTTCTTTGCGGTACGGGATACTATCTGTTCATAAGTCATTTTGGTTGTAAAATATTCGTCGTCATAGACCTGCGAAATCTTACCCGATCTTACACCGTCAACCAATGCATCATAAAGCGATGCGGTTTCGCTGATGAATCCGTCAGAGGTGCGGTAGTAAGGCTGGTTCAGCCTTTCGTTGAAGTCAATGACTTCCCAAACGACTTTTGACCAGATTATATCTTTGTCTTCAATAAATCCGTATTCCAACGGCACTGCCAGTGTACTCACGGTATCTCCGGCTTCGGTCACCATGGTCTTGGTTTCACGTTGCTCTCTGAGTTGTTCAGGTGTGAGCGCGTTCAAAACGTTCTGAGCCATGCTTGCTGAAGCTATCAAACTCATTAATCCGAAAAAAAGACACTTCATAATATGATTTTATTAATTTTTTATCTTACTTCAATTGTAACCGGCGAAGCTTCTCCGGGGCCTGCAGTAGAGTTGTACTTGATGTCAAATACACCTACGATGTCTCCCGGTTTGGCTTTTGACAGTGCACCTGCCGCGCCGCCCATTTTGTTTCCTGTAACCAATGCTGTCGGCTGTCCCGGAACTTTCACTTTGAACGAGGTCACCTCACCGCTGACATCGAACAGGAAGTCTGGCCAGTCAAGGCGAATCGTCTGTCCTGCAAGTCCGTTGGCCGGTATCTGCAGATTGGTTTTGTTTGCAATGTGTGCTCTTGCCGGTGGAACAGGTTTGATTCTGAAATCCATTGAACCGGAAACCACTTTGCCGGTAGATGTTTTTGCAGATGCGGTGAATTTAACCGTACCGCTTCCGGCTGCCGGTTTGAACATCCATTTGCCCGCTCCGTTTGGTCTCAGACCTGCGATACTTGCATTCAGTGAAACAGGGCCGTCGGCACCGTTTACGGTTGCAGTGATCGGGTTGTCCAGATTTCGGTAAACCACATTCATCTTATCAGCTGTGATCACAGCGCCGCTTGGCAAATCTGTCAGCGTTTCTGCTACGACTTCGTACTCATGTGAGAACGGAACCGGTTCAACAAATTCGCCGTTAGGTCCTCTCCAGGTGATGGTACCTTTTACAGTTTTAATTCCTGAGCCGCCGGTATTCAGTTTAAAGTTAGCCAAACCGTCAACCAAAGGAACTTCTCCAATGCCGTCGATATTGACTTTACCCTGAAGATTGTTGTCAAACGCACCAAATGCAATACTTGCATCGGCTGGTTTGTCTGAACGAACAAAAGGCGGAGCCATAACGATTGGCTGATAAGCTTTCAGTTCGATTTCTTCCTGAAGTTTGTTTGCCAGCAATGCTCTGACCAGGTTACCTTCCTCAGTTCTGATGTCAGACTGAAGTTTGGTCAGGTTTGCCAATCCGGCAACCATCGGTTGCTCATAAAAGTTATAGTTCAACCAGGATTTCTTGCCTCTGTTTTCGGTACTGAAAACATGATCGATTCTGTTTTTATCGTCGCCTTCTTTATATACACCGCCCATAAATCCGCGGTAATCATTAATTGCTTTAATCAGTTCATTTCCTTTATCGGTGGGTTTGTCCTGTTCTTTGAACAAAAGTTTTGTAAATACCTCAATATTTGAAAGTGAAGAATAATTGGTTTCTGCATCGTCGACCGCTGCACCATAGGTTGGCAGTTGATAACCCTGCTGGTTAGTGATATCAGTTTTAATGCCTTCCAAAATATTGTACACTTTATCTGATTCAGCTTTTACCTGATTTGCCATTCCCAATATTGCCATATAAGCTGAGTCGGTCTCTGCTTTGGTTGCAATATTGTCATAGAATGTCTGGTTGTTCTCGTTTGTTAATTTGGATGAATCATCCAAAGTCACGGTAATGTCTTCAAAAGATCTCAGAACCTGACGGTCGACGTTCATCGCCATCATTGCGATGAAGACGATATACATCAGGTTAATCATCTTTTGCCGTGCTGCTTTTCCTCCTCCTTGTGCCATTTTTAAAAATGTAGAATGTTAAACATTGTGTGAGTTTTAGAAATTATCAATTGATTAATTTCCTTTCATAGCAGACAACATACCTCCGTAAACTCTGTTTAGGTTGTTCACGCTTTCAGACAAAGCCACCAATTCCTGCTGGAATTTCTTAGAACCTTCTGCGTTTGCCTGCATTTCACCGATAAACTGTTGATTTAATTCTACTTGTTTTTGACCATTTTCCAATTGAACCTGATACAGTGCATTCAGAGACTCCATGTGGTTTGCAGCCAATGCAAGCTGATCTCCGTATTGTTGTGTTGCAGCTGCAGCACTGGTGGTTTTATTGATTTCATTAACCGCTGAACCGAAGTTTTCAATTCCGCTTCTCAGTCTTTCCATCAGAGAGACATCCAGTTTTGCATCACTGAGCATTTTGTCCAGTTTTTGTGAAAGAGACACATTGTCTGATTCGTCAGGCAATGCGGCTGCTTTTGATTTTCTTGCAACCGGAGTTGTGGAATCGAGCAATTCAGGATAGGCTTTTTCCCAATCATATGATCCTGAAGGTTTGTCAAACGCAAACACAAGGAATACGATTACCTCCATGACCATCCCGATTGCAAGTATGAAAGAACCATCCATTCCCAATAAAGAATAGTGGTTGATTTTACAAAGAGCTCCACCGATTACGACCGCTGCTCCGAAACTGTAGAAGAAGTTCAAACCGACTTCTCTTTTTGATGCTTTAAGTGCCATAGTTTAAAATAAATTTGTGTTAATTAAAAGTGTTAATTGTCCTTTATCTTGATCTTTTCTTTCTGTATTTGATTTTTGATCCTTCAGGGAAGGACTGTACAGTTCTGAATCCGATGAAACTTCGCGCAGAGTCTTTGTGTTCCCAGTCTCTTGCGCTCACCATCAGCATATAGCCGATGTCTTTCCACGAGCCGCCTCTGACAGATTTTCTGTCGCTTCTTTCACGTGCAAGTGTCGGATTCAGGGTTGAACTCATCTGATAGAATGCTTTGTCGTATGGAGATACTGTCCATTCGCCCACATTTCCTGCCATGTCATACAGACCAAATCCGTTGGCATGGAAAGTTTTTACAGGTGCAGTGTACATGTATCCTTTGCCTTCTTCCTCGATATAGTCGCCTCTTTTGGGTTTGAAGTTTGCCAGGTAACAGCCTCTGTCATCGGTCAGATACGGACCGCCCCATGGGTAGGGAGCATCCTGCAAACCGCCGCGTGCCGCATATTCCCACTCGATTTCGTTCGGGAGACGATATGCAATCACTTTTTGGGGGGCATCTTTTCTTTTTCTTTTTGATGCCAGATAATCATTTTGTTTTTTTGTTCTGAATGCGCAATATGCCATTGCCTGGTTCCAATTGACACCAACCACCGGATAATCCGAATAGGCATCGTGCCAGAAATAGTTTTCGTGCATCGGGTCGTTGTAGGCATAGTTAAAGTCACGTACCCAAACAGTGGTATCGGGGTAAACCGGTACAACTTCTTCGTGCCGGAAGTCAACACGGAAAGAATCCGGGTTGTTTGCTTCTTTTGCAGCACTTTCCTGATCGATCCAAGTATATTTGAATTTCAGTTTTCTTACATCTACCAGACGTTCGTCATTGAATCTTTCTTCGGGCGGATAATAAAGTGCATCGATTGCTTCTGCATAATCGACATCGGGATACTCGTATTTGTTCCACATCAGATCAACGTTCCAGTTCAGTTTTCGCTGTTCATTGTAACTGCCTTCTCTGCCGTCCGATCTTGAAGCTACATAATCATCCCAGGGAGTCGGCTCTCCGTCTTCGCTTCCTGAAATATATTTGTATGCCGCTATACCTTCTTCATTCCCCGAAGAACCGGTAGTCGGATCAAATCCCAGGTCAGCTGCCTTCTCGGCAAGCATGGTTCTTGCGATTGAATCACGTACATAATCTACAAACACATGATATTTTGAGTTTGTAGTTTCTGTATCGTCCATAAAAAAGCCGGATACGGTCACGGTTCTTACCGGAGCCGAATTATCGAAGGTAAAATCGTAGTCTGTCTGCCCCATTACAAAAGCGCCACTCGGAACGGGAACCATTCCTTTGGGGCGTTGCGGAGTCCATGTAGTTGATTTTTTACCTACAATCTGACCATCATCCTTACCGCCGTTTCTTCCCTTTTTCAACATATTACAGGAAGAAAGAGTTAGGGATAAAATGATTACTGCTGCCAATGCTTTCTTCATCCTTATTTTTTTAAGCGTGTAAATCTATAATATTTTTACAATTCCCCAAAAATTTTTATCGGGCATTTAGCAAACGATTAAATTGACAAATTATTGTTGTCAGTATAATTTTTTATAAGCTTTCCACCATCTGTGGGGAATTTTACCCAGAAGCGAGTCTTTGTAATCTTTATTCGAACACGGAATTATCTGATGCCTCCCGTCATCAGTTTCCGAATCATCCAACTCCATCCACCACTGATCTGACATGATGTTTCGGTAAAAGACCAGTTCCTGCTCAGCCAGCTGAACACGGAAAGTCTCAAAACTCCTTTCATTGTCAAAATCCAAATCTCCGGCCGAATGATTTCTTCCCTCCGTAAAATACCAAAGAATCTCTGCCAATAACAAATTGTCCGGCAGTATGTTTTTCGCCTCAAAGTTATAAACGCCAAACGACCTTACTTTATTGTTGATGCCCGAATATCTTGCAATCGCACATATCTCCCTCGAGTTGAAACCGTTTGGTGACGGCTCTGCATTTGACTGAAAATCAGAATGCTGAATTGAATCCAGATTTAAAATTACCATATCTGAATTTCTCAGTTCGGGTTCGCTTTCGTCCAGATTTTCAGTAAGCAGTCCCAGACGTTTGACCTCAAAATTCAGTTCCTCCATCAGATCGAGTTCCTCCTGGGCAACAAAATAAGTCTGATGCCCCAGATGAGTATAATCAAAAAGAGAATGGGGTTCGTTTGTAATAATTTTGCTCAAATAATTGAATTCCGATAATTCTTCAGAATCATTTCCCAGTCTGAAACGGTTGTCGATACAGCTGAGGTTTACTTTGTGGGTCACCGCGTCAAAAGCTCTGAATTGCCAGTAAGCCAGCGCCGGATCATCACCTATTATTATTAAGGTGCATTTCTTTTTGAGCAGTTCCTGCTGAATTTTCAGAAATGCAAAATAAGTATCATCATCGGTTGCACCCGGCAAAAGATCGCCCAGATCATAGATTTTGAGCTGCCAGTTTCCGTTTTTCAGCCGATAAAATTGTTTTCTGAACTGATCAACTGCAGTTTCAGCACTTTCACTGCTGTTTTTGTAAACACCGATGATTGCAATTGAGTTTTCATCCGGATCATTGTCAAAACCAATGTTGTGGCCAATCGAGAAAGAATCAAGCTCTGCTGCAAACTGTCTGAGTTCATCTGAAACCGGAGTCAGGAATTCGTATGTCATATTTTGTTTAATTTAAATAAGTATGTTTCATTTGGGACACCATACATTTTTTGTTCTGATTTGGAAAAATACTCTTTGGAATTGACTGTTCTGACAACAAAACCGGCATTCTCAAGTCGTTGAGAAATATCTGTACCATAATAGCGAACATGATCCCATTGTCCGAAATGCATTTTTCTTTCTTTCGGAGAAGTGATGGAATCATCTTCATAGGTTGGAGCATTGTTTTTTAGAATTGGAACAGAAACGATTGCTTCACCATTTTTTTTAAGCAATTTATATAAATTATCCATCGCTGTTTTATCATCGTTAATATGCTCCAATACATGATTACAAATTATAAAATCAAATTTTTCAGATTCTGCGTTTTTATCCAACAAATCGAAATTCTTTGTCAAAGACAGATAATCATAACCCGGCTCAAACTTATCAACAGGATAATATTTTATATTTTTTTGAATTTTGAACTTTTCATAAAAACAAAACTCCGGAGAAATATGAAGCAAAACAATGCCAGGCTTTGTAAACAGTGAAGTTTCATTCTTAATATAATACCAAATAAAACGATGCCGCTCTCTTGCACCCAAATCTTTGGAAAGTAATAAATTTCCTGTTTTCACAAAAGTTCTGTATTTTTTTTCATTAATCGGGCAAAAATATTCTTTATGAAATTTCATCCCGGCAATGCTCTGAAAATAGTATAGAAATGTCCATCTGAACTTCCTTAAAAAAAATCTAAAACTTATTGGAGTAAACTTTTTGAAAAGTAATACAAAATTATTTGGCATAAAGAGGTTTTTTTAAAATTTACATGAATTTAACAGATCATATAAATTTTGTTGCTCAAAGATAGAAAGAAAAAAGAATCACGGACAGTTAAAAATTATTTCTAAACTGTAATCCATTTGGGGAAGTTAATTGAACAACTGTGTTAATGAATTCCCCGGTCTACCGGTCTGGAATCATTTCTTTTTGGAAGCGGGTTTTTGTTGTTCAATTATTTTTTTCACATCATCAAGTTTCAGTTTTTTCACATCCACCTCTTTTGCAAGTTCGATTTTTGTCTTGCCCTTGATGATGTTGTGTCTGCCCCATCTCGCTTTTTCGATTCGGATACCTTCTTCCTCCCAGTTTTGAACCACTTTTTCGGCTTCTTTTCTCAGTTTGTCCTCAATCAGTTCTTTGATATCGGATTGAGAAAGATTGTCAAAATCGTATTTTTTGGACACATTGATATACAAATCACTCCATTTGATGAACGGGCCGAATCTTCCTTTTCCTTTGGTCACTTCTTTGCCGTCATATATCGCAATCGGTGCATTTGCCTTCAGTTTCTGTTCCACCAGTTCAACCGCGCGATCGTGAGTCAGCTCCATCATGTCCTCATCTTTTGGAATCGAAACAAATATGTCTTTGTATTTCACATAAGGACCAAATCTTCCCACATTTACTTCCAGTTCGCCGCCTTCATATTCGCCCAGTTTTCTCGGCAGTTCAAACAGTGCAAGCGCTTCTTCGAGTGTAACACTTTGAATTGATTGGGTTTTGAGCAGACTTGCAAATCTTGGTTTTTCATCGTCTTCGGTTTCACCGATTTGAATCATCGGGCCAAAGCGGCCGATTTTTGCAAATACGGGTTTGCCCGATTTCGGATCGGTTCCCAAAGCTCTTTCACCGGTCGCACGTTTTGCTGTTTCTTCCACTTTTTCGACATTCTGATGAAATCTGCCGTAGAAATCACCGATCATCTCTGTCCATTTCTCCTTGCCTTCTGCTATGTCGTCAAAACTTTCTTCGACTTTGGCGGTAAAATCATAATCCATGATATAGGTGAAATGATCTACCAGAAAATCATTGACCACCATACCGATATCGGTCGGAATCAGTTTTCTTCTGTCTGCACCAAAGGTTTCAGTTTCGGTTTTTTCCGATATTTTTCCTGATTTCAGTTTCAGTGTTTTCAATTCTCTTTTTTCACCATCCAGATTTCCCAGAATCACATAATCTCTGTTTTGAATGGTCGAAATGGTCGGCGCATAGGTAGAAGGCCGGCCGATGCCGAGTTCTTCCAGTTTTTTGACCAGTGATGCTTCGGTATATCTCGGTGCTGCTTTTGTAAATTTCTGGGTTCCGAAAATTTCTTCGGCATCCAGTGCGTCATCTTTGTGGACATCGGGCAGGAGAGATGAGCCGGTCAGGGTATCATCCTCTTCGTCGGTTACCGTGTCCTGATAAACTTTCAGAAATCCGTCAAACACGATAATTTCACCTTTTGACTGAAAGATTTCTTTGTTTTTTGAATTTTTGATATCGATAATCGTTCTTTCCAAATCTGCCTGAGCCATTTGGCTGGCAATTGCTCTTTTCCAGATCAGATCGTACAGTTTTCGCTGGCTTGGATCTGCACCTGCCGACTTCAGACTGAAATCTGTCGGACGGATGGCTTCGTGTGCCTCCTGTGCCGATTTGCTTTTTGTGGTATAATTTCTCGGTTCGCTGTATTTGTTGCCGAATTCAGATTTAATTGTATTTTCTGCCGCAGCAATCGCATCCTGAGAAAGATTGACGCTGTCGGTTCTCATATAGGTAATCAGCCCTGATTCATACAACTGCTGTGCGACCCGCATTGTTCTCGAAACCGGATAACCGAGTTTGAGCGATGCTTCCTGCTGAAGGGTCGAAGTTGTAAACGGTGCAGACGGCGATCGTTTTGCCGGTTTTTTCTGGAGATCGCTGACACTGAATTCTGCGTCCTGACAGGATTCTGCAAATGATTTTGCTTCATCGTAGGTTTTGAATTCTCTGGTCAGAACCGCCTTTAATGATTTTTTGTCTTTGGTCAGAAATTGTGCAGTAAATCTGAATGACGATTTGGGTTTGAAATTTTGAATTTCTCTTTCGCGTTCAACAATCAGCCGAACTGCAACCGACTGTACACGACCTGCGGACAGTCCCGGTTTTACTTTTTTCCAAAGAATTGGCGAAACCTCAAAACCGACCAGACGATCCAAAACTCTTCTTGCCTGTTGCGCATCTACCAGGTCGTTGTCGATTTTTCTCGGGTTTTCAATTGCTTTTTGAATTGCTCTTTTTGTAATCTCGTTGAATGAAATTCTGTGGGTGTCCTTTTTTGAAAGCCCCAGCACATTGTACAAATGCCATGCGATTGCTTCACCCTCACGGTCTTCATCCGAAGCCAGCCATACGGTTTCCACCTTTCCGGTCAGCTCTTTTAATTTTTTGACCACATCCTTTTTGTCAGGCGAAACTTCATAGACCGGTTTGAAATTGTTATCAATCTCAATCCCCATTCCTTTTTTTGGAAGATCCGAGATATGACCGAAGCTTGATTCGACCATAAATTCGTTTCCAAGATATTTTTGAATGGTTTTCGCTTTTGAAGGCGACTCAACGATTACTAAGTTTTTGGGCATCTCAAAATTTTTGCAAAAGTAGAAACAATTTTTTTAAGTAACCAAAAGCTTAATTTTCACCTATCTCAGAAATCGGGTCATCGTCAAAGCCGACCATGTGTTTGTAAAGCATATAAACCGTTACAAATACAAACGGATAAGTAAATATCCGACCGACACAACAGAGCAGATAACCTGCCCAGCCGATCAGAGTTGCAACCAGCAGGATTTTAAAAACTTCAAACCAGTTTTTGTTGACCAGACTGATACTTGATTTGAGCGCATCCACACCTCCTTTTCCGCCAAACATCACAAAAGGACAGCCCAATACAGCTGCTACCCATATATAGATGCCCGGAATGACAAATAAAAACAATCCGATTTTTGAGAGCACAAAATAAATCAGAGCAAGCCCCATCAGACGGCTCCAGTAATAGGGTTTGAAGCCTTCGAACAAAGTTGATGCAGAAGTAAATCCGTTTTTGTCCATTTCTCTGCAAACCAGCATAAAGCCGCCGGCAAGCGGAAAACTCAGCAGGAGTATAAAGTCGGTTCCAAAACGGGTGATCAGCGCAGCTACCTTATTATCACTGTAAAACTCCATTGTTTTTTCATAAATCACACCCAAATCCTTCGAATTTTCCAATTCTTGAGCCAGTCCCTGAGACAGTGCATTCAGCCCGGTAACTGATTCAAATACAAATCCGACGATGCCGGATGCAATCAGATAAATCAGTACGGCAATTGCTCCGTAACCGAACAGTTTTTTGTATAATTCTTTTGATTCTCCGAAAATTTCCCCAAAATCTGGCTTTTTGTCAAATAAAGAACCGGGACGATCGAGTATTTCCATTTTATTTCAGTTTGGGTCAAAATTAAACAAATTTATTTCTCGCAAAATCATGCTTCGGCAAATTGGTGAAATTTTCTTGCTGTTGAAATTGTTGCAACCATACAAAAGTTAAAAAACATTAAATCAAAAATCATCTGTCAGATTGTCAGTTATTTTTTAATAAATTTGCAGATTGTTTAATCATCAGGAAATGCAATCAAATATAAAAGATACAGACGAATCAAGACAGGGTGAATCGATGGTGCTGGAAGGAAAAGAAGGCAACTCAAAAAAACTTTTTATAGAAAGTTACGGTTGTCAGATGAATTTTTCGGATTCTGAAATCGTAGCTTCCATACTGCTCGAAAACGGCTACAATACCACATCAGAATTAGAAGAAGCAGATCTGATCATGATCAATACCTGCGCGATTCGTCACAAAGCCGAAGATACCGTCAGAAAAAGACTGACAGAATTCAATGCGCTGAAAAGAAAAAATCCGGGACTGAAAATCGGTGTGCTGGGATGTATGGCGGAAAGATTGAAAACCAAACTGTTGGAAGAGGAAAAGGTAGTTGATCTGGTTGCTGGACCCGATGCTTACCGCGATCTGCCCAAACTGCTTGAAGATGTAGATGACGGCAGACAGGCGATCAATGTAATTCTGTCAAAGGAAGAAACTTATGCAGATCTGAACCCTGTCCGGCTGGGCGGAAACGGGGTGACTGCTTTTGTGTCGATCACCCGCGGTTGCGACAATATGTGTACTTTCTGTGTGGTTCCGTTTACACGCGGAAGGGAAAGAAGCCGCGAACCTGAATCAATTATCAACGAATGCGTCAATCTGTGGAATCACGGTTACAGAGAAATCACACTGCTCGGACAGAATGTGGATTCGTATCTGTGGTATGGCGGCGGTCTGAAAAAGGATTTTGACAAAGCAACCGATGAACAAAAACAAAATTCGGTTGATTTTGCCGAATTGCTTGACAGAGTTGCAGTTGCAGTGCCGGGAATGAGAATTCGTTTTTCGACTTCAAACCCTCAGGATATGCACGAAAGCGTACTCAGAACCATGGCAAAACACGACAATATCTGCAAATCCATCCATCTGCCTTTCCAGTCGGGAAGTACAGAAGTGCTGAAAAGGATGAACAGACAGCACACGCGTGAAGAATACATTGAGCTGATTGACAAGATCAAATCAATCGTTCCGAATATTGCACTTTCGCACGACATCATCGCCGGATTCTGCGGCGAGACCGAAGAAGAACACAAAGAAACGCTGAGTCTGATGGAATATGTGAAATATGATTTTGGTTATATGTTTGCTTATTCGGAAAGACCGGGAACACCTGCACACAAAAAGATGGCTGACGATGTGCCTGAAGAAGTCAAAAAAAGAAGATTGACCGAGATCATCGATTTGCAGCAAATCCATTCAAAACAAAGACTGGAATCTTATCTCGGAAAAGTTCACGAAGTGCTGATTGAAGGAAACAGCAAACGCGATGAAAATTTCTGGTACGGCAGAACGACCCAAAATTCGGTGATGGTATTTCCAAAAGTTGAAGGCACCAAACCGGGCGATTTTGTGATGGTCAGAGCAGACAGCTGTACTTCGGCGACGTTGTTGGGGGAGATGGTGTAACTATATCTAAAAACAAATGGAACTGACTTTCGTCGCAAAAGAAGAGAACAACCACCGCCAAGAAGAAGAATTTCAGGCATTGAGTTATGTGGAAGATTGGAATGGTTTTTCGCGATGCTGGATGAAATCGAATTCGTGGGAAAAGACAAACCCCATCCGAATGAAGCGAAGGAAATTTTATTTTAAAGCAGGCTGATGTCAACTTTAAGCCCTAAACAAAAAAATTAATGGATAATTTACAAACCATAAAACAAAGATTTTCAATCATCGGAAATGATCCGGGATTGAACCGTGCACTTGAAAAAGCAATCCAAGTGGCGCCGACCGATATTTCGGTTCTGGTTAGTGGAGAAAGCGGTGTCGGCAAGGAATTTATTCCAAAGATCATACATTCCCAATCTCACCGCAAACACAATAATTATATCGCAGTCAACTGTGGTGCAATTCCTGAAGGAACAATCGATTCGGAACTTTTTGGTCATGAAAAAGGCGCCTTTACCGGTGCGACTGCGACCCGAAAAGGATATTTTGAAGTAGCCGATAAAGGAACCATTTTTCTGGATGAAGTAGGCGAGTTGCCGGCTCCAACCCAGGTGAGACTGCTCAGAGTTTTGGAAAGCGGCGAATTTATGAAAGTCGGTTCGTCCGAAATTCAAAAAACGGATGTGAGAGTGGTGGCGGCGACCAATGTGAAGATGGAAGAAGCGATTGAAAAAGGAAAATTCAGAGAAGATCTTTATTACCGTCTCAACACGGTCGAAATCAATATGCCGGCCTTGCGCGAAAGAAAGGGAGATATTCCGCTGCTGTTCAGAAAATTTGCAGCTGATTTTGCCGAAAAATACAGAATGCCGCCTTTGGAACTTCAGCCCGAAGCGATTCAGTATCTGATGAACTATCCGTGGCCGGGAAATATCAGGCAGCTCAGGAATTTTGCAGAAGAAATATCGGTGGTTGAAAAAGACAGAAATATTTCGGTCGAAAAAATCAGAAATTATCTGCCTTATCAGTCGAGCGTTCCGGCACTGATTCCCGGGAAACCGGATAGTTCCGATCATCTGGAAAGAGAACTGCTGTTCAAATTTCTTTTGGAAATGAAAAAAGATCTGAACGATTTGAGATCGCTGACATTGGATTTGATTCACAACAAAGAAAATATTTCGTCAGGAAATCTGGAAACCCTTCAGCGTGTAATTCGTGAAAAGACTGAATCAGAAAGAGATTACAGCACCATGCAGATTTATGAAAAAAATGAGTTGCCAACCCATATCGTACAGAATTATACCGAATATCCGGATCATGATTACGAAGAAGTCAATGTTCAGAAGGAATCGCTTTCGCTTCAGGACAATGAGATGGAAATGATCAGAAAGGCATTGGAAAAACACAAAGGCAAAAGAAGATTGGCAGCAGAAGAACTCGGGATTTCGGAGAGGACGCTTTATCGGAAAATCAAACAGTATAATTTGGAATAATTAATTAGAAAATCATGAAAAGAAAATTCATATTCGGTTTGCTGATTCTTCCAATTCTGCTGGTTTTGAACTCGTGTTATACTTTGTCAGGCTCATCAATTGATCCGAATTGGGAGACGATAAAAATTTCAAATTTCCCGAATTATGCACCCTATCAGAATCCAAACCTGAGTCAGCAATTTACAGATCAGCTTCAGGATATTTTCAATAACCGTACAAAACTTTCGCTGACCAACAGTGAAGATGCGGATTTGCTGATCGACGGTGAAATCACAAATTATCAGCAGTCTTCGGTTGCCATTCAGGCGAATGAGACAGCCGGAAAAAACAGATTGACGATGACCGTCAGAGTGAGGTATCAGAACACCAGGGATGAGGCAAAGAGTTTTGACAGAACCTTTTCGGCTTATGAAGATTTTGATGCCAATCTCACGCTGATGCAGGCAGAAAGCGGTTTGCTCGACAGCATACTCGAACAGCTGACCGGTCAGATTTTCAATGCAATTGCAATGGACTGGTAAAAAATACGATTGACTGTAGTGACTCCGAGAGGATTCGAACCTCCGACCAATAGTTTAGGAAACTACTGCTCTGTCCAGCTGAGCTACGGAGCCGAACAAAAAAGGCTGCCCGTGACGGGAAGCCTTTGTTATTTCAATTATATAAATAATCGATTTTAAGCTTATTCCACCACAGGATTGATCGATACGAATGACCTGTTGTCAGCTTTTTTGCGGAAAACCACAGTGCCGTCAATCAGAGCAAACAAGGTATGATCCTTTCCGATTCCGACATTGTCTCCCGGATGGTGTACGGTTCCTCTCTGCCTTACCAAAATATTTCCGGCTTTGGCAGTCTGTCCGCCGAATATTTTCACACCCAGTCTTTTTGAATGTGACTCTCTACCGTTCTTGGAACTTCCGACTCCTTTCTTATGTGCCATTTTATTTCAGATTTATTTTTTTACTTCGTCAAATTTAGCAATATTCTCAGCAATCAGACTGTCAACTTCTTCATGAGTCAGCACTCTTTTGCCAAGTTTTTCTTTCAATTCGCTGCCCAATTCGGTCAGGGTTTCACGATTTCCTTTTGATTGGGACAAACCATGTTTTTTCAGATGATAATTCAATTCATGATTTTCACCGAAATTTACGGTTGCATAATCAGAATTTGGGTTGGCAGCTTTTGCTGTCTCCGTTTTGTCTTCTGATTTTTCCTCTTTTTTGGTTTCAACTTTTGATTCGGCTGCTTTGCTCAGCTTTTCTGCGGGAACCTCAGCCAGTTTGGCGGGTTCTGCTTTGGGAGCTTCTTTTTTTGCAGCTTTCTTTGCGGTACCGCTTCCGGCACCGATAGAAACCACTTCGATTTTGGTGAAAAGCTGACGGTGTCCGTTCTTAACTTTGTAACCTTTTCTTCTTTTCTTTTTGAAAACAATTACTTTGTCGCCTTTCACATGCTCGACGATCTTTGCCACTACCGACATACCGTCTATAACCGGGGCGCCAACCTGTACAGTACCGTTGTCGGTCAGAAGCACACGGTCAAAAGACAGTTCGTCTCCCGGTTCTCCGCTCAAACGGTTTACATACAACTGCTGGTCTTTCTCAACTTTGTATTGAAGCCCTGCTATTTCTACAATTGCATACATTATATAATACTTATTTTGATTTTCGGACGGCAAATGTAGTGATTATTCTTTTAAAACACGAAAATTCATCTGATAATTTTATTTATTACCAATAGCGTCCTAAATAAAAAAATAAGAAGGAATTTAAAGTAACTCAAAGTATCTTTGAGGTTAGACTACAAAAAAAACCTTCTTATGGATTCAAAATTAACGTTATTTTCTCAGATTATTTCAAAA
>Ga0206116_1000076_pt1 | contig 163673 bp, 172 predicted proteins | sample 3A1Ametagenome_FD_178000 | JGI IMG/M metagenome (GOLD analysis project Ga0206116, IMG submission 178000) | Enriched microbial communities from leaf-cutter ant dump, University of Wisconsin, Madison, United States - 3A1A | ecosystem: Environmental > Terrestrial > Nest > Insects nest > Nest dump...
CGTACATTCCGTTGGAGGACGGCGACTGGACGTTCACATTGGCGCCGGCGAAGGCGAGAATGAGCAGCGCCATCAGCGTGTCGTCCTCGATCGGAGCACGGCCGAGCGCCTCGCGGAGCGCGTCCGTGCGGAAATCGCCGATGATCTTGTAACCATCCTGCGTCACGTCGGGGCGCGGCTTGGTAACAATCACCTCGTCGGCGCCAGCGGCCGCGCCGGAGCCGTCCTTGCTGGCCTTGGCTTTCGCCTTCTTCTTTTCCTCGGGCATCCGGTAATGCACGGTCTGCACCTTGCCGGTGCGGTCGAGATACATGGCGGTGTGGTCCGATTTCTGCGGCTTGGTGTAGACCTTCTCCGCCTTCTTCGGAAGTTCCGGCTCGCCGTAGGTGTTGACTTCGACAATCGCGCCCCGCTTCGGCAGATTGCTCGTCATCCATTCATGCTGGGCGCCAAGGTAGGCCTCGACGTTGGTGGTGTAGCGGTTGTCCTCGTTGCCCGGCGCGAACAGGTCTTCGGCCCATTCGATGCCGTACGCCGCGGCGAGATCGTCACCGAAACTGGCATCGCGCGCGAACATGCGCCGCTTGTTGAGCGCGCTGGCGATGTACGGCCAATGTGCTCTCTCGCCCTTTCTCGGCTTGTTGGCCTTCCAGACCTCTCCCTGCTCTTCGAGGCTCGCCGCCGCAATGAAACGCAGCTGCTGCTCGTTCGGCATATCGCCGAGCGTCATCTGGTCGAGCATCGCGGGCAGGACATTGGCGAGCAGCCGCAGCTTGCGGACCTGGCGGACAGGCAGTGCCAGCGCCATGGCGATCGCTTCCTCGCTCCAACCTTCCGCGACCAGGCGCTCGATGCCACGCCATTGGTCGACTGCGTTCAGGTCTTCGCGTGCATAGTTCTCGACCATGCTGCTCATGGCGCCGTTGTCGTTGGCCGCTTCCTTGACCAAAACCTCGATTTCGGCAAGACCGGCGGCAATCGCCCCGTCCCTGCGGCGGTGGCCGTTTTCGATCATGAGACCGTTTCCACCGTCCGGTCCGGTAAAGACGATCGGCGGCTGGATGATGCCGACCGCCTTGATGGTCGCGGTCATCAGAGCGTCGGCCTGGGGCGACGACTTCGTGCGGCGGGCCGTATTGGGGTTGTCCAACAGATCGCGCGGATCGACCTTCATGATTTGCATGGGATATTCCTTTCCGGGGGTACGGACGCGGCCCTCTTGCCGGTCCTTCTCGTGTCTTCTTTTTCTCGAAGACACCTCCCGGACCGCGGGGCGGCCGGACCGGCGCAACTGCTGGCGAGCGTCCCTGCGGCGAAGGACAAGCGGGGCCAACGGCCCTGCGAAGGACGAGTTGTCGGGATGCGCAGGCGGCGGTTGAGCGAAGCGCCGCCGGGAGGACCGATCTGCGATCGGGTTCCTTCCCTTCTTTCTCCTTCCCTTTCCCCCTTTTCCGTCCTCTCCCCATCGACCATGTTCTCGCCCGGATTGGCGGCGAGCATCGTCGCCGGACGAATTGAACCGAAGGAGAGAGCGTGCGAACAACCATCGGAACGATATTGGCGCTGGCAACGGTAGCGCCTGCCTTGGCGGCAGACGGCGCAGCACAGCCGCCGACGGGCGTCGACCCTGACGTGATCGCCTGCCGGAAGGTGACGGCGGCCGAGATGGAGCAGTTCATCGGCGCACCGGCGACGATCCGCGAGACCAGCGCCAATCTCTGCTCCTGGCAGGGCGGGGAGCCCGACGCCTATGCGCAGGTGATGTATTTTGCAGGAGAAAGCCAAGGCGTGCCGGCGGGCCAGGAACGGGCTTATTTCGACCAGATGATCGAAGGCCAGAAGGCGCAGGCCAAGCCGGGGGAAATCGTCGCAGTGCCGGATGTCGGCGACAGCGCCTGGGGGCTGAAGCTCGGCCAGAACGATACGGATTACTATGCCGTCTACCTGTTCAAGGGGAAGGACAACATCACCATCACCACGAACGGGATCGGATACGACGCGACCGTCGAGATCGCGCGGCTGGCAGCATCGCGCATGTGACCGGCCGAAACATGAGCAAAAAAAATGGGCCTGCGAATCCGCGGCCCATTGAAGTGTGAAGGTCAAAACCTCCAGAGGGGAACAGCTGACGCGGCGGCACTGGGAGGAGAAAGACCGCCATGTGCATCAACTGCGAGCATAATGCCCGTTTCTTGACCAAGTGGAAAACATTTATTGTGCAACGCAGCTATGCGGCAGCTGCGTTGCTCCCGTCATGATCGTCGCCGGCGTTACGCCGCTTGCGCGACCGGCTCGGCGGTGGCACGGGCTTCGGCGGCCAATGCCTCCTCGACCTCCTCCAGTTCCCGGCGTTTCGCGGCGAGTTCGTCGGCGAAGGCGAAGGTGCCCGTTTCGTGCGCGCGATAGGAGGCGAGCCGGCGGTTCGCGTCTTCGAGATGCTGGCGCTGGCGGTAACGCTCGCCCTCGAAGTCATCGAGCGCATGTTCGAGACGGGAGATCGCCCCGAGCGGCGTGACGGTGACCGGCAGGTCGACCTCGTAGTCGGCGCCGGTGCGCTGCAGGACGGTGCGGTAGTGAAAGTAGCCATCCTTGCCGAAACGCTCGCCCTCGTAGATGACGTCGAAGCCGCCGATTGAGCCAAGTTGCGCCTCGCCCGCGTGCTGAAGCTGGACGAGGGTGAGGATTTCCTTCATCACCGCGCGCCCGGCGTCCTTGCGCTCAACCTGCTGTTCGCCGAGGACGGTCATCGTGAATGCCTCGCCGGCGGTCGGCACCAGCCGCGCGATGTCCTTGCCGATCTCGTCGATCCGGCGCGTCGCAATCTCGATATCGCGTTCGGCTTCCCGCAGCCGCCGGCGGACCGAGAAGAGATCGTCGTCATGGGCGGCGCGCAGACGCTCGAGGCGGGCGATATCGGCCTCCAACCCGGCCTTCTTCATCAGGCGCTCATCGCCTGACGCAATCGCCTTGGCCATCGCGAACTGATTGGCGGCGCCCTCACCGAGATCTTCCAGCCGGCGGATCGACGTGTCGCCGGAGAGTGCGGCGGAAATAAACCGGGCTTTGCGCTCGTTGTTCTGCCACATGCTGGCGTCGAGACTGCCTTGCGTCGCATAGGCGAAGATGTCGACGATATCGTGCTGGTTGCCTTGGCGGACGATGCGGCCCTCGCGCTGCTCGATCTGCGACGGCAACCACGGCACGTCGAGATGGTGGAGCGCCTTGAGTCGGAGCTGAGCGTTGACCCCGGTGCCCATCGTCTCGGAGGAGCCGATCAGGAACCGCACCCTTCCCGCGCGGACATCCCCGAACAGGCGCTGCTTCGTCTCGGACTTTTTATAGTCCTGCATATAGGCGATTTCGCTGGCGGGCACGCCGAGCCGGACCAGCTCATCGCGAATCCAGCGATAGGCGCTGAAACCGCGAGTCCGTTCGACATTGATCGTGCCAAGGTCGCTGAAGATCATTTGCGCGGCGCCGGGCAGGTCGTAAGGCTTGCCGTCCGGCCGCACGAACACCTGGTCCGCGGTTTCCTGCCAGATGCGGAAGGCGTTCTGAACAAGCAGGTTGAGCTTGTTGTTCTCCTCATTGTCGTTCGCCGGCATGACGAGGCGCAGGTCGATCGCCGCATGGCGGCCATCGGTGATGACCGAGAGCAGGATGTCGTCGCCCGGCTGCGCCGGCCCTTCGCGCATTTCGATTGCCTTGATGCGGCTGTCGAGGATCTGCTGGTACATCTTGAATGCCGCGGTGGGCGTGGCGGTGACGATCTGCCGCCCGCCGGTGGAGATGGCCGGAACGCGGACATATTCCCGAAGATCGGCGGGCATCACCACATCCGCAAACGAGCGGAACATCGAAATCAGTTCCGGGACGTTCACGAAAGACGCGAACCGGCTGACCGGCTTGTATTTGCCCGAAGGCTGGATCTCCAGTTCGGTGGTCGTCTCGCCGAAGGTGCTCGCCCAGGCGTCGAACTCGTGCAGGCCGCGTTCATGGAGAGCGTCGTAGCCGAGCAGGCGCTGGACGGAGAACATCTCGCCGAGTGTATTGGTAATCGGCGTGCCGGAGGCGAGCACGAGCGCGCGGCCGGGGTTCTTGGTTTCGAGGAACCGGGACTTTACAAACAAATCCCATGCGCGTTGCGAGCCGTTGGGATCGATGCCCTTCAGCGTGCTCATGTTGGTGGCGAAGGATAGCTTGCGGAATTCCTGCGCCTCGTCGACGACAATCTGGTCGACACCGATCTCGGAGATGGTGAGCAGATCGTCCTTGCGGGTGGCAAGCGCCTGCAAACGCTCCTCCAAGCCTTCCTTCAGCCGTTCGAGACGCTTGCGCGACACGCGGTCCTCCGGCTCCACCCTGGTCAGCAGATCCTCGTAGAGCTGCAGCTCGTCCTGGATCATGCTCTGCTCGAAGGCGGAGGGGACAGCGATGAACTTGAAGGCAGAATGGGTGATGATGATCGCGTCCCAGGTGGCCGTCGCCGCCCGGCTGAGGAACCGCGCACGCTTGTCCTTGGTGAAATTGCTCTCGTCGGCGACGAGAATGCGGGCGGAGGGATAGAGCGCGAGGAACTCACGCGCCGCCTGCGCGAGGCAATGGCCGGGCACGACCAGCATCGCCTTGGCGATCAGACCGAGCCGGCGCTGTTCCATTATCGCCGCGGCCATCGTCATCGTTTTGCCGGCGCCGACGGCGTGGGCGAGATAGGTCGCGCCATCGGCGATGATCCGCCAGATGCCGCGCTTCTGGTGCGCGTAGAGTTGGAATGCGGCGGACGCGCCTGGCAGCTGGAGATGCGAGCCGTCGAACTTGCGCGGCGCGAGATTGTTGAAGCGCTCGTTATAGACACCGGCAAGCCGATCGGTCCGCTCCGGATCGGTCCAGACCCAGCGCTCGAATTCCGTCTTGATTTTCTGCAGCTTCTCGCGGGCGGCTTCAGTATCGATGACGTTCAGTACCCGCCGTTCGCCGCCGAGCTCCTTGATGGTGTCGAAGATCTGCGGCACGCGGCTGTTGAGCGCGTCGGCGAGCAGTTCGCCGGCGTGTCGGCGGCTGGTGCCCCATTCGGAGGTGCCGGCGGCGCGATAGGCGAGCTGGCGCGCTTCGACGGTCCAGGAGCCGAGTTCCGGCATATGGTGGATCTTGATGTCGGCATCCATCGTCGCCTTGACGAAGGCCACGACATCGGCGGCCGGAATCCATGGCGCGCCGAGACGCGCGGTGATATCCGATGGACGCAAGGGCGAAGGCTGGACAGCCACCAGCGCGCGCACGTTGCGCTCAAAGGTCGGATCGAGCGCCGCGGCGGCTTCCGCGGCGGCAAGCTTGGTGCGGACCGGGCCGGAGAGATAGGCGTCGGCGGTCTGCCACGCGCCGTCGGCCGGGTTCTGGAACACGGTGTCACCGAGCTGGTCGACCACCTTGTCGCGGTCGCAATGCAGAAGCTCGGCGATGTGGTCGAGGTCGACGCGGCCGCGCTCGTTGAGTACGACGGCAAGCGCGTCGCCGGCATTCGTCACAACCGGCGGGGAAGGGGGCGCGATCACCCGCTGCGAGAAGATCGGACCGGGCTTGGCCGTGTCGGTGTCGAGGTCGTAGTCCTCGATGGACGCGACCAGCCAGCAGTCGGGATCGTCCCTTAAGGGCTGGAGGTTCGGCTGGCGATGCGTCTCGCGCGTCTCGCCGGATTCCGCGTCCTCAGTGATGCTGACGGTCGTGTGGTTGATCGGCCCGAAATCCCTGACGAAGCTCGACCACGCGATGCGCAGCCGCACCTGCAAGTCGCGCCACGGTCGGCCGGTCTCCTGCGCCTTCAGCACCTCGCGCACGGCGTCGCGAACCGGGATCAGCTTCTGGATGATACGGACGTGCTTTTCCGTCAGGCCGTCGCCGGTACGGCCCTTCCTGACCTTGATCACCACGGGCGCACCGTCGACGATCTGCATCAGGCCCTGCCTGTTGTCGACGAAGTAGCTGCCTTCGCGAACATTGGCGTTGCCGGGCCGCAGATCGACAATCTCGGCCAGCTCATCCTCGAGATCGAGATCGATCTCCGTCGGCTCGCCGTCATAGAGGTCTTCCGGCAGACGGCTGACGGCCGCGTTCAGCAACTCATCGAGATCTTCGTCCGCCCGCGCTCGGCAGGTATAGGTCTCGCCAAACGGACCGGAGGTCAGCGCATGGGTGCCGAGAACCATGCCGGGATTGTCTGCGAACCAGCGATTGACGCGGATGGCGCCTTCGTCATGCGTAGCCGGGCGGACTTCCTCGACGTCGAGCCACGAAACGTCGCCCTCGGCCTCGGCGATCTTGCGTTTGCGGAAGAAGAGGATGTCGACGACGGTGTCCGTGCCAGCGTCGCGACGAAAGCTGCCCTCGGGTAGGCGGATGGCCGCGACCAGGTTGGCCGATTTGGCGATATGCTCGCGCGCCGTGGCGTCCACCTTGTCCATGGTGCCGCTGCTCGTCACGAAGGCCGCCAGCCCGCCGGGCTTCAAGAGGTCGATGGAGCGGGCGATGAAGTAGTCGTGCAGCCGCAGCGAAAGCGGTCGATAGTGATGGTCCGAGCGGACGGTCCGGTCGGAGAAGGGCGGGTTGCCGATCGTGAGGTCATAGACGACGCCGAGGTCGGTACGGGCGAAGTCGCCATTGACGATGCGCGCCTTCGGATGCAGCAGCCGCACGATGCGCGCCGTGACCGGGTCGAGTTCGATGCCGGTGACATGGCTGGTGGCGCGATAGGCCGGCGGCATCAGCGCGGGGAACAGTCCCGTGCCGATGCCCGGCTCCAGCACGCGGCCGCCGCGCCAGCCGAGACGCTGCAGCCCGGCCCACATCGCCTTGACGATGAATTCGGGCGTGAAGTGCGCATACTGGGTGCAGCGGGCGAGCGAGGCATAGTCCGCCTCGTTGACGGCCGTCTCCAGCGAACTGCCGAGATCGTCCCAGCCGTCGCGAAACTCCACCTCGCCCGGCCGGCGGAACATGCCGTTGGCAAGCTCCGATGCGCCGAAGCCGGCGAAGCGGATGAGTTTCTGCTGTTCCTCCCGTGTCGCCGGGCGATCCTGCTTTTCGATTTCGCCGGCGATCAGGATAGCGGCGACGTTCGCCTTCGCCCGTTCCTTCCAGCCGGCGGCGAGACCGCGGCCCTCGTCGTCGAGGTAGAAATTGCTGCGCGCGCCCTGCTTGCGCGGGGCCGGCTTACGCACCGCGGCGATCGGCAGAGCCGGGGCAGGGGCGGGTGGCGTCGGGTCCGGATCGTCGTCATTGGCGGCGAAGGGATCGTGGCCGCTGAACCCGGTCATGCCGAGACCGAGGCCCAGGCCGGACGTCAGCGCGGTGTTGCCGAACATGTCGAGCGTGAAAGGATCGTTGCTCATCGAGTTCTCCTTGTGAGCAGGCGTGCGCCATCGTCCGCGGGAAGGGGTTCCAGCAGGTGAGGGGCGCTTGCGATGGGACGAGGGGGTGATGCGGTCCGAAGCGGAGCGATGTCCTTCCTTCCTCAGACCTTGTCTTGCACGATCCGGAACCCGCATCGCGGGCGGCCGGTCAAGGGCCGCTTCAGCGGCAACGCCTGCCCTTGACGGGCCGCCCGCGCATGCGGGAAGGCGTGTTCTTCCTGTTCTTCTTTCTTCTTTTTATGGGCGTGGCCGATAGATCGCGATCACCCGCTTTCGCCTTCATCGAACGCAGGCCAAACAGACGCCGGGTCGTCGGCCAACTCAACTTCAAAGGGTCCGGTCCAAGCCCGGACCCAGGCCGGAGCCGTACCTTCAAAACGCATGGCGTCCCTGAGCTGATGGAGCTCGTTCCAATCATCCTCCGACGAGAATTTTTCGAGGAAGAGTTTTCGGGCAACGGTCCATTCACATCCCCCTTCTGGATCCACGACGATCGCGTAGTCGTTCACCCAGGCCTCCGGTACGAAATGCAGGTTGACCGCCTCAGCTTCGTCTTCAGCGACTTCAATTTCACCAGGTTCCTTGGGATCCTGGGTCTGTGCGCCCATCTGGGTAATAGCGGTCGCGGCATAGTTGACGCGGGCGACGAGATTTTCGCTGTCGTAAACGCTGGGCATGAGAATGCTCCTTCTAGAAATGGTCGTGATGAAGGCCGCTGGCCGTGATCGCACAAACTCAGGTGTCGCGCTTTGCCGCGAGCCAGTCCTCGTAGCCGCGCCGGGTGTCACCGTTCGCGACCTCGTATTGCCAGTCCTCGACGGTGAACTGGCTATCCGGTTCCGATCCGTCCGGATCGAGATTCGATAGAGCGTCGTCCGCGTCGGTGAAGGTCATCATTTCCATGATGGCGACCGCGTGCATCCACGCTTTGCGGCTTCGGGGATCCAGTGCCTCGAAGAACTTCCAGCCGTCAGGCACCTGGTAGCCCGTGCCGATCAGCTCGGCCATGAGATAGCGTGCGAGCGCGTTCGTCTCCTCGACGATCTGGCTATCGCTGCGTCCTTGCAGGGCGGTTCGGATATCCGCGAGAAGCTGGTCGACACCCTCCTGCAGCTCGTCACCCTCGAAGCCGGCGACGAAGCGCTCGGCGCGATCGAGCGTCTGAAGGAGGAGAGGCGAGGGCGATGCGAGCCGGGGGCCTCGAACCTCCTCCAGATCGACGACGGTGACGACACCGTCCGGCGCCTCGACATTATAGACGTTGGCTGAACTGGCAGGGCGCCGAACTATCTCGTGCGCCTTGCGCGCCGCGTCGATCGGCGATGCTGCGTCATCGATGTCGATGTCCCATGAAACACGGTAGGTCATCGGCCCGTCTCCCGATAATCCGCCAGCTTCCCCAAAACCTTGAACGCGGCCTCCTCGGTCGATCCGGGAAGCGCTGGGCCGACTTGCGTCCAGGAGAGAACTTCGATGACCGCCGGCACGAAATCGTGGTCGAACGGCGTCGGCGGTCCGACCAGCCGCTCGCGTAGATGATTGTGGATCTTGAGTGCCAGACACGCGACCTGGATGGCCCACCGGCGCATTCCAAGCGGCCCCACCAATGCCCAGACCTCGACCATCTTATGGACGCTTTGCGAAATCGGCTCGTCATTCATGAACCGGTCGATGAAATCGAGCATGGTTTCCCAGCAGGCGAGCGCCACCTCCACTCTGCGCTCATCCTTGTCGACTTCAACGGAAACAGGTGTGCCGAAGGACTCGACGAACTGGCGGATCCTGGTCAGAGAATTTTGCGCGCGCGGGTCCAGGATGAAGCTCTCGCTCGGAAACTTGCCATCCCGCTGCAGGTCGATGACGTCGAGCATCCGTTTGACGGCCGGGTCCGAGCCGGCAAGTTCGGGAACGCCCTGCGATCGCCTGATACCCTCGGCCGGCCGCTGGATCTCGGTCTCGGCGCGCATCTCCTCGAAAAAATCGTCGCTGTTCCTGCCGACAATCTCATTCGCCGTCACCAGCATGATGTTTATGCCGAAACTGTCCGGGTTCTGCGAGGGATGCCGATACCACTCCAGCACCCTGATCTCGCTCAAGGTCGTCGAGCGTGCAACGACATCCTTCAGGATGAACTCCCAGGATGTTTCGCTCAGGTCGACCGCAACCGTTTTTCCCGGCTCCTCCTGTTCGCACCAGGATTTCCAGACCCGCGCGATGATCCGGTTGATCTCGCTATGCGCAACAGCGCGCGACATCATATAGGCATTGGTGAGTTCGTGTGCCGGGATGCGCAAGTGGCACGCCGCGCCGCGGTCGCTATAGAGCAGCAGACCGCCATCGGTCTCGCCGGCGTCGAAGACATGCGAGAGCACGAGGCGTTCAAGCAGTGTCATATCGTCGAGTGGGATCGCCGGCGTGATGACGACGGTTGTTTCAAGGTCATTCATGGATTTCTCCTTCAGAAAATGGAAAACCCGGCGCGACGGCCGGGCGGGTGGAAATGTGAGGTTGTTGGAGCTGCGCCCTATCCCCCTTCGTCTTCGCAAGCGGCGAGCGCGTCGAGGTGGCTCACGAGCGCGGCGGTGCTGCCAGTCGAATCCAGCCAGCGCGCGATCAGCAGCAGAAGCGTGAAGCTGTCCCAGCCCGCGTCCGCGGCAATGGCTTCGATACGGCCGCGCGTCTCATGGCCATCGTCATCAGCAGCATTCCCGGCGGGTGCGTCGTACATCGCCAGGAGCATATCCTCGGTCGAGGAATACTGGATCGCATCCGCGGTGATGCGCATCACACTGCCACCGAATCCGTCAGGTCGCATTTTCGTGCAGGTGAACGCGGTCGTCACAACGATTTCCTTGAGGTCGATCGAGCGGAAAACAATCGCCTGAAATATCTCGGGCCAACCTATGCCGGGTTCGGTCAGATCGATGTAAATGTCCTCGCGGCGATCTCCATCATCCAGACCGTCATGCTCCGCGAGAAGGGAGGCGACGTGCTCGTTGATCGGCGACTCTCGGTCTCTCGACCCGTCATAGGCCGTCCGAAGCTCATCAACACCGAGGGTCAACGTATCGCTCGGGCCGTACGAGGAGTGAAAGTACGAGCCTCCTCTATCGGTGGTCTCGTCGAAGAGGGAGCGAAGAAATAACGCCTCGAGTGCGGTCATATCGTCCGGCGTGATCGGGGGGGTGACGACAGTGGGGGAATAGTAACCTGCCATTGCTGCCTCCCTCACGCAGCTGCCGCATCCGGCAGGTAGCGCAAATGCACCGGCAGCTTGGCGGCGATCTCCTCGTCGGTCATGGCGTCGAGCAGTTTAGGGACGCTGCCCAGTTTGCCGCCGAAAAAATGGACGGTGCGCCGGCCGCGCGACGCATGCGGCCAGCGAAAGTCGGCATAGCCGCGATAGAGTTCCGCGGTGCTGCTCCAGATGTGCTCGAGGCGTTCCTCCCGCGTCATCGCCCGCACCGGCCGGCTCTCGCGTTCGATGATGGCGAGGCGCATCCGCTCGACGGATGTATCGTCGGAAAGATCGCAGTAGCCATGAAAGTAGCGGATGGCATCGTCGATGCGCAGCGCGAAAAACACTGAAGTCACTGATCCGGTGAGGAATTGCCGGAGCGCGAACATCGAGCCACGGATCCAGAGGGGCGGCTCCACAGCGAACATATAGTCGTGCTCGGCCTCACCGATCTCGAACCATTCCCCGGCATAGAGCACTGTTGCGTCATCAGCGCGGCGGTGGACGCGCCCGGCATGGCGGTCGAACATGCGATACATCTGGTGGCGGTCGGCGATGCCCTGGAATACCTTGCGGATTGCGGGTGCGGTGGTCATGTGAGGCTCCTTCGGGGGTTGTCGGACCGAAGCGCGGCGCAGCCTTCTCGACCCAGCCTTTTCTTCAGTCCTCTGTTACCCCTCCTCGACCGCCGGCATCGCGACCGGCCGGGTCAAGGGCCGGCTCCGCCGGGCGAAGCTTCCCTTGACGCGGGCGGCGCGCATCCGGCAGGCCTTCCCTTTTTCCATTCCTCCCTCTTCTCCTTTTCCATCGTCGCCTTTACCTGAAGCGCCTCGTTCCAGTCGTCCGCCATCGGCCGCAGCCGCTGCCAGGCGCAACCGGCGCTGTCGGCGAGGACGCGGAGGCGCTCGGCATAGGTCTCGCCCTGATCATTCGCATCGGTCGCCGCAACCAGCGTCGTGCCGGGGCGCGACGCCAGGGTCCGCAGGGCCGCATCGGTCAGGGGAGACCATCCCCCGCCGGTGCTGAGGTAGAGCGAGCCCTCGCGGAGACCTTCGAAGGCCGCAAGGCTCATGGCGTCAATCGCCGCCTCCGTGACGCACAGGCGCAGACCATCCCGCGGACCAAGACGGAATAGAGTTTTCGAGCCGCCCGTCGAAAACCCGCGCCATTCCGGACCGCGCTCCTCCCAACCGCAGACAGTGCCGGCATGGTCCGTGTGGGCCGCCCACATGCTGCCATATGGACCTTCGCGAAGCCGGTTATCTGCGATCGCCATTCGCAACACGCTCGCCGGAAGGAAGCGGGCGTCGGAAAGATAGCGCCAGGTCGCGGACCCGCGCCATGGAACACGTCGCGCCGACCATCGATCCGCAAAGCTGGTCGCTGCGGGTCGCTCGCGGGGTGCTTTCGCCCAGACGGGATCACTGGTCTGGAATCCGACCAGAGACGCAACGCTTTCGACACCCTCGATGAAGCCGACATGATCAAGGCGTTGCACGAGCGCGAAGATATCGCCCTTGTCGTCGCTGAGCGGATCGAACCAGCCCTTCCCCTCATGCGTCACGATGACGATTTCGCCGCCCCGGCGAAACTTGACCGCCCGGCGCGTGCTTTCCTTGACGTCGACGGCAAACCCGGCCCGCTCTAGAAGAGCGCCGCAATTCACCTTCTCCTTCAACTCTCTGATTTTCTCTCTTTTCATGCCAATCCGGCCGCGCCAGCGGCCGCTCCCTTCTTTTCCCGTCCACACATTTGCGCAGCAGATCGACACCCGCCGCGCCAAGCGGCGGCTGCAAGGGCGCGGAGATCGGGGCGAGGGGAACCCGCGCCCCGCCGCGGCGCCGCTTCCCTTGCGGACGCCGCATGGATGCGGCATCCGAGAGGAGGGCAGGGCGGGCTCAATGAGCCGGCCCGAAGTCGAAGGGATCGATTTCGTGGATCACGTCCACCTCGGCGTCGTCGAGCTCCTCGCTCGGCAGGACGCCGTATTCTCCGGCCGATCGGAACAAGGTCACCGGGACCATGAGCGTGCGGGCGAGGTGAAAGGCATGTGATTGGGCGAGCGAGAGATCGTGCGACATGGTGAGGCTCCATCCGGGAGCGGGCCAATTCCCGCTCGATGGCGCCAGGATTGGTCCGGGGCGGGGCGCGATCACCGCGAAGGCGTAAGCCGCAGCGGCCGTAGCTTGCTAACGGACCCCTTGCGGGTTGATCGTCAAAGCCCCGCGCTGGACCAGGTCGCCATCCCAGAAGAGCGGGATTGGTCCGTTCCCCATGGAGACGTCGATTGCTGCACAGGCGTCGCGGCAGAACACATCTCCTCTCACCGAATATTGCTTGGGCTATTCACGTCGAGGTCGGGTCTGCCATCGGCTGGAATATGCCTGCCTTCCACGCGAGAGCGGCGAGATCAGCTTTGGCACCACGGCTTTCGCCAGCTATCCCAACGCCGCGCCAGACCATGCTTGATCAGTGTTTCTCCAACATCGCGGCGGTCCACGGCAACGCGCGCCAATTGGCGGCCGTAGCGATCGAGGTCGCGGCGGATCAATTCGATCTTGTGACCGGACATCCGGCTCGCCAGTTCGTCTTTCGCTCGCAGCGCGGCAACGCGCTCCGCCACGCACGGTCCGTCAATCTCTGGCGCGTCGATGTTTTCGATCCGGATCTTCTCGCGACCGCCGGCTCCGTCGTAGATGGTGAAGGTGTCACCGTCCCAGACCCGGAGAGAGACATCCTGGCAGGCGTGACGATCACACAGCATGGCATCGACAATTGTGTGCCGGTTTGATGAATTCGCGTCGGCGCCAAGCGGCAATAAGAGCGAAATGCCGACGGCTACGACGGACCGGCTGAGCCTCATGAGGTTTTTTTCGAGACGAGGTTGAAGAGCTGCGCAATGACGTCGGTCGCATAGACCTTTTCGCCGCCGCGATCATAGCTGCTGTTGGATACACGGGATTCCACATAAACGAGATCGCCCTCTCCGACGTTCTCCTCGATCCATTCCGCCTGCTTCTTGTCCATGACGGTGATCTGAACCCAGTCGGTTGCACTTTTGCGTTCCCCGTCCGACTGCCATTCGCGGTTGGTCGCCACATTCACCTTCAGCACACCCTTGAGTGGTATGATGTTTCCGACGTGGCCAAGCACGGTATGCCGGTTAACCGTACGCATGGATTAAACCTTTCTTAACCGAGAAAAACCGTCTATCTGTTGAGCCCGAACCAATGCCGCTCGGTTTCGCCAGAGGTGTCATTCTTGATGTCGAAATAATATGGCTCTGACCTGAGCGGTCGGGATATGGAGACCGTTTGTATGCAGCTTTGCTGCCGATCAGAACTGTAGAAACCGTGCGTTTTGCCCTGGCAAATGTTGACTGTCTTGACGCACAGGTCGCCCTCTCGGGCGAACCCATTGCGGTCCCCTCTGCTTCCGACCTGATAGCCCTCCGGGCATTCCGCATATCGCTCGTGGCCTGGCGATCCAGTGCCGGCCTCGGGGCAGGTTGGCCAGTCGAAGCCCGGTTTTTTCATCGCGGAAATAAGCCGGTTCATCGGCGGATGGCACGCGGGCACACCGCGCCAGGATGGATTCGAAGACGAGGCGCACAGCAGCACCTCGCAGCCCCATTCGCTGGCGGCGGCGGGAGCGGGAAGCACTGTGGCCGTCAAAAACATTCCGACGACGACAGGTATGGGGATGGCTTTGGCGAGCATCTGCAATCTTCTCATCAATCACACTAACGAGTAAATTATAGTTTATACGGCGATGACGAGCAAGCGCAAGAAGGCAGACACCGAGCTTGGAACGAGGATCCTGCGAAACATGGCAAGGGTCATAGAGCGCGAGCGGGAAAAGCGCGGCCTCAACAAAAAAGAAATGGCCGAACTGATCGACGTGACTTATCCCTTTTATTTTCAAATCCTTGACGGAACGGCAAACCCGTCATTGCAGACCATTACGCGGATATGCCTCAACCTCGATGTGCAGTTCCAGGAACTCGTGAGCGGAGCAGCGCCTGTCTGACCGGCAAGTGGGAAACGACTATCAACGGACCCGCCCGCGTGGCCGAGGTGCGCTTTCCTGCTAAATCGCTTGCCAGTAATATAAACTATATTTAGTTTTTCGCCCCTATGAGATTGATCGCCAGAGGGCCGCAAGGCTCTCGGCGCTACATTGGGGCTTTGCCGGCATGAAGTCTTTTGCTGCGTCCGTTTTTCTCGTGATCGCCTCGGCCGCCCATGCGGGCGAGAACCCGATGTGGCCAACGAGCCTATCCTGGGCCTGCGCATTCTCGTCTGTCATCCGTTGCGAGCGTTCGGTCGATTGCGTGACGGCCGCGGAGGAGGGGGAACTCGCCCTGGACTATCGCGAAAACAGCCTGAAGGACCGGAAGGGCACGGTTCATCCAATCAAACGCCACTACGTCCAGACGGTCGCCGGCAGTCCGATCGGGAGCGAGGTGAAGATCGAACTCGATACGAACGAGGTGATCTGGCTTTCACCCGCCGACGGGGCAGGGGTGTTTTCGAACAACTGGATAGGAGCGATGCTGACGCCGAAGACGGGCGTGATCGTGCAGGAGCTTCGGCCATTGATCTGTAAGCCGACAAAATAGCTGACGGCCCAAGTGGTCCGCTAATGGCTTTGCCAACCAAGGTCCGTGTAACTGAAGTCGTCGCCCTTGAAGGCGATCCGGGTCCGATAGGCGCGCGCGCAGGCATAGGTGAAACAATCGCCCATATTCAACTTGGCAGGATGGTTCATGATCTTGCCGTACTGCTGCGCCGCATCGAGCGCCTTGGAACCGACGTCGCCGGAGATCATCGCTTCCTTGCAATCGAGGTCGGAAATGAACTGGTCGACAAGCCGTCGCGCCGTCTCCATCATCTCGTGGGTTGCAGGCTTGTCCCGCCCAGCAGCCCCGGCCAGACGCCGGGTCAGCGACAGCGTCGCCTCCATCCGCACGACAGCCGACACATAGTATGGTCCGCCATGTTGCTCGAGTCTATCTATGAGGATGGAAGCGTCCTCCTCCTCGGCAAGGATAGCGACGACAACCGAGGCATCGACAAAGAGCATCAGTTCTCGCCCCACATGTCGTCGGTTTCCTGCTTGTGATTGCCGGGAGCAAACGGGCCGGCTTCGCGGGCCATGGCGAGGGACTTTGCAAGGCGCTCGCGGACGGGCAGGGCGGCCTTGCGCTGGGCGATCTCATGCTTCAGCGCATCCCTGACCGCGTCCACCTTGCTAGTTTTGGTAATGCTGATAAGCTCTTCAGTGAGCCGATCGATTTCCGGATCCTTGATGTAGAGCGGCATTGAAGCATATCCTTTCGAGGATATCTTAATATCCTACTTTGCATATCCTCGCCAGACACATTTGGAACTCCCCCTATGGCCGCCCCTACCGGCCATGAACGACCTGCGGCGGGCCTACCCCTTCGCTGTCTAGCAGGCGGCCACGTGGCCCGTTCTGGACCGGTCAATTGGAAGCCGCGGTTTTCAACTCATTGCGAGGCGCAATCTCGTTGCCCTATGCCACCCGACGGCTGTGGTCGAACCTGAGCTTCCAAGGACCGATCGTTTCGCTGTTGTCGGCGCGTGTCGCGCGCAGCCGCGAGAAGCCCGGCACGAGCGTCGGCTTTGCGTCGAAGGTGACAGGAATCGAATAGATCTGCGCAGCGTTTCGATTCTGAAAAGCAGCTTCACGCTTTTCCAGGAAGGTCGGCCCGACATCCCTGAAGATCGACAGCAGGAGGAGCACGATCAGAGTGCCGGCGACGACGAGGGATGTGCCGAAGGGCGTTACGGCCGAACTGACGGCGTTTGCGAATGGATAAACCGTCGATGGCAGCAGGATTATCAAGGCGAAGAGAGTTTTCTCCCACCAAAATCGAGGTGCGCGCGGAAGATCCTTGGTCGCCTCGTCCATCTTTCTCTCCTGCAAGTCCTTTGTCGAGAAAAATCATAGGCTATAGGATTGCGTCGATCAATCACCAATGGCGGGTTGAGGTAGAATAATGTTACGTTATATCTGTCAAAGCTGGATAGGGCTGCGACGCTGTCGGCCAGTTAGATATGCGACACTGGCTCCGACGATCAGCCCCCGATCCGACCGGCTGGGCCGGGTTGCAAGGGAGGAGCGGGGGCGGGTGATGACGCTCCCCTTCGGCATTAGCTTCCTCAGTAGTAATTATCTCTTTGCCAGCTGATAATCATTTTGCACCTGCATCGGACGGGTAGGGATCAAAGCGGCATGATGCTTCCGGAAATCAAGTTGCACGGAGACGTCGATGTCGCCGCGCTGTCACCTCTTCTTCGCGGCATGCTTCTGTCCGTTGCCTATGCTGACGGTGAGGGTGGCATAGGATTGACGGCGACCGGCGCCATGAACCGGAGGTTCGTGCACTGGGCCGCCGTACACTTTCTTTGGCCAGGGTTCACAGCCGAAGACCTCTACAGCATGAATAAAGTGCTGAACGAACGCGACATGCCGCCGCTCTGGGTCGTGCGGGATATGACCCGCCATTTGAAGCTTCTTCGCCGGAAAAAGGATGTGCTGGTGCCAACCAAACGAGGTCGCGAGTTTCTGGTGAACCCGCAAGCCTTCTTCGATCTGATCGCCACGGATTATCTCTATTCCTATGTCCACGTGACCGATCGGCAAGAGGACGTTCAGGCGCGATTGCGCTGGTGGCGCATGTTCCTCAATCTTCTCAACATCAAGGCCAGAGAAGGGTGCACGCCATTGCAGATTGTAAAAATCCTCAAGCCAGACTTCGCCCCCCTGTCTGAGACCGAAATGACCCTGGAAGCCTGGGAGCTGAAATCCGATATCCTATATGGCGTCCTGCGGCGCCTGTGCTGGTTGGGCCTGCTCTATGAGGCAAGAGAAGGGCTCACGCTTTTCCAGGACGGCTCCTTCCACAAAACGCCGCTCTGGGCCGCTTGCCTGCAGCTGGAATCAGATACGCAAAGCGACATCGGCGTGCATTGAGATCGTTATTCTGCCGCTGGCTGCCTCATCAACGCCTTCTCTCGCTTCGCAATCACATCGGGATCGTTCATGAAATCCTTCCTCGGACCTGGATTGCGCCCCCGCTTCTGATACCCGTTCGCCGTGCTGCCATCCGGTATCCCAAACATATGATTTGTCTGACCTGTGCGGCGAGGGCCGCTTTTGCTGCGCTGCAGCTCACGTCCAGCCTGTAGCTCCGCGACTATCGAAAGCATATCGTCCAAACGCTTGTTCTCGACGACTTCGGGTCTGTGTATCGATCTCAACTTATCAAAGGTTCTGTAGGGTAGGGTGAAGCTCCCGTGCATGATCTCGAGGCGACCATCCGGATAGTCGCAGACGATGATCTTCTTTCCCGCCAACGCCTTGGCCTGTTCTGTTGGATCGAGAATGAACAGCACCTTGTCGTAGCGCAGCGTCAAAGCCTGCGACAGCGTGCGAACTTCCTTACGGCACATGGCGCCATCAAGGTTCTCGTGATCGGCCAACGGCCGGTGCATATCCTTCGGATTACGCGGCTGTTTGCCGAAACGCGCGTTGAAATCCGTAATGAACTCAGGTGCATAAGCGTTGGCTTCCTCGATAGTGTCAATACCGCGAAGCCGCATCTCCTTGACCAACCGATCCTGCAATGTCTGGTTGGCACGTTCTACCCGGCCCTTGGCCTGCGGGGTGTTGGCGCAGATGATGTCGATGTTCAGCTCATAAAGCGCCCGGCCGAACTGCGTCAGGCCGCTCGTGCGGTCCTTCTCCGACGCATGCGTGGAGCGGAAAACACCATGCTTGTCACTGTAGAAGGCCAGCGGTTTGCCCCATTGCTGCAGATAAGCCTTGGTCGCGTGCAGATAGTCGAATGTGTTCTCCGATCCGGCAAACCGTAGATGTAGCAGCTTGCCGGTCGCGTCATCGATATAGACGAGCAGGGCGCATTTGGGCCCACGGTTCTCGAACCACCAGTGATGCGAGCCATCGATCTGCACCAGTTCGCCAAAGCAATCACGTCGGCCGCGTGGCTGAAAAACCCGCTTCTTGCGTTCCCGACGCGAGATCCAGATGCCAGCCTCGGTCATCCATTGCCGCAGCGTCTCCTTGGCGACAGAAATCCGGTGCAGCTCTATCAACTTCTCACGCGCCAGCGTCGGACCGAAATCTAGATAGCGTTCGCGGATCAGATCCAGCACCGCATTGCGAAACTCCTCGCTGTGGCGCCGGTTGCTCGGACGAGATCGCTTCCTGGAAACGAGCCCGGCCGGACCATCCCGGTCATAGGCTTGCAGCAGCCGATGGACCTGACTTCGACTGAGGTCGAGCCGTTCGGCAGCCTGGACAACGCTCAGGCGTTCGTCACGGATCTTCTGGATAAGCTCGAGGCGATGCAATTCTTTCTGCGACATCGTGATCAAACAGGACATGACGACTCCGACCGCTCATGGTCTCGACCAGGCTGAAGATCGTCATCCTTGCTCCCAACGTTGGCTTTGACCAGTGCGTCGAGAGGCGAGACTGTCGCATCTCTAACTGGCCCAACTGTCGCATTACTAAATAGCCGCTACAATATCATATCGCATAATCCGCATTATGGAACTACGCCATTGATATTTAATGATAATGTCCGATATTGAAAGTTTATGGCTTGGTGAGCGGCGAAGGCAGCAACGTGTCTTCCGGCAATTCCGCGACTGCCTTCATGACCAGCTTGATACGGTCGATGTTGAACGCATTATCCGCAAACCATAGCTCGATCTCGGCTGGATCGAGCGTGTCGACCATGGCCGTCGTGGGCACTGCGCAACCGGACTCCCGGATCGTGCGGATGTTGTGCTGATATCGGCGGATGCGTTCTTCCATCGGAAGGTCCGGACCGTGCTTCAACAACTTGTCTTTCGGCCATGTCGGCATAGACCTATTCTCCCGACGCCGTTGGTCACCTCTGAAACTTACCAAAGTCTCTCGAGGATTCCAGCCGCGGCGCTATATATTGTCTTCGCAGCACATGCTCACGAGGTACGGTCGAATGCGCTTCTCCTTCACGCACAGTCACGCATTTCCCGGCGGCCGGCTGACGGTCGAAGACGCCGAGACGACCGAAGGGACATGCGTCGTCGAGTTTTCCGATGGCAGCGCGATGATCGGGGAATGGCATCCTGAAGGCGATGATATCCTGCTGAGGATCCCGGCTTATCGCACCGCCAAAGGGACCGATGTCGAAGCTCAAAGCTGGCGCCTTGTGCGCAACAAGGATGGTGAGTGGCGCTCGCAACGCGATCGCTGACTTCGCTGCAGGCGTCAGACGACGTCCTTAGCCGTCCACTGCCTTCGAGCCGTTTCAAATAGGCGCCGCCGCCAGAAGGACGGCGACAGGCACTGTCAGCGCCGAGGCTCCGATGGCAAATGCGGTCGCAAACCTCATCAAGCGGGCACGCCGCGCGCGCCGGGGATCCCATTCATACGCCATACCTGTCCCTCCGCGGGCGAGAAAAGCATGGGCGACGCGCAGAGTCCATCCGCAGCGCACGAAGCGTGCCGTTATCGCGAGCGTTCGCCATTGCATGGCGCGTAGGCCTTCCTATCTCTTTCGACGGTGGTCAACGGAGAACCCGGCGGTGAAGAACGTCGTCATCAATATAGCGTCGGACGATGTGGTCGAAATCCTGTCGCCGACACGAAGCCCGAGCCATCGCCGATGCTCTGTAGTCTGCCTATGTTGCGAGCGAGCCGACCAGCCCATGGACGACGATGGCTGCGGCATCTGCGATGTGTGTCTCGGATTGCCCGTTGGCGCGACGTCTGATCTGGGCGGTCTTGAATTGCCGACGCCCTCCCCCTATTTCATGGTCACTGCCCGTAATCGATGACTGCCTGCTGCGATGGTATTGCGTCGCGCGTTCGTGGTCGTCCGGGTCAGAAGGGCGCTCCCCGAAAGGGTCGAGCGCCCTTCTTCGTTTCAGGTGCCGCGATCACGGCCGCAGGACAAGGACATGGCGGCGGCAGCGCCCGTCCGGCGCCTTCGCAAGAGGAAACAATTCCCGGTCCCCGTCGTTACCTGACCAGACCATGAAAGGAGAACACCCATGGACTGGAACCGCGTCGAAGGAAACTGGAAGCAGGTCAAAGGCAAGATCAAGGAACAGTGGGGCAAGCTCACCGATGACGATCTCGACCAGATCGCCGGCAAGCGCGACCAGCTGGAGGGCAAGATCCAGGAGCGCTACGGCATCGAAAAGGATCGCGCCAAAACCGACATCGATGACTGGTACGGCCGCCAGGGCTGGTAGGCAATATTAAAGGGGCCGGGCTTAGTCCCGGCTCTTTCACTATAGGGCGAGCGTCTCCTGCGCAGGCGGAGCTTTCTTCTTCACCCACAGGTCCGTTGTGCGCTCCACCTCAATGAGGTCAGGCGGGAAGACCCGCTTCTGAAACGCAAGCACATCCTCGAAGCTGCCATGAAGCCATTGCTGGTAATCCTCGCGGTGGAGCAGGACCGGCATGCGATCATGCACGGGTGCGACGGCCGCGTTGGCTTCGGTCATGACCCCGGAATAGACCGGCCCCCACTCATCGCTGACGCGCCAGAGGCCCGCCCAGGCGAAGATCGGCTCGCCGCGAACGCTGAACCAGGTTCTCGTCATCTTGCCCTTTTCGCCTTCCGCCTCCGCGAAGTGCGTGACGGGGATCAGGCACCGCCATTGCGGTTTGCGCGCGAGGCCAACCCACATGCCCTTCGTGAGTTCGCGAACGTTGTTGACCGGCTTCGGTTTGGCCTCCGGCTTCATGGTTTTAAGCCTGAGCGGAAACCCCCAGATCATCGAGCGAAGCTCGCGAACACCCTCGTTCTCGGTGACGACCAGACCGGGCGTCCCCGGATAGACCTCCTCGGCGGCGTTGGACTGCATCGGGTTCGGCACGCCGAAATGAGCGGCCACCTCCGCGGCCGTCACGCGGACGGTGTACAAGTTGCACATTCGATCAACCTTTCACCTCGGACATCGGTTCAGCTAAGCACGTCATCCCGGCGCCGTGAAGCCTTGGACGGCGGCGTGCCGCTCTGCCAGCGATCGCGTGTTTGCAGCACGGCGAATTCATCGGACGCGGGCGGCTCGCGATACTGGAACGCGATGACCTCCTCGATCGATCCATGAAGCCAGCGCTCATATTCCTCCGGCTTCAGCAGGACCGGCATCCGATCGTTGAGCGGCCTGATCTTGTCGTTCGCCGCCATGGTCAGTCCCGCGAATACGGGGCCGAACTCCGGCGTGTTGCGGCAGAGGCCGGCCCAGGCGAGCAGCGGCTGGCGATGGAGCGAGAACCACGTCCTTGTCTTCGCGCCTTTGACCCCGTCAGGATTGGCAAAGTGTGTTAGCGCTATCAGGCATCGATATTTTGTGTCGACGACAACCCGATCCCAGAGCGGGTTGGTGAGATCGGCGACGAGCCCGATGCGCCCCGGCGGTTCGCCGTTATGGCGCATCTCGCCGGTCTGTCGGGGAAAGCCCCAGGTCGGGGATTTCAGGAGACGCAGGCCGTCCTTTTCGAGCACGATCAGGCCAGGGGTGCCCTCGACCGTCTCGGGAGGAACGCTTGCTACCGAGGAAAGATTGACGCCGAAATGCGCGACGATTTCCTCAATCGGCCGCGATATAGAGAACAGGCGGGACAATTCCGGCCTCCGATCCAGTTTGATCCCTCAAACTATCATGGGAACATATGACGAACAATTGTCGGCCCTGCTCGATGGCCAGCTGCATAAGTTTTTTTGAAGTCGGCACCCACGACGCCGCTGACCTCATGTCGATGATTCGCAAGCAAAAATCCCTCGGCGACAAAAATGTGAGACAATTTTCCTATTTTTTGATGCCTTGACTCTTTTTGCCACGAGGAACAGATACAGAACAAATAGACCTGAACGACATGACGTCGCCTGCCAACACGAACCCGCTGGAGTCCGTGAACGATGAATGCTGCCCGAAACTGGGTGATAACCGAACTGAGAGAGCGCATCGCCTCGTTGGAGAGCCCTGCATCGCGCAAAGCCGGTGCGTTGCCGTTTCAGGTGGCGAAGATCGACGCCGCCCTGCCCGGCGGCGGTCTCGCCTACGGCGCGCTCCATGAAGTCTCGGGTGGCGGCGCCGGCGCGGTCGATGGTGCCGCGGCCGCGTTGTTCGCCGCCGGCATCGCGGCTCGAACGACGGGACCGATTGTCTGGTGCCTGACGCGGCCGGACCTGTTCTTCCCGGCATTGGCCCAGGTGGGCCTCCATCCCGACCGCGTCTATTTCGTCGAGAGCGACAAGGAGGAAGACGTCCTCGCCAATGCCGAGGAGGCGCTTGCCTACGGAGGGCTCGGCGCCGTCGTCGCCGAACTGGTGCGCCTGCCGATGGTAGCGAGCCGGCGGCTGCAGCTTGCCGCCGAAAAGACCGGCGCGATGGCGCTGGTGGTCCGGCGCTGGCGGCGGCCGACTGAGGCGTCGGATTACGGCCAGCCGACCGCCTCGACCACGCGATGGCGGGTGAGCGTGCTGCCGTCCGAGGAGCTGCCGGTCAACTGCGTCGGGCGCCCGAACTGGCTTCTGGAAATTATGCGCGTCAAAGCGGGCGAGTGCGCTGAGTTTATCGTTGGAGCCTGTGATGCCTCGGGTCGTATCGATCTATCTACCGGACCTGCCCACCGACAGGATCAGGCGGGCCGATCCTTCGCTGCCGGCTGAGCAGCCGATCGCCGTCATCGCGCGCAGCGGTTCCCGCCGCTGGGTGGCCGCGGCCGACGCCGCGGCGCGGAAGGTCGGCGTGAAAGTCGGCATGCCGGCGGCAAAGGCGCAGGCGCTGTTTCGCGACCTGATGCTGGTCGATGCGGATCCGACCGCTGACGCCGCAGCGCTCGAACGCATCACGCTATGGGCGCTGACGCAATATTCGCCCATCGTCGCGATGGATGCGCCCGACGGAATCGTGATGGACACCGAAGGCGCCGACCATCTGCAGGGCGGCGAGCAGCTCATGCTGACCGCGACCGCCAACCGGTTTCGGGGCAAATCGCTGACGGCCCGCGTCGCCATCGCCGACACCTGGGGCGCGGCGCATGCCTGTGCTCGCGCCATCGCCCGCGAAACCGTCATCGTGCCGTCGGGCGAGACGGCGCGCGCTGTCGAGCGCCTGCCCATCTCCCTGCTGCGCCTGCCTGAGCAAATCGTTGGCGATCTCAGAACGCTGGGCTTTCGAACGATCGGCCAGCTGTCGGCGACAGCGCGCGCGCCCCTCGCCCTGCGCTTCGGTCCGGAGATCGGCCGCCGGCTCGATCAGATGTACGGGCGCATGGCCGAGCCCATCGATCCCATCCGCACGCCGGATATTGTCGAGGTCACTAAAGCCTTCGCCGAGCCAATCGGCGCGGCCGAGACCATCAACCGTTATGTCGCCGGCCTGGTGACGCAGCTCGTCGGCGAGCTGCAGCGCCGGGGGCACGGCGTCCGCCGCACCGACCTCATCGTCGAAAAGGTCGACGGTACGCGCCAGGCCATCCGCGCCGGCACGGCCAAGCCGTCGCGCGACGTCACATGGCTCACCAAGCTCTTTAAGGACCGGACGGAAAAGATCGAGCCCGGCTTCGGCATCGAGCGGCTGACGCTGGTAGCCGTCATGACCGAGCCGCTGGAAGAAGTTCAGAAGGCGTCCTCGCTGGTCGAAGACCAGATGACGGACGTCGTCCCCCTCATCGACGTCTTCGCCAATCGCGGCCAGCGGGTCTATCGCGTGATGCCGGTGGCGAGCGACGTTCCGGAGCGCAGCGTGCGGCGGATCGATCCGGCGGCGGTCGCGGCCGGCGCGACCTGGACGCAGCATTGGCCGCGACCGGTCCGCCTGCTGTCACGGCCGGAGCTGATCGAGGTGATCGCCCTGATGCCCGACCACCCTCCCGTATCCATCACCTGGCGGGGCAAGCGCCGGCGCGTCAAGCGCGCCGACGGCCCGGAGCGCATTTTTGGCGAATGGTGGACGCGCGATGCGGAATATGAGGCGGTGCGCGACTATTTCGTCGTCGAGGACGAAACCGGCGAGCGCCTGTGGATCTTCCGCAGCGGCGACGGCGTCGACCCGGCCACCGGCTCGCACCGCTGGTTCCTGCACGGGATCTTCGCATGAGCTACGCGGAACTCCAGGTCACGACCCATTTCAGCTTCCTCCGCGGGGCATCGTCGGCCGACGAGCTGTTCGCGACGGCCAAGGCGCTCGGCATCTCGGCGCTCGGCGTGGTTGATCGCAATTCGCTCGCCGGGATCGTCCGGGCGCTGGAAGCATCACGCGAGACGAAGATCCGGCTGGTCGTCGGCTGTCGGCTCGACCTTCAGGGCGGCATGTCGATCCTCGTTTATCCGACCGACCGCGCCGCCTATTCCCGGCTGACGCGGCTGCTGACGCTTGGCAAGTCCCGAGGGGGCAAGGCCAATTGCATCCTCCAGCTCGACGACGTCGCCCAGTATGCGGAAGGATTGATCGGCGTGCTCGTCCCCGATCTGGCGGACGAGACCTGCGCGGTGCAGCTGCGCAAGATGGCAGAGATCTTCGGGGACCGGGCCTATATGGCGCTGACCTTGCGCCGCCGGCCGCGCGACCAGTTGCGCCTTCACAATCTGTCGAACCTCGCCACCCGCTTCGGGGTCCGTCCGGTCGTGACGAACGACGTTCTGTTTCATGATCCGGAGCGCCGCCAGCTGCAGGATGTCGTCAGCTGCATCCGGAACAACACAACCATCGATGACGTCGGCTTCGAGCGCGAAAGGCACGCCGATCGCTACCTCAAACCGCCCGAGGAAATGGAGCGTCTCTTTCCCCGCTATCGCGAGGCGCTGGCACGGACGATGGAGATCGTCGCCCGCTGCAAGTTCTCGCTCGAGGAGCTGACCTATCAATATCCCGAGGAGGCTATCGTCCCCGGCAAGGACGCGCAGGCTTCACTCGAGCATTACGTCTGGCAGTGCGTGCCTGACCGATACCCGGAGGGCCTGCCGCCCAAGACGCTGCAGATCGTTCGGCACGAACTCGATCTGATCAAGGCGATGCAATATGCGCCCTACTTCCTGACGGTGTTTTCCATCGTGCGGTTCGCGCGCTCGCAGGGCATTCTCTGCCAAGGGCGCGGGTCGGCCGCCAATTCCGCCGTCTGCTATATTCTCGGCATCACCTCCATCGATCCCGAGACCAACGACCTCCTGTTCGAGCGCTTCGTCAGCCGCGAGCGCGACGAACCGCCCGATATTGACGTCGATTTTGAACATGCCAGGCGAGAAGAGGTCATCCAATGGATCTACAAGATCTACGGGCATGACAAGGCGGCCTTGTGCGCGACCGTCACCCGCTACCGCGCCAAAGGCGCCATCCGGGATGTGGGCAAGGCGCTGGGATTGCCGGAGGACGTAATCAAGGCGCTTTCGTCCGGCATGTGGTCTTGGTCAGAGGAGGTCAGCGACCGCAACGTTCGCGAACTCAACCTGAACCCCGAAGATCGACGCCTCCTCCTCACCCTGAAGCTTGCCCAGCAGCTGATGGGCGCGCCCCGGCATCTCGGCCAGCACCCCGGAGGATTCGTCTTGACCAACGATCGCCTCGACGATCTCGTTCCGATCGAACCGGCGACCATGAAGGATCGGCGGATTGTCGAATGGGACAAGGATGACGTCGAGGCGTTGAAAATCATGAAGGTCGATGTGCTGGCGCTGGGCATGCTGACGTGCATGAGCAAGGCCTTCGACCTGATCCGCGAGCACAAGGGCCGCGATCTCGATCTCGCCAAGATCGAGCCGGAGGACGCGCGGACCTACGAAATGATCCGGCGCGCCGATACGCTCGGCACGTTCCAGATCGAAAGCCGCGCGCAGATGTCGATGCTGCCGCGCATGAAGCCCAGGACGTTTTACGATCTCGTCATTCAGGTGGCCATCGTGCGGCCGGGGCCGATCCAGGGAGATATGGTCCATCCATACCTGCGACGTCGGGAAGGCAAGGAGCAGCCGGAATATCCGACGCCGGAGCTTGAGGCGGTGCTGAGCAAGACGCTCGGTGTGCCGCTGTTTCAGGAATCGGCGATGCGGGTGGCGATGGTCTGTGCCGGGTTTACGGGGGGAGAGGCCGACCAGCTCCGGAAAAGCATGGCCACCTTCAAGTTCACGGGCGGCGTCTCGCGCTTCAAGGACAAGCTCGTGAACGGAATGATCGACAACGGCTATTCGCCGGAATTCGCCGAGAAGACATTTGGCCAGCTCGAAGGTTTTGGCTCCTATGGCTTCCCGGAATCGCATGCGGCGTCATTCGCATTGATTGCCTATGCGAGCAGCTTCATCAAATGCCACTATCCCGACGCCTTCTGTGCGGCCTTGTTGAATTCCCAGCCCATGGGCTTTTACGCGCCCGCCCAGATCGTCGGCGATTGCCGCCGGCATGGTGTCGAGGTGCGGCCGGTCTGCATCAACCGCTCGCGCTGGGACTGCACGCTGGAACCGCTCGGGAATGGCGAGCGGCACGCCGTCCGCCTCGGCATGCGCATGGTGCGGGGGCTCGCGACCGCCGATGCCGCGAAAATCACCGCGGCGCGCGCCGACCAGCCGTTCGACAGCGTCGACGATATGTGGCGCCGCTCCGGTGTGCCCGCCGCTTCGCTCGTGGAGCTGGCCGAGGCCGACGCCTTTCTGCCGTCCCTCGGGCTTGAGCGGCGCGACGCGATCTGGGCGATCAAGGCCCTGCGCGACGAGCCCCTCCCCCTCTTTGCCGCCGCGGCCGAGCGCGAAGCGCGCACCATTGCCGAACAGCAGGAACCGGATGTCGAATTGCGCCAGATGACGGAGGGCCACAATGTCATCGAGGACTACAGCCACACGGGATTGACGCTGCGCGAGCACCCTCTTTCCTTCCTTCGCCGCGACCTGTCCGATCGCCGCATCGTCACTTGCCAGGAGGCGATGGCCGCGCGCGACGGTAGATGGCTGATGACCGCTGGCCTGGTGCTGGTCCGGCAAAAGCCGGGCAGCGCCAAGGGGGTCATGTTCATCACCATTGAGGACGAGACCGGCCCTGCCAACATCGTCGTCTGGCCAAAGTTGTTCGAGCGGCGGCGGCGCGTTGTGCTCGGCTCGTCCATGATGGCGATCAACGGCAGGATCCAGCGCGAAGGCGAGGTTGTGCATCTCATCGCCCAGCAGTTGTTCGACCTCTCTGTCGACCTGTCGAGCCTGTCGGAACGCGACACCGAATTCCGGCTTCCGGCGGGGCGCGGCGATGAGTTCGCCCATGGCGGCGGGCCGGACACGCGTGATCGCCAGGCGCCGGCCGTGCGCCCTCGCGACATGTACGTAAAAGATCTACATATCGATACGCTGAAGGTGAAGGCCCGGAATTTTCACTAGATTTGCCCTCAACACGGCAAAAGTAGGCGATGCTGGCGCTCCAAGCCTTATTCCAGCAACAGTTCTCCGCTGCGCAACTCGATGCAGCCTCTCCAGCACAGCGAAGAGGCACCCCCATTTGACCGTTGGCGTATCGTGCTGTGCGGGTTGAATCTTACAATTTCAATCGTGGGGATCGGATTTCTGAGGGGGGTAGATTGGCCACCAGCTGTCGCTCGTCCGGCCGATTTCCGCGCAGCGCCATAGCCGGTGCGTGCCTTCAGCCATCGCAGCCATCGACCGCATAAAATTCTGATGGTGTTCGGGCGGTTCCAGAACCCGTTGACGCGGTTCTCGGACACGCTGATGAGCCCCATCCTTGCAGCATCGCGGATGGCATACCGCGCTGTTGTGCAGCCGACGCCGGCGCGCGCGGCGATTTCAGGCAGCGACATCGTCGATTGGCCGCGTTCCATCACAGCCCGCGCAATGACGGAGAGCACCGCCAGCTTGCTGACGGTAAAGGCCCGCGCCAGGCATGTCGGAATGATGCAGTCCTTGGCGAGACTTCGCCGGCGAAGCCAGCAGGCGGCCCGCTTTTGCAAGGGAATAGCCGGCCGGCAATGACGCACACATTCCCTCGCCCGAGTCGAGGGCACCCCCGCACCAATCGATTTCCGCCGATGCTCGATGACAGGGGCAAGATATTCCATCTCCTCGTCGGCGATCAGTCCTTCGCCGTTCAGTACCCAGGCCGCTTTCGCGCATTCGTCGACTTGTTGTTGCGTGCCGGCTGCAAGCAGGCGCGCCAGTAGGTTCGGCCCATAGGCCGTTCGGATCGTGGCAAGCATGATCTCTCCATATTCTGTGACGATCAGGAGGGACCGGCGCGCAGGACACACGTATCCGTGGCAAGAATTAGCTTGCAGCGGCGGCATCAATGTGCGAAAAAATCAGTGGCTATAAGACTTTTGCGCACATCTTCGTGTGTCACTCGACCCGTCTCTCCGAGGCGGGTTTTATTTTGTCTACGGCATGGCACCTCCACCGCCCGATTGCTGACGAAGCGAGTCACGACAGTAATTATATTTTACTCGCAGACCAACCAAAAAGCCGAGTCGCCGCGAAAACGCCGCTTTTGACTCGTGTAGAGGTTGCGCGACAAAACTGGAGTCTGGCGGTATCGTATCCGCCCGCTCCGCCATCAGCTTATCGAACGATCCTCCGCCATACTCCGCGATCAGGGCCAGCGGTTCCCGCCCCTTCGACGCCGTGCGACGGGACAAGGAAAGGATGACCGCAAATGGCCATTGAGAGTGCCGCCGAACTTGTGCAATTCCTCGCGGAGGAGCTTCGACAGCGCGGGACGAAGCTCCATGAATTTTCGGAGATGACGGGTATTTCGGAAGAGCGGCTGGAATATCTTCAGGCCGGCGCCTGGCATCGCCTGACGGTCAAGGAGATCGGCGCCATCGCCGAGTGCCTGCATGTCGATTTCACGGCGATCTGGTCACTTGTCCAGAAGCACGGAAACAGGATGGGTGAACGTCCCCGACCATAGACCGCTCGTGTTATCCTTGGCGGATTTTTCCGCTACCGCATAGGCGGCGGACACCGGAGCACCGGACGGAAACACGGCGGCGAAGGCCGCGCCGGACGAGATAAGCGCGGTCCCGACATCGACAGTCGTATTGTCGAGCTGGGCGGCGCAGACGACGAAGGTCGCATCGTCCTTAGCCCGGCCGACGGGCTGGCACCCGATCGAACCCGTCGAAAACAGCGCCGCAAGTGACGCAATCGACTGCATGCCGCAATCGCTTTCCGCGCCGTCAGGACCACGATAAACCGTTCCTCGAATGCACGCCTGTACGCCGAAAAGCCTGAATTTCCGGCCTTTGTACTGCCAGCTATCGCCTGTTTCAAAACTCACGGCCGCGGGAAACGAGATGGTCTCATCCTGCGCGCGCGCCGTCGTCGCCAGCAGCAGGGCCACGGCAATGGAAAGCTCAATCCGCATTCTGGAACCCCATCGATCGTGAAAGCGATTGCGATGCTTCGAGGTCCGGCCGTCGCGATCGACCGTCCGGTGTACGCCCGATTGCCGCGAGGCCGAGAAACACCATGCTGTCGTCATCGTTGACGGTCTTGAACGGTTCGCCCTTGCCGCCGACGAGGACAAAGCATGACGCCGGAGTGGTCTCGCCCGCGGCCGGCGTCAGCACCAGGGTCTTGCAGAGGATGACGCTGGCGCGCCTGTTATAGACCGCCCCGGCATAGTCGCGTGCCGCGTCGGCGCAGCTCCAGGACTGCACCCGGTTATAGACGACCTTCTCCGTCGGGCAGGCGTCCAGGCCGCGCAGGGTCAACCGCCGGCCGGCGATCGTCCGCTCGACGGGGCCGCCGATTTCGACCTCCCCTTCGAGCTTTTCCACAGACCGCGCCGCAAGCCTGCCTTCGGCGTCGAAGCGCTCCAGCACGAACGTCTTCGCCCCCTCCTCCCGGAACTGTTGAAGGTAGTTTGGCGACGGCTCCCGATAGGGATCTTCACCCTCCGCAACGGCGAATCCTGCGCCTCCGACGAGGAGCCACGCGGCTATCCTGAGAACCTTGAGTTGTTTGTGCATTGCAGAAAAAGCCATTTCTGAATTGACAGAGGAATCCTTCGCGAATTAACTATAGTTTATTCGCAAACGCGGCAACCCGGACATTCGAATTGAGAACCACCCTGCTTTTCCTCCTCGTCTCGACCTCGCCGATAGCGGCCCAAGCCTGCGATCCGGTCGATACGAACCGCGTTCTGGAGATGGTGCGGACCATCGCCACCGAAGAAGACCTGGACCCCGATCTGGCGCTCGCTGTGGTTGACGTCGAGAGCGCCGGCGGTCAGCACCAGGTATCCGAGGCGGGCGCTCTCGGCATCATGCAGCTGATGCCGGAGACCGCCTCCGACTATGGCGTCACGGACCGTTGCGACCCGGAGGAAAACATCCGTGCCGGTGTCCGCTACCTCAAGAAGCTCTACGGAGAATTCGACGATCCCTTGCTGATGCTCGCCGCCTACAATGCCGGCCCGGAGCGGGTTTACCAGAAGGGCGGCATTCCCGAATTCAACGAGACCGCCCAGTACATCGTCAAGGTGATGAACCGCTGGACGCTGAACGCCAAGGCGTCAGTGGCGCAGGAAAAGCGCAGCGGAAACCGCCTCCCCCGAAAAGAGACCGTTGCGCTGGCGCCTTCGCCCTGGCGCGACCAGCACGTCTGGATCGCCGAATAGCGCCGGTCCCCCGATCATCCTCCCAAGACATGAAGGACTTCGCATGAGCAATACCCCGATCATGCCGCGCCCGCGCGGCAAGGCCGTCCTGTCGCTGGCGCTGCTCGCGACCACGATCGCCCTGGTGCCCGAGCTCGCCTATGCGCAGTCGGCCGCGCCCGTCGAAGGCATCCTCGAATGGTTCGTCGGCGTCCTGCAGGGCAGTGTCGCTCGTTCGCTCGCCATCATCGCCGTCTGCTTCCTCGGCTTCCTGTTCCTGACCGGCCGCATGGCCTGGCAGGGCGCGATCTCCATCGTCATCGGCATCGCGATCATCTTCGGCGCCGCCGAGCTGGTCGACGCCATGAAGGCGGCAGGGGGTGTCTGACATGCGTGACGATGCGCCCGATGTCGAACCGCTCATCCAGCCGCTGACCCGGCCGCCGACATATTTCGGGGTCGACATCATCGTGTTCGTGGTGAACGGCATCTTCGGGATCGTCATCTTCATCGCATCGTCGAGCTTTCTCGCGCCGCTGGTCGTGCTGCCCGTCCATTTCATCGGGCTCTACCTCTGCCAGCGCGACATCCACATCGTCCGAGTGGCGCAGGTGTTTCTTTCGATGCGCCGCGCGATCCGCAACCGGCGCTTCTGGAAAGCGGGGAGCTACGCCCCATGAACATCGTCAATCACGACCTGAAGTTCGGGCGCGAGCGCGCCCGCGATCTGGGGATCGGCACGCATGTTCCCTACCTTCGCCATGTCGACGAGGAGACCATTGTCACCAAGTCGGGGCTGCTGCTGCAGGTGATCCGGCTATCCGGTCTGCCCTACCAGACGATGGACCAGGCGGAGATTAACGCGCGTCTTGCCAATCGCAACATGACGGTCCGTTCGCTCGGCTCGTCGCGTTTCGCACTCTATGGCACCATTATCCGACGCAAGATCGCGCCTGCCATCGACGGCGATTTCGACAATCCCTTCGCCGACGAGCTGAACGCCCGCTACATGGACGGCCTTCAACACCGGACGATGTTCGTCAACGAGCTTTATCTGACCGTCATCCGGCGCCCGATGACCGGGCGCGCCGGCAAGGTCGATCGCATGTTCGACATCTTCCGCATGGCCGACAACGAGGTCGAGGCCAGGGGCGAGGCATTGCGCGATCTCAAGGATATGGTCTCAGGCATCGTCGGCGATTTTCGCACCTACCGCCCGGAGATCCTCTCCTGCGTCACCCGCGATGGCGGCCTCTATTCCGAACCGGCCGAATTCTTCGCGAAAATCCTCGCCGCCGGTGACGAGCGCAGCATGCCCCTGCCCCGCATGTCGCTTGCCGACTATGTCGGGACCGGGCGGATCATGTTCGGCCGCAAGGCGACGGAGATCTGGTCGGCCGACGGGGCGACGTCGAAGGTCGCGGCGATGGTGTCGATCAAGGAATATCCGCCGATGACGACACCCGGCCAGCTCGACGGCCTGCTGCGTCTTCCCTACGAGTTCATCCTCACCCATTCCTTCGCTCCGGAAGACCGCACCACGGTCACCGAGGCGATCGCCACGATCAGCCGGCAGATTTCCAACTCCGACGATGGCGGCACAGCCGTCGAGGACGATATCGAAACGGCACGCGACCGACTGTCGTCAGGGGAAGTCGTGTTCGGCAAGCACCATATGACCGTCGCGGTGCTCGAGCGCGACCTGCCTCGGCTGAACCGGGCCGTGGCCGACGTCACCGCCGAACTGGCGCGCATGGGCGTCGTCGCCGTGCGCGAAGACCTCAATCAGGAAGCGGCCTGGTGGGCGCAACTGCCGACGAATTTCGCATATATCGCCCGGCAGGGCCTGATCTCGTCGGTGAACTTCGCCGGCCTGTTCTCAGCGCACAATTTCCCGTCCGGGCAGACGCAAAAGGTCCATTGGGGAATGCCGGTATCGCTGCTGGAGACCACCAGCCAGACGGCCTACTTCTTCAATTTCCATGAAGCGGATGTCGGCAACTTCACCGTCATCGGTCCGACCGGCTCGGGCAAGACCGTCGCCCTCTCCTTCCTGCTCGCCCAAGGCATGCGCATCCAGCCGCGCCCGCGCTGCGTCTTCATCGACAAGGATCGCGGCGGTGAGATTTTTGTCCGCGCCATGGGCGGCCGGTATGAGCGGCTATCGCCGGGAGAACCGACCGGCTTCGCACCGCTGCAGCTCGACGACACGCCCGCCAACCGGAGCTTCGGCAAGACGCTGGTCTCGTACCTCGTCACGCCTTCGGACCGGGTGCTCAATGCGGAGGAGATGGCGGTCATCTCCGACGCGGTCGACAGCATCTACACCGATTTCGAGCGGCCGCAACGCCGGCTCGACATGCTTGCCGAGGCGATGCGTGGGCGGATGCGGTCGGGGATCGGCGATCTTGCCGACCGGTTGAAGGAATGGACCACGGGCGACAAGGGCTGGCTGTTCAACAACGCCACGGACAAGCTCGACTTCGCCGGCTCCGTCATCGGCTTCGACATGACCGAGATCCTCTCCGACAAGCGCACGCGCTCGGCGGCGCTCCTGTATATGTTTCATCGCATTGGCGAAATCCTCGATGGCCGCCCTTCGATGATCTTCCTCGACGAAGGCTGGCGGCTGCTCGATGACGAGGTCTTTTCCGGTTTCATCAAGGACTGGCTCAAAACCATCCGCAAAATGAACGGCATCGTCGGTTTCGGCACGCAGTCGGCGGCCGACGTCGTGCGCTCCGACCTGCGCAACACGATCATCGAGCAGACGATGACCAACATCTTCTTCCCGAACGCCTCCGCCGACGAGGAAAGCTACCGCAAGGCGTTCGGCCTTTCGGAAAAGGAATTCCGCTTCGTCAAACAGGCGGACAAGGCGAGCCGCACCTTTCTCATCAAACACGCGCAGGATTCGATCATCGCCCGGCTCGATCTCTCGGCGATGCCCGATCTGGTGAAGGTGCTTTCCGGACGGCCGGAGACGGTGCGCGAGTGCCAGGCGCTGCGCGAGACCTATGGCGAGACGCCGGCGGCGTGGCTTCCCCATTTCTGCGGCTGGACCATCCCGGAGGCGACCGATGCGTAGAGCGATCATTCTTCTGCTGTCCGCGACAATGGCCGGAGCGCCGGCGCCGGCGGCCTGGGCCGATATTCCTGTCATCGATGACGACGTGAAGGACAAGCGCGCCGAGGACGAGGAGCACTCGAAGAAGGATACGGAAACGCAGGCTGACCAGCTCGAGGAGCAGGAGGTCACCAACTGCAACATCTCCCAGAAGGAGAAGAACCGCCGGCTTTACCGCTCGCCGGCGCAGGCTGTGAAAGAGGATGCGAAGAACGTCGAGCTGATCAAGCATTATGCCGAAAAGTACAATGTCCCGGTGGGCCTTGCGCTGGCGGTGGCGCATGCGGAGTCCGGGATTTCGACTTGCTCTGGCTCGCCGACCGGCGTCAAGGGCGTGATGCAGCTGACGAAGCGGACCGGCAAGGGCATGGGCTTCGACCGCGACATTAACGAGGAGAATATCGAGGGCGGCGTCAAATATCTCGGGATGGGCGTCAACAAATGCGGCAGCACTGACTATGCCTGCCTCGCCTCCTGGTACAACGGATCGACCGCGGCCGAGCAGAAGAACTGGGCCGGCAAGGTCGGCCGGAACCACACCTGGTTCAACGCCTATGCCGGCGGCTCCAATATCGAGGATATCGCCTCGCCCTCGTATAAATCCTACGTCGACTATGGCTCGGGCGCGACGCGCAGCTCGAACAGCGCCGCGGCCGGCGCCGTCGACCGGGCCGTTTCCGGGATCGACGCGAGTTCGGCGCGCGTCCAGGAGGCGGGTCGGCGTATCGATGCGCTGTCGGCGTCCGTCGGCACGTCCGAAATTTACCAGGATGCCTGGGACGACAACACACAGGCGCGCGCCGTCAATGCCGAGCTTCTGAACAACCTGATCACCGCCCGCAACCTCTTCAACGAGCTGCTGCAGGCGCGCATGCAGATGCGGCTTTCGAAAACATCCGAGACCGCCAAGACCCTAAAATCCGACAGCAAGGTCAATCCCTACAGCTGCGATCCGGTCATCCTGGAGGCGATGAAGGTGCCGCGCGAGGACTGGCCGCGCTGCGCGGTGGTCGCGGCCGCCGACGCCGACAGCGAAATCCTGTCATCCGGCGGTTCGGACCGCTCGGTCAGCGACAATCTCTCATCGATTCAGAACGCCGCCAACGCGGCCGATTAAGGGGGTTCTCCATGAACAAGCTTCTCCTCGTCACCGCCGCCCTCGCCTTCTCGACGCCGGCGTTCGCCGACATTCCGGTGATCGACAACACCAATCTCGCCATCGCCAAGAAGAACGCCGAAAACACCGGCGAGATCATGAAGACAAACACCAACATCCTGGAGAAGACCAAGGAGATCCTCGGCGCGTTGTCCGGCAGCCGCGACGGATCGATGGGCATTTCCTCGACCGGCCTCGGCGGCAATATGTCGGTCTCGGCCGCGCCATCCTTCTCGTCGATCATGAACGGCGGCACGCTGTCCTTCGGCGGTCTCGGCTCCGACGCGCAGAACATCGCCGCCACGCTGATCAACGGGCTTCAGCTGGTGAAACAGGTCAAGGCCATCGTCGAAGGCGAGGATGCCGGAGCGATGAACAATGCCTTCTCGGGCGCCGTCAACACCGTGGCGCTGCTCTCGGCGCTGACCCAGCAGGCGACGAAAGGCGTGACGCAGCGTGAGCAATCGCTGCAATCGGCCACCGGCCAGATCGGTTCGGCCGAGGACGTCAAGGGCTCGGTCGACGCCAACACCCGCATGCAGCTGGAGACGGCGCGGACCATCAACGAGCTGATCGGCGTCTCGAATGGCGCGGTCTCGGCGCTCAATACCGAGATGCAGATGCGGCTGACCCAGCAATCGGAGACCGCCAAGATGCTGCAATACAAAGACATCAACCCGTTCAAGTGAGGCCGCATGCGTTTACTCGTTGCCACGATGCTGGCAGGCATCGTCCTGCTTGCCGGTTGCCAGACGAAGGGGGAGAAAAAGGCCCCCTGCCCGCCGATCTCTGGATATGCGGAAGCCGATGACCTGTGCGGCCCGGCTTGGCCAGTCAATGACGTGTTCGCGCCCGTGCTGAAGGAATAGGCCAATGGCAGCGACCACGATCATCTCGGACATTTTTGCGAAGCTCGACGGCATCGGCGAGACGTTCATCAAGAACGCCTATGACGGCCTTGCGCTTCAAGTGAATGTCCTGTTCGGGTCGATGCTCACCCTCTATGTCATCTGGTGGGGATACATGATCCTTGCCGGCCGCGACGGCTTCTCCGTGCCGGAGGCGGCCTGGCGGCTCGGCCGCGCCTTCGCCATCTATTATATGGCCACGAACTGGGGGGCGTTCTCCGCCACCCTTTACCAGTTGGTCCAGTCCGTGCCCAACCTGATTTCCGATACGATCATAGAGTCGATCGCGGGTTCCGGTGGTGCGCTCGATGGCGGCACAGGCGATACGACCGGCGTTGTGAAAATCCTCGACGCCGTATTTGAGACCGCGGGAAAGATTTATGAGCAGGTGGCGACCGGCACTTTCGAATATGTCGGCGCGCTGATCGGTGCGATCGTCTTTGTCGTCGCCATGATCTTCATCGCCGTCGCGGCGGCCGCGATCCTTGCCGCGAAGCTGATGCTGTTCATCACGCTTGCGCTGGCGCCGGTGTTCATCATCCTGGCGCTCTATCGCTGGACGTTCCGATTCACCGACGGCTGGCTGCTGCTGATGGTCAACCTGATGGTGACACAGACGCTGATGATGGCGTTCCTCGCCTTTCTCTACCAGCTGATCGAGCTTGCCATCGACACGGCCAGCAACACGGCGACCGAAAGCAAGCTCTCCTATGTCGCGCCCTTCGTGATCGTCTGCCTGCTCGGGATCGTGGTGTTCCGGTTCATTCCGGCCTTTGCAGCCGCGATTACCGGAGGCACGGCGCCAGGCCAAGGCGATGTCCCCTTCCAGGGAGGAAGGGAATCTTTGCGGCGTACCCGATACCAATTCTCCAACCGAGCACAGATTCTCCGAACTGGCCTCGGGCGTCGCCGAACATCCGCCGACGTTCAGGCAGCACGGGCGCGTGCGATACAGCGTGAAACCGAACGGAACGGGCAATTTTAGGCTGGCCAGACAGATCTTTGCTCGTTAAATATAGTTTATATGAAGGAGGCTTGAATGCACCCTTGGAATGATCCCCGTCGCTACCAGGCGGCCCTACATCAGCAGGCTCAGATCAACGAAGAAGCTGCGGAACACGCTCGCGCCGAATCCAAAAAGGGCGGCGGTTTCGGCTATCTGCTGTTCATTCTTGCGGTCATCTTCTTCAAGCCGTTCGCGGAATATTGCATCGATCTCTACAACACGCTCGCCGGCTATGCTCAAAGCCTCGGCGCATTGTTCGGCTTCTGAACAAGGAGGCTTGAGAATGAAGAAACTCGTGTCGACGATGCTCGCGCTTGGCCTGCTGCTTCCCGGCGCAGCGTGGGCGCAATCGAAAAGCTCGATCCTGCCGGTGCTGACCGGTGCCTATGCGCCCGCTGAAGGTGGCTGCGAAGCCGCGGCCGCCGCGTTTATTTATGTCGAGGACAAGGCAATCGGCGCCAACAAGACCGCCGGCAAGGTGCTGTCCGTCAAACAGGACGGCAGCGCCTATACGCTCGATGTGTTGTGGGTTGAGGCCGGCTCCGACGAAGCCGATGGCGACCGTGATACCGTCACGATCGAAGTGAAGGACGATCGCTCCTTCTTCTTCTCTAATACCGCGTCCAAGAAAAAGCTGATGCGCTTGTGCAGCTAGGACTTCGTTCGGCTGCACCGAGGAGCTGAGCGCTCCCTGAACCCAGGCTTTGCGGATTGATCCTGACGCCGGTCGACCCGGCAGAGGAGATCGCTCGGCCAAGCGAATAAACTATAGTTTCTTTTTTCGCCGTCGGCGATCACCGGATACCAAAATGACCAACGAAGACGCCGCCGCAAACGCGGCCGAAACCCCGCCGCTCGATCTCAGTGCCTATTGGAAGGCCGGCGCGTCCTGGGAGGCCGAGCTGTATCGCAAGGAGCGCCGCTCCCGGAAAATCGCCTGGACGGTCGCGACCGTCGCCGGCATTTCCACGCTGCTCAGCCTGTCGGCCCTCAATCTCCTCGTTCCCCTCAAGCAGTTCGAGGCCGTGGTGGTGATTGCCGACAAGACCACCGGCTTCGTCGAGGTCGCCCGTTCCCTGAATGAGAGCAAGCTTTCCGAGAACGACGCCATCAAGACCGCCAACATCGTCCGCTATATCCGGGCGCGCGAGACCTATGATCCGCGCGCGCTCAAGGACAATTACGATCTCGCCCAGCTCTACTCGACCGGGCAGGCCGCGACCGACCTGCGCCACGAATTCGAGCCGTCGAACCCGCAATCGAAGGACAAGCTGCTTGGTCGCGATACGCGTATTGCCGTCACCATCAAGTCGGTCTCGTTCCTTAACGCGTCGACAGCAACCGTCCGCTTCTCGACCGAAACCCGCCGCGACAACACCCTGCGCCGCGAGCATTGGGTCTCGGTGGTTCGCTTCCGCTACACCACCGCGCCGCTGAAGAACGAATACCGTTTTGATAATCCACTCGGCTTCCAAGCGACCGAATATAGGCGTGATCAGGAATCTCTGCCTGAAGTTCTGCCAGCGGATAAGGCGGCGCGATGATGCGGAAACCTGTCCTCGCCCTCGCAGCGCTCGCGCTGCTCGCCACCACGACCGCCTCGCTCGCGGCCGACTCTCGTATCCGCTACATCACCTTCAACAACAATGCCGTCGTCACCGTGCCCGCCGGCCTCGGTGTTTCCACCATGATCCAGCTGGGCAGCTCCGAGGTGATAGAGACGATCTCCGCCGGCGATACCGCCAGCTGGTCGATCGTGCCGAAGAAGGGTTCCGGCATCCTGTTCGTGAAGCCTCTGCGCGAAAATGCCGAGACGAACGTCAACATCGTCACAAACCAGCGCGTCTATGCCCTGCTCCTGAAAGGCTCGGCCGCAGCCGACCTGCGCGCCGCGTTTCAGGTACGCTTCAAATATCCTGATGAAGACGTGAATGCCCGGCTGCTGGCCGCCGCGCAGGAGAGCGCCAAGGATCCATTGCTGAAGGATCTCGATCCGAACCGTCTGAACTACGATTATGTGTTCAAGGGCGACACCAGCCTGAAGCCGCGCGTCGCCTTCGATGATGGCACGCATATGTACCTGGAATTCCCCGACGAAATCCCCGCGATCTTCGTGGTCGAAGGCAAGCGTCAGGAGTCGCTCGTCAACCTGCGCACCCAAGACAAATACGTCGTCGTCGACAAGATCGCAGCACAGTTCACCCTTCGCGCCGGCGACAAGTGGCTGTGCCTCTATAATCGGCAGGCCAATCGCCAATCCTTCGACCTCATCGAGGACGCCTACGGGCCGAAGCGCCTCGGCCACAAAGAGGAGCGCCAGCGGTGAGCAAAATCGATTTCGACCATCTCGATGGACAAAGCAGCGTGGCAAGCGACCGCAACGGTCGCCTCGGCAAGCTCGCCCTTCCTGTCCTGCTCGTCGTCGGCGTGGGCGTCCTGGCCTACGTCAACTGGCCGACCGGACCACAGAATCCCAGCCTCTCCGAAGGCAGCGGCGAGAGCTTCGAGACCTCGAACTCCAGCATCCGTGATTTCCCCGACGAGCCGATGAAGCAGGCCGCCGACCCGAACCTCGTGCAGATTCCCATCGCGGAGAAGAAGCCGGTGGATTCCGCCGATGTCGACGTCACCGTCAACCAAGGGGACGATCTCGAAAAGCTGCGGCAGATCGAGGAAGCACGCCGCAAGGCCGAGGAAGAGCGGCTACGGATGGAAGAGGCTCGCCGGCGCGCGGAAGAAAATGCTCGTCTCGCCGAACTCGAGGCCAAGCGGCTGGCGGATGAGGAAAAGGCGCGATGGGAACGGCTGCGCTCCGAGCAGATCGTCCTCGATGGCTCGAACCGGGAGACGCTCGCCGGCGACCAGGCGGTGACCATCGCCGACGATGGCCAACTCGTCGCGGTCCCCGGCGCCGAAAGCGATGCCAACAAAGCGTTCCTCGCCCAGTCGGAAAAACAGACCGCCGGCATCGTCAAGGCGACTCGCTTCGACCGGACGGATGCGCTGGTCGCCCAAGGCACCATGATCCGTGGCTTCCTTGAGACGGCGATCAATACCGACCTGCCCGGTATGGTGCGCGCCGTCGCGCGCGAGGATGTTCGCTCTCTCGACGGCGGCCGCATCCTCATTCCGAAGGGCTCGCGGTTGGTCGGGGAATACAAGTCCGGCCTGGCCCGCGGCCAGAAGCGCATCTTCATCGTCTGGTCCCGCGTCATCCGCTCGGACGGCGTTTCCGTCGAGATCGCCTCCCCTGGCGCCGATCGCCTCGGCCGCGCCGGGCTCACGGGAGAGATCGACACGCATTTCTGGGAACGCTTTGGCTCGGCAATCATGCTGTCGGTGATCGGCGGAGCTGCGGAATATGTCTCGGCGCTGGGCGATACCGCCACGGAAAGCGCCCGGTCGATCTCGACGGTCGATCCGATCACCGGCGCGGTGACGACGATCACCACGGAGCCGAGCCGCACGGCCGCTGAAGCCCGTTCGATCGCCGCCGAGAAATCGTCGGCGGTCCTCCAGGACATCGCCAACGAAGCCTTCAAGGAAAGCTCGAAGATCCCGCCGACGATCTATGTCGCCCAGGGTGAGTCGATCATCGTCTACCTCAGGCGCGATCTCGACTTCTCCGCCTTCTATGCCGATCCGGTCCGGCAGGAGATGATGCGGCTGAAGCGCGGCGGCCAGATCCGCCGCAATGTCGACCCGACGCCCTACTATCCGATCGCGCCGGTCTATAAATGAATCCGTTCCCGTTTCTCGACAAAGCCCTGGAGCGGCTGAAGCCATTCCTCTCGGACGATCGCGTTTCCGAAATCTCGGTCAATCGCCCTGGGGAGCTATTCATCGAGCGGCTTGGCGTCGCCGGCATGGAACGCGTTGTCGACGCGCAGTTTACCGCCGATTGGATCAGGACGCTGAGCGAAAGGGTGGCGGGCTCCACCAACCAGGTCGTCAACGAGGAACATCCCATCCTGTCGGCTTCGCTTCCGACCGGCGAACGTTTCCAGTGCGTGCTGCCGCCGGCGGCACCCGCCGGCGGCGCGATCTCGATCCGCAAGCAGGTCATCCATGACATCGGCCTCGACGTCTACAAGACCCGCGGCGCCTTCGACGATACACGCGTTGGCCGCCAACTCAGGCTCTCACCTGCCGAAGAGACCCTTGCCGCCATGCTGCAGGGCGATGTCGATATCATGCAGTTTCTGCGGACGGCCGTGCGTTCGCGGGTTTCGATCGCCATCTCCGGGGGCACCTCGACCGGTAAGTCCACCTTCCTCAACGCGCTTCTGAAGGAGGTTCCGGACGAGGAACGCATCGTGACGATTGAGGACACACGCGAGCTGAGACCACCCACTCCAAACACCGTCGCCCTTCTCGCCTCGAAGGGTGACCAGGGCCGGGCCAAGGTGACGCCGCAGCAACTGCTGGAGGCGTCGCTGCGCATGCGACCGGACCGTGTGATGCTCGGCGAGCTTCGCGGCGAGGAGGCGTTCTCCTTCCTCCAGGCGATCAATACCGGACATCCCGGCTCGCTCACCACGGTCCACGCCAATTCCGCTCGCGATGCCTATGACCGTCTCGCCTTGATGGTCATGCAGAGTGGCGTTCGGCTGCAGAAGCACGAAATCATCGACTACTTGAGGGAAGTGATCCCGGTGGTTGTTCAGCTTCATCGGTTCCCGGACGGACGCCGCGTTGTGTCGGAAATCGTCTTCACCAAGGGGGACGTGCTGTGAACCCGGCGATCTTGCTGTTCGGACTGGTCATCGCCGCCGCGATGGCGGCTTTCGTCGCCTCGCTTGCCTATGCCGGCCTCTACTACGCTTTCGACAACTCGACCTGGATGTTCCAGGCGCTGCAGGACGATATGCTCGCATCTTATCGAGCGGCGCGTCTCGATCTCGCGGCCGGCGACTGGCATCGGCCTGCGATTGCGGCCGGCGCTGGCGCGGCTGCCGGTCTCGCGATGCTCATCACGGCGATGACCGGCAGGAAGAAATCGACGGATGCGCGGTTTCTAAGCCCGCTGGAAGCGCGGACCCTCGGGCTTACCCGGACGGGTGGCGTGTTCGTCGGTCGGATCGGCGGCAGTCTGATCAAGGTTCCGGGCGGCTTCACGCAACGCGGGTCCGGCCGACGCCGGTTCTTGAAGCCCATGCTGTTCGGCGGCAAGAAGCTCTGGATTGATGGCGATGACGTCGGCGGCTTCGTGATCGGACCTCCGCGGTCAGGCAAAGGCGCCTCGCTGATCGTCCCGAACTGCCTGCTCTGGCCTGATAGCATCGTCGTGCTCGACATGCGCGGCGAAACCTATGAGGCGACCGCCGGCTATCGGTCGAAATTCTCGCGCGTGCTGCGGTTTTCGCCCGCGGACGAGAATGGCGATACCGAATGCTATAACCCGCTGGATTTCGTAGCCATCGATCCCGATCAACGCGATATCGACATCAACTCCATCGCGACCGCTCTGCTGCCGACGCCCAAGGGTGATGTCTATTGGATCTCCGATGCTCGAGCGCTGTTCGCCGGCGTGACGTCCTGGGTGCTGGAAAAGCCTGATATTCTCGACAAGGACAAGAACCTTGGGACCGTCCTCAATGTCGTCGAGGGTGGCGACCAGCCGCTACGCGAATGGCTGGAGGAAGTTGCCAATCCCGAGCTGCGCGCCGAGTGGATCAGTTCCTTCACCTACACCACGCTCGCCCGTTTTGCCGTCATGGCCAGCAAGCAGTTCGACGGGGTCTATGGCTCCCTCGCCGCGGCGGTCCGGCCGTTCAAGAATAATCGCATATTGCGCGCAACGGCGCGATCCACCTTCGACATCCGGGCGATGCGCCGCGAAAACATGAGCCTCTATCTGGATTTCCGTATCCAGCAGATCGCCTCGATCGGACCGATCTTCAATGTGCTGATGGTCCAGTTCATGGACTACATGTCGCGCCACATGATGAAGCGCGGCGAGCGCCGCGTTCTGGTGCTGCTCGACGAGTTCCAAAATCTCGGCAAGCTGGAAAATGCCCTAACCGTCGCGACCGTGCTCGGTGGCTACGGCATTCCGTGTTGGTTCTTCGTCCAATCCCTGCGCTCTATCGACAACGTCTATACCCGCGAGGGCCGACAGACGCTGGTGAATTCCGCGCGCGCACAAATCTTCCTCGGCGCCCAGGACCCGGAGGATCAGCGCTACGTCTCGCAGCTCCTCGGCGAACGGAAGGAGGTGACGGTCGACAAGGCGGTGTCGACAGGTGTCACCCTCTTCGATCGCAAGGGCGCCACCATGTCGCACAAGACCGCGATGCGCCCCCTCATGCGGCCCGACGAGCTTGGTGCAATGAACGAGACCCGATGCGTCATTAAGCTGCGCAATCAGCAGCCGATCTTCGGCGTGCGCAATTTCTACTATGCTGACGGCGAGTTGATAAAGCGGGCGTGGTTGCGCGTCCGGGCGCAAAAGGCGCAATCGATCGTCGAAGCCGCAACGCCTTTCTCCGAATTGACTCTCGAGAGCAACGCATCCCGAGACGGCCCCTCTCTTGAAACTGCAGGAGCGAAGTTTGCCGCAAGGTGTTCGGCCGCTGCGACGTCGTCGACGACGAGGAATCCTGAAGGTCTCTCAAAACCTGCGCCTCCGCATCAATCAGAACATCGCGAGGGACCGGCTGTCACGGATGCAGCCGCCGGCGGGCCGGACTTCAAATTTGCAATGAGAAAAAGCGCCGAGCGAAGGGCCGACGCGGAAAAGTCGCTCGAGAAAATCCTGCCTGTCCTCGAAAACACCCCCGCGAAGAAGCGGGCGGCCAAGAAGGCCCAGAAAGAGATAGCGTCGGCCTTTTCCGACAGTTAGCGCCGACCGTGTCGCATATCGCCACCGATAGAGACGGACCGCCACAGAACCGTTGTCCCCATAGCGGCGACGAAGCCCTTGGATCAACGAATGTGACTGCCGCCGTTGACGTCAAGCGTCGCGCCGTTTAGCGAGTCCTGGCCGTAGCGCAGCACGAAGGCGACAAGCTCCGCGACTTCTTTGGGCTCGGCCATATCGCCCACCGGGATTTCGTCCATCGCCGCCTCCTCGCTTTGCGCTCCGATGTAGTGTTCAGCCATGCCGGTACGAACCAGCCCTGGTGCGATACACACCGCGGATGCACCCTCGCGGCCGAAGCCGCGGGCAATAGATTTTGTGAGATTGATTATTGCCGCGTTCGCCGCACCATAGGGGATGGAATCCGACGCGCTCCCGCGCTGACCGGCGCGGCTGGCTATGTTCACAATGCGCCCTCCCCCTTCGGTTCGGAAATGCTGGAGGGCTTCCTTGCAAAGATCGGCGGCGGCGAAAAAATTAATTTGGAACTCGTTCTGCCACGCCGCTCTCCATTCTCCGGGCGAACTTTCAATGGAGATTTCCGTACGGATGCCGGCATTGTTGACGAGGCCATGAACACGGCCCGAAAAATCAACAGCTTTTCGCCATAGTTCGAACGGGCCGTTGACGTCAGAAAGATCTGCTTGAAGAACAAGGCCGTTGCCGTTGATCCGGTCCAACAGCGTTTCCGCTGTATGCTCGTCCTGGCAATAGTGAATGATCGGCCGTCCGCCCTCCCGGGCGACGCGCTCGACAATAGCTGCCCCAATGCCCCCCGACGCTCCGGTGACCAGGATTGTCTGCCCAAGCAGAGGCTTATCGATAGGCCGTTCGATCATTCACTTCGCCTCCGTGAATATTCAGAGTTTAGGACCACGAGAAAACACAATCATCTGTCACATACCGCCGGCGCGGCGCGATCGCCCGCACCGTCGTGGGTATCCGCGCCGTTGGACTACGTCTCTTTTTGGAGGCGAAGCCACGACACGACACGAAATCGAGCGAAACGAAACGAAACGCGAGGCGATAAGTCCTTGTTGAACAATGGAAAGTTTTTTCTCCCGCCACCGAAGGACGGGAGCGATTTCAAAGAACTCTTCAAACGATTGGCCGCCGCGGGAGCGGGACGGCCTTTAGGAAGCGATGGATTTCCCGCGGGACCGTGGACGCCAGAGCTTCTTGCAACGGCGATTTCGGAAATTGATTCGAACCGCATCGGGGTCGACCTGCGCACGGTGCAGCTTTGGTTCCAGGAAAATGACAAAGGAATAAGCACCGCCAACATCCGATGGCTGGCGAGGATTTTCGGATGCGATGATCCGGCCGCAACCAGCGAATGGCAGATGGAACTGAGCGCGGCGCAAGCTCGACTGACGGCCAAGAGGCGCGAAGGGAAGCGGTACGCGGCAAGTCCGCCATTCGAAGGCTGGGATTTGTCACCCGCCGCAATCGAAATCGACGGCCTAGAGTCCGCGGCAGGACTGGTGCAATTTACTCATGCCGCTGATGGAAAAATCCGTGCTTCAGGGCTGGCGATGAGATCTGAGGCGCTCTTCGGCAACGGATCGCCGCTGAATCTGCCCGCGGCGGTATTTGCGGGAGCCACCGCCCTTGGCTTTTTATCCTATGTGACTGGCATTCACAGTGCAAATGTCGAACGGATGGACGGAGTCGCAAAGCAGGTCGGATTTCTTTGGGCGCCGAACTGGACTTTCGTCTTCCTGGTGTTGCTGCCGCTGTTTCTGGCTTTTACGATAGACCTTCTCGTCTTTTGGAAATCCGAGGGGCGTTTGAAAGTCGGAGCATCAAGTGATCAGATCGAAAGCTTGAACGGATGGGGGCGCATTGTTGCAAGTTCGTCTTTCACCTACTGGGCTGCTTTTCTTGTTTGCATCGTATTCGCGGGAGTGATCCAGTGGGTCGAAGTGTGTTTGCTTCCATTGGTGAAAGGTGGAGGCGAATATGCGATAGATTGGGGTAAAATAGCGATCGTGCGCCCGGACGTCATATCTATGCCCGAGGCGGTCATTTTTACAGGCCTCGCCTACTCGTATATGGCGCTTTGCTTTTATATTTTCTTCGCTGGCCTAATTCTACTCTACACCATCGCTCATGATTTCTCGACAATTACAAAGAAGCTCAACGTTCGGCCGGAGGGACATCAACTTTGCGAGGTCAACGAGATCGCCTTCAAGTCCCTGTGTGCGATTTTCCGATGCACTGCGTTGGGTATCCTGGTTGCAATATGCATGAAGGGCCAAAGCTCTTATCTCACATCGACTGGCCGGAACATCGCGGTGTGGTTGATCAGCGACATGTCCTCAGCCCTACATGGACGGATTAGTCCGAACGTCGCAACCGAATATAGAATGCCGACGCACTATAGTAGCCTCCTCATCGTTGTTTCGACGAGCATTGTATTCTTGTTCGCTTGTGTCCGCTTGGGATTGAATGCCCGGCTTCGCAGGACTCTCTGGAGAATGTCGACGGTCGTAGCCCTTCTTATTGCATCGTATCTGTTGATCGATGCGTTCCCTGGCTTCTCGATACTTCTGGCGCTATCAGTGCTTTCCGCGCTCTATGGCTTATTTAATCCTGGGTTCGGAGCATGGCGAGCTCATGGCTTGGGAGCCAAGATAAATGTATCATAAATGGCTAGATCGATGGGATGAGCGGCGGGCGCGGCGTGGCGAGCAAGGGAAGCATGCAACTGCCTTCGCGCTCGACGCGGAACTCGCCTTTCCCGGAGCCGGCAAGGTTCGGAGCATCGAGCAATTCTGTGCCCTTGCGGACAAGGCGCTGGCTGATCAATCGTTCTTTGAACGACCCGACGGAATTGACCAAGGGTTTCAGAGACAAGATGAATGGCTCAAATTTCCCTCAGATATCACGACCGACGTTGAGGAAAACAACACCGTTTGGGCGAAGATCACCGACAGTGGATCGCTTGATCACGCACTGGTGGTTTTTCATCATTGGAATGCGAGGGCGCGAAATAGCCAACTCGCCAGATACCTTTCTCGGCGTGGCATTACCGTTGTGGAGATTGCCATGCCGTATCACTTCGAGCGTAGTCGCCCAGGCTCCACGCATGCCGATTACATGCTCAGCGCAAGTCTCGGCCGAACCGTCCAATCAATCAGACAGGCCATTTTGGATGGGCGAAAACTTATCCGTTGGCTGGGGAGCGAAGGCTACAAACAGATATCGGTTCTTGGCATGAGCCTGGGCTCGTGGGTCGCAGGGCTCATCGCCGCGCATGAGTCGACCGTTTCTAAAGCTTCATTGTTCCTTACGGCTGGAAGCCTGGCAGATATGGTTTGGACCGGCCGCGCGACACGCTCAATACGAACCGGCTTCGCACCAACTATTGAGCTGACAGAGCTCCGCAAGGCCTGGGGTCCATTGGGCATGGAGAATTATGTGAAGCGTTTAGCAAGGCCGGGTCTCGATCTTCACGTTGTTCTGGCGAAGAGAGACAAGGTGATCTTGCCAGAGCTATCAGCAATCTTCATGCAGAAGCTGACCGGCGCCGGTGGAAGGCCGACTGTTCTGCAATTGAATTGTGGTCACTATTCACTCGCCATACCACCTTACATTTTGCAGGCGGGTTTGAGCTTGAATCGGTACGTGTCGCGCTGACAAATCGGGCTGGTGTTGAGTTGGCAAGCTCTTGAGATCCCATCAGGGGTGAGTAGCGGCTTGCACCGTGGCAGGGTGAGGTCGCCAGAAAACTCTTTGGAGGCCAACCATGCCGATGACAGCAGATAAATCTCAAGCGCAAACCGTTACTCTCGTCGATCTTGGCGTAATTTTCGTTTCGTTGGAATTGAGCAAATCGACCTGGCTGGTGACAGCTCTGTCACCTTGCAGCGAGAAGATGTCCCGACACACCATCACCGGAGGCGACATTGCTGGCCTGTCTTCGTGTTTTGCCGCGCTTCGCCAGAAGGCCAAACGGCGAAAGAACACACTTTACCCAATGATGGTGATTCTAGAGGCCGGACTGGATGGCTTCTGGCTGGAGCGAATGCTGAGCAAGGAAGCTTGGATAGTAAGCCACATTGTAGAGGCCGCATCGATCGCCATGCCGCGCCGGCAGCGCCGGGCGAAGACCGATCGTATCGAGGGAGAAACGCTTATCCGCGCATTGATGGCATGGAAACGTGGCGAGCCGCGTGCGAGCTCATTGGTCAAAGTTCTCTCGCCCGAGGAAGACGACAACCGACGGATTGTACGGGAGCGGAAAACGCTGATTGCGGAACGCCTCTTCCACGTTAATCGCATAAAGGGGTTGCTCTTCACGCAAGGAATTCGGGATTACCAACCGGTCAATCGAGATCGCCGCGAGCGTCTGGACGAGCTTCAGACTGGCGATGGTCGGCCGTTCTCGAAACATTTGAAAGCAGAAATCTGCAGAGAACTCGATCGCCTCGTATTGCTGCTCACACAAATCAAGGCTTTAGAAGCCGAGCGAGATGCCTTGATCGTCCGCGAGACGTCGGAGGCACCGAAGGAAGCGACCGCCCTTTTGGCAATCAAGGGAATAGGGCCAGAATTCGCTGCTATACTCTACACCGAAGGGCTGTTGCGACACTTCGACAACCGACGCCAAATCGCCTCCTACGCAGGCCTTGCCCCCTCCCCCTGGCAAAGCGGTAACGTCAACCGCGAACAGGGTGTATCCAAGGCGGGAAATCCGCGTTTGCGAGCCACCAGGGTCGAGATCGCCTGGCTATGGTTGCGACATCAACCAAAATTGACGCTGACCTTATGGTTCAAAGATCGCATCGCTCTGAACGCAGGCCGCTTAAAGACCCCAACGTCGTGGCGCTCGCGCGTAAGCTACTCGTGGCCCTATGGAAGTATGTGAGCTCCGGCGTCGTGATCGAAGGTGCGATCATGAAAACCGCCTGAAACACAAACTCCTGCGAAACACAGTTCCTAATCCTCAGGGCCTGATTAGCCCTGACGGATCCAGGTGAACGGGCCGAAGATCCTTTTGGCCCCTAAATGCCGATCTTGAGTTTGGTCCCGATCTCCTGAGCCCGTGCCGGTCGAATGCGGGATAATGGTGCAGCCGTGTGAGAGCGGCGACCGGATGCGAGGTTGTATAGGCCCGAGAACGGGCCGGTAATTGCTATGGGCTCAGACCGCGGATCCGCTCACTCAAGAGAAACTCGATGCCGCTCGGATTAACAATTGACAAAAGACCTGATGTGAGGGATTCGGACCAAACTTCCGTTCGCGGAAGATTCAACCTGCTGAGCAGCTTGGTAAATGTTGCCGATCAGAATTTCGGAGGTTTCCTGCCGGCCTTGCGATAGGCGGCGATCACGGTGTTCGCCATCAGCATGGCGATGGTCATCGGACCGACGCCGCCGGGAACCGGCGTGATGACGCCGGCGACCTTGGCCGCTTCGTCGAAGGCGACGTCGCCGACGAGCCGGGTCTTGCCCTCGGCCGTGGTGATGCGGTTGATGCCGACATCGATGACGGTCGCGCCGGACTTCACCCAATCGGCCTTCACCATTTCCGCGTGGCCGACGGCGGCGACGAGAATATCCGCGCTGCGGCAGACTCCAGCGAGATACTTGGTGCGCGAATGCGCCGTTGTCACAGTTGCGTTTGCAGCCAGAAGCAGCGCCGACATCGGCTTGCCGAACAGATTGGAGCGGCCGATCACCACGGCATTCAGGCCGGAGAGATCATTGCCATGCGTGCGGCGAACGAAGACCATCGCGCCGGCCGGCGTGCAGGAGACCAGCCCGCTATGAAGATCACCAGTCGCCACCTTGCCGGCATTGACGACATGCAGGCCGTCGACGTCCTTCTCCGACCGAATCGACTGGATGATTGGGTCTGAATCGAGATGTTTCGGCAGCGGCAGCTGGAAGAGAATACCATGAACGCTCTCGTCGGCATTTAGGGTCGCGACGAGCGCTGCAAGCGCTTCCTGGGTGGTGTCTTCCGGAAGTGTGTATTGGATGGACTTGAAACCGCATTCCTTGGCCATGCGGCTCTTTGAGGAAACATAGGCGTGGCTCGCCGGATCGTCACCGACGATGACGACAGCGAGGCCGGGCCTGACGCCCGCGTCCTTCTTGAGGGAGACGGTGGCGGACTTCACTGCGGCAATCACGGAAGCGGCAACCTGCTTCCCATCGATAATGGTGGCAGTCATCACTCAGCCCATTCGTTCCGACTTGTAGGAGCCGGGGCTCGGCGGGAAGACGATAGTCTTGTTGCCGTTCATGAAGACCCGGTGGTGGATATGGGCGTGCACGGCGCGGGCCAGAACTTGGCTCTCCACATCGCGGCCGATCGAGACATAGTCTTCCGCCGACTGCGCATGGGTGATGCGGGCGACGTCCTGTTCGATGATCGGACCTTCGTCCAGATCCTCGGTGACGTAGTGCGCCGTCGCTCCGATCAGCTTCACGCCGCGCTCGAAGGCCTGCTTGTAGGGGTTGGCGCCCTTGAACGACGGCAGGAACGAGTGGTGGATGTTGATGATGCGGCCCGACATCTTCTTGCAGACGGCGTCGGACAGGACCTGCATGTAGCGGGCGAGCACGATCAGCTCGGCGCCGGACTGTTCGACCACTTCCATCAGGCGCGCCTCGGCCTGCGGCTTGTTCTCTTTCGTCACCTTGATGTGGTGGAAGGGGATGTCGTGGTTGACGATGACTTTCTGGTAATCGAAGTGGTTGGAGACGACGCCGACGATGTCGATCGGCAGGGCGCCGATCTTCCAGCGGTACAGCAGGTCGTTGAGGCAGTGCCCGAAGCGCGAGACCATGAGCAGCACCTTCATGCGCTCGTCGCTGTCGTTGAAGCGGTGGGTCATCGCAAATTTCTTGGCGACGGGGGCAAAGCCGGCCTTGATGTCTTCCTCGGACACACCTTCCTGCGACAGGAAGGTCAGGCGCATGAAGAACAGGCCGGTCCCCAAATCATCGAACTGTGAACTATCGATAATGTTGCAGCCAAGTCCGGCAAGGTAACCTGTCACGGCAGCAACGATACCCCTCTCCGATTTACACGTAATGGTGAGCACAAAGGACTTCATTGCTCTCAACGCTTCCGTTGTCTGAGTCAGATTCTTGATACGGCCCATGGGTCAGGTGCTCAACATCTTCAGAAAGGCATCCAACCGGTCGGGCTCGATGCTGAGGCTATGCTTTGCCGTCGGATAGGCGCCAGAACGCACATCATCGGCATATTCGCGGAAGGCAGCGATGCGCTCCTGCTGGAGACGATCATATTCCGCCGCGAAATTGCGGTAGACTTTTGCATGGCGCGGGTAGTGGCCGCGATTCTGGCCGAGCACATCGTCAGCGAAGAGATATTGCGCATCGCAGCCCGTGCCGGCGCCCATCGAGAGCATGACCAGCGACGTCCTGGCGCTGATCGCCGCCGCGATCTCGCCCGGCACGACCTCGATTTCGGCGGCAAAGGCCCCGGCCTCCTCCAGCGCCTTCACCTGCCGGAAGATTTCCAGCGCACTGTCCGCCGTCTTGCCGACGGCGCGAAAACCGCCGGTCCAGGTGGCTTTGGAGGGAATGAGGCCGACATGGCCGCAGACCGGAATGCCCTCCTCACGCAGGCGCCGCACGGTGGAAAGGCCAGCCGCGCAATAGACGGCATCGCCGCCTGCCCGCATCGCCTGGAAGGCGCCGCGCAGATAATCGTCGGCGGTGATGAAATCGCCGTATTCGAGACCCGGAAAGGCAAACACGGTCGGCGCCGCCTCGCGAAAAGCCGGCCCGAGCAGAGCCGGCGGCACGGAGACGAGGTCGATGCCCGCCTGTTCGGCGGCTTCAGCCTCTTCTAGCGTGACGACGCGCAGCATGGTGAGCTGGCGCTTGCCCTTCATCGCCTGGATATCGGCAACGGTCGGTCTTTTGGTCTTCATGATGTCCTCCGGGACGCCGTTTACGCGGCGAGCAGTTTCTTGAGCTTGGTCTCCGGTGCGGCGAGCGCGGCCGGATCGGGATGGATGCGGGCGGCGATCAGCATTTCGGCGAGACGGATATCGCGCGCCACCGCATTGCCCGGCCCGATGCCGCTTGCCGCAATCAGCCGGCCCTCGGCATCGAGATGGAAGAGAATGAAGGCGCCCTCGCCCATGTCGCGGCGGACCGTGCTGACGGCACCATCGGCAAGGCCGGCGATCTGTAGCGTCATGTCGTACTGATCCGACCAGAACCACGGCACGGCGGCATGGACATCCGCACCGCCCAGCATGTTGGCGGCAGCAAGCTGACCCTGCTCCTGCGCATTGCGCCAGGATTCCAGCCGGATGCGGCGGTCGCCATAAAGCGGCAGCGGATAGGAGGTGCAGTCGCCCGCGGCAAAAATATCGGGATCGGAGGTGCGCAGCAGGCCATCGACTGCGATGCCGTTTTCCACCGCAAGTCCTGCGGCCTCCGCCAGCTGCGTATTCGGCACGGCACCGATGCCGACGACAAGCAGGTTGGCGCTGACGACGCGGCCATCCCCCAGTGAAATCACCACCTCGCCCGCCCGTTCCTCCACACCGGCCACCTTAGCACCGCAGAGAATGTCCACGCCCTCGGCAGCGTGACGGCTGGCGACGATTTCGGCGATTTCTGCCGGCACGCCACGGGTGAGCACCCGCGGCAGGCCTTCCACCAACGTGACGCTGGCCCCCAGCTTGCGGGCGCTGGCGGCAAGCTCCAGCCCGATGAAGCCACCGCCGAGAATGGCGACATGGCTCCCCTCGACGAGATGTTCGCGGATACGCGCCGCATCGTCATGACTGCGCAGCGCAAGGATGCGCCCGCCATGGGCCGCACCCGGCAGGGTGCGCGGACGTGCGCCGGTGGCCAGCAGCAGCCTGTCATAGGGAACGACGGTGCCATCACCCAGCACGACACGCTTTGCGGCGCGGTCGATCTCGGACACCGTGCGGCCGAGCAGCAGGTCGATACCGGCTTCGACATAGCGGCCGGGCTCGGCGACGAATTTCGGGCCAGCACCGGCGACGAGCGCCTCCTTGGAGAGCGGCGGGCGCTCGTAGGGCAGATGGGTCTCGCTGCCGATCAGCGTGATCGTGCCGTCGAACCCCTTTTCACGCAGCGCAAAGGCCGCGCGCGCACCGCATTCGCCGGCGCCGACGATAACGAAATTCGCCATGAAGGCTCTCCTCCCAAGCATAATCCGACCGGAGTGAAACGAAGATCGATAAGATTATGCTTCCAATAAAAAGAGTTAGGTCACCGACCCGATGCAATCGGATCGAACAGCGTCCTAAAGCCCGATGAAGACCGTGCCGCCTTCGACCTTGACCGGGTAGGTCTTGAGGTTGACGCAGACGGGTGCGCCCTTGGCCTCGCCGGTCTTGTAGTTGAAGCGGCCGTTGTGCTTGGGACATTCGATGATGTGATCCATCACCAGACCATCGGCGAGATGGATCTTCTCATGGGTGCAGAGCCCGTCCGTCGCGTGATAGGTATCTTCCGGGCTGCGATAGACCGCGAAGGTGCGGCCCGCGTGATCGAAGCGGATGACATCCTCCTCGTCGATATCGTCGGCCGCGCAGACTTCGATCCAGGTGTCGCTCATGGGTCTCTCCTCCAGAATGTGTGATGTTATTCGGCGGCGGCGAAGGCCGGCTCGGCGTGGAACTCTTCCTTGTAGGGGCGCGCAGTCTCGGGCAGCGCGCGCTTGAGGAAGTAGTCCTCGTTGCGCAACTGGCGCAGGAAGGCCGGGATCATTTCCCTGTAGCCATGCCACATGGACGGGTTCGGTGCCGGCAGATCGTGTTTGATCATGGCATGCAGCCGCGGCAGCGCATGGTAGGGCACCATCGGGAACATGTGGTGCTCCACATGGTAGTTCATGTTCCAGTAGATGAAGCGGCTCACCGGGTTCATATAGACGGTGCGGCTGTTCAGCCGGTGGTCGATGACGTTGTCGGCAAGGCCGCCGTGCTGCAACAGGCCGGTCAGGACATGATGCCAGGCGCCGTAGAGCCTCGGCAGGCCGATGAACATGGCCGGCAGGATCGAGCCGAAGGCGAAGCAGGCGGCGATGGTCGCAAGATAGATGGCAAGCCAGATGCGGGCGACGCGGATCGCCTTCGGCTGCTCCATTTCCGGCACGAAGGTCTTTTCGGCTTCGCTCATGACGCCGGCCGCATTGCGCACCATGTCGATGACGGCATGCCAGGCATCGAGGATGCCGAAGAAATTCAGCACGAGACGCAGAAGGTCCGGTGGGCGCATGACGGCGATCTCGGGGTCGCGGCCGACGATGACCGTATCCGTATGGTGGCGCGTATGGCTCCAGCGCCAGGTCACCGGATTGCGCATAATCATGAAACAGGCGATCTGGTAGACGGCGTCGTTCATCCACATCGTCTTGAAGGCCGTGCCGTGGCCGCATTCGTGCCAGCGGCTGTCGGAAGCCGAGCCGTAGAGCACGCCATAGATCAGGAAGAAGGGTACCGCCGCCCACGTGCCCCAGAACCAGGCGCCGAGCGCACCGGAGACCAGCATGGCACCGAGCCAGATCGCGGTGTCGCGAATGGCCGGCGCGTCGCTGCGCTGCATCAGCGCCTTCATCTCCTTGCGGGCAATGTCGGTGTGATACCATTCGGCGGCCGCCAGGCCATTGGCAACGGCCGCCTCGGCATCGCGGCCAAGAAGGCTGTAATCGCGCTTCGTCGGCTTCATGGCTTGATCCTCCCTGCAGGGCGCTGTCCGGCGGCCCACCTCATCTGATGGACAAACGATAGCGCTACTGCTTGCATCCCTCAATCCTGCCATGATAGAATGCGTCAAATTACATCATTAAACATCATAGCAGAATGATGGAAAATTTCAGGGAGGGGAATATGGCATCGAGGCCCACCATCTCGGATCTGGCGCAGGCCGCCGGCGTCAGCGTGGCGACGGTCGATCGCGTGCTCAACGGCCGCCACAAGGTGCGCGAGGAGACGGCGCGGCGGGTCTATGAGGCCGCCAATTCCATCGGTTATCACGCGGTCGGACTCATCCGGCAGCGGGTCTTCGAGGACCTGCCGCAATATCGCCTCGGCTTCAGCTTCCAGCGCCCGAACCAGGCCTTCTACCAGAACTTCGCCCGCGAGATCGAAATCGCCTGCAATGCCTGCACGGTGGCGCGCATCGTGCCGCAGATCGAGTTCATCAACGCGCAGACGCCGGCGGCGATGACCGAAATGCTGCGCCAGCTTTCGAACCGCAACCAGGCACTCGCCGTCGTCGCGCCGGATTATCCCGCGACCACGACCATGGCGGAAGACCTGAAAAACCGGGGAATTCCGCTGTTCTGCCTGCTCTCCGATTTCGCCATGGACGTGCGCCAGGGCTATATCGGCCTCAACAACATGAAGGTCGGCCGCACCGCCGCCTGGATGATCGCGCACAGCGCCAAGCGCCCCGGCAAGGTGGCGATCTTCGTCGGCAGCCACCGCTTCCATGGCCATGAGCTGCGCGAGATCGGCTTCCGCTCCTTCTTCCGAGAGAAGGGCCAGGGCTTCGAGGTACTGGATACACTGGTCAATCTCGACACCAGCGAGATTACCCACGAGGCGACCGCAAACCTGCTCGCCCAGCATCCCGATCTCGTCGGCCTCTATGTGGCGGGCGGCGGCATGGAAGGGGCGATTTCGGCGGTGCGCGAGGAAGGCTATGCCGGCGAGGTGCAGCTCATCGTCAACGAGCTGACGCCCGAATCGAAGGCCGGCCTTGCCGACGACGTGGTCACCATGGCGATCCACACACCCCTGCCGGCTCTGTGCCGGGAGCTTGTCTCGCTGATGGTGACATCCATCGAGAAGGGTGAAAACGCCGTGCCCAGCCAGACCTTCCTACCCTTCGACCTCTTCACGCCAGAGAACATCTAACACGATACATGATGGCATTCCATCATGTATCGTCGCTAATCTTTCAGCGATGAAAGCGTCTCCGGCGCCTTCGCCTTTGACGACCGTCAAGGGCGTCCCGATCCTCACGTGTGCATGCGAGGCCGCCCTGTCGGCGGCCCCGAGACCGGAGGATACCCATTCCATGCCGACTTTCGCCATCAACCACATGACGGCGCCCGCCCTCACGCTCGACGCCTTCTTCGCGCTCGCCGTCTCCCTCGGCACCAGCGCCGTCGAAATCCGCAACGACCTCGACGGCAACGCCATTCTCGACGGCACCACGCCGGCCGAGGTCAAATCGCTTGCCGAACGCCGTGGCATCACGATCATCTCGATCAATGCCCTGCAGCGTTTCAACGAGTGGTCGCCGGCTCGCGCGGCCGAAGCCCGGGAGCTGATCGATTATGCCGCCGCCTGTGGTGCCAGGGCGCTCGTTCTCGTCCCGAAGAACGACGGCACCGGCCAGGCCGACGGCGAGCGCCAGACGAACCTGCGCCAGTCGCTGGCCGCGCTGAAGCCCCTGCTCGACGCAGCCGGCATCATCGGCCTCGTCGAACCGCTCGGCTTCGAGATCTGCTCGCTGCGCTCCAAGCGCGAAGCCGTGGAGGCCATCAAGGCGGTCGGCGGAGAACAGACATTCCGGCTCGTGCATGACACGTTCCACCACCACCTGGCAGGCGAACCGGAGCTTTTCGCCGACTTCACCGGCCTTGTTCATATCTCCGGCGTCGAAGACCCGGCGGTTTCCGTGTCCGACATGCGTGACGGCCACCGCGTGCTGGTCGGCCCGGCCGACAGGTTGGCAAACACCAGCCAGATCAAGGCCCTGATCGCCGCCGGCTACACCGGACCGCTGTCCTTCGAGCCCTTCTCGCCTGCCGTGCATGGGGTTTCAGATCCGAAGTCGGCCGTTGCCGAAAGCATCGCCTTCATCCAGGCGCGCGTTTGAAACGCTGGCCCGGTGGGTCAACCGCCGGGCATGTCCGCCGGCTACACTTACCTTATTTTCCAACTTGATCGGTCGTGTTTTCCCAACCATCATTGACGTTATCCAAGCTTTGCAATTAATATTGCGGTTATCTTTTTTATCGACCGGAACTCATTCTGGAAATTTTAATTGCACTAACGTATATCTTGCATTATTTATTGCGCGTTGCAAAATCCGGGTCGGAGGCTCGTGAACGCGACTCATCAACCGATTGGCATCCACCGTCTTGGGTTTGCCGTACCATTGTTTTGGGAGGACAATAGAATGAAGAAATCGATACTTGCCGCCGCCATGTCGGTTATGATGCTGGGCACGGTCCATGCCGAAACCATCGGCGTTTCGATGGCGCTTTACGACGACAACTTCTTGACCGTTATCCGCAACGGCATGCAGAAATACGTCGCGGGCCTTGATAACGTCACGCTGCAGATCGAGGACGCGCAGAACGACGTGTCCAAGCAGCAGAACCAGATCCAGAATTTCGTCGCCGCCGGCGTCGATGCCATCATCGTCAATCCGGTCGATACGGATGCAACGGTTGCGCTAACCAAGCTTGCGGAAGATGCCGGCATCCCGCTTGTCTACGTCAATCGCCAGCCCGTCAACGTTGACTCTCTCCCGGCCAATCAGGCATTCGTCGCCTCCAATGAGGTCGAGTCTGGAACGCTGCAGACGAAGGAAATCTGCCGCCTTCTCGGCGGCAAGGGCAAGGCCGTAGTCATCATGGGCGAGCTGTCCAATCAGGCCGCGCGCCAACGGACGCAGGACGTCAAGGACGTTATCGCGACCGATGAATGCAAGGGCATGACGATCGTCGAGGAGCAAACCGCCAACTGGCAGCGCACGCAGGCGCAGGACTTGATGACCAACTGGATCACCGCCGGCGTCGAGTTCGACGCGGTCATCGCCAACGCGGACGAAATGGCCATGGGCGCACTTCAGGCGCTGAAGGCCGCGGGCCGTGACCTCGATACCGTCGTCATCGGCGGCATCGACGGCTCGCAGGACGTGCTCGCCGCAATGAAGGCCGGCGAAATCGAAGTGACCGTCTTCCAGGATGCCTTCGGCCAAGGCGCTGGCGCTGTCGACACCGCCCTCAAAATCGTTCGCAAGCAGCCATTCGAGCAGAAGACTTACATTCCCTTCCAGCTCATCACCCCGGCTAACATGAACGACTTCCTCGACAAGAACGCCGACTGATCGGCAACAAACCATCCCCCACCGGTGCAGACGTCCTGCTCCGGTGGCGTCATACTTTCTATCCCAGCCGGACCGGAGCAAACGCATCCGGCCGGCTTACCGCGTATCGGGCTTGGGGTTCCGGCCGGAATCACGTCCGAAATTCGCAATATTTATTGCAAACCAATACGACCGAGGCGAACATGAAGGCCAGACTTGGCATTGCCCCCATTGCATGGTGGAACGACGATCTTCCCGAAATCAGCAGCGATATCTCGCTGGAAGGCTGCCTAGCCGAAGCAGCCGAGGCAGGCTTTACCGGCATGGAAACCGGCCGCCGCTTCCCGATGGACGCCAAGATCCTGCGCCCTATTCTCGACAAACATGGCATCCAGGTCTGCGGCGGGTGGTTTTCCGGTCTGCTGCTTGAGGGCGACATCGAGGCAGAGAAAGATCGCATCGCCGAGCAGATGGATTTCTTCAAGGCGGTCGGCGCCCCCTGCATCGTCTATGGCGAAGTCGCTGGCACAATCCAGGGCGATCGGGCCGTCCCGCTTGCGAAGAAGCGGACGTTGGCCGAAGACGAGATCAAGGCCTATGGACGCAAGCTCACTGCCTTCGGCGAATGGTGTGCCGAACAGGGCATGCCGATCTCCTACCATCATCATATGGCCGCCGTGATCGAGACCGAGGAGGAGCTCGATCTTCTCATGAAGCATTCCGGCGAAGGCCTGCCGCTCCTGTTCGATGCCGGCCATATGGCCTTTGCCGGCGGTGATGTGCTGCGCGTCATCGACAAGCACCATAAACGTATCAACCACGTACATACAAAGGACGTGCGACTTCCGGTGATCAACGCACTTGACCGCGAACGGGAAAGCTTCCTCGATGCCGTCATCAAGGGTGCATTTACGGTCCCGGGCGATGGCAGCCTCGATTTCGAGACAATCGTGAAGCGCCTCGCCTCATATGGCTACGAAGGCTGGTTCGTCGTCGAAGCCGAGCAGGATCCCGGCCCCAACCCACCGCTAGACATGGCCAAGATCGGCCATAAGGAACTGTTGCGCGTAATGGCAGCCGCCGGCTACGACGTAGTCTGATCATCACCCGCATCCGCATTGCTATTATAGAGAGGATCTTCGAATGAAACCGAAACTTCGCGTGGGATTGATCGGCTCGGGCTTCATGGGAAAGACGCATGTCTTCGGCTTTGCCGCGGCCGCGCGCGTCTTCGATCTGCCCTATGAGGTCGAGCTTTCAACCATCGCCGACGTGACGCTGGCGCAAGCCGAGAGCGCCCGTGCGGCGCTCGGCTTCCAGCGCGCCACAGACGACTGGAAAAGCCTCGTCGGCGATCCCGATATCGACCTTGTAGACATCACGGCGCCGAACGCGCTGCACAAGGAAATGGCGCTGGCCGCCATCGCAGCCGGAAAGCATGTGTACTGCGAAAAGCCGCTCGCACCGCTTGCGGCAGATGCGCTCGAAATGGCAGAGGCCGCCGAAAAGGCGGGTATCAAGACACAGGTCGGTTTCAACTATCTGTGTAACCCGATGATCGCGCTTGCGAAGAAAATGATCGCGAATGGCGAACTCGGCGACATCAGGGGTTATCGCGGGCTGCATGCGGAAGACTACATGGCCGACTCAGACGGCCCCTTCACGTTCCGGCACGATCCGGCCGGCGGCGGCGCACTTGCCGATATCGGCAGCCATGCGCTTGCAACGGCAGAATTCCTGCTTGGCCCGATCAGCAAGGTAATGGGCGATTGCGTCACGATAATTTCGAGCCGCCCGGATGGCAAGGGCGGGACACGTACTGTGGAGACGGACGATGTGGGCCGCGCATTCCTACGTTTCGGAAACGGCGCGACCGGCTCCATCGAAGGCAACTGGATCGCCACCGGTCGCAAGATGCAGCACGATTTCGAGGTCTACGGCACGAAAGGCGCTCTGGCCTTCTCGCAAGAACGGTTCAACGAACTGCATTTCTATTCGACAGCCGATGCCCGGGGCCGGCAGGGTTTCCGCCGCATCGAGGCTGGGCCGGACCATGCTCCCTACGGCCGCTTCTGCGTGGCTCCCGGTCACCAGCTCGGCTTCAACGACCTTAAAGCCATCGAGGTCGCCGGCTATCTTGACGCAATTGCTGGGTTGCGTCCGGAACCGTTCAATTTCCGCGCGGGCCTGCGGATCCAAACACTGGTCGAAACGATCCAGAAATCATCACGCAGCGCGCAGTGGCTGAACATCTGACATCGATCTGAAAATTGAAATGACAGATGGCGCCGACCGGTTCGGCGCCATTTCATTTGTCCCGGAAAATTCTGGAAACAAGAAACGGGCCGGGTAGAGGATCACCCGGCCCGTTTCTCTTGAAGCATGATGCCAGCGAATTTACGTCTTGCGTTTTTTCTGTCTGTAGACGTCTACGACGACGGCGGCGACGATGATAACGCCCTTGACGATCTCCTGATAGAAGGCATCGACGCGGAGGAACGTGAAGCCGGAGGTCATAACGCCGAGGATGACGGTGCCGATGACCGTGCCGGTGATGCGGCCGACGCCGCCGGCAAGCGATGTGCCGCCGATGACGGTCGCGGCGATCGCATCGAGTTCGTACATCACGCCCATGCCGGCCTGTGCAGTCTGGGCACGGGCTGCGGTGACGACGCCTGCGAGGCCAGCGAGTGCGCCGGCAATGGCATAGACCTTCACGAGATGGGCCTCGACATTGATGCCGGAAACGCGGGCGGCCTGAACATTGGCGCCGATCGCATAGGTGAACTTGCCGTAGCGGGTGTAGCGCAGTGCGATGTGGAAGATCACGGCTACGACGAGGAAGATGACAACGGGCCAGATGCCGGTGCCGATGAAGTTGAACTGTTCGGTCAAGCCCGAGACCGGCTGGCCCTTCGTGTACCACTTGGAGATGCCGCGCGCCGAGACCATCATGCCGAGGGTGGCGATGAAGGGCGGGATCTTCGTCTTGGCGATGAGCTGGCCGTTGATATAGCCGGCGAGCAGGCCGACGCCGATGCCGATCACCACGGGCACGATGACGGGCAGGTCCGTCAGCGACGGATAAAGCGCGCGCGGCCAGGTGGAGGCTTGCGCCAATGATGCGGTGAACATCGCCGTCATGCCGACGACGGAGCCGGAGGAGAGGTCGATGCCGCCGGTGATGATGACCTGCGTGACGCCGACGGCGATGATGCCGATGACCGACACCTGCAGGATGATGATCGTCAGGCGCTGCGGGTTCATCAGGAAGCTCTGGCCGACGAGGATCCAGCCAAGGATTTCGTAAACCAGCGCGATGCCGACGAGGACGAGAAAGATGTTGAGTTCCGGCGGGAGCCGGCGGGCAGATTTCTGCGCCGGGCCTTGAGCCTGCGTGGCGGAATTCGTGCTCATGATTACCTCCCTGATGGCCGCTCGGCGGCCTTGAATCTGACTGGACCCATCTCTGGGCTCATCTTACTGGGCTGCCAGTTCCATCACCTTGATCTGCGTGGCTTCCGCCCGGTCGAGGAAGCCGGTGACGCGGCCTTCATGCATGACCATGACGCGGTCGCTCATGCCGAGCACTTCCGGCATTTCCGACGAGATCATGATGACGGCGACGCCGTCGCGGGCAAGCTCGGTGACGAAGCGGTGGATTTCCGCCTTGGCGCCGACGTCGATGCCGCGCGTCGGCTCGTCGAGGATCAGGATGCGCGGATTGGTGAGAAGCCAGCGACCGATCAGAACCTTCTGCTGGTTGCCGCCCGAAAGGTTCTCGATACGCTCGGACAGGTTCGGCGTCTTGACCCGCAGCTTCCGGCTCATCTCCTCACAGACCTGCGTCAGTTCTCCTTCGGAAACGAAGCCGTTCTTGACGAACTTGTCCTGTAGAACGGCGATCTGCATATTCTCGAGAATATCGAGGATGAGCAGACAGCCGGTATCCTTGCGGTCTTCCGTGAGGAACGCCATGCGATGCTTGATCGCGGTGTTCGGGCTATCGATTTTGACCTCTTTGCCATTGATCGAGATCGAGCCGGATGTGGCCGGCGTCACGCCGAAGATCGTTTCGGCGACATTCGAGCGGCCGGAGCCCACGAGGCCGGCAAGGCCGAGGATTTCGCCGGCGCGCACATCGAAGGAAACGTCGTTGAATACGCCCTTGAGGGTAAGGTTCTTCACCGAGAGCACGACGTCGCCGATCGGGACCTCTTCCTTCGGGAACATCTGGGTGATCTCGCGGCCCACCATCATGCGGATGATGTCGTCGCGGGTCACGTCGGACGAGGCGTGCGTGCCGATATATTTGCCGTCGCGGAACACCGAGAATTCGTCGGCGATCTCGAACAGCTCGTTCATCTTGTGTGTGATGTAGACGATGCCGATGCCCTGCGAGCGCAGGTCGCGGATGATGGTGAAGAGGTGCTCCACCTCGCGTTCGGTGAGCGCCGAGGTCGGCTCGTCCATGATGAGCACGTCGCTCTCGTAGGACACCGCCTTGGCGATCTCGACCATCTGGCGGTTTGCCACCGAGAGGTCACGCACCTGGGTTTCGGGATCCATCACGATGTTGAGGCGCTTGAAGAGCTCTGCCGTCTTGCGGTTCATCTCGCCGTGGTCGACGAAGCCGAAGCGGTTCTTGGGTTCGCGGCGGATCCAGATATTTTCCGCGACCGTCATGAAGGGCATCAGGTTCAGTTCCTGATGGATCATGGCGATGCCGTTTTCGAGGGCATCGAGCGGTGACTTCAGCCGGATTTTCTGACCCTTCAGCAGCACCTCGCCCTGGTCGGGCGTGTAGATGCCGGCCAGAATCTTCATCAGCGTGGACTTGCCCGCGCCATTCTCGCCCATAAGCGCATGCACGCTGCCGCGCTTCAGCCGGAACTGCACGTCATCAAGTGCCACGACGCCCGGAAATTCCTTGCGGACACCTTCCGCGGACAAGAGATATTCGGCATTCGGAATGGCGCCGCTTGCACGTACCGCGGCCATGGTGGTCGGACTGACCATTGTCCCCTCCCTACAAAACAATCAGGCACGCGCACCTCCACGCGTGGTGTCGATCACGTAAAGCGGGGTATCACCCATCCGCCGTTCTGCGCTTCGTGGCTGTCGACGACGGCGTCCACGAAGGCGACGCCCTTCAAACCGTCATATGATGCCGGAACACCCTCCCCCATGGCGCCGGCGTCCAAACCCGCGGCCCGCGCCCGGAGGATCGCGGCGAAACCGGAATACAGATTGGTGAATGCCTCGATATAGCCCTCGGGATGACCAGGTGGTGTGCGGGTTCGCAGCCGCGCCTCCTCCACAAGACTGTCCCGACCACGCTTGATCGTCTGCGGAGCGCCGAAGAGCGGTGTGTGAAGCAGTTCGTTCGGCTGTTCCTGATGCCAGACAAGACTGCCGGTCTCGCCGAAGACGCGCAGGAGCAGACCGTTCGACTGACCAATCGCCACCTGGGAGGACCAGAGCAAGCCCCGCGCGCCGCCGGCATAACGGATCATCACATGGGCGTTGTCGTCGAGCGCGCGGCCTTCCACGAAGGTCGCGAGGTCGGCGGCGACCGCCTCGGCCTTGAGGCCGGTGACGAAGCCCGCGAGATGATAGGCATGCGTGCCGATATCGCCGATCGATCCGCCGCGACCGTTCTTCCTCGGATCGGTCCGCCAGGCCGCCTGCTGGTTGCCCTGCAACTCTATCCCGGTCGCCATCCATTCCAGTGGATACTCGACCTGCACGACCCGAATTGCACCTATATCACCGCGTGCCACCATCGCGCGGGCCTCGTGCACCATCGGGTAGCCGCTATAGGTATAGGTCACGCCGAGAAAGCGGCCCGTCGTCTCCGCCAGTTCATGCAAGGCGATGGCATCCTCCAGCGTGGTCGTCATGGGTTTCTCGCAGATGACATCGATACCGGCTTCGAGGAAGGCTTTCGCAATCGGATAGTGCGTGTGGTTCGGCGTGCAGATCGCCACCACATCCACACGGTCTTCGCGGCCGTACTCGCCATCGACCATCGCCTTGTAGTCACCATAAGATCGACTGGGCGAAATGTAATTCTTCGCCGCAAAGGCATGGCCACGGGCCGCGTCGGCATCGAAAGCGCCGGCGACGAGATCGTAATGGTTGTCGAGACGGGCCGCAAAACGATGGATGCCACCGATATAGGCACCCTCGCCGCCGCCGATCATGCCTAGACGCAGCCGGCGACCGGACAAGCTACTTTTAACCATGATCGCCTCCCTCAAATGCCCAGAATTTCTTGATTGACCGACCGATCGGCGCCGGACTTGACGAAATCGTCGAAGGCCCGTTCGGAGACACGAATGATGTGATCCTGAATAAAGCGCGCGCCTTCCGCCGCCCCGTCTTCCGAATTTTTGAGGCAGCACTCCCATTCCAGCACGGCCCAGCCATCGAAGTCGTAGCCTGTCAGCTTAGCGAAGATCGCGCCGAAATCGACCTGCCCATCGCCGGGCGACCGGAACCGGCCTGCGCGGCTCACCCAGGGCTGATAACCACCGTAAGCGCCCGTCTTGCCGGTCGGGCGGAACTCGGCGTCCTTCACGTGGAAGGTCTTGATGCGCTCGTGATAGTGGTCGATGTAGGTCAGGTAGTCGATCGACTGCAGGACGAGATGGCTCGGATCGTACATGATGTTGCAGCGCGCATGATTGTCGACGCGCTCCAGGAACATCTCGAAGGTCAGCCCGTCATGCAGGTCTTCCGTCGGATGGATTTCATAACAGACGTCGACGCCCTCCCCGTCGAAAGCATCGAGGATCGGTCGCCAGCGACGGGCCAGTTCATCGAAAGCATCGGAGATCAGCCCGTCCGGCCATTGCGGATAGGGATAGAGATAGGGCCACAGAAGCGTGCCGCTGAACGTGGTGTGGCGATCAAGGCCGAACCGCCGGGATGCCTTCGCGGCGGCCAGCAATTGCCGCACCGCCCAGTCCTGCCGGGCTGCGGCATTCCGATGCACGGCCTTCGGCGCGAAGGAATCCGCCGGCAGGTTAAAGGATGGGTGAAGCGCGACAAGCTGACCCTGAAGATGCGAGGCAAGATCGGTCACGACAAGGCCGTGCGCGGCGAGCGTGCCCTTGAAATCGTCCACGTAATCCTGGCTCTCGGCCGCACGCTCTATGTCGATGATACGCGTGTCCCAGGTTGGGATCTGCACGCCCTTGAAGCCCTTGTCGGCGGCCCAGCCTGCCAGACCTGCAAGCGAGTTGAAAGGTGCCTGGTCAGCGGCGAACTGCGCCAGGAAAACACCTGGCCCCTTGATCGTTTTCATGGTGATTGCCGTTCTGCTCAGAGCGGGGCTGCGGGATGGGGAAGCGCGTCATAAGCGCCCCAGATCCCCTGGTCGAAATTCACAATCGCCCCAGTCATCAGACCGGATTCCTCGGATGCCAGGAACGCGACGGCCCTTGCAACTTCGTCCGGATCGATCAGACGTCCGTTCGGCTGGTTTGCCGCAGCTTTTTCCAGCCAGTCTGCCGGTGAGCCATCCTTGAGCCGCTGCGTCGCATCCTCGCCTTCGGATGCCATCCAGCCGATATTCAGACTGTTGACGCGGATCCTGTTTCTCAAAAGCGCGTAAGCCGTGTTGCGGGTCAGTGTGTCCAGTGCGCCCTTCGAGGCGCTGTAGGCCGCCAGGAAGGGCTGTCCACCCATCGAGGACATGGTCGAGATATTGACGATACTGCCTTCGATCGCATCGCGTCGGAACAGCTTGATCGCTTCCTGCATCAGAAAGAACGGCGCGCGCGTGTTGACCGCAAAGAGCATGTCGAACAACTCCGGCGATGTCTCCAGAATGTTGCCGCGATCCGTCGCGCCCGCGACATTGACGAGGATATCGAGCCGGCCGAACGCGCTGTCGGCAGCGGCAATCACATTACGGCAGTCCTCTACCTTGCCGAGATCCGCCGGCGCGAAGACGGTCTTGGTCCCAAGCTTTTCGAGCGCGGCAGCCTGTGCTGCACCCTTCTCGGCCGAGCGGCCGCAGATCACGAGTCCGGCGGCACCGCGCTCGGCAAACAGCCGCGCCGTCGCCGCACCCAGCCCCTGTGTACCACCCGTTATAACCGCAATTTTTCCGTCCAGCTGTGCAACCATCTTAAATTCCTCCCAATTCGAATGCGTGCAACCGATGTATCAGAGGCCGACACGCTGTTTCTTGCGGCCGGCCTGCTGATCGCTCGCAGCCGCATTGACCTCGGCCCGCGCACTGACCTGCGGCACGCCGACATCCCACCACGCATCGCCTGGCGTCCAGACGAATGCATCCGACACGATGGTCAACACCGTGGTGCGATCGGTGGTCTGGGCCCATTCGACAGCATCGCCCAGATCGGCGAGGCTCTCCACGCGGCGGGTGAGCGCCCCCATCGCCTCGGCATGCGCGACGAAGTCGACAGGGAACGGCTCCTTGACGCGGCAATCCTTCAGAAGATTGTTGAAGCCCGGCGTGCCCTTGGCATTCTGCAGGCGGTTGATGACGGCATAGCCGCCATTGTCGCAGACGATGAGGATCATCTTGTGCCCGGAAAGCACGGTCGAATAGATGTCCGAGTTCATCATCATGTAGGTGCCGTCGCCGATCATGACGATCGGCGTGCGTGTCGGATCGGCCATCGCCGCGCCCCAGCCGGCCGCAATCTCGTATCCCATGCAGGAGAAGCCGAATTCGCAATCGAAGGTGTTCGGCGCCTTCACCCGCCAGTTCTTCATTACCTCGCCCGGCAGACCGCCAGCAGCGGTGATGAGAAGATCGCGGTCCCCGGCCTTTGCATTGACGACACCGACGACCTGCGCATAGGTCGGCACGGGCGCGTTGGTCGGCTTCTGGTAGCCATCGAGCGCCGCATTCCACTTTGCGAACTCCAGCACCCCCTTCTCAGTCCAGCCGGCATCGACCTGGTAGTCACCGAGGGCCGACTCGAGCTCCGTTACCGTCTCGAGCGCATCGCCCACTACGGCCACGGCACGATGTTTCTTTGCATCCCAGCGCGCCGCGTTGATCGATACGAAGCGGGCGTCCGGCGAGAACGCCGTCCACGAACCGGTGGTGAAGTCCATCAGCCGCGTACCGACCGCCAGCACCACATCAGCCTCGCCGGCGAGCGCATTGGCCGACGTCGAGCCGACAATGCCGATCGGGCCGACATGAGCCGGATGATCGTGGGTGACCGTTCCCTTGCCGGCAATCGTCTCGCAGAGCGGAATGCCGTGCTTCTCGGCAAAATCGGCCAAAGCGGCTTCAGCGCCAGAATAGCGCACGCCGCCGCCGGAAATGATGAGCGGGCGCTTGGCCGCCTTCAGCACGCGCACGGCTTCGGCAAGGCTGTCGCGATCGGGGCGCGGGCGCGGCGCCTTGTGGAGCGTCGGGTCGAAGAAGCTCTCGGGGTAATCCCAGGCGATCTCCTGCACATCCTGCGGCAGGGCGATGAAGGCCGGACCGCAATCGGCAGGGTCCAACATGACGGCAACGGCCTGCGGTAGCGAACCGATGATCTGCTCGGGATGCGTGATGCGATCCCAGTAGCGCGTCACGGCCTTGAAGGCATCGTTGACCGTCGTCGTCGGGTTGTTGAAATGCTCCACCTGCTGCATGACCGGATCCGGGCGGCGATTGACGAAGCTGTCGCCCGCCAGAAGCAGGATCGGCAGGCGGTTCGTATGCGCAACGCCGGCGGCCGTCACCATGTTGAGCGCGCCGGGGCCGATCGAGCTCGTCGCAACCATGATCTGGCGGCGGCGCGTCGCCTTGGCGAACCCGATGGCCGCAAGCGCCATGGATTGCTCGTTCTGGCCGCGCCATGTCGGCAAGGTGTCCTGCACCGCCTCGAGAGCTTCCGACAGGCAGGTTACGTTGCCGTGGCCGAAAATGGCGAAGACGCCGGGGAAGAGCGGCTCCCGCTTTCCGTCGATCTCGGTAAATTGATTGCACAGATAGCGGACCAGGGCTTGTGCCATGGTCAGGCGAATGGTGGACATATCAAACCTCCCAGAGCCGGCCTTCCTTTGCCGGCTCATATCCGGAATTTTTTATTTCATTTTTTTGTTTATTGCAATACTTATTGCAAATCTAAATCGGCAACGCGCAATCCGTCCATCGGCCGCCAGTCTGACTGGACTCGACCGTCGCCTCGATGAACTTCACGCCGAGCGCGCCATCGAGAACTGTCGGATATTCAAGAAGCCCTTCCGGCAGGGTCCTGCCGAGACGACGCGCCTCAACGGCGATGGCGAATTCCTCATAGAGGTTGCCCCAAGCGTCGCTCAGGGCTTCCGGATGCCCGCGCGGCATATGAACAAAGCGTGCGGCATGCATGCCGATACCGGCACCATCGCCGCGCGTCAGCACACGCGCGGGTTCGCCGAAGCGCCGGTAATGCAAGAGCTCGGGCTCCTCCTGGTTCCATTCCAGGCTCGCCTTTTCGCCGAAGACACGCAACCGCAGACCGCAATGCGTGCCGGCGGCGACCTGTGAAATCATGATCGTGCCGGGAATGTCCCCATCGTAGCGCACATGCATGAAAGCCGTATCTTCAAGCGGCTTTGGCGGTCCAAGCGTGTGGAACTCCGCCCTGACCGACGTCACCGGCCGCCCGCAGACGAATGCACCGAGGTGATGGCAATGCGTGCCGATATCGCCGGTGGTGAATGTCGGTCCAACGATCGACGGATCGACACGCCATTGTGCACCGGCGCCGGCATCCTGCGGTGGGGTCAGGGCCCATTCCTGGAAGTATTCGACATGCACCTGACGGAGTGCGCCGAGTGCACCTTCGCGCACCATCTGCCGTGCCTGACGAACCATGGCCGAGGCGGCGTAAGAATAGGTGACGCCAAAAACCAGACCGGTCTCCTTTTGCCGGCGCACGAGGTCGAGCGCGTCGGCAAGCGTGGTCGTCAGCGGCTTGTCGCTGATGACGTCGATGCCCTTTTCCATGAAGGCGACAGCAATGGCGTGGTGCGAATTGTTGGGCGTGGTAATCGCCACGGCATCGATGCCATCCGGCCGCGCCGCCTCCTGCTCCGCCATGACGCGGTAATCGGTATAGATGCGGTCATCGGCCAGAAGCCATGCCCGGCCGGATTCCCTGGCAACCTGAGGGCGGGAAGACAAAGCACCGGCCATGACATCCCAACGGTTGGACAGCCGCGCGCCGCGCGCATGCACCTTGCCGATGAAACTACCCTGCCCGCCACCGACGATGCCAAGCCGCAAACGCCGCTCCGGATGCGGAAATTCCGCTTTTTCAGAAACCTCTGCCATACATGCCTCCCTGCTTCCTCGAAGCCTACACCGAGAATTAATATTGACTCAATCATTGATTAGCAATTTTTCTTGCAAATCATGTGCACGACATGGCGACGGCATGCCGGCCCGGCATGCGCGTGGACTTTGATATTACCTTTGTATGGTTCTAACGCCTTGTGACCGACGAATCCGCGTCAGCTCTTGCGCCGCTGCTTGCCGGTCACAGTCGGGATTTCGGGCTTTTCCTTCCGGTCGTCCTGAAGCAGGGACGCAAGCGCCACCGCAATTGTCTGCGTCAGGCACATGGGTGCCGCAAGCGAACGGGAGAACGAATATTCGTCTTCCGGAATCGTGAAGAGCACGGTGGCGTTCTTGGCCAGCGGCGAAAGCTGGCTGTCGGTGATAGCCACCATAGGCGTACCGTTCTCGCCGGCCAGGTCTGCGATGGCGACAACTTCCTTGGCGTAGTGGCGGAAGGCGATGGCGACGAGCACGTCCTTTTTACCCATCACCTTTGCCATTTCGGGCGCCAGTCCGCCCGCGGGATCCAGAAGGATCACGCGGCATTGCAGCATCGAGAGCACATAACGCAGGAATTTGGCGATCGGCTCCGAACGCAGCTGGCCGGCGATGAAGATCGTGTCGGCGTTCTTCAGCGTGCGCGCCGCCTTGGTCAGGCTTTCTTCCGTCGTCGTGTTCAGAAGTTCCTGCAAGGTCGCGATATCGCGCACGACGAGATCGTGCAGGAACCCGAGATTGCCCTTGCGCTTGGTCTTTTCCAGATCGACGTCCAGGGCGCTGATGCGTTCGCGATAACCGGGGGCCGCCGTCGAAAGCCGACTCTGGAAGACGGACTGAAGCTGCTTGAAACCGGAGAAGCCGAAATGCTGGGCAAACCGCACGAGGATCGACGGATGCGCGCCACACTGCTCGGCAATCGCATTGATCGACTGCATCGCAACGATATTAGGGTTCTGTGTGATGAAGCGGGCAACCTGCTGGAAGCGATCGGAAAGGTTCGGATAATCTTCCGTGACGAGATTGAAGAACGTTTCGTAGTTCGCCGTCTTCGGCGGTGGCTGATCGGATTGCTTGACCCTGGGCATACGCCTACTCCCCGACTCTTGTTTTTCGAAACCGGAAATCCGGTACGGTTTTCTGTGCAGTATTGCATAAAGGCAAAATCTGCAACGCTGGTGCCCGCAAGGAAGATCCCGCCACACAGCGCATGGCGGGATCCGGTTTCACGCCGAATGATCAGTAAGGTGCGTCGGGGAAGTAGTATTCCGCGGCATTGTCCTTCGTGATCAGCGGGCTGCCGAGCACGTATCGACCGTTGATCGGCGCCTGCGTGGCATACTTCATCGTTACCAGCTCTATCGCCGGAATGATCAGTGTCGGCGGATAGAAGATGTCCGCGTCAACCATCTCGTGGCCGTCCATGACGAGCTTGATGACCTTGTTCATACCGGAGCCGCCCAGCACCGTCACGTTCTTGCGGTCGGCCTGTTTGATGGCCTCGATCGCACCAAGCGCCGCATCATCGTCGCCGGCCCATACACCGTCGATCGCGGGGAAGCGTTGCAGATAGTCCTGCATCACCTCGAAGCCCTTGTCCGGATTCCAGTTGGCATATTGCATGTCGAGCACTTCGATCTTGGTACCCTTCAGCGCCTCGTTGAAGGCGTCGATGCGAATATTGTCGATGGCCGTCGGGATGCCGCGCATCACGACGATCTTGCCGCCGTCCGGGAACTTCTTCTTGAAGTATTCGGCGGCCGCCTTGCCGTATTGCGGATTGTCCCCGCCGACATAGAGGTCTTCGATGCCTTCTTCGGCAAGACCACGATCAACCGTCGCGATGAAGACGCCCTTGGCCTTGGCAGCCTTGACCGGCTCCGTCAGCGGGTCGGATTCGAACGGCAGCACGACTAGTGCGTTGATATTGCGCGCGATCAGGTCCTCGATATCGTTGACCTGCTGGGTTGCGCTCGACGACGTGGCCAGCACGAAGTCGATATTCGGAAACGCTTCCTTCATCCGGTCGATTGTGCGCTTGGTGTGGTAGTTGAGACCACCCGTCCAGCCGTGTGTGGCGGCCGGTATTGAGACGCCAATCACCGCATCGGCCGACAGGGCCGGCGCGGAGAAGCCCGCGACGGCGAGCGCACCGGCGGCGATCATGGATTTCAGTTTGTCGAGCATGTCATTCCTCCCAGTTGAAAAGCTTGGTCTTGCCGTCAGCCCTGCGAGCGATCGCGTTGCAGGAGAACGGCGATGATGATGATCGCGCCCTGAAACGCCCCGTTGAGATAGGGGCTGATGAAGCCCGTCAGGTTCAGGATGTTGCTGATGAAGCCGAGGATCAGGACGCCGACGATGGTGCCCCAGATGCGCCCGAAGCCGCCGCTGAGCGCCGTACCGCCGATGATGACGGCAGCGATCGCCTCCAGCTCCCACATGAGACCCGTCGAGGGGGTGGCGGCTCCCAGACGCGGCACATAGATGACTGTGGCCACGGCGACGCAGAGCCCCTGGATGACGTAGGTGAGGATGCGCACGCGGCTGACGGGGATCGCCGAATAATAGGCGACATGCCGGTTCGAACCGATCGCCGCGACATGGCGGCCGAAGCGCATGCGGCGTAGCGTGAGTTCGCCGATCACGGCGATGACCGCCAGTACGATGATCGGCACGGCGATACCCAGCACCTGGCCGTAGTAGATCGGGCGGGCCGCGTCGCGCAGCGAGAAGTCGAGCGAGATCGAGCCGCCATCTGCAAGCCAGGTGATGACCGAGCGGAAGATGCCCATGGCGCCCAGCGTGACGATGAATGCCTCCACCCGGCCCTTGACGATCATGAAGCCGTTGATGAAGCCGGCAAACGCACCGATGGCGAGCGAGAAGGCGATGCCCGCGATCACCAGCAGCCAGCCATCGCCGAGCGTGGCGGCCGCCGTGTTCATGAACATGATGGTCATGCCCGCGACGAGCGCTGAAAGCGACCCGACAGAGAGGTCAAGCCCTCCGGCAGTGATGACGAAGGTTGCGCCGACCGCGATGATGCCGATGATGGCGCTACGCGTGAACACGTTCGAAAGGTTCTCGGCGCCGAGGAAGGTGTCGCTCATCAGCGCGCCAATGAGCATCAGCAGGATCAGCGCGAGAAGCGGGCCGGTGGCCTCGATAAGGCGCACGAAGGAGCGTCCCGGCGCCACAGCGGCGACGCCGGTGGTCGTTGCGGTCGTGTCGGTCAATGCGTTGCCTCCTCCAGTGGACGTGTCTCTTCAAGGCCCATGGCAAATCGGATGATGTCGTTTTCGTTGATTGCGTCGCCGGAGAGCTCACCGGCAATCCGGCCACGGCGCATGACCAGCACGCGATCCGCAAGACCGACAACCTCCTGCATCTCTGATGAGATGACGACGATCGCCTTTCCGGCTGCGGCGAGTTCCGCGATGATCTCGTAGATCTGCTGCTTGGCGCCGATATCGACGCCGCGCGTCGGCTCGTCGAAAACGACGAGATCAGGCTCGACACCCAGCGTCTTGGCGATCAGCACCTTCTGCTGGTTGCCGCCGCTGAGCGCACCGGCCGTCACGTCCAGCCGGCCCGCGCGGATGTCGTAGCGCCCGACTGCAGCTTCGAGATCGCGCCGCTCGCTCCGGCGGTCGATCCAAGCCGCACCCGTCACGGCGCCACGGGTGAGCGCCACGTTCTGATCCAGAGACTTGCCCAGCAGCAGCCCCTTGCCCTTGCGGTCCTCGGTCAGATAGGCAAGTTTGAGCGCCCATGCCTCACGCGCCGTCGGGAGCTTCCGCTCCTTGCCGTGAAGAACGAACGAACGGCAGCGCGCTGGACGAAGGCCAAGCAGCGCTTCGAACAGTTCGGTGCGGCCGGAACCGACGAGGCCGGAGATACCGAGAACCTCTCCGGCACGGACCTCCAGCGACGCGTCCTCGACTGTACCGGGTGCAGAGAGGCCGGCAACGCTGAGCATGGCCCTGCGTACCGCCGGTTCACGGCGTGGCGGATAGATTTCCGCAAGCGGCCGGCCAACCATCGCTTCAGCCATCTCGTCTTCGGAAATGTCGCTCGCCCTTTCAACACGCACGATCTGCCCGTCGCGGAGGACGGCGACGCGGTCGGCGATGTTTCGTACTTCGTCGAGCCGATGAGAAGTGAAGATCACCGAGCCGCCAGCCGCACGGAAAGCCTGCATGCGAGCAAAGAGGTTGCCGGCTTCGGTCGCCGAAAGCACCGCCGTCGGCTCATCCATCAGGATCAGCCCGGGTTGGCGGGCGAAGGCTTTGGCAAGTTCGATCATCTGCCAGTCGGACACCGGCAGATCGCGCAGCCGTGTTCGCACGGGTGCTGTCGAGCCAAGTTCGGCCAGAAGGGAACACGCTTTTTTCTCCATCGCCTTGCGGTCGGTGAAAAAGCCGCGTGTCAGCTCTCGGCCGAGGAAGACGTTCTCGGCAACCGTGAGATGGGGTGCGAGACAGAACTCCTGATGCACCATGACGATGCCGGCGCGTTCAGCCTCGTGCAGCGTGGCCGGTGCGGATGTGCCCTTGAACAGCATCGTCCCGGCAGAGGGAGCCGCCAGACCGGCGGCGATCCGCATGAGCGTCGACTTGCCGGCACCGTTTTCGCCGACAAGGGCAAGTACCTCGCCGGGCTCGACGCCCAGTTCGATGCCTTTCAGCACCGGAACGGCGCCATAGGACTTCTCGATCTGCCGGAAGGTCAGGAGTGCCATGATCAGGTCCCGACCGCTGAAAGACGGTTCGCTTCGATCATCGACCGGTTGACGACCAGTGACGGATCGAGCGTCCCTCTGAAGAAGTCAAGGATATTGGTGGCCGCGGCGATCGCCATGCGCCGGCCGCACGCTTCCGTCAGGCCCGCATTGTGCGGCGACAGCACGACGCGCTCGCAGGCCAGCACCGGAGCGCCGACAACCGGAGGCTCGGCGTCGAATACATCAAGACCGGCTGCCGCAAGACGCCCTTCATCAAGCGCCGCCAGAAGTGCCGGCTCGTCGATCAGCCCGCCGCGCGCCGTATTGACGATGATGGCCGAGCGTTTCATCAGCGACAATTCCACAGCACCGATCAACGGCTCTGCACCCGATTTCGGGACATGCAGGGAGACGACATCGGCGCGGCGCAGGCCATCGGCGAGGTCATCGACCGGAGTAACGCCGGTCGATGCGATCTCGGCAGCGGCTTGGAACTTGTCGTAGGCCAGCACCGACATGCCGAGCACCGTGGCGATCTGCGCAAGCCGCCGACCGATGCGCCCAAAACCGACGATGAGCAGCGTGCGGCCGTCAAGCTCGTCCGCATCCAGGCTGTTGCGGTAGTTCCAGTCGCCCGCCCGCATCTTTCGATCGAAAAGCACGGTGCGCCGCGCGGCAGACAGCATCAGCATGACGGCATGTTCGGCCACCGCGCGCGAGTTGACGTCACCAATGACGGCAAGCGGAATGTTGCGCGCATTGAGCGCTGCCACGTCGACGGAATCGTAGCCCACGCCATGGCGGGAGACGAGGGCGAGACGCGCTGCCTTCTCGACGAAGGACGCCGGCAGCGGCTGGGTGCGAATGAGCAGTGCATCGGCCGTTGCAAGGAACGGCTCATAGCTTTCGGCAGAAACCTCCTGAACATAGTCCAGCGTCAGATCGGGAACGGACTGGAGAACGGCAAGCCCATCGGCGTGGATCTTGCCCGCCACGAGAACTCTCGGCATTCAATAGCCCCCCGTGTCGATCTTGTTGACGGGGGCGACGTCCTGCACCAGTTCGCGAAACTTGCGTACACTCGCTTCCGCCGCGCCGGCAAGAAGACGGACGTCATTCGAGACCGTGACGAAATCGAACCCCCAGGCGACCGCTTCAGCCGCGTAATCCGCCGTCCCGTTGTGCAGGGCCGCCCGCTTTCCCGCCTTGTGGGCGGCGTGCAGGATGGTCTTGATCGCATCGATCATCTCCGGCTCGCGACGGTCGAAGCCCGCCGCATACCGCCTGCCCTGCAATGCAAGCGTGAGGTCGGCAGGACCGATATAGATGCCATCGAGCCCCGGGGTAGCGAGAATATCCTCGAGGTTTTCATAGGCCTCGGCGGTCTCGATCATAGCCAGGCAGATAATTTCGTCGTCCGCTTCCGCGGCATAGCCGGGGCCGGCCGAAAAGAGGGCACGACTGGGGCCGAAGCTGCGCACACCATGGGGCGGGTAGCGTACATACGACACGAGCCGCTCGGCCTCTTCCCGCGTATTGATCATCGGGCAGATGATGCCGTAAGCGCCGGCATCCAGCGCCTTCATGATATCGGCAGGATCGAGCCACGGCACGCGCACCAACGGCGTTACACCGCTCGCTCGCATCGCCTGGAGCATCGGCACTGCGCCATCGTAACCGACGATACCGTGCTGCATGTCGATGGTGACGGAATCATATCTCTGAGCCGCCATGATTTCGGCGCTGAAGGAATTGGCAATGGACAGCCAGCCGTTCAGGACAGGCTTCCCTTCCGCCCAACGTTGTTTGACACTGTTCTTGATCATGACTGCCTCCTCAGACCGTCATCTGCGCGAGCTTGACGTTGGAGTAGTCGAGAATGCCCTCGGTGCCCCCCTCACGCCCCATGCCGCTCGCCTTGATACCACCAAAGGGTGCCTCAGCCGCGGCCAGAGCAAAACTGTTGATGCCGACCATGCCGGCTTCGAGCCTTGCCGCCGCCTCGCGGGCGCGGCCGGCATCACGGGTGAAGACGTAGGCCGAAAGCCCCATTTCGGACGCGTTCGCACGATCGAAGACCTCATCGGCCTGCGAGAATGGCGTTATGGCGGCGATAGGGCCGAAGTTCTCCTCCGCAATCGCCTTCGCATCATCCGGCAGGCCGGTGATGACGGTCGGCTCGAAGAAGAAGCCGGTATTGATATCTGCGGGGCGCAGGCCGCCGGCGAGGATCTTGCCGCCACGGTCACTTGCATCTGCCACGATCTCTTCGATAGCCGCAATGCGGCGCTCGTTGATCAACGGCCCCATCTGCGTGGCTTCGTCGAGGCCATGCCCGAGCCTCAACGCCCTGGCCCGCGCGGCAAAACCTTCGGCAAAGCGGTCGTGCAGCGCTTCGTGGACATAGAAACGATCCGGCGTGACGCAGACCTGGCCGGCATTGGCGTATTTGGTCGGAACAGCGAGATCGAGAGCCTTGTCGAGATCGGCATCCTCGAACACGATCATCGGTGCATTACCGCCGAGCTCCATGCTGACGCGCTTGACCGTCTCGGCACTGTCCCGGATCATCTGCTGGCCGACGCGCGTGGAGCCTGTCAGCGAGACTTTGCGCACGGTGGCCGACGCCATAACGGGCTTATAGGTATTGGCCGTCGGGCCGATCAGAAGATTTGCAACGCCGGCGGGCAAACCGGCCTGGCGCAGGCAGTCGAACAGGACCATCGCAACACCCGGCACCTCGACGGAGGGGCGAACTATGATGGTGCAACCGGCGGCAAGTGCAGGTGCGACCTTGCGGGCGATCAATGCGGCCGGGAAATTCCAGGCTGTGAACGCGGCGACCACGCCCACCGGCTCGTGCGAGACTTCCAGCCGCCCGCCCGGCGCCCGGCTTTCAACGATGCGTCCGTAGATTCGGCGGGCCTCCTCCGCATACCAGCGGAACTGATCCACCGAGAGGGCCCACTCTCGGCCGGCCTGCGCCAACGGCTTGCCGGTTTCCAGCGTGATCTGCCGGGCAGCCTCGGCCGTCCGGGCGGCCATCACATCGGCAACCTTGTGCAGCATATCGGCGCGGGTCCAGGCGGGTGTTGCCTTCCAGCTGCGCAAAGCGCGCTCCGCGGCCGCAATCGCATTCTGCGTATCCTCGGCGTTTGCCGCCGGCACCACACCCAGAACCTCGCCATTGCCGGGATCGGTGATCTCCGTTGCAGCATCCTGTGCAGGGCCGGACCATGCCCCGTCGATGAACAGGCCGAAAGAATTGTACATGTCATCTCCTCCTCACGCCCTCTCGGCAGAGAGCGGCATGCAATACGAAATTTCCAAATACCCAAGGAAGGCAATTTTTATTGCTAGCCAAGGCCGCAATGCGTCCCTATGCTCACGTCACCCCCCCGAAAGCGATCGCAGCAGCGCGACCCGTCGTCTCGATATTTACAGTATTGCATATTTTAAAATTGCGCAATATGTATTGCAACACTTGTTGTCGATAGTGAAAAACGGCAACCCGAACGAGGCAGGAGAGGTGCCTCGCGCATCGACAATCATCACAGCCATATGGGAGGAAAAACATGGCTTTTCCAACACAGCTTCCGGCTTCGCGTCTCGCGCCGGCACAGGATGCACCCGCCTTGCGCTGGGGCATTCTGGGCACGGGATGGATCGCCGCGAAGTTCACCGAATCCGTCAAGGCACATACGAAGCAGGTGATCGCCGCCGTGGGGTCACGCTCGAAATCCGCGGGCGAACGCTTTGCCGCCGAGTGGGGCGTGGCCGATATCTACGATAGCTACGAGGCGCTGGTCGCCGCGCCGGATCTCGATGTGATCTATGTGGCGACGCCGCACGGCCACCATTACGAACACTCCCTTCTCGCGATCGAAGCCGGGAAGCATGTCTTCGTGGAAAAGCCTTTCGCGCTCAACCATGCGCAGGCAGCCGAAATGGTGGACGCCGCCCGGCGCAGGGGCGTCTTCCTCGGCGAAGCGCTCTGGACCTATTACCTGCCGAAGTTCGACGTGATCCAGCAGATCCTCGATGACGACGTCATCGGTGACATCAGGTCGGTCTATACCGAATACGGCGAGTATCTACCGCGCGACCATCGCATTTTCGACGCTTCGCTTGCAGGCGGCCCGCTGCTCGATCTCGGCACATACCCGACCTCGCTTGTCACGAAACTGCTCGGCGTACCCAAAACGGTTTCCGGTCTTGCGACGGCTGACCCTGCCGGCGTGAACGGCCAACTGGCCGTCGTCATGGCGAATGCAGCGGGCGCATTGGGCACGATGGCGACATCGCTTTACGGCTTCACGCCGACAGGAGCCGCGATCATCGGCACGAAGGGCTCGATCCGTTTCGTCACGGAGTTCCAGTTGCCGGGGAGCTTCGAGGTCTGGTCGCTCGATGGATCGACGCGCCTGCGATACGACGAGCCGCGCGGCGCCCATTTCGAGGGCCTTCATTTCCAGGCGGCAAGCATCGCCCGAACAATCAGCGAAGGCGGTTTTGAACCACGCGAGCGGCCGCTCAGCGCCTCACTTGATACCATGAAGACGCTGGATGCGATCCGCAAAAGCGTGGGGATTAATTTCCTCAGTGCGGGTTTGCAGGAGTGATTTGATTTTCATACTGTGGCGGGCCCTCCTTGAGCTGCGGCACAGAGAGATTGTTCCCGGCCACCCCTCACCTCATCACGCGAGCGAGGTTCCCATATCCACAACAACATCAACGGCCGAACTAAACCTCTTTATTAAAGGTCTAGGCGGCGATGCATATCAGTACGAGGGGATCAGCTGTCGAAGGCGCACGTCGACAAATCGATCTATATGATCCAGCAAATTCTGACCCGCAACCGAACAATTGGCAGGTTGGCTCCATCGCTCATGGCCGTGGCAAAATTTTTTGCTCGAGGAGTCTGACTTCATGACCAACGCGAACGTGAAGTTTGGTTCGCTGCCGCGTAACAACCGCAGTACCTAAGCTTTGTGGACGGGTTGTCCCATATTGCTCCTGGAGGACTCCTCCGAGACCGGTTTGCTTTGTTCATGGGGAGCCGACTGATTTGGAGGTGGGCGATGTCCAAGAATTGCAATGGAGAATGGTCGGTGTAAATGTAACGCGAACAGTTCCTGTAGCAGCCACTCAACCGGGGCGGGTACAGAACGCAGCAGTCGCTCCATGCGAACCGCGATTGACATCGCGCATGATGTCTGTCGGCTTCTCGCATTTGATATGCATCTGAACCATCGTCCCAAAACACACCTAAGTAGCTCTGTCTTCCAACGTTGGCATACTACCCTACCCTGCCCTCGAGCACCATGTTGACCTGATCCTGCAAAACCCGAAAGGCGACAGATGTTGAAGTTCGCCCTAACAGCATATCATGCAGTCCGTTACCGAGATTCCTTAATAATAGAGAGTAGTGGGGAATGGGCGGGTTCGACCAACGATGTATTAGGTCGCTTCGCGCCAAGCTGTCTATTAGCGGAATAACTACGTTGGACGCTGCAACTTCGGTATCACGACTGACCGTAATGCGCGGACTTGATGAGCTTCCATTCAGCGCAGCAAGTTTCGTCACAGCTGGGGAACTCAGCCATCGCAGCATACGCATGGCGCCGTCTATCCTATCCCTCGCAATGTTTGCCGGAATGGCCAGTCCAAAACCGCCAAGAGGCGCAGTGCCCGGTTTTGCGAACGCACTCGGATGAGGAAGAAAGCCTGTATCGGCCAGAGGCGAGCCGGGGCTGCTTTGAATTTCGCCTATTCTGACGGACCAATTGTACCCGAGCGCAACGCGACCCGAGGTATAAGCATAAAGACGTTCGTCCCATCCCATATCCAGTACATCCGGCGGTGAAAACGGCAATAGCGCCTTCAGATGCTCGGCAGCTGCGAAAGCCGCATCGGTCTCAAGGCATGCCGAAAGCGAGGCATCTTCGGATACACTCAGATCGACATGGCCGAGGTGCCGCGGGAACGTGAGAGGCGGCTGATCGAAATCGGCAAGAAGCTGGAGAAATGTCTGCGCAAGAGGCGTGCCTCGTTTCCCGCACCAGGCGATGCCGTAGAAGTCACGGCTTCTGTCCGTGAGCCGGCGTGCCGCGTGCAGCACGCCGTCCAGCGTCTTGGGAGGATCGATCTCGGCATTGGCAAGGATGCTCTTGCGATAGCAGAGCAGTTCCGCCGCGACTTCGTATGGAAGGGTATACAGTTCATCGCGAAACTGTCCCGCCTCCCATGCGACGGGATAGAAGTCGAGATGGTCGGCGACGCCAGCATCCTTCATGAGATCGCCGAGGGGCAGCAAGGCGCCCCGGCACACCAGTTCGCCCAGCCAGGCATAGGGCACTGAGAGGATATCGAAATCCGATACCGGTTTTTCGCTGTTCTCCAGAATGCTCTCCAGCTGCTCGTCGTAACCGCGGAGCTGGATGTGGATCGGTGTGTCGATCAACAGTTCCAGCGAGGTGCGCAACCGGACAAGGCTGAGAAAGATCGGCTGGTTTTTGAAGAGGCAACGCACGGTGTCCAGCGGGCGCCTTGGCGCGCTGCCCTCGCGCGGTGGCGATATGATCCGCGCCTGGTTGTAGGCCGCGCCGAAGAAGAAGCTGTCATCATCGGCAGACTGTCCGACCGTCTCGGCGACACGCATCTTGATCTGGCTGGCATAGGCTACGAAGCGCGTACGCAAAGCCTCCGTGGGCGTGATCGCAAACTGCTTGCCGGACGAGCCGCGCGGCGTGCGCTCGACCAATCCGCGTTCGAACATCTCCTCTATGCGGCGCAACGCGGTCGTGTAGGGAATGTCCGCCGCGGCCGCGAGGCTTGTCACTGTCACCAGCCGGTTATGCAGGTCCCGCTCGATCAGGTAGATCACCATGTTCCATATGGGATCCTCGCTTCGCACACCCAGGCAGTCCACAGCAGGCCCGCGGGTGCGTTGCAGAAAGCCGATGATCGATAGAAGTTCTGCCCGGGTGACCGCCGGTTTGGCAGGCATTGCAGCCGTCATTCAGCTCCCCCTCTGTAGGAATGTTCATTTTGAACATCTACAAGGTAGCGACCGCTTCTCCTTTTCGTCAATATGCTCATGTCGCATGATAAAAACGTAAGTTTCTATCGTGGGGCGGGAGGAAAACTCGGTGCCGTAGGTGTACGAAAAGTGCAGTCCGCCGGCATGCGCTGCGGGAGGCGGCCATGTCCTATACTTTCGATTTCGCCGCAGTCTGGACGCATGCTCCGGAGCTTGCGAGAGGGGCTGGACTCACGCTTCTGCTCTCTGCGGAGACGATGTTGTGCGGCCTGACCATCGGTCTCGTCGGTGCAGTCAGCCAAGCTTACGGCAGCAAGCTGACCCGCAGCCTGATCGCAACCTGGATCGAGGTCACGCGCAATACGCCGCTGCTGATCCAGCTGTTCCTCATCTATTTCGGCCTGCCGCAGTTCGGCATCAGGCTTGATGCCAATATCGCCGCCCTGCTCGGCCTCAGCCTCTATCTCGGCGCGTTCGCCACCGAAATCATCCGTGCGGGTCTTGAGTCGATCCCCCGCGGGCAGGTCGAAGCCGGCCTGGCGCTGGGCATGCGGCGATTCCAGATCCTTCGCCACATACTTCTGGTGCCTGCGATGTACGCGGTCGCGCCGGCCTTGGCCGGTCAGTTCGTGATCGTCATGCTGACGAGCAGCGTCGTTTCCACGATCTCGGCAGACGAACTCGCCTCCGTGACCAATGGCCTGCAGACCGTGACGTTCCGCCCCTTCGAATTTTACCTGACGGCCAGCCTGATCTACCTCTCGCTAGCGCTTGCCTTCCGCGGCGTCCATGGGGTTGCCGTGCGGCGTTACCTCTCATCCGGCCAGATTGGACGATAGGATCATGGTTCAAGAATTTACCTGGAATTCGGTACTATACCTCGTCCTGGCGACGCGCTGGACGCTGCTGCTGGCGGCCGTCGCCTTTGTCGGCGGCGCAGTGGGTGGGACCCTGGTCACCGTTGCAAGCGTCTCGCGCACGAAAGCCGTGCGGTTCACAGCAAGCGGCTTCGTCCAGATCGTGCAGGGCATTCCATTGCTGATGCTGCTCTTCATGTCCTATTTCGGCGTGAGCCTTCTCGGCTTTCGCGTGGATGCCTGGATCTCGGTGTCGCTCGCCCTCACCCTGTTCTCGAGTGCTTTCCTTGGTGACATATGGTCGAGCAGCGTGCGCACCGTGAATCGCGGCCAGTGGGAGGCCGCCAAAAGCCTCGCGCTGAACCATACGGATACCTTGCGCTTCGTCATTTTTCCGCAAGCTGTCCGGATCGGCGTTCCTCCGACGGTCGGCTTCCTTGTGCAGCTTATCAAGGGGACGGCGCTCGCGTCCATCGTGGGCTTCGTGGAGCTCACCCGCTCGGGACAGGTCCTCAACAATCTGACCTTCAAGCCCTTCACCATCTATCTAATCGTCGCTGCCATCTACTTCGTCATGTGCTGGCCGATATCGCTTTGGAGCCGTTGGCTCGAGGCGCGCCTCGCCCGCCCGTTCACCCGCTAGACTGAAATCGCTCGAGGAGGAGCAAATCCATGAGACTTTCCCACTTTGTTTTCAGCGGCATGACCGCCCTGTTCATCCTGGCCGCAGGTGTCAGCCAGTCCCACGCGCTGACGGTCGAGGAACTCAAGCAGCGCGGCTTCGTCACCATCGGCATTTCCGACCAGAACCCGCCCTATGCCAGCCTCGATGCAAGCATGGAAAACACCGGGCTGGAGGTTGATCTGGCCAAAGGCCTCGCAACGGCGCTCGGCGTCGAGATGCGGCCGGTCGTGGTGACAAGCGCCAACCGTGTGGCGTGTCTGCTGACGGGTTGCGCCGACATCCTCATCCATTCACTGACGATCACCCCGGAACGTCAGAAGCAGGTGGACTTCTCCGTGCCCTATGCCGAGAATGTCTTCGGCATTGTTGCCGCGCAGGGCACGGAGCTCAAGACGATCGACGACCTTGCCAAGTACCGCGTGGGCGTCATTCGCGCCGCATTCGGCGATCCGATCCTGACCGAGAAGGCGCCCGCCGGAACCACCATCCAGCGCTACGAGGACCTTTCCGGCCTTCTGCAGGCACTCCTGTCGGGTCAGGTCGATGCCATCGCCGAGAATTCGCTTGTCCCCGGCGTGCTGAACCGCATGCAGCCAGCTGGCAACTTCGAGAACAAGGTGCGCTTCACGGCGGGATACTGGGGGATGGCGATCCAGAAGGGTCAGCCCGAGCTGCTGGCTTTCCTCAACAGCTACCTCACCACGATCCGGACGGATGGCACGCTCGATGGCCTCTACAAGAGCTACATGAACGTCGCCATGCCCGTCCTGCCGACAAACTGAACTTTGACGGGACGTCGCACCGACAGCGGCGTCCCCACATTACCGGATGGTTCTGATGGTCCAGCTTAGCGAAACAATCCCGTCCTCCATCGTTGAAATCACGGGGCTCAACAAATTCTATGGCGCTTTCCACGCGCTGCACAACGTCGACCTCACAGTCAGACGCGGCGAAAAGATTGTCATCTGCGGTCCGTCGGGATCGGGCAAATCGACGATGATCCGTTGCATCAATCAGCTCGAAGCACATGACAGCGGGCGCATCGTCGTCGACGGCACCGCATTGACGGACGCCAAGTCGATCGATCGCGTGCGGCAGGAAGTCGGCATGGTGTTCCAGAGCTTCAACCTGTTTCCGCACCTGACCATTCTGGAAAATTGCACGCTCGCGCCCATGCGTGTGCGCGGACTGGCGCGCGCCGAGGCGAAAGACATGGCGATGGAATTCCTGTCGCGCGTGCATATTGGAGATCAGGCACAGAAATACCCTGCACAGCTTTCAGGCGGCCAGACGCAGCGGGCCGCCATAGCACGCGCCCTCTGCATGAAGCCGCGGGTGATGCTCTTCGACGAGCCGACGTCAGCGCTTGATCCCGAAATGATCAACGAAGTGCTGGAGGTGATGGTCGATCTGGCAAGCCAGGGCATGACGATGCTGTGCGTCACCCATGAAATGTCCTTCGCCCGCCAGGTCGCGGACCGTGTGGTCTTCATGGCCGACGGGCGCATCGTCGAACAGAATTCCCCGGATGAATTTTTCAGCGCTGCGCAACATGAGCGCACCCGGCAGTTCCTCAATCAGATAATTCACTAGTTGCGGCTACCCCCGCGGAGATCAATCATGCTCGAACGATCCATCAAGCTCAAAAACCGGCTGGCAGCGGGCGAGACCGTTTTCGGCGCCTGGCACACCATTCCGGACATCTGCACGGTGGAGGCCATCGCGGACGCCGGTTTCGACTTCGTCATCATCGACGCCGAACATTCGCCATGGACGATCGAAGCGCTGCAGACTGCACTGCTGGCTTTTCGCGGCGTCGATACCGTGCCCATGGCCCGCATTCCGTGGAACGATCCGATCTACATCAAACAGGCGCTCGATGTCGGCCTTGAAGGCATCATGGCGCCCATGATCCGCAACGTCGCGGAGGCACAGGCGCTGGTATCGGCCTGCAGGTACCCGCCGCTCGGCACGCGTGGCTTCGGCCCCCGCCGCGGTTCCGCCTACTTCCGCCGGCTGTCAGATTACGTCGCGAACGCCGCTGACGGCATTTTCATCATGCCGCAGGTCGAGGACTATCGGACGGTCGAAGAGATCGATGCCATCATGGATATTCCCGGCATCGACGCCATCTCCATCGGACCGACCGACATGTCCGGCACGCTCGGAATTCTCGGCCAGGTCGATCACGAAACGGTCAACGGCTACATCGACACGATCCTCTCCAAGGCGAAGGCCCGCAATATCCCCGTCATGAACGGATTGACGCTGGACACCGACCAACAGGCGACGTGGATCGAAAAGGGCGCGCGAATGGTTCTGGTGTCGCAGGATATTTCCGCGCTGATCAACGAAACCGGCCGGCTTCTGACGGCGGCGCGTGAAGCGCACGGATTGGCCGTATCGACCCGCAAGCGCGTATCCTACTAACCGATCCGCAGGCATAACTGCCGAACATTCATCCGAAGCTCGAAGCCGGCCGAGCTCCTAGACATGAGGAAGTTTCGTGGCAGACTGTGAGGAGGCCCTTGCAAGACCCAACCTTGCCAAGCGGAAGAATGCGATTGCATTTGACGATTCTGCCCGTAACCACAGTCTTTCTAGTGGTATCCCTGAGAGGTGATCAAGTGATCTGTCGTGAATTCTTCGACGATCCATTTTCCATTGAACCGACCGAGGCCGGAGTTCTTTTCCCCACCAAACATCACGTGCGGGTAGTCATGGACAGTCATGTCGTTGATGTGTGTCATGCCCGCCTCGATTTGCTGAGCGAAGGCCAATCCCCTTGCGGCGTTTTCAGTGAAGACGGCGCTAGATAAGCCGAATTCTGTGTCATTTGCGAAGGCCAGCGCTTCCGCTTCATTCCTCGCACTAATGATCGGCGCCACCGGTCCAAAAATCTCACGGCGAGCGAGATCGGAAGCGTTGTTGACTTCGGAGAAGACGTGAGGGGCAACGACCCGTCCTTCAATCGGACCACTCAAGCACAGATTGAAACCGGCGCTCTTAGCACTGTCGATGCAGCCCTGAACATTGCGCACCTGACTGTCGTTGCAGAGCGGACCAATTAGCGTATCCGGCTCGTTTGGATCGCCGTACTTCAGAGATTTGGCACCTTCGGTAAAGGCTTCAACGAAACGGCGGTAGAGCATCTTGTCGACGATAATCCGGTTCGTGCTCATGCAGATTTGACCTTGATGCAGGAAACGGCCGATCAGTGCCGACTGCACGGCCTTCTCCAGGTTGGCGTCATCCAGGACGACCAGTGGCGCATTCCCGCCCAGCTCCAGCCCCACCCGCTTTAGCAGGCTAGATTCTGCAGCGACCTGCGCGATGCGTCGGCCCACCGGGGTGGAGCCGGTAAACGTCAGCACTCTTGGAACCGGATGTCGAGAGAACGCATCGCCAATTACGTCTGAACGGCCAATGACGACATTGAGGACCCCCGGCGGAAGCCCCGCTTCCTCATAAATTTTGGCCAGAAGGAGCCCGCCGGTCACAGGAGTGTCGTTGGACGGTTTCAGCACGACGCCGTTGCCCAGCGCGATGGCGGGCGCCAGGGAGCGGTTGGACAGATGCAACGGGAAGTTCCATGGGCTGATGACGCCAATAACTCCCACGGGCTTCTTGTAAACCCTCGCCTCCTTGCCAGGCTTGTCTACCGGCATGATGTGGCCCTGTGCAAGCGCGGGTAGCGTTGCGGCTTCGAGCATCCCACCGCGGACGGCTCCCCACTCCGCATTGGCTTTGATCCGCGTACTGCCGGACTCACGGATTATCCAGTCGATAATCTCGTCCTTGCGTGCGTCGAGGATCGCAACAGCCCGGAGGAAGATCGCCGCGCGTTCGCCGGGTTGCGTCAGCGCCCATCCACGCTGCGCACACTTCGCTGCGTCGAATGCAGCGTCCAGGTCTGCCGTACTTGCCATGGACAGTTCGGCTACGATCTCGTCGTTGTATGGGTTGCGGTCAAGCGACCTTCCCGTCTCGCCACCAGCGATCCATTTTCCGGCAATGTACTGACCGAAGAAATCCTGGTAGGGCGCGGGGGCCACGGCAATCCGTGCGTCAATATGTGTGTTCACGATCTAGTCCTTTCATCGGCCTCGATGTGTTTGAAGTCCCGTGTGAAACATTCAGCTTTCAAGAGAAAAGGATGATGGGCTTGATCGTTACGCCCGCCTCGGCGTCGGCGATCGCCTGTTCGTATTCATCGAACGTGTAGAACTTGCACATCCGGTCGAAAGGAAAGACGCCGTCCATGTAAAGGTCGATCAACTTTCCGATAAACGCCTCAGCGTCGTGGCTCTCTCCTTCAATGATGCCCTGGAGCCGTCTGCCGGCCAGAAGGAATGTTGGATTGACGGGGACCTCCAGATTGGGGTCTACGCCCGCCAGCCAGCCGCAAGCGCCTCGGGGCGCGGTGGAAGCGAGTGCCTGCTGCATGACTCTCGGAACGCCACTGGTGTCGAGTGCTCGCAGCACACCGCCGTCCGTGATTGACCGGATGAATTCCACGGCGTCGCCCGAGTGTGCATTGAACGTGTCGGTCGCGCCGAAATCCCGCGCCAATTGCAATCGCTCGTCGGAAACGTCTACCGCGATGATCCGCGGCGCGCCGGCAATCCTCGCGGCCATGATGGCGCTTAAGCCGACTGCGCCCGTTCCGAAGACGGCGAAGTCTGTCTTGTGAGTCACGCCAAGCGCGTTGAATGCGGCACCAGCACCTGTCTGGATGCCGCAGGCCAGGGGTCCCAGCAGTTGCAGAGGCGCATCCTTGCGGACCTTCACTACGTTGCGGTCGTAGCAAAGGGCATAGGTGGCAAGCGACGATTGCCCGAAGAAGCTGCCGTGGACGCTATTCGCGCCGTCGTTCAGAGTGGACGACCCGTCTGGACGGTCGCCCAGAAAACAACGCTCGACGGCATGGTGACAATAGGTGTGATCGTGGTCGTTGCAGGCGCGGCACTCGCCGCAGTAATCATAGGTCATGACGACATGATCGCCAGGCACGACGTGCGTCACTGCGCTGCCGACCGCTTCGACGATACCTGCGCCTTCATGGCCGGGCACCATTGGCAACCGGGCGGGAAGGATCTGATGGATCGCCGAGATATCCGTATGGCAAATCCCGGTCGCGACGACGCGAACAAGTAGCTCGTTTTCGCGTGGCTCGTCCAAGAACAGGGTTTCGATATGTGTCTTGCCGGTCTCGCGGGCGACGACAGCCTCAATTTTCATGGCAGTTCCCTTGTCTTTGGATCATGTGTGAGCGGAATGAGATCTCGGCCCAATGCCTTGCGGGCAAGTCCCCAAGCGCCCTGCGGTGCGAACAGGATGACAGCGACTGCAATTGCTCCGAGCGTGATGAGATAAAGCGAACCGTAATCCTGCAGGAATTCGCGCAGTAAGAAGAAAATGATCGTTCCGATAATAGGACCTTCAAGGCTGCCGAGACCGCCAATGACGACGATGAAGAGGATGTATACGGTCCAGTCGAGCATCGAGAAGGACGAGATGTGCGAGATTCGCCCCTTCTGCAGCGTTACCAGAACGCCAACCAGACCAACCATCGGCGCCGCTAAGATGAACGTTGCAGCTCGCACCATGCGGGTGTCGACGCCAGCGACTGCGGCCCCCTCCTCGCTGCCCCGCAACGCTGACAGGGCGAGCCCGAGACGAGAGCGCATTAGCCACCAAATCAGCAGCAGCGTCACAACGGCAATCACGAGAACGAGACCGTAAACGTTGAGTATCCGGTCGGCAGGCCGCGGTCCGACGATCTTCATGAACGTTGCTGGCAAACTGGCGCCGGAACCACCGCCGAAGATTTCAATGCGGCTCGCGATTAGCATGATAGTTTCTGCGACCACCCAACTACCGACTGCGAGATAGGCTGTGCGCAGCCGATAGAGCATCGCGTAGACGAGGATGCCGAACAGAAGAGTCACGACCATCGCCGCAGGAATGGCTACCGCCAGTGGCCAGTTGAGCAACAGGGCGGCACCATAGAATGCGTACGCGCCTATGCCGACGAAAGCGTGCTGTCCGATCACCACGACGTTGCCGTAGCCCGCAACGAAGTTCCAAAGCATCGCCAGCGAAAGCATCGTCAAAGCTTGCGTGAGCACGACGATTGTTGACGGCCCGAACAGGAAGGGAGCAGCAAACAAAACTGCGCAACCCAAGATGATCAAGATCTGGCCGAGAAGGACGGTTTTGGATTTCATAATAGTCTCAAGCCTTCGGGAAGAAGCCTTGCGGCCTCGCAAGGAAAAGGATCAGGAAGACGATATGGCCGCCGAGTATCTGGTAGGCGCTGTCGACCATGCCGCCGAATGTCTGGGCCAACGCGATGACGACGCCACCGGCCAAGACGCCCCAGAAGCTGCCTAGTCCAGCCAGGACAACCACCTCAAAGGCGATCAGAAGCCGCGATGAGCCTGACGAAGGATCGAAGTTCGTCCAGATGGACATCAGGCCACCCGATACCGCCTCAGTGATGCCCACCAGCGCCATGGCGATTGCAAGGATACCGGAGACGCGCAAGCCGACGAGGCGCGCCGAGCCTGGTTCGTCGGCAACGGCTCTGATCTTGACACCAATGTCCGTTCGATAAAGCAGCAGTTCGAGAAGCACGATCATTACGACTGCGACCGCTAGGATTATAAGCGGGAGCACTCCGACACTAACGCCGCCGAAGAGTGGAATGGACTGAAGTTCGATGCCCCCGGCCAGAACCTTACGGGTGTCCGCGCCGTAGGTGGATAGGAGCACGTTCTGAATGACGATCGAGAGGCCGAAGGTGATGAGGATCACCTGCATCTCATTGTGTCCCGACGCCCGCTGCAGAATAGTCGTCTGCAGAAGCCAGCCAAAACCCGCTCCGATGGGGATCAATAGGACTATTGCTACGGGCGCAGGGAGATCGAGCGCCTGAGTGAGGCTCAGCATCAGGTAGGACATCATGACGATGATGTCGCCGTGGGCGACATTGATGAACCTGAGCACGCCGACTGAAATCGCAAGCCCGAGTGCGAAGATGGCGTAGAGGCCACCCAACAGCACAGCCTGGATGAGCTGGTCGATAATTCCAATCATGCATGCGCTCCAAAGTAACTTTCAGCAATTTGCTCGCGCGTGTACTCGCCCGGCTTTCCGGCGAGTGCGACACGGCCTTCGAGCATGCAGACGAAGCTGTCCGCTATTCCGAGCGACCGCGAGATGTCCTGTTCGACAAGAAGCATGCTCAGGCCCCGTTCCCGGATCTTCGGGAGAACTGCATAGATGTCGCCGACGATTTTTGGCGAAAGGCCGAGGCTGATCTCATCAAAGAGAATGACCCGCGGATTCATCATGAGAGCGCGGCCGATAGAAACCATCTGCTGCTGTCCACCCGACAACTGACTGGCCAGTTGACGTCGCCGTTCCGCAAGAGCTGGAAAGAGCTCGAAAACCGCCTTGATGTCGAACGGGCCTTTTCGCCCGCTGAAGCCGCCTATGCGCAAGTTCTCCTCCACCGAAAGTGTCGGAAACAGTTTTCGCCCCTCGGGAACGATCGCTATCCCGTTGGAAACTCGCTGGTGTGTGTTCCAGCCGGCTATGTCACGACCGTCGAAAAGCATCGCGCCGGTAGCGCGGGGAACTTGTCCAATGATCGCCTTGAGCGTTGAGCTTTTGCCAGCGCCATTGGCGCCGATCATAGAAAGGATCTCCCCCTGTCTAAGCGCCAGGTCTATGCCGTGGACGGCATGAAAGCCGCCGTAGAAGACATTCAGTCCTTGTATATCGAGCAGATGTGTCATTGAGCGGCGCCCAGGTAGAGATCTCGGACCCGCGAATCAGCCATGACCGCGGCAGGTGACCCGTCAGCGATGAGACTTCCATCAGCCAGAACCACCAGCCTCGTCGCGACCCTCATGAGCGCGTGGACAACATGTTCGATCCAAACGATGGTGACGCCTTCGCTCTTGATCGTCTCAAGGATTTCGAGCAGCGCGATGCATTCATGGTCGGTTAGACCGCCGGCGATTTCATCAAGCAACAAAAGGGACGGCTCGATCGAAAGTGCTTTTGCAAGTTCCAGACGCTTAAGGTCGAGAAGTGGAAGTTGACCCGCATGCTGACGGGACTTGTGGCCAAGATTGCAGATTTCCAAGATGCGATTGACATCCGGGCGAGCAGCCGCGATCGACTTACCGCTGCGCTGCGTCGCTCCCACTAGAACGTTCTCAAAAACGGTCAGATGTCCGAACGGTTTCGGAACCTGAAAGGTCCTTCCGATACCCGAACGTGTACGGCTCCACGCCCGGTCGCGCGTAACGTCCCGCTCCTGGAAGAGGACACGACCAGCGGTCGGCTGCAGGTTGCCCGATATCAGGTTGAAGAGGGTGCTCTTTCCAGCGCCGTTGGGCCCAAGCACACCCAGGACCTCACCGCGCTCTACCCTCAGGTCTACTCCGTCAATCACTTTGAGCGCGCCGAAGTGCTTCTTAAGTTCGTGAATTTCAAGCATGATGCCTCAATCTCCGCGGTCCGTAGGCTTCTGCGACGGACCGCGGCGATGCTTAGGAGTAAGGTATCGGGAAGGGCGCTCGCTCGACCGGGACCTGGGGATGGAAACTGTTCTCAACCACAGCCATGTCATACGGAAAGGCGTAGCCTTCCGCGGCCTTCACCCACTGAATGGAGACAAGGCCGAGCTTTGCGGTGTTTGGAACGGGGCCGTTCGAAAAATCAATAGTTCCGCAAATCGTTTCAAGCTTGGTCGCGGCAAGAGCGTCACGGATGCTTGCCGGATCATCAAGATCTTGAGCGCGCTTGAGCGTGTCAAGAATGACCTCGATCATCGCGTGACGCGATCCGATACCCGCGGTCCACTGCCGCTTTGTGGCAGCCTCGTAGCCGCGCGCCAAATCAACGCCGCCGATCCCGTCCAGTGATGACTTGTAGGGAAAGTTCGGCGTCCACCAGATCGGCACCGATACGCCCACGGCCTTTTCGCCGAGCGGCTGTACCGAGGCAGGATACTCCGAGGACTTGCCAGCGATGACCACATTTGGCTTGAAGCCCTGCTGAGCGCTCTGGGTCCAGAACAAGGTGAAATCCGGCGGCGGCATGATGCCCTGCACGATCTCGACGCCTTCATCGCGGAACTTCGCGATCTGCGTTGAATAGCTCGAGGTGGGCAGGTCGAAGCGGCCCGGATCGATGATCTTGTATCCCTTACCGCCGAAAACGTCAGTGAAGGTCTTGGACATGACCTTTCCGTCCGCGTCGTTTGGCCAAAGACCGCCGAGTACCTTGTTATTCTCTACCTTCGACATGAAGGCGAGCATCGCACCGGAGTAGGTGTCGACGTCAAAGAAGGCGCAATAAGACCATTCGAAACCAACCTTGGGATCGCCGTTTCGGCCGAAGAACCACGGCTGGATCGGAAGGTCGGAGGCCAGGCAGGGTACGCCGTTCATTTCGCATTGGTCGGATGCGGGGTTGGCGTTCTCCGGTCCGCCGTAGCAGAGGACGATATCTACCTTTTCGGAGAGGATCAGCTCCTGCGTAACCTCGGCGGCCCGGTTGGGGTTTGATTGTGTGTCGCGCTCCACGAATTCAATTGGGAACGTCTTACCATTGTTGGTGATTACGCCGCCCGTCGCCTTCATTATGTGAGCGATGACGTACTCTGTCGGCTCAGCAAATGCCGCCATTGGGCCGGTTCTCGGCGAGACTACGCCGATCTTCAATGTCCGCTCAGCGGCGAATGCTGCCGGAACTCTGAAACTGGTGGCGGCCGCCCCTGCGACGAGACACACACCTGCGAGCAAGGCTCGACGACGCGACAAATTTAAGCTCATTGGCTCCTCCCAAATCCGCCCCTCCAAGAGCGATGTCGCTATATTTTATATAAATTGGCATTTTGCAATACAGATCGCACTCTATTTTTCTATTTTTATCATATTTCGATAATTTCGACTTATTGAGGCTCTGCGATTGGCTAGGGGAGCAAACTCAACGCCGTCAAGCGCTGCAACTCAAGTACTCGCCGCCATAAATCCTTCGATCATACGGGCCGCTCCAGTCACGGCCGTGTAGATCCGCGCACGTAGGTCCTCGTTGAGGGCGCTCTGCTCGACGATGACCGAAACCGACGCATTGATTCCTAGGGTGGCGTTTCGCAGCGGCGCTGAGATGCCCGCAAGGCCGATGTCGATCTCACCTCTGGTCTCGCAGATCCCAAGCTTGCGCAGGCTGGCGAGTTCCGAAAGAAGGCTTTCTCTTCGACCGTCGTCCGCAGTGAGTTGCTCGTCCAGAAGGATCATAAGGTTTCGCTTCGGTAGGGTCGAAAGCACCGCGCGGGAGGTTGCCCCGCGGAGAAGCGGCATCGGTCGCCCTAGCTCGTAGCTCGTATGGAAGTGCGCGGTCGGCTCACGGTGCTCGGCTACGCACATAACGTCCTTGCCATACAGGCGGGCCAGAATAGCCACGTTCGGAATTGCAATCTGTTCCGCGAGCGGCCCCAGAAACTTGGTTCCGGATCGGACAAGAGGATCGGTGATCGTTATCCGACGGTAGTACTCCACGAACATGGGGCCGAGGCGATAGCGGGACTCCACTGTGCTTTCCAGGAGTTCTACCGAGACCATCTCCCGCACGAGACGGTAGAGCGTGCTAGCCGACGTATCGAGCGCTTCCGCCATCTCGGCTACCGTCCAGTTCGGTTTGCTCACATCGAACAGTCGTAGGATGCGGACATACCGGGTGATTCCCATCATAAGATTTTCTCCTCGCGAATTATCGGCATTTACCAATAACGCTGCCGTCGATGCAACCATTCTATCAAAATACGATAATCACCTCCCGTCGTGCGAAGAGACATGGCTGCTTAGCCCTGATCGACAGGGCGCCTTATCAGAGTTCGCATATTTTATCGTTATTCGATAATTTGTTACTTTTCAATCTTGCTTTTTTTGAGATTGCGGTAAATATGCCTCATCTTTTGGAATGGAGGATTAAATGAGCAACATTGCAGTTCAAGGCGGGGCATACTTGCATCACGTCGCTTTCGAAAGCGAAAACCCCCAGCAGTTGGCTGAATTCTATGCCGCCAACATGGATATGCGCGTGACGAGGATCTCCGAGAACGAATATCGCTGCGAGGGGCCCCTTCGAAGGTTCGTGGCGGTCAAGGGCGAGAACAAGAAGCTTGCTTACGGTGGCTTGGCCTGCCGAAATGGCGTAGTCCTGAAAGAGATGCGAAGCCGTGCGGAGGTAAACGGCATCGCGATCCTACCGAGCATTTCTCCCTATTTCGGCGACGACGCATTTGCAGTGCGCGACAATGATGGACATCTCATTTGCATCGGCACGGCCCGCGAGCCGACCGTTTCCTACCAGCCGGGCCTCGAAGGCATCCATGCACCGACCCAGCACCTGACCTTTGCGACGGAAAATCTCCAAGGCTTCAAGGAGTTCTATGTCGACAAGCTCGGTTTCTTCCTGTCGGATCGCGTTCTCCATGAGAACGGTGAATTGGCAACGGTTTTCACGACGACCAATCACGAGCACCACACCATCGCTTGCTTCAAGTCCAATCGCACCGGCGTCGACCACCATTCATATGAGGCGGGTACGTTCGAGAACATTAAGAAGTTCTGCGACCGTTTCGCTGCCAACGGCGTGCTGCTGACCTGGGGCCCAGGTCGTCATGGCCCAGGTAACAACCTCTTTGTGTTCTACACCGATCCCGACGGCAACTGGATCGAGATCTCCGGCGAACTCGAGGCGATCTACGACCGCGATGTAATCGATTGGCCGCAGCATCCGCGCACCTTGAACAAATGGGGCAACGCGATCCTGCGTTCATAGGGGGGAAGACCATGAAACTCATCAGCTTCACACGTCTCGGCCGCACCGGTTTTGGTGCCGTCGTCAAGGGCGGCGTCGCCGACCTTACGTCTGTCATCGCCCCGGAGATCACCAATCTCCGGTCACTGCTGTCCACCGCTGGTGGCCTGGACGCCGCCAAAGTTCTTTTGAAAAAGCGGTCTGCTGACTTCGCCTTCTCGGACCTGACGCTCTTGCCGGTTGTGCCAGACGCCGGCAAGATCCTCTGTGTGGGTCTCAACTATGAGACACATCGGGCGGAAACGAAGCGGCCCGAGGCGCAGCATCCAACGATGTTTACGCGCTATGCAGACAGCCAGATCGCCCACGGTCAAGCCATGATCAAGCCTTTCGTTTCCGAGAAGCTAGATTTCGAGGGCGAATTGGCCATCATTATCGGCAAGGGCGGGCGTTATATCGCAGAGGTCGACGCCATGGCCCACGTCGCCGGCTACGCCTGCTACAATGACGGCACGGCACGCGATTGGCAGAAGCATACTCATCAGTTCAGTCCCGGAAAGACCTTTCCCAGCACGGGCGGCTTCGGTCCTTGGATGCTAACGGCTGATGAGGTCGACGACTACCGCACCCTTTCGATTCAAACTCGTCTGAACGGAGAGGTAATGCAGAATGCATCACTTTCCGACCTCATCTTTCCGATCGAGCGCCTCATCGCCTACATCTCGAGCTACACGCCGCTCTCCCCCGGCGATGTAATTCTATCCGGGACTCCCGGCGGCGTGGGCGATCGTCGCGAGCCGCCGGTCTACATGAAAGCGGGCGATCTGATCGAAGTCGAGATCGGGCCGCTTGGCTGCCTCTCAAACGTTGTCGCTGACGAAAAACTGGATACGCCATGACACCGACAACCAAGGATGCAGACATCCTCGTTGTTGGGGCCGGCCCCACGGGCTTGTTGCTTTCAAACCTGCTTGGAGCAATGGGCGTAAAGACGGTGCTCGTCGAGCGGAACCCATCGACCGTGGACGAACCGCGTGCTGTGTCCATAGACGATGAGTCTATGCGTGCGCTGCAGGCAGCGGGCCTCGACGACGTGGTGCAGTCAATCACGACGAAGGGCTACGGCTCGGTCTATTTTGGCCCCGATGGAAAGCAATTTGCGGAGGTCAAACCTTTCCTCAAAGAGTACGGTTTCGACAAGCGCAACGCCTTTGAGCAGCCCCAATTCGAGGCGCGGTTGCGCACCGCGCTGTCGCGGCACGATGCCGTCACGACGCTGTTCGGTACGGAGATGGAAAGCTTTGACCAAGATGATGCCGGTGTCACTGCCATATTGAAAAGTGAGACCGGCATGTCGACCGTGAGGGCTCAATACATGGTGGCGTGTGACGGTGGACGATCCTCGACCAGGAAGAAACTTGGCATTGAGCTTGAAGGGTCTACCTTCAAAGAGCCCTGGTTGATTGTCGATCTCAAAAGTACGAAGAACCGTGGCTTCCACACGGAAGTCTTCTGCGATCCCAGAAGATCCGCAATCTCGCTTCCAGGTCCTGACGGGATCCGCCGGTATGAGTTCAAGCTCAATCCAGGCGAAACAGCCGAGTTGGCGGAAACCGAGGCATTTGCGCGTGACCTTCTTCGCAACGTCGGCCCGGACGAGCATGAGGCGATCCGTCGTCAGCGCGTTTACACCTTCCACGCTCGTATTGCATCCAAGTGGCGCGTTGGCCGGGTGTTTTTGGCAGGCGATGCAGCGCACTTAACACCACCCTTCGCTGGGCAGGGAATGAACAGCGGACTGCGGGACGCTCACAATCTCGCATGGAAGCTGGAAGAAGCCCTCGCCCGAACCGATGCGGAGGAACTCCTCGATAGTTATCAGATCGAACGGAAGCCCCATGCTTGGTCGATGATTGAGCTCGCGCTACGGATGGGTAAGGTGATGATGCCAAGCTCTGTTCCGAAGGGCGTGCTTATTAGGCTGGGCTTCAGATTGCTCGGATTTTATCCCCCTGCCCGCGACTATGTCGCGCAAATGAAGTACAAGCCGAAACCGCAATTTAAGGCAGGGCTTGTTCGGCTGATGGCAGGCTCTGACGAGCAGCGACTCGTCGGCCGGATGATCCCCCAGCCTGTCGTGGTCGACGTCTTCCGACAGGAGACCTTGTTGGATCGCGTGTTGCCGGATCGACCGATTGCGCTCGTCTTCGCTGAGCGGCCGGACGAAGCGCTGGACAAGCAAACGACAGCCCGATTGGCGGCGGCAGGCGCCGAGGTCGTTGGTCTCACCCCACAGTGGATCAACGCGGTGTCGTCGCAGTTCCCGGTTTACCGAGACAAGAGCGGTCTTTTCACAACGGGCTCGTTCTGTAGCTGTCTTGGCAAGGTTTTATTGATCCGCCGCGATCGATACATAGCGGCCATCGAATCAGCCTCAACAGCTGAAGCTTTGCTGTCGATGCTTTCGAAGCTCACGCAACCGGAGCGGCCTGTACCGAGAAGATTTCCTTGAGAGAGGGGACCTGCGCGGGAGCGACGTAGGTCCCCTTCCTCTGCTTTTCCGAGAGCAAACCGCACAATGTTGTTGCGCGCCAGCGCTTATGTGGAACCCGTTCAAACGATGACCCCACCATCGGGTCCCCTTCGCGTGCTAAAGCCAATTGTTTGGGTCCTGCTCTCAATGCTCCTATACATTGTGATCGCAGTTCACAAACCATAAAGGTAGTGTTGAGACGGCGACGAACACCCTAGCCTCACAGCGGTTCACGATAACTGCGGCACTATAGATCGGGGCGGATGGCGGCCCGAAAGATCAGGATGACGTTGAAATTCTTGAACTCTTCAGGCGTCAGCACGGCGTTGTTGTCGAGGTCAGCGCGCTGAAAATCGAAATTCGTGGCGCGACGCATTTCGGAGCGGCTAATGGTTCCGTTTCCATCGATATCCCACAACGCAAACAGGATCTTCGTGGCCGTTGCATAGGCTTCCGGACGCCCCTCATGCTCTGCAACCTGCTGGTATCCGGGGTCCCAACTGGAGAATTCCGTATAGGTGACCTTGCGGTCATTATCGTAGTCCATGCCAAGGAATACGCTTTCGACGAAGTTCTCAAGGTCACCCATGTGGATGTAACCCTTGCCGGTCGTATCGATGGAATCGAAGTTGAGCCGAGTCAGTTTCTGGCCCTCGGTAACCGCCGTCGACTGCGCAAAAGCAGGTGCGAGTGTAAGGCCGAGTGCCGCAGTCGCGAACATCAAAGAACGAAGCATTTTTTCCTCTTAGAAAGATTGGAGAACCCGCAGGGCTGCCGTTGAGGTTTGCCTTCCTCACAAACGACGGCCCCGGTTTCAGCGGCGCTGCGGGATCAGCGGCCGTACCACATGCGCCAGAGAAGCCCGTCGTGCCGGATGAAGTGATGATAAAGCGCCGCACCGACATGGGCGACGAGCAGAGCGATCAGGAGATTGGCGCCGAGGCCGTGCGGGATGCGCGGGCCGTACTGGAGGAAATCGGGCAGTTCGGTGGCGGCTCCGCTAAAGATCGCAGGACCAGCGCCGCTCAGAACGATCATGGCGACGCCGCTGGCGACCATGCCGAGAATGACGATGTAGAAGAGCAAGTGCACCGCGCGCGCCAGCCATTCCTGCCAAGCCGGCGACCCCTTCACAGGAAGCGGTTTCTTGTCGATAAAGAACCACCAGACAATGCGAACAAGCGTCAGAAGAAGAATCACGATAGCGGCTGGAATATGCACCCGCAGCAGATCAGCCTTGGCGGCCGGGTCCATGCTGCCACCGGCCCGGAAGCCGGTGATGATCGCCATCAGGATCAGGAGTGCCGTCAGCCAGTGGATGGTGACGGGAAGTGCGCCATAGCGGTTAGGGGTGCTTTTCAGCATCTATCTCTCCTTCAAGTTTGTCTCGTAGCGCCGCAACCACGCGATGCGCTGTCTGAATATCCTCAATGGGCAGGCTGTCAGCGAGTGCCTTGACCCTTGGATTGTAAGCTTTGATCGCCGCCTCAAAGACCTCGCGCCCCTTCTGGGTCAGCACCACAAGGTGAGCGCGCCGGTGATGCGGGTTGGGCTCGAACACCACGATGCCCTCCTGATGCAAATCGTTGACGATGCGCTGGACGTTCTGGCGGTTTGCGCCGAGATCGCGCGCCAGCCAGGCCACTGGCTGCGGCCGGTCTGCGTGCACAATGGCACCCAGAATCTGCCACCGGGCACTCGTCAGACCGAATGGCGCTACCAGCCTGTCGCCCCAGGTGAGCGTCAGGTTGTTGGCCCTGAACATGGTCAGGATCAGTTCGGTCAAAGCCTCGCCTTTCGGATTGCGGGTCGATTTCGTCATTTGCCACCATCTACTCTAATTGACATCATCATGTCAAGTTGCTATATGCCTGAATGTAACGAATTGACACCATACACACAATGCGGAAGGAGCTCGATATGTCTCACATGCAGCCGATGGACGAGAATTTCCCGATCCAGAACCAGCTCGACATCGAGGCGGCGCCGGTCGTCCTCATCAATCTCTTCACGCTCGATGCGGCGGATGAAGAGCGCTTTCTTGAGGTGTGGAAGGACGACGCCGCATTCATGAAGCGTCAGCCGGGCTTCATCTCGACGCAGCTTCACCGTGCGCTTGGCCCGAACGCGACGTACCTCAACTACGCGGTATGGGAATCCAACGAAGCCTTCCGGGCGGCGTTCACGCACCCCGAGTTCCGCTCGAAGCTGTCGGCCTATCCGTCGTCGTCGATTGCGCGCCCGCACCTGTTCCAGAAGGTCGGCGTCGCCGGCATCTGCACGGCCTGATCTCCAGGCAGGCTCAACATCTCGGGAGATGGCGCATGACGCTTCTGTTCAGAATGCTCGCAATCATCGGGCCGGCGATGTTCGCCGGCGTCATGCTCGCCATCGGCGTCATCCTGGGAGGCTACTGGAAGAGCTTAGCCCCAGCTGACTTTCTCGACTGGTTTGCAGACAACGGCTCGCGGGTGCAGAGCGCTGTTCCGCTTGTGGTGATTCCAACACTTATCGGATTTGCCGGCATGCTCTGGATCGACTGGAGCAATGCGCCGAACCGCTTCCTGTGGCTCGGAGCCATTGTGTGCATCGCGGTCGTGCTCATCATGACAATGGCCTGGTTCGTACCGGCCAACACCGCCTTCGCGACAAAAGCGGTCGCGGTCGACGCGGTGGCAGGCCGGCTCGATCGCTGGCTGCTCGTCCACAACATCCGTATCGCACTCGCCATCGCCGCTGCGGCGCTCGGCGTGTGGGCCATCAGTCGGTGAAGGAAAACATAATGCCAAGGCTCATCCACCCCATCGCCGGCCTTATCGCCATCCTGACCATCGCCACCTTCTGGCTCTCGACGGTCATATCCGAACTGTTCCTGTCCGAGACGGCGGTGGTTGCGGTCAAGACGGCGATCCCGTGGGGCTTCCTGCTGCTCGCTCCCGCACTTGCCGCCACCGGCGGCTCGGGCTTCTTCCTGTCGCACGGCCAGCGCACCGGTTTAGTCGGCGCCAAGCTGAAACGGATGCCCTTCATCGCCGCCAATGGCCTGTTGATCCTCATCCCGGCCGCGCTGTTTCTGGCCTCCAAGGCCCGTGCTGGTGAGTTCGATACGATTTTTTATGTGATCCAGGGTGTCGAACTGATTGCCGGGGCGACGAACATCACGCTTCTCGGCCTCGGAATGCGCGACGGCATGAAACTGACCCAGTGGCGGCGCGGCAATTTTCTGCGCCCCGCTCCGGGTTACACAACGACACTTGCCGGCAGGCAGGAGATTGCAGATGGTACTGTCGCTTTCCGCCTGAAGAAGCCGGAAGGGTTCGGCTTTACCGCCGGTCAGGCCGTCTATGTCACGCTCCCGGCTCAGAAGGACACCGACAGCAAGGGCAAGATACGCACCTTCTCGATCGCCAGCGCGCCGCAGGAGCGGGAACTGGTGATCGCCACCCGGATGACCGACACGGCATTCAAGCACAGTCTGGCTGGCCTGCCTGCCGGATCGCCTGTCGGGATTGAAGGTCCATACGGCGATCTGACACTCGGCGGCGAGACCGCTCCGGTCGTGTTTCTGGCTGGCGGGATCGGCATCACACCGTTCCGCAGCATGATCCTTGACAGTGTCGGTCGCGGACTGAAGCGCGATGTCACCTTGTTCTACAGCAACCGCAATCCGGCAGATGCGGCGTTCCTATCGGAACTGGAGGAGCTTGCGCAGGATAACCCCCGGTTCAAACTGGTCGCGACGATGACTGATGTTGCCGACTGGCAAGGCGAACGAGGCTACATCACGCGCAAGATGATCGAACGGCATGCCGGTGACATCGGCAAGCCAGTCTTTTACCTCGCCGGGCCACCCGCGATGGTCGCGGCAATGGAAACCATGCTCGCGACCGCAGGGGTAAAAGCCACCAGCATCCGCTCCGAGATGTTTGCCGGCTACTAGCCGTTGGCATTGGTGTTAGTCTCGATCAGGTCTCCTGCAGAAGCGGCGCTGAGAATACCGGCCTTCGGAAACGCAGGTCCAAAATGCCGGAACCGGGCGCATAAACCCGGCGAGGCCAATCCGAACTTTCCCACCAACCATGAAAGGTAAAAGCAATGTCTCGCATTCTTATCGCAATGGCGTTCGTCGGGAGCATCCTGATGACGGCGACCGCACGGGCTGAAGAAGTCACGCTCATCAACGTGTTCGAGGTTCCCGCTGGATCAGTCGATGCGACGGTCGAGTACTGGGAGACGCACCGCGACCTCCTCTCGACGCAGCCGGGTTACATCTCGACCAGCTTGCATCGCGCCTTGCTGCCCGACGCCCGCTTCCAGCTCATCAACATCGCAAAATGGGAGAGCGCCGAGGCCTTCGAAGCGGCCACCGCTCACATGCGCGCCGTCTCCACCGCCAAGCCGCCCGCTGGCGTCAAGACAACTCCTGCCCTGTTCCAGGTTATTCGCGAATAGTTTTTAGAACTGGAAATAAGACAGACGATTGGAACGGGCCATCGGGCCCGCTCCTGCTGCACTCTGAGAGTAGAACATAGAGGCCGCGTTGGCGAACCCTAGTATCCTCGGACATTACTGCCCGGAAATCACATTGATTAGGTTTTCTTACGGGAAATTCCTGGCTTGCTCGGTTTAATGGTAAAAAAGTTCTACTGGACGGATGAATAGATCAGCATCTGCTTGGCCAGCCGTTCGGCTCCATCGGGCGCGATGCAAATTTCGAGATTGCGCGCACTTTCTTCGGCTGCATCCCGAGCACGGGCAAACATCTTTTCTTCATACGTTTTAATGGCAAAGGCAGGATCACGCGAAGCCAGGAGCTCTTCGGCGAATTCGGCGGCGTCAAGCATGGCGAGATTGGCGCCGGCGCCGGCGAACGGGGACATCAGATGCGCTGAATCCCCGATAAGCGTGACGCCAGGCTGGCTTGGCCATGACAGACCGATGGGTAGCATGTTGATCGGACGCGGAACAAAGCTGTCGTCACATGCGCGGATAAGTTCGGTCAGTTCGTGTGACCAGTCGGCAAAGTGTTTAAGCAGAGCCGCGCGCGCTTCGGCGGGTTGATCGAAAGGAATGCCGCTGGTCGCAAGCCAATCTTCTGGCTTGCGGAAGGCAACATAGACACGAAGTCGGCCATCACCGTTTTTCTGAGCCATCAGCCCCTTGTCATCCGACAAGGCCATCAAGCTGCCGTGGCCGACCAGCTCTGCCAGTTCGGGATAATCGCTTTCCACATTGGGAACACCAATTTCGATAAAGCTCACGCCTGTATATAACGGCTTCGCATCGGACACGAGCGGCCGCACGCGTGACCATGCGCCATCAGCGCCGACCAGAACGCCAGCCTTGACACTCGTGCCATTTTCGAACTGCAAAATGTGGCACCCACGTTCGGCTGGCTCGATGTGGACCAGCTTATGGCCCCATCGAATACGACCTGGTTCGAGAGAATCGATGAGAAGATCGCGCAACGCCCCGCGATCGACCTCTGGCCGGTCGAAACTCTCATCATCGGCGACTTCATCCCAAAGAAATGCTCCGGTTTTGTCGACTATGCGCATGCCCTGGCCCTCTGGTCGGGCAATGGCTCTAAACTCCGCCGCAAGGCCGGCATCCTTGAGCGCACGCTGGCCTGCCTCGATATGCATATCGAGCGTGCCACCTTGGTTTCTGGCATCGCGGGATACATCTCTTTCGAAGATGACAGCATCGAGGCCGTTCTTTTGGAGGATACGCGCGAAAGTCAGGCCGCCCAGGCCAGCACCGATGATAACAATGCGATGAAATTCAGGTTCAGTCATTGGTCTTATCCATTCTGATGGGGGTGGTATCGACCTTCACCTCGTTTGGCCAAAGACCGAAGGTGAAGCAGGCGAGCGCTGTGAGGACGCCGCCGACGTAAAAGGCAACGACGGCGGCCAGCCAGATTTCCGGCGATCCACTGCTCAGCAGCACCCCGCCCAACATCGGGCCAATGATGTTGCCGGCCGCCATGAGCGACTGGTTGACGCCAAGCACCATACCTTGCCGATTGGGGGGCGTTGATAACGAAAGGGCGGAGGTTAGCGTCGGACGGAGCAGGGATGAGCCGAACGCGGCCGCAGCCAATCCAAGACCGAGCAGAGCGACCGCCTGCACCACCCCGGTCGATGCGTAACCCACTCCCAGCAACAGGAAGCTCGACACGACCAGTTGCTTGTCGGTGAACCAATTCCCGACATACTTCATTAGAACCAGCTGAACGAAGATGTTGATGATGCCCGTTCCGGTGAAGATGATGCCGACTTCGGCAGCGCCGAACGGTTGGCCCTGCCATGTGAAGCGTTGCGCGAGATAGATAGCGAGCCCGCCCATGACCATCCCGAGAGCCACATAGAAACACGACAGCAATCCCAGAATAGCAAGGACCGGCGCAGAAAAGATGTTCTTATCAGTCGGTGCGGTCGTGGAGGGTGTCGCAGCCTCTGGACGGTCTGCCGGAAGCAGAATCATGGTCGTGGTCATGCTGATCGCAGACAAGGCGGCAGCGATCCATATTGGCGCGGTCGGCGAAACATGCGCTGACAGCGTGCTCAGCGCAGGCCCGATGACCAAACCTATGCCAATGCCAGCGCTGACAATGCCAATCGCCTGCTTACGATTCCTGGGTGAACTGCGATCGACGGCATAAGCGGAGGCGACAGACAAATTGCCGGAGGTCAGGCCGCCGAGAATGCGAGCGATAAAGAGCAGAGGCATGCTGTTTGCCAAAGCAAGAAGTACGAAGCTCACGCTCGTCCCGAGCTGGCTAGCGATCAGGATCGGTTTTCTGCCGATCCGGTCTGACCAAGCTCCCAGGAGAGGTCCAGCGACGAACTGGCAGAACGAGTAAGCCGCGAACAGAATGCCGATGATGAAGGGGGTGGCCCCGAACCGCTCCGCGTAGAACGGAAGCAGCGGCAGGATCACTCCCATACCCATAGCGTCGATGGCAACAATTGCGAAAACGGGCGCCATCAGGCGCCAATCGAGTTTGTCGGCGGTTTCGCCTGGGTCGTCTTGTTTGGTTGACATATCAACTTCATCGCAAATCGAAGTTGATATGTCAACATGTATCGGCTAGAAGACCGTGCTTATGAGCAGCATCACCATTACCGAGGCAGAGCGAGACGCATGGCGTGGTTTTCGCCGGATCAGTGAAATTATCTCTGGGCGGATTACGCAGGAGATCACTCGCGCGACCGGTCTGTCCGGCCCCGACTTCGGAATCCTTATGCAACTGGATCAGGTTGTCGAAGGGGTGCGCCGTCAGCGTGACCTTCAAGCGTTCCTTGAGTGGGACAAGACACGCATATCGCATCAGCTCACGCGCATGTCGGGCCGCGGTTTGATCGAGCGCGAGAGTAGCGACGCGAAAGCGGTGATGATCCGCATGACTGCGGAAGGGCGAGCACAACTGGCTGTGGCAAAGCCTATCCACGCGAAGGCCCTACGCGATTGCTTTTTGGATCATCTTTCCCCGGATGAGGTTTTGGCTTTGGTAGCCATCACCGGGAAGCTTCGACTGGCGTTGGTCGGGCCGTCCGACTAAATAGCGCATATATCGCGGATGCGCGTAGGCAGCCGAACATAACCGAACGCAAAGCCTGTTTGCAGCGCCGTGAGCCCTTTTCGGGAGACAATGCAATGCGCCGGAATAGGCGACGCGATCCCCGACGGAAAAGCCGGTGAGATCCTCGCCAAACTCTTCGATCGACTCGACGACCTCGATGCCGAGAACGGTTCGAGAGGGTGGTGCAGAGCTAGGACGCGCGCCACGAAGCCGATCAGGGCCATCAATGGCTGCTGCGGATCCTGAGCGAGGTGGGGCGATAAGCTTGAATCTTAGAGGCCCAATCCCCTTTGCCGGCCCAACTGCCACGACACCGATCCGTTCTGAACGATGCCGGTGATCTCCTTGCCAAGCTGACGGTCGATCACCGGCCGCCATGGGACAAGAGTGAACTCGTGGGTTTTCTCCACGATGGTGCACTTTCCGCTGACGGTCTCGCCGTCCGTGGCGGCCCGGAACGGCAGCGCCTTCGCTTCGGCCATCTCCGCGCCGACGCGAGCCACCTCCCGCTCGCGCGGGTTGGCGAGAAGATTGCGGCGGTAGAAGACGCGGCCGTTCTGCTGGCGGGTGGCATCGCCCTGTCCGATATGATGGTCGCGGCGCTGGTCCATCGCCTCGCGGACCTGTTGCCCGAAACCGGCCGGAGCCAGATCCGATGCGTCGTTGGCGAGCATGCGCCGGTCGAGCCAGGTCGCGCCGTCCGCGCCGATCTGTTTCTCCAGATCGAAGGCCGAGATGACAAGGATGCTTACCTGCCGGCTGCGGCCGGCGTCGTAGGCGGCGGCGCGGCTCTCGAAACCCTCGGCGATACGCCATTGGTCGGCGACTCCCCGAGCGCCGCTGTGAGGCCTATGTCGCGGCCATGCAAGTGCACGACTTGACGCCGCTCGTCGTGCGCAGCCACGATTCGATCGACGCCGGCTGGACCGTCTGCGCCACGATATTTGCCGGAGCGGCGCCGCCGACGGAAATTGGCGTGCTCAACTACCTCTTCCGGAACGGATACCGCGTTCCTGCCAACATCTCCGTATTCGGCTATGACGACATGCCCCTCTCGGCGACGGCGGCCATCGAGATGACGACCGTTCGGCAGCCCGTGCACCAGCTCGCCTCGCAGGCGCTCTTCTCCCTGTCGGAGAGCATCGCCGGAAAGATGACATCCGCGACGCACTGCCTCGTCGTTCCCGAACTGATCGTCCGGAAGTCGACCAGCGCCAACCCGGCGCCCCCGTCCTTACCGCCGCGGGAGGCGGATCATCCCGCCGTCGCCCAGTGCGTACGCCGCGCGGCGACGGTCTCCCACACCCGCTCGGCCGTCTCCATGGAGACGACCTCACCGGAGGGGGGGAGGCCGAAGCCTTCCACCGCCTCGCCGATCGCCCGCAGCGACAGATCGAGGATCGCCCTGCCCTCCCCGGCGCTGGCCTCCGCCACGTCGGGGTTCTGCGCGAACCGGCCGAGGGAGTCGGTGCGTGCGCGGCCGGCGCGGTCCATGGCGACGAGGTCCGGGCGGATATGTAGCAGCTGCGAAAGCTCGTAGCGGCCGGCGTGGTCTCCCGTGAAGGCGCCCGTCACCAGCTCCGGATCCGTCTGGACGAAATGATCGATCGGGAAGGCGGCGGAAAAAGCCTCGGCCACCATGCGCAAATCCTCCTGGCTTCCATGATGCCCGCTGATGACGACGACCCCCGAGAAGCCTGCATTGTGGAAAGCGCGAAACTGGTAGAACAGCGTTTCCAGGAGGAGATGCGCCGGCAGGGCCGCCAGCCGCGGATTGACCCCGCCCATCACCTCGCGCAGCCACGGGGCGTGATAGCCGACCTCGTGGACATGATAGGCCATCGTGGGGGCGACGATACCGCCGAACCGCTCCGCCGCCATGTCGCAAAGCCAGTCCGCCTTGATTGTGTCCAGCCCGAACGGCGCCACGTGACCATGCGGCTCGCATAGCCCCATCGGCAGATAAACGACAGGCCTGGCGTTCTGCCGGGCGAGGAACTCCTCCGGCCTCAACATCTCCCAGCGCACATGTTCCTTGAAGATCATAAGTGCCCCTATTCGTCCACGGCGATATATACATCGCCATCGACGACCTTTGCCGGATAGGTCCTGAGATTGACACAGACCGGCGCGCCCCTCGCCTCGCCCGTCTTGTAGTTGAAGCGGCCGTTGTGCTTGGGACATTCGACGATGTCGCCCATGACAAGCCCATCGGCAAGATGGATGCGCTCATGCGTGCACAGGCCGTCGGTCGCAAAATAGTCGTCGTCGGGGCTGCGGTAGACGGCATAGGTGCGGCCGGCCGCATCGAAGCGGATGACATCCTCCTCATCGATATCGTCGGCCGCGCAGACTTTGATCCAGCTCACGGACATGTACTCTCTCCCTTGAGATCTCATTCGGCCGCCGCGACGCCGCTCACAAACATCCCGTCGTCGCCCTGCCGCGCGCCCCCCGGCACCTTGCGGACAACGAAGTAGCCGGGATCGTGCGCCTGTCTCCAGAGCGCCGGCAGAACCTCGCGCATGACCTCGAAGAGACTGCCGTAGGTATGGGGCAGCTGATCCTTCACCATGTCGTGCAGCACAGGAAGGTTGTAGTAGGGGATCGACGGATAAACGTGATGCTCGATATGGAAATTGAGGTTGGCGTAAAGGAACTCGGCAAACGGGTTCATCCGGAACGTGCGGGTGTTCTGGCGATGGTCGTAGGAATCTTCCGCAAGCCCCGCATGCTGCGTCAGGAAGCCGAAGAAATAGAACCCGTTGGCATAGAAGCGCGGCCCCCAGATGAAGAGCAGCGGCACGATGGTCTGCGCCGCGACGCAGTAGCCGGCGACGCCCAGCATGCAGGCGAGATAGAAGCGGCTCGACCAGAACATCTTGCGCCATTCGCTGCGCGGCACGTAGAACCTCGCATCGCTGGTGACGATGCCGAGCGCGTGCAGGAAGATGCCCTTGAGCTCTCCCTTGGCCTGCACCAGAAAGAAGAAGTCGGCCCCCACCTTCAGGAGGTCGGCGGGCCGCGTCACCAGGATTTCGGGATCTTGGCCGACATGGATGGTGTCGGTATGGTGGCGCGTATGCCGCCAGCGCCAGTCGATCGGCTCTTTTATGGTCATGAAGAGGCAGAGATTGCAGAAGATCGCGTTAAGCCAGCGGGACTTGAACGTCGCGCCGTGCCCGAGATCGTGGGAGCGCGGATCGCACGAGCTGTAGATGGTGCCGTAGAGCAGAAAGGCGCCGATCGCCCACCACGTGCCGAGTGTCTGGTATGCCAGCACGCCGGAACCGACAAGGAGCACCAGCCAGGTGAGATAGTTGATCAGGGGGCGGCGGTCTTCACGCTTCATCAGAAGCTTCAGCTCCTTCCGCTTGATGTCGAATGTCCACCATTCGTCTTGAGACGGATCGGCGACCTCGAGGTCCGAATTGGCGTCGAAAGCCCTTGAAAGCCCGTACTTTTCCGGCCGCTTCTTGAACAGCATGATTGCAGCTCCTCCAATTGATGTCGGTCAATATTTGCAGCGCATTGCCAAGAGAGCAACCTGCGTGATACTTTTCGTCTCAATGCATGCCAAACACGCGAATTATTTATTTCAGAAAGTTTCAAGATGAAGCGCGTCACAATCGCCGAGCTGGCCAGGGAGGCCGGCGTCAGCGTATCGACCGTCAACCGCGTGCTGTCCGGACGACAGGTCCGCGGCGACATGATGCAGCATGTCCTCTCCGTCGCGGAGAATGTCGGCTTCTACGGCACGGCGACCATCCGCAGCCATCTGAAGGGGGACCTTCCGGTCAAGCGTCTCGGAATGATCGTCCAGCAGGAGAGCATGCCCTTTCACAAGGAACTCGGCATGCGCTTCCGGGAGGCGAGCGGCGCCCGCGCCGATAGCCGCGTCGTCGCCCATGTCGAGCATATCGAGGACCTCGACCCTCTCATCATCGCCAATACCCTGCGAAAACTGGGCGAGGCATTCGACGCCATCGCCATCACCTCCGCAGATCATCCTCTCGTCAACCGCGCTGTCGACGAACTGGCGGACAGGGGTGTCGCCGTGTTCACGGCGGTATCGGACATAAGCTCCAGCGGCCGGGCGGGCTATGTCGGCCTGGACAACCGGAAATTCGGCAGGGCCGCGGCTTGGTTCGCCGACAACCTGCAGCGCAAGGGAAACGAGGTCGCGATCCTCATGGGAACGCACCGGCACGTGTGCCAGGAGCAGCGGGAAATGGGCTTCCGCTCCTATCTGCGCGAACACGCGCGGTCCCTGAAAGTCCTCGAGGCGGTCACGACCCACGAGACCGACCTCGGCGCCTACGATGCGACCTCGGACCTCCTGCGCCGGCACCCAAACCTGACGGCGATCTACGTGACGGGCGGGGGCATCCGGGGAGCCATCAGGGCCATCCGGGAAGCGGACGGGAAGACGCCGCACCTCATCAGTTGTGAATTGAACGACGAAACACGGCAGGCCCTCATGGACGGAAGCCTCGCGGTCGCGCTGAGCCATCCCATGGCCGATCTCGCGGAAAAGCTCGTCGCCGCCATGCTGGAGGCGAGCGACGCCGATCGAACCGACCGCGGTCGCTCGGAAATCATCCTGCCCTTCGTGACTTCCACCGCAGAGAGCATTTTCTGATACATCATGATACAGTCTCTCCCGTGAATTGGAGACGTCCTGAAACGAAAAATATCAGACTGATTGCTTTTCTCCGAGATCGAGCTTTAGCTGACCCTGTTTTTGACAATTGGCAGGCGAGGAGGCCTGCCGAAGGAGGAGAAATGCTAAACCTGCGCAAGGTGGCGTTCGCTGCCGCGGCCGTCACGACCCTGTTCTGTTCCGCCCTCGCAGCGCGCGCCGACGACATCGGCGTGTCGATGCCCTATTTCGACGACGTCTGGCTCACCAACCTCCGCAACAGCATCGCGTCCAATGCCGAGAAGGCCGGCTTCGGCGTCCAGGCGGAAGACGCCCAGGGCGACGTCAGCAAGCAGGCCGACCAGGTGAACAACCTCATCGCCTCCGGCGTGAAAGCCCTCATCGTCTCGCCCGTCGACACGTTGGCGACACAGCCGATGACGGCCGCGGCGCAGGCGGCCGGCATCCCGCTGATCTATGTCGCCCGCAAGCCGGACCAGGATCTGCCGCAGAACGTCATCTATGTCGGCTCCGACGAGCGGACGTCCGGCGTCATGCAGGCGGAGGAATTCGCAAAGCAGCTCTACGGCAAGGGGCGCGTCGTGATCTTCCAGGGTGAGCTCGCCGTGAACACGACGACCGTGCGCACCGGCGGCATCGACACGGTGCTGGCCAAGTATCCCGACATCGAGGTCATCCAGAAGCCGAGCGCGAACTATCAGCGCCAACAGGCAAGCGACATCATGACCAACATCCTGTCCTCGGGCGAGCATGTCGACGGAGTGATCGCCAACAACGACGAAATGGCGATCGGCGCGATCCTCGCAACGATCGCCGCAGGTGCCGACCCGAAGCCCATCGTCTTCGCCGGCATCGACGGAACGGGCGAAGCGCTCCATCAGATGGCCGAGGGGAACCTCGACATCACCGTCTTCCACAACGCCAAGGGACAGGGTGAAAAGGCGGTAGACGCCGTCACCCGGATGGTGAAGGGCGAAGCCGTCGAGCCTGTATACTGGGTGCCCTTCGAACTGGTGACGAAAGCCAACGAGGCGGAATACGCGTCGCGGTAAGCCGGCGCCGACCCGGACATTCAAGAGGTTCCACGAAAGGAAAAGAGAGGCGGCCGGGAGCCGCCTCTCTTCATGGACCGCAGCCTGAGGAGGCCTGGTGCGGTTCCTAGCGAGCCTCGCGAAGGCTGGGGGGAAGGTCGTCGGCCGTCAGCTCCATGCTCAGAAGGATCGAGCTGAAGCCCTTGCCATGGATATCGAGCTGCAAGGTGCGGCTCGCGCCGCCGCCGAGGGCGTCGTGGAGCATGAAATTCAATGCGGCGACATTCGGAAGCTCGTAGCGCTCGACGCCGCCCTTCACGATGCTTTTCATGAAGGCCTTGACCGCGGCCGCGCTGAGGTTCCTTTCCAGCCACTCATAATCGCGCGCATCGAAGCAGGCTATTCCCACATTGGCGGAGTTGCCCTTGTCGCCGGAGCGGGCATGACAAATATCGCGAAGAACAACGCGATGCGGTGCTTGGCTCATTCTTCCTCCTCTGGCGTTCGCGCCACTGCTGATGACGCAATCCATAGGGGCTTCGAGACGGATTGGCATCTCGTGTTTTGATGGGTTTCCATCCTCCTCCGGCGACCGCAGCTTGATTGATTCCCATCGTAAAATGGCGTGCAAGCCCGCAGCACGGACAATAGCTTTTGCCGTGTCACGAGGGCGGGTTTGGGCGCCCGGAGCATATGGAGGAAAATATGGGCTCGTCGAAAACCATCCGCATCGGAGCAGGCTCCGCACATGAGGGCGACGATGTTTATGGCGCGCAGACCCTAGCGGAAAAGGGTGACCTGGACTACCTCGTCTTCGACTGCCAGTCCGAGGTCGCCCTGAGCAAGGCCTATACGCGCCGTGAAAACGGCATTCCCGGCTACGACATCCTCTTCGAGGCAAAGCTCAGGAAGGTCCTCCCGGCATGCGTGGGCCGCGGAACCAGGATCATCGCCAATGCGGGCATTCTCGATCCCAAGGGTGCCGCCGGCGCCATCATGACGGTCTGCCGCGAGCTGGGATACGGGCATTTGAAGGTGGCTTATGTCAGCGGCGGCGACGTCACCGATCAGTTGCGGCAGAAGAACCCGACCATCGCCGATACGAACGCGCCGCTTTCCGCCTTCGGCAACGCCTTCCTCGGCGCGGTCGCCTATGGCGGCGCGAGGGAAATCGTTGCCGCGCTCGCGGCGGGCGCCGACATCGTCATCACGCCGCGCGCCGGCGATTCCGAGCAGTATCTGGCGGCGATGATCCACGAATTCGGCTGGTCCTTCGACGACTGGGAAAAGATGGGCCGCGGACTGGGCCTCGGCCATCTCGTCGAATGCTCCGCGCAGATCTCGGGCGGATGCTATGCCGATCCGGGGCGCAAGGATGTCGAGGGCCTCGACCGCCTCGGCTTTCCCATTCTCGAAGTCGAGGCCGATGGCAGCGCCGTCATCACGAAGGTGGAGGGCACCGGGGGCGTGATCAACGAGCAGACCTGCAGGGAACAGCTCGTCTATGAGATCGGCGACCCCGCCGGCTACATTCATGCGGACGCCATCGTCGACTTCACCACCACGCGGATCACGCAGGTCGGGCCGGATCGCGTTCGCATCGAAGGCACGGGCGGCAAGCCGAAGACGGATACGGTGAAGGTCGGGCTCGCCGTGCGCGAAGGCTATATCGGCGTCGGCCGCCTTCTCTTCGGCGGTGTCGGCGCCGTGGAAAAGGCGAAGCTCGCGGCCGAGATCTGCCGGAGACAGCTCATGGACAGGCACGGCTTCTCGGAGGATCGCCTTCGCTTCGACTATATCGGTTTCAACGCGTTGTTCGACTGGGGAACCGATCCCGCCGCCGTGAGGGAAGTTGAACTGCGCGTGTCGGGGCGTGCGCTCACGCGCGGCGAGGCCGCCGAAGTGATGGGAGCCGTGTCGCTGTTGCCGTGTAACGGGCCGGCCGGCGTGTTCTGGCCCCGCCCGACCGACCAGGGCGGGATCGAGGAAATCATGGGCTATTACTCGACCTTCCTACCGCACGGCGATGTGAAATACCAGGTCCACATGGCGGATTAAACGCTGGCATCAAGGTGCACCCTGTCATAGGCTTCGCCTGAGACTAGTCTTGAACCAGGTCAGCATGCGCATGCGCGAGCCAACGCGAAAGACCAAGCCGAGCAGACTGGACGACGTCGCTCGGCTTGCCGGCGTCGGGATCGCAACGGTCGATCGCGTGCTGAACGAACGGGGAGGCGTGAAGCCCGAAACCGCCCGGAAGGTCATCCTGGCGGCCCAGCAGCTTCACCTTGCCCGCCGGCTGCCCAATCCCTACCGGCGAAGTCTGCGCATCGCAGTTATCTTCCCGCCGCCGGTCACGCAATTCTTCCGCCGCGTCAACGAGGCAGTGCTTCAGATCGCATCCACGCTGGATCGCGAAGTGACGCTGCATCGCATCTTCGCCGATCCGGACAGCCCGACGGAGGTCGCCGCCCAGTTCCAGAACTCCACAGCGGACGCCTTTGTCCTCTACGCGTCAGAAATGCCCAAGACGGTCGAAGCCGTCAGGCGCGCCTCCGACAGCGGCCGTCCCGTCGTGACCTTCGTGAACGACATGCCCGACTCCGGCCGCCTCGCGCATACGGGCATCGACAACCATGCGGCCGGGCGCACCGCGGGATACTTCGCCGCGCGGATGACCAGCGAAACCGGATCCGTCGTCGTCCTCTACAGAGGGCCTGAATATCGCGTGCACCAGCAACGGCTACGCGGCTTCGAAACCGCACTGGCGCAGCACGCGCCGCGCCTTGCCGTATCGGCCCTGATCGAGGGTCCCATCGAACGGGCGCATATATTGCACACGTTCGGACGCTATCTGATCGAGAAAGGCCCGCCGCTCATCGTCTACAGCACCGGGGGCGGCTCGGGCGAACTCGGCAGCGAACTGGCGAAATCCAACTGCGTCGGCAAGACGCTCTTCATCGGCCATGAATTGACCGATCAGTCGCGCGATCTCCTGGCGCGCGGAATCATGACGCTGGCGATCGACCAGAATCCCGAGCTCCAGCTTCGCGTGGCGATCGACACGATCCTCGGCGAGCTCGGATATATCGGATCGATCCCCGCAAGCACGATCGTCCCCTTCACGGTCTTCAGCCCTGAAAATGTCGGTTCGGCCCTTTCCGGCTAGAATGCCTGCGGCGCCGATCAACCGGCTGCGAGATACCGTTTCTCCAGGCTGGCGCTTGCAATGGACAACGGCCAGCAGATCGCGAAATAGAGCGCCGCCACGCCGCCGAAGACCAGAAGCGGCTGCATGGTCGCGTTGGAGACGATGACGCCTGCGCGGCTGAGTTCCGTGAAGCCGACGATGGTGCACAGCGACGTACCCTTGATGAACGTCACCAGAAAGCCGACGGTGCCCGGCAGCGAGATCCGGATCGCCTGCGGAAAGATGACGTACCACATCCGGTCGACATAGCCCAAACCCAGGGCGAGCGCGGCCTCCGACTGGCCGCGCGGAACGGACTGGATGGCGCCCCGCCATATCTCGCCGAGAAAGGCGCTGGCATGGAAGGTGAAGGCAATGACGATCGACGTCCAGGCGCTGGGGTTCATTCCGATGATTGGAAGCCCGTAGAACGCGATGAAGAGCTGCATCAGGAGAGGCGTTCCCCTGAACACCTCGATATAGGCCTGTGCGGCACGCGCGACGGCCGGAATGCTCGAGGCGCGGCAAGCGGCGACGACAACCCCGATCAACCCTCCGCACACAAAGGCGACGACCGATATATACACCGTCCATCTGGCGCCTTCCAGAATAAGCCACAGGTCGTTCATAACCAGGTCTCGAACCACAGCCTTCTCCTTAGACGGGATATCTGAAAATGAACTTGTCGACGCGCGAGAGAGCGAAGGACAACAGCAATGCCATCGAGAGATATATCGCGGACAGCGTGAAATAGACCTCGAAGCTTCTATAGGTCGAATACTCGATCTCCTGGCCGAAATAGGTCAGCTCGGTCGCGCCGACGGAAGAAGCGACGCTCGTCATCAGCATCAGGAGGACGAACTGGCTCACCAGCGCCGGGTAGACCTTTCGCACGGCCGGCTTGAGAACGATGTAGAAGAACGTTTCCAAGTTTCCGAGGCCCAGAGCCAGACCGGCCTCAGTCTGGCCCCGCGGTATCGACGTGATGCCGCCTCGAATGATCTCGGACGAATAGGCGGCGAAGTTCGCCGATAGCGCGATCAGCGCCGCGGTGTTGGAATCGAAGCGCACGCCCATCGCGGGGAAGCCGAAATAGATGAAGTAGATTTGCACGAGAAACGGCGTGTTGCGGAACAACTGGACATAGGCGCCTGCAAGGAACGCGAGGACGCCGACCTTCGACATCCTGAGCGGGAGGATCATTATGGCGGCGACGATGCCGACGCACATCGCAAGGAACGAAAGACCAAGGGTCCAAAGACATCCCAGCAGGAGCCTGTCGGCCTGGTCGAGGACAACCGAGAAATCGAAATCGTATTGCATCCGCTTGCTCGCTCACGAAAGGATCTGTGCAAGAAAGGCCTTCGTCCTGTCATGTTCAGGATTGTCGAAAAACGCGGCCGGAGGCTTCTCCTCGACGATCCGCCCGCCGTCCATGAAGATCACCCGGTCGGCGACCTTGCGGGCGAAGCCCATCTCGTGGGTCACGCAGATCATGGTCATGCCTTCGCTGGCCAGTTCCGTCATCGTGTCGAGAACCTCCTTCACCATTTCCGGATCGAGCGCCGACGTCGGCTCGTCGAACAGGATCAGCTTGGGAGACATGCAGAGCGCACGCGCGATTGCCACCCGCTGCTGCTGGCCGCCGGAAAGCTGTGCCGGATATTTGCTTGCCTGGTCCGCCACGCGCACGCGCTGGAGATATTGCTGCGCGACCGCATTCGCGCTCTGGCGCGACAGGCCTCGCACCCGGCGGGGCGCCAGGGTACAGTTCTGCAGGACGGTCATGTGGGGGAAAAGGTTGAACTGCTGGAAGACCATGCCGGCCTCGGACCGGATGCGCTTCACCTGCTCGCTGGTCCCGTCGAGGCGCGTGCCGTTGACGGTGATGGTCCCGCCCTGGATTTCCTCCAGGCAGTTGATGCATCGGATGAGCGTCGACTTGCCCGAGCCGGACGGACCGCAGACCACGATCCGCTCGCCGCTTCTGACGGTAAGAGTGACATCTTTGAGGGCATGAAAGGATCCGTAGTATTTGTTCAGACCTTGGATCGATACGGCAGTCGTTCCAGCGCTATTCATGCCCTCACCTTCGATGTCGCGTGTCGTTCTCAGTCGATTTTCCAGGAAATGCCGTCGATGCTCTCGGGGAATTCGGGCAGGGGCTCGAGCAGCCATTTCTGGCTGATCTTCTCGAGCTCGCCGTTCGCCATCGCCTTGTCGAGGAAGCCGTTCACGAAATCGAGGAACTCCTTGTCGTTCTTGCGGATGCCGCCGCCCTGATACTGCGAACCCAGCTTGATCTTGTTTTCAAACTCTGTCCGTCCCCTGCGGGTAAAGTTGCCGATGTAGGTGCTGTTTCCGACGATGACGTCCGCTTGGCCCGACATGAGTGCAAGGATGGAGCTCTGCGGGTCATCGTATCTCACGATCGACGCTTCGGCCGGCGCTTTCTCGGTAATGATCTTCTCCTCGGCCGACGCCTTCGAAGCGGAGATCTTCAGGCCGGAAAGATCTGGAAAATCCTTTATCTCCCTGTCTTTCGGACCGATGACCCAATAAGACAGGCCCGCATAGGGCTTCGTGAACTGCAGGACTTCCGCCCGGTCCGGGAACATCCCCAGCACAGCGAAGAGGATGTCCACCTTGCCGGTGACCAATTGCGCAATCCGGCTCTGCCCGGTTACGGGGACGAGTTCCAGATCGACGCCGATCTCGTTTGCCAGGAGCCGGGCGACGTCAATATCGTACCCGACCAGAGCTCCGCTTTCATCCGCAAATCCCCACGGCATGTTCGCGGCCTGCACGCCGACCCTGAGCTTGCCGGCGCTCTTTACGACCTCCAGCGTCTGCGCTGAGGCCTGAACGGCAGAAGCCGGCAAAAGTGCCAGCAGCACGAGGGAAAGGACGGCACCAATCCCCCCGCTTCGTCCGGCGCGACATATCTGGCGAAAATATCTGAGAATATACAGCATGCGCTCCTCCTTGTTTTGCAACGCCGTGGAAAGCAAGCAGCAAGTCTCATGCGAGAGCTTGGCCTCTGATGACAGATGCTGGCTGTTTGCACATCCTCCGGGCGGTAGATCTCCTCCTCCGACCGCGCCTTGATAGTAAGCGAAGGATCCACCACACAAAGCCTGTTCGTGATGTGAAACCATCAACACGACGATGCATTCGAAAGTGCCGACAACGAGAAATCCGGCTGGCGAAGCAGAGAATGCTGCATCCAGCAGTTTCCGGCAACCGGTCTAAGGCAGGGGAAACTTGGCCCGTGCATGCCGGCCTTTGTCTCACGCCAGGGTGTAGGCGGTCTTGACGGTTGTGTAGAATTCGTTGGCGTATTTGCCCTGCTCGCGCGAGCCGTGCGACGAGCCCTTGCGGCCGCCAAAGGGCACATGGAAATCGACGCCCGCCGTCGGCAGGTTGACCATCACCATGCCCGCCTCCGCATTGCGCTTGAAATGCGTCGCATGTTTGAGGCTCGTCGTGGCGATGCCCGACGACAAGCCGAACGGCGTGTCATTGGCATTCGACAGCGCCTCCTCGTAGTCCTTGACGCGGATAACCGCGGCGACGGGTCCGAAAATCTCTTCCCGCGAGATGCGCATGTCGTTCGTCGCCTCGGTGAAGAGCGCCGGAGCCAGGTAGAAGCCGGGCGTATCGCGCTTCAGCAGTTCGCCGCCAAAGGCGAGCTTCGCGCCTTCCTTTTGGCCGATCTCGATATAATCGGTGTCCTGCTTCAGTTGGCTCTCGTCGACGACAGGGCCGATATGCGTGCCGGCCTCCAGAGCATCACCCACGACGATGCTCCTCAGGCGCTCGCCGACGGCGGCAACGAAGCGATCATGGATGCCTTCCGTGACGATGACGCGCGAGGAGGCGGTGCAGCGCTGGCCGGTGGAGAAAAAGGCCGAGTTTACGGTGGCTTCCACGGCCACGGCGAGATCCGCATCGTCGAGCACGACGAATGGGTTCTTGCCGCCCATTTCCAGCTGGTACTTGCGGTTATGCTCGACGGAGGCGAGCGCCACGCGCCGGCCCGTGCCGGTGGAGCCGGTGAAGGTGATGGCGTCGACATCGGGACTGTCGAGCATGGTCTGGCCGACGACGGAGCCCTTGCCCATGACGAGGTTCAGCACGCCCTTCGGCAGGCCGGCGCGCACGAGAATATCGACGATGGCCCAGGAGCAGGCGGGCACCAGTTCGGCCGGCTTGAAGACGACCGTGTTGCCATAGGCAAGTGCGGGGGCGATCTTCCAGGCGGGAATGGCGATCGGGAAATTCCACGGCGTGATGATGCCGACGACGCCGACCGGCTCGCGGGTGATCTCGACGCCGATATTCGGACGCACCGAGGGCAGCGTTTCGCCGGCAAGGCGCAGACATTCCCCCGCGAAGAAATCGAAGATCTGGCCGGCGCGCACGGTCTCGCCGATGCCTTCCGCCAGCGTCTTTCCCTCCTCGCGCGAGAGCAGACGGCCGAGTTCGTCCTTGCGGGCAAGGATCTCGTCAGCCGTCTTGCGCAGGATGGCGTGACGCTCGAGGATGCCGGAGCGCGACCATGCGGGAAAGGCAGCCTTCGCCGCCGCGATCGCCGTTTTCGTATCCTCGACGGAAGCGCGGGCATACTGGCCGACGACATCGCCCGTGTTCGACGGGTTGATGTTCTCGATGGCATCGGAGCCGACCCATTCGCCGGCAATCAGGTTCTGATGGATGGTCATTTTTAGTCGTTCTCCGGTGGGCGCATCGCCCAGTTCACCGTGCGGAAAGGCAGAATATCTATGTCGTCCCAGACGCCGTCACGTTTGAACGCTTCCACAGAAATATAGGCATCAAGGCTTGCCCTGTCGGGGAAACTGGCGATGATCATGGAGCCGACTATTTCCCCCTGATCGGACAAAATAGCGCCAGCGTCATGGATGTTACCGTCCCCCTTCAACTGATGAAGCAGGCGCATGTGCTCAGCGCGTGCTTTAGCGCGCTTTATCCTGGCATCGGCATCTGGACGATCCCTAGCGACGATCAAGAACTGCATCGCCGCCCCTAATCCAGGATCGGGGGGGCGCTCGGTGGCGCCATGGCGAAGCCCCGACCTTCGTAATCAAAATCGTAGAGCTTGTTCACCGGCTCGGCCTTGTTGACCGGCGAGGCATAATAGGCGCGGATTTCCGCGATGCGGGTGATGTCATCGTTGAAGATATACCATTCGTCTCCGCGCAGGGCCTCGCCGACCTTCGTCTTCCAGTGGGTCCATTCGATGACGGCCTCATGGCCGCTCTCTTCTGCAAGGATCTTTTCGATCGTCCAGCGGGATCCGAGCGTCTTCACGCACCAGACCCAACCATCGGCGATCGCTGCCGCACCACGCCAGGGCGCACCAGGCAGGCCCGGTGGGAAATAATGGACGGCGTCCGGTGTAAAGCAGTCGACCAGCCCCTGGCGGTCGGCGTCGTTGCACGCCTGAAAATAACGCCGGATGAGCGCTGCGGCTTTCTCGGCCTTCGAGTTGGAATTCTGCATGGCTTATCCTTTCTTGCGCCAAGCGAGCGGTACGTCGCGCTCTTCTTCAATGCCGTCCTTCGCCTCTGGCATCGGATAATCGGCGCCATTGAGGACAATCCCCGCCTTGGCGAAATCGAGGCGCGGCGGGGCGAACACGTCGATCAGCCAAGCGCGGCCTTCGCCGGCATTGGTCGTGGCATGGACGAGCGTTTCGGGGATGATCGCAACCGAGGGGCTCTCAAGCGTTTCGTGCTCATCTTCCCGCCAGGTGGTCACATCGGAATTCCACGGCATGCGGACGTGGTGCACCCAGCGTCCTTCGAGCGCAACGGATGCCTGCTCGAAGTCGTCGTGCCAGTGCGGACGCATGTCATCGGCCGGGCGTAAGGTGTGCCACGGCAGGAAGGCGTTAATCATCAGGTTGGTGGATCGGAAAATCCGCGGCTGGATGAGCGGGCCGCCTGGCGTTCCGTAGTCGCAGAGGCGATGAACGTGCAGGCGGAAACCATCCACCGGCGCCGGCCAGTCCTGAAGCGGCGCGGCCACACTGTCGCCGGACGCATAGACGGCGGCGTTCGACGCGACGGAAGTGAGATCGGCCGGGCGCGAGGAGAAGACCCGCAGCACGGTGCCCGCTTTGGTAACAGTCAGGGCGCTGTCCCCCGGCGGCACGATGATCAGGCTGTCGCCTTCGACGGCGCACCGGTCTTCGCCGGCGACGACCTCTCCAGTCACGTCCGGCGGCAGTACGATCATATATTCGTCAGGATGGCCGGTGCGAGCGAGCACTGTGCCTAATTTTGCCTCTGTGATGGCGATGACAAAATTCGCGCCACGCGTGATCCATGTGCGCGCGCCATCGGCTTCGACGATCTGCGGCGATTCCTGGTAGTGCCGGGCATAGCTGGCCGGGCGGGGCGTAAAGATGCTCAAGGGAGGGCTCCAGATTGATGCATGGATGAAAACGTCGCCCTCAGACGACGGAGAAGGCGCAGGCGCCGAGATTTTCGACCCGGAGGCGCACCCGCATGCCGGCGACAAGCGGAACAGCCGCCGTCGGCGCACCGGACAGGAAGATGTCGCCGGGCTGCAGCCGGTCACCATGGCGGGCCATCAGGCGGGCCGCGGCCGTCAGCGTCCGGATCGGGTGCCCGAGGATTGCGGCGCTCGATCCGAGCGCGACCGGCCGGCCGTTGATATCCATGGCCATGCCGAGGTTGGAAATATCGGTCTCCCGCGGCTGCCACGGACCGACGACAAGCCCGGCTGAGGAACAATTGTCGGCGATCGCGTCGCCGAGGTTGAACTTGAAATCGCGATAACGGCTGTCGAGAATTTCAATGGCCGGCGCGATGCAGTCCACCGCCTCCCAGGCTTCCATTTCCGTAACGATGCCTTCGAGCGGCGCGCGCAGGCGAAATGCGATCTCCGGTTCGGCGCGCGGATGAATGAAGCGCGCGCGCTCAAGGCTGCCGCCTTCCTCAACGATCATGCCGTCCGTCAAGCGGCCCCAAATGACTTCGTCGATGCCGACCTGGGCCATTTTCGCGCGGCTGGTCAGGCCCATCTTGATGCCGATGCGCCGCTCGCCGCGCGTTTCGCGCCGGACGATGCCAAGCCGCTGCGCCTCATAGGCCTGCACGACATCGAGCGTCTCCCCGGTCTGGGCGATCGGCTCAACGGCGATGGCCGCTTCGTCAAGGGTTTCAGCAATCCGCGCAAGATCGATCGTGGCGCTCACTTCGCGGCTCCCGCTTCTGCTTTTCCGACGGTGAAATCGACGCTGCCGAGCCCGGAAATCCGCAGCGAGACATGATCGCCGGGACCCACCGGAACCATCGGTCCCAAGGCGCCCGAAAGGACGATATCCCCCGCGCGCAGCGGCGTACCGGCCCGCGCCAGATCGCCGGCAAGCCAGCGCAAGGCATTCAGCGGATGGCCGAGACAGGCGAGGCCGACCCCGGTGGAGGCAGGCTCGCCGTTGAGTTCGAGAACCATGCCGCAGAGTTTGGCATCGAAATCGCGCAGCGTCTTCGGCTCTGCGCCGAGCGCGAACAGGCCCGCGGCACCATTATCCGCGACAGCATCAAGGACATGGACGTCCCAGCGGCCGAAGCGGCTGTCGACGATCTCGACGGCCGGCAAGGCACAGCCGATTGCCGTCAGGACATCGGCGACCGTCGGGCTTTCTCCCGGAAGGTCGCGGCCGATGATAAAGGCAATTTCACCCTCAACGCGGGGCGAGAAGAGCGCGGAGGCATCAAGCACATCGCCGTCCAACACCTCCGCTTCGGCGAAGAGCACGCCACGCATGGGCGCCATGGCGCCGTAAGCCTGCTGCGCGGCCTCATTGGTGAGGCCGATCTTGTAGCCCACAGGCCGGCAGCCTTCCGAGACCCGGAGGCGCGTGTTGAGCGCCTGACAGGCATAGGCTCCATCAAGCCCAAGGGGCAGCAAGGCTTCGGAAATCGGCGCCGCCGCCTGCCGGGTCGTGCGCGCCTGCGCAAGCTGGCCGGCGGCCCTCACCACCCCCGAATCGGCCTCCTGATTGTGGCTCATCTGATCCCTCTTGATCCCCGCGATACTGTCGATACGTGGCGTCGATATAACGGTCCGATCAATGCTCGGTCAACAACATAATAAACAATGTTCAATGTATTGAACATTTTATTGGCTTATCCGTCAGAATGAACGATCGTCTACACCGTTCTAATATTGCCAATCACCCGGAACTGCACTATCCATCGTCATCGCCGTTGCGCAGCACATGTTCAACATGCTGAATACTGGAAGGAACATGTTAAATCTCAAGATCACGAAGCTGACCGGACGGGCCGCCATGGTTCCGGTCACCCGGCCGCTCGTCAACGCAAGCGGCCAGCTCCAGCGCGTTCCCCTCATCCTGATCGATCTGGAGACGGACCAGGGCATCACCGGCATCTCCTATATTTTCAGCCCTAGCCCGGCGGTGCTGAAGGCGCTGGTCGCGCTTGTCGAGGGGATCGAGGAACTGGTCGTCGGCAAGACCGTCGCCCCACATGATCTCGAACAGTTCCTGCTTGCAAAATTCCTTCTGCTCGGCGGAAGCGGCCTCGTGACCCTCGCCATCGCCGGCCTCGACATGGCCGCCTGGGATGCGGTCGGCAAGGCCGCCGGCGCACCACTCGCTCGCCTTTGGGGCGGCACGCCGCGTCCCCTGCCCGCCTATAACAGCAACGGCCTCGGCCTGATCGGCGCCGAAAAGGCAGCCGACGAAACCCGCGCGCTGCTGGAAGGCGGCTTCAAGGGCGTCAAGCTGCGGCTCGGCTATGAGAGCCTGCGCGAGGACGTCGCCGTCACCCGCAAGGTCGTCGAGGCGGCGGGCGACGCCGTCGTCGTCGCCGACTACAATCAGGCACTGACAGTCGCCGAGGCGATCCGGCGCGGCCATGCGCTCGACGACGAAGGGCTCTACTGGATCGAGGAGCCGGTTCACGCCGACGATTACGAGGGATGCGCGCGGGTGGCCCGCGAGCTGAAGACGCTGGTGCAGATCGGCGAGAATTTCTGGTCGCCGCGCGACGTGCTGCGCACGGTCACCCTCGGCGCGGCCGACCTCGTGATGCCGGACGCCGCCAAGATCGGCGGGGCCTCGGCCTGGCTGCGGGCTGCCGCGGTGGCGGCGGCGCATGGCACGCCGATGTCGAGCCACCTCTTCCCCGAGATCAGCGCCCATATGCTGGCGGTGACGCCGACAGCGCATTTCCTCGAATATGTCGATTGGGCCGCCCCGGTGCTGAACGAGCCCGTCGAGGTCGTCGACGGCTGCGTCACCGCCTCCGAGCGGTCGGGCCACGGCATGTCGTGGAACGAGGATGCGATCCGCGGTTTCCTGATCTAGGATCATGGGCGCCGGAAGCCATAGAGCGCGGCCGGCGTCTCGATCAGGATGCGCTGCAGCGCTTCCGGCTCGGCGCAGGCGTGCAGCCAGTCGAGCTGGGCCTGCAGCGTCGGTACCGGATCGACATTCACATGCGGCCAGTTGCTGGCCCAGACACAGCGGTCGGGATAGGCGTCGATCAAAAGGCGCGGCAGGCGGCGAAGCGCCTCCGAACGATGGCGGCCGGACAGCCAGAACGGATAGGGTGCCGCCAGCTTCAGCCAGCACCGGCCTACATCGAGAAGGTCTCTCAGCACCCTGAAACCGGGCGATGCCTCGTCCGTCGCTTCATCGAAAGTGCCGAGATCGAAATCCACCACGAACCTGCCGGGCAGCCTGGCCAGCACCGGCATCAGCTCGGGCAGTTGCCGCCCGTCCATCCGCAGGTTGATATGCCAGTCGAAAGGCGCGACCCGCGCCGCGACCGCCGGTAGGGCCTCCGCCGACAAGACGCCACCCGGAAAGAGCATATAACGGATGCCGCGAAAGCCGCCGCCGTCCAAAGCGGCGATCGCATCATCGGACGTGTCGGGCTGAAGGACAGCAAGGCCCCTTGCCGTGTCACCGAGCGCGGCGACGGCCTCGACCGTGCAGCGGTTGTCGAAGGCATAGGCGGAAGGCTGTGCGATGACCACGCGCTCCAGCCCCACGGCCTGCCGCTCCGCGTCATAGGCAGTGGCCGGCGCATGCGGCGGCGTGAAGGTGGCGGAAGGCGCCACCGGAAAGCCGCGCTCATAGACGTGAATGGCGCAATCGCAGGCGCCTCTGGGAAGCGCCAGCGCCATTACCGGGAAACCCGCTGACGGAACCGGATAGCGGCAGCGGCATTGATTGCCCGATCCGGCACCTCGCCGGCCAGGATCGCTTGCGCCTGCTCGACCACCCGCAGCGACTGGAATTCCACGGCCTGCGGCGTCAGCCCGCCGATATGCGGGCTTGCGACTACCTTGGGATGGGCAGCAACGGCCGGCGTCGGCATCTGGCGCGGGGCGCGTCCAACGTCGAGGGCGCAGCCGGCAATGGTGCCACCGTCGAGAGCCGCGACAAGATCGTCCTCATTGACGAGATTGCCACGCGACAGATTGATGAAGAAGGCCGATGGTTTCATCTTGCCGAAGGCTGCGGCGCACATCAGGTTTTCCGTTTCCGGCGTCGCGGTCGCAAGACACACGACATGGTCGGAGGTCGCCAGCAGTTCGTCCATCGCCACTTGACGAATGGCCCTGTCGCCAATCGTCGCATAGGGATCGGTGACGATGACCCGCATGCCAAAGGCCAGCGCCAGATCGGCGAGATAGCGGCCGATCTTACCGAAACCGATGATGCCGAGCGTCCCGCCTCGCAATTCCGGCCCGAGCATCGCCGGCGGCACGACGCCGCGGTGATAGCTGGCATCGGATTCCGAAATCCGGCGAGCAAGCGAGAGCATCAACCCGATGATCAGTTCGGACACACCCGCCTCGAAGCCGGCAAGGCCGTTGGTGACGAGAATTCCGTGGCGGCTTGCCGCCGCGACATCGATATTGCGGTAGTCCACCGCCCAGCGCATGAAGGCAGTCAGGTCCGGCAGCGCCTCAAACAGTTCCGCCTCGCCCGGCGTCACGCCGAAGGACATGATAATATCGCAGCCTTCGGCCGCGGCGATCAGTTCGTCGCGGCTGAAATGGCGGTCGAGATCGTTCAGCCGAACCTCCGCCAGCGCGCTAAGGCCGTCGATGACGGTCATCCCGTAGAAACGAACAAGTTCCGCACGGGGATGGGGTAGAAGAACGCGAGGCATGGAACGCTCCGGTATTGGATGTGTGTCAGGCGGGACCGACCATAGGGGCAGAGGCGGTATGGCCTTCGTCTTCCTTCCAGCGATGGCCGCGGCCCTCTCCGGCCCGGACGAAGCGGCGCAGTTCCGGCGTGGACGGATTGTCGAGGATGGTCGGCGGCCCGCTTTCATGAACCCGACCGTCGCGCATGTAGATTACCTTGGTCGCGACATCGCGGGCGAATTCCATTTCGTGCGTGACGAGGATCATCGTCATGCCGTCGGCGGCAAGCTCCTCCATCACCTTCAGCACTTCGCTCGTTAGTTCCGGATCGAGGGCGGAGGTGACTTCATCGAACAGCATCACCTTCGGCTGCATGGCGAGCGAGCGGGCGATCGCCACACGCTGCTGCTGGCCGCCCGAAAGCTGCTCGGGATAGGAATGCAGCTTTTCCGCCAGCCCCACGCGCTTGAGCACGGAAACGGCCAGATCGCTCGCTTCCTTCGCGCGCATGTTCTTCACCGAGCGCGGCGCGAGCGTGATGTTCTGCTCGACGGTGAGGTGCGGGAACAGGTTGTAGCCCTGGAACACGCTGCCGACATCGCGCCGGAGCGCCTTGAGGTCGAGCTTCGGGGCGGTGATGTCGTGGCCGCAGATGGTGAGCCGGCCGCCGTCGATGGTTTCCAGCCGGTCCATGCAGCGAAGTGCCGTGCTCTTACCCGAACCGCTCTGGCCGATCAGGGCGACCACTTCGCCCTTGCCCACTTCGAAGCTGACGCCCTTGAGTACGGAAACGGCGCCGAAGCTCTTGTGCACGTCCTCCAATTTAACGATTGCTGACATTGAGTTTTCTTTCCATGTAGCGGCTTCCGGCCGACAGGGGATAGCTGATGATGAAGTAGAGCGCCGCCGCCGCGCCGAAGAACACGAAGGGCCGGAAGGTCAAATTGTTGAGGATCTTCGCCATGTAGGAGAGGTCGGCATAGCCGATGACCAGCGAGGCGATCGACGAATTCTTGATGATCTGGACCATGAAGCCGACCGTCGGCGGAATGGCCATGCGAGCGGCCTGCGGCAGGATGACCTTCCACAGGCGCTGCCACCGGGAAAGCCCCAGCGTTTCGGCCGCCTCCCACTGCTGCTTGGGGACGGACTCCAGGCAGCCTCGCCAAATGTCACCGAGGAAGGCAGCGGAATAGATCGTCATCGACAGTGTCGCGGCAAACAACGGGGACACCGTCTGGACACCAAGTAGCGACGGCCCGAAATAGCAAAGCCCCATGATCACGAGAAGCGGGATGCCTTGCAGGGTGTAGATGAAAGACGCCACGCCGATACGCACGCCGGCAACCGGCGAGATGCGGGCGAGCGCGACAATGAAAGAGACGATACCGCCAAACAGGAAGGTCAGGAGGCTAAGGACCACCGTACCCCCCAGTCCTTGCAGCAGATAAAGCGCCTGTTGGGAATTCATGGGTCAGGTCCTTATAGCGCAGTGCCAAGCCTGCGACGGCGCGGGAACAGCACGAGATTGAGCAGGAAGAAGACGAAGCGCACCAGCATCGAGAGTGCGAGATAGGCGATACCGAGCAGCACGAAGACCTCGAAATTACGGTAAGTCTCGCTCTGGATGCGGTTGGCGATGCCGAACAACTCCTCGACGCCGACCGCCGAGAAGACGCTCGTCACCAGCATCAGCAGGACATATTGGCCGGTCAGCGCCGGATAGACCCGCTCCATGGCCTGGCGCACGACGATGCTGAGATAAATCTTCAGTCGGCCCAATCCGAGACATTCGGCCGCCTCGATCTGCGTCTTCTTGATGGATTCGATGCCCGCGCGCATGATTTCCGTCGTATAGGCGCCGATGTTCACGACCAGCGCGAAGGTGGCGCCGACCTCGATCGGCCAACGCACGCCAACGCTCGAAAGGCCGAAAATGATGAAATAGGCCTGGATGATCAGCGGCGTGTTGCGGATGATCTCGACATAGACGCCGATGACGACCTGCAGCCATTTCGGTCCCCCGGTGCGGCCGACCGCGCAGAGCGTTCCCAGCAGGAACCCGAAGATCGTCGAGAAGAAGGCAAGCCGCAGGGTGACGAGGATGCCCTCCAGCACCAATGGCCACTGCTCGAAAACCACGCCAAAATCGAACTCGTAATTCATGACCCATCCATGGCGGTTGGGACCGACGGAGCAACTCGGCACCCCGCCGACCGATTGTTACTTCGCGGTTTCGGCGATGGACGCGGGCATATCCGTCTTCAGGAACTTTTTGTAGTGCTCATTCAGCTTGCCATTTGCCACGTTCTTCCGGATCCAATCATCAACCCACGCCTTGAGGGCGTCGTCCCCCTTGCGCATCGCAATGCCATAGAGAGTTTCACGAAGAAGGAACTTGGGCTCAAGGTCGGCGGCGGGGTTCTTCTCATTGATGACAGGGATGAGCGCCGTGGTCTGCGCAATAATGTTCACCTGATTGGTAACAACGGAGGTGATCGTCGTGGATTCATCTTCAAAGCGAACGATATCGGTGCCAGGCAAAGCACCTTTGGTCACGTTCGTGTCGAGCATCGTGCCGCGCGTCACCGCGATGCTCTTGCCAACAAGGTCTTCGAAACCCTTGATCTCCATCGACTTCGGGCCGGCTACGACTTCCTGCGCGCCCGAATAGGGGATCGAGAACAGGACGATCTTCTCACGCTCCGGCGTGATGCTCAGCGTGGAAAGGACAAGATCAGCCTTGTTGGAGACAAGAAACGGAATGCGGTTCGCGCCCGTGGTCGGAACGATTTCCAACTCGACACCGAGATCCTTGGCCAGAAGCTCGACATTCTCGACTTCCGGGCCAACGTTCTTCAGGTTTTCGTCCTTGAAAGCCCACGGCGGGATACCCAGATCCATCGCCACGCGAATCTTGCCTGCGGCCTTGATATTGTCCAGCGTATCGGCCCATGCGCCCGCCGGCGCAAACGCCAGTGGAGCCGATAGAGCAATGGAAACGACGGCACCCAAAAATCTTTTCATTTTCTCCTCCAGCAGAAACAGCGCCTCCTCGGCATGAGCGGCATCCTTAGAAGCGGACCGAATTCACGTCAACAAATAATGAATGATGTTCAGCATATTGAACAAAATATTCGAAATTGCCCATATTTTCCGTAATATCACGACTTGTCAGTTCAGGACTTTGACCATCACGTCAAAAACATGATATGCGACCCCTCGCTGGAGGACCATTGGACATGCCCGCTGCAGAAGATACAAAATCCCTTTCACCGGCCGTCGAGCGCACCATACGGCTGCTTCGCCTGCTTGAATCGAAGCCCACCCATCGGTTCACGCTTTCGGAGATTTCGCGGGCGCTGAAGATTCCGAAATCCACCGCCTTGAATATCAGCACGGTCCTCGTGGAGGGGCAGTTGGTTCGACGCACCGAAGACGGTTACCAGCTCGGCCGCCGGCTCGTCCAACTGGGCTCGGCTTACGTCAACAGCGTCGATCTCGTGCGCGAGTTCTACGATTTGTGCCGCAGAGCTCCTGAAGACCTCGACGCAATGATCCAGATGGCCGTCCTCGACGAGGAACTGAATGCGGTCTACCTCGCTCGTCAGGATCTCAACAGCGGGCTGCGGCTCGGCTTGCGTCAGGAGATTGGCCGGCGCGTGCCTGCCAATTGCACAGGCATTGGCAAGGCTCTGCTTGCCGCCCTTCCCTCCGCGGAATTGGAACGGCGCCTGATCGGTGTGCGGACACTTCCGACATTGACTGACAAATCCATTTCCTCACCGGCACAACTACGCGAAAAGCTGGAAAAAATCCGCAAGGCTGGCCACGCTCTCGACCAAGAGGAGGTTCTGCCGGGCGTTAGCTGTGTGGCTTGTGCCGCGCATACCAGCCACCGCGAGGACGGTCTGGTCGGGATCAGTATCACCGCCCGAACGGAAACCATGACGCCGGAACGTTGGGACCGTAACCGTGACCTCGTGCTTTCGATGATGAGAACGTTTCAGGAACAACTTTGATGCCCACATCGAGGATATTGCTGGCTGGATACCTGCCGGATGCCGCGCTGGAAACGCTGCGGAAGCACTATACGATCTTGCGATTTGAAGATGCGATTGATCCAAGCGTGGAGGTCGTCGTCACCGATGACGCGCGCGGCGCGCCGACCGACGTTATCAAGATGCTCCCGAACCTCAAACTGATTGCAGTGAATGGGGTGGGCACCAAGGCAAGTCCTGCGCGGAGATGTCCATGTCCGCTCAGGCGCCTGGGAACGGGCAGAAGCCTTCCCCCTCGCCACCTCGCTTTCGGGAAAGCGTTGGGCATCTTCTGGCTCGGCCAGATCGGACAGGCAATAGCCCGGCGCGCCGAAGCCTTCGGCATGACGGTTTGCTATTTCAATCGTACTGAGCGAACCGATGTCTCTTGGGCGAGAACGCGCGCCGAACATGCTCTGGCTTTCTGATTTCACCTATGTGGCGACCTGGCAGGGCTTCGTCTACGTGGCTTTTGTGATAGATGCCTTTGCTCGCCGCATCGGAGGATGGCGGGCAGCCGGACTGTCCATGGGGCCCTTGTGCTCGATGCCCTCGACCAGGCACACTTCATGATGGGCGGCCCGTCAATCATAGCGGACTGGTTCACCATTTCGACCGCGGCTCGCAATATGTGTCCATTCGCTATTTCGAGCGGCTGGCGGAGGCTGGCATCGAGCCGTCTGTCGGCAGTGTCGGCGACAGTTACGACAACGCTCTCGCAAAACGATCTACGGTCTTTACAAGGCTGAGGTCATCCATCGACGTGGGCCGTGGCGCAACGTCGAGGCCGTAGAGTTCGCCACGCTGGTATGGGTAGATTGGTTCAACAACCGCCGTCTTCTGGAGCCCATCGGAATCATGCCGTCAGCTGAGGCTGAAGTACGAGATCACGCCATGTTGGAGGCACCAGCATTGGCCGCATAACTTAAACCAAACGCTCTCCGGCAAAGCCGGGGCGGTTCAGTTTCTATCGATCGGTCTTTCGTGGAATAGAACACTGATTGCAGCTCTACTAAAGAATAGCCGCTATCCTCACGAGTGCTCCGGCGGCATCGTTTGCAATAGCCTCCCGACGGCGAGCAGGTATGCGAGGCACTTGTATCAGCCCTGGAAGGGAAGCTTCATACCGCCGGGAAACTCCTCAACAAAAGTCACCGCCATCATCCGATGGTTCACAGGATGATAGAAGTTGGTCGAATAGTTGAGCACCTCTCCGTCGGCATCGACGTTCTGTAGTGTTTCGCAAAGGATGGGCGTTTCGCGTGAGATTTCGAGGAGGTCGGCCTGTTCCTGCGTGGGCTGGTGGGCGGATATCTCCTGACGCACGATGTGGCTGTCCAGCCCACGGCGGCGCATAATGTCCAAGAAGCTGCCGGCCAATTCGGCCTCATCGAGCGCACCGATCCTGCTAAGCAAGATGTTGCCCAGGATCGCAAGAACCCTACCTTCGGCGAGGCGCAGTCGAGTGATGACCAGAACCGCGGTCCCCACGGGAAAACCGGTGCGTTCCGAAAGCGCGCTATCAACCAGGCCAGGCGCCGCAGAGATTAGCTTGGTTTCCGGCGTTCGACGCGCGCTCATCAGGTCTTGATGGATCGAGCGCACGGCACTGAAGCCATCCACCCAAGCTTCATCGGTCACGACGGTCCCGACACCATGAATGCGGCGGATGAGACCGAGCCGCACGAGATGATCCGTCGCCCGCCGAAGCGTCTTGCGCGACACATCGAACTGCTCACACAGGACCGGTTCGGCAGGCAGCATCTGGGAAGGAGTCACCCGCTTGGTGCGTAATCCTGCCTCGACCTGCCCTACGATCTGGAGATACAACGGCATCGCACTATTGTGATCGACTGGATGGAACGAGGTGACATTTGTCGAATCTTCGCGTGTCCCCATTTCACCCATCTACTCCCTATGCTGCGAGTTCAGACTAGCCGAACCACACCCTACCGCGCAAGGAAGGGGCATGGCTTTCTGCATGCCCCCCGCCATCTCTAAATGACCCCACTAGTGATAGTGGGCCATCCAAAAATCGTCCCATTCCGTACGGGTCTCGAAGTTCTTGCCGATATCGGCGGCGCGGTAAGGCGAGGCCTTGTCGAGAAGCGTCGCGACATTTGATGCGTCTTTGGGCAGCGGCATCGCCGAATTGCTGGAGACCTTGCCATCCCCCAATTCCTCCGCAAAACCCTCCTCGGTGAACATATAGTGCACGAAGAGCTTCGCCGCGTTCATGCTATCCGTTTTTGCAGCGATTGCGATAGCCGAAGGGAAGGATTGCAGGGTCCAGGGGCGGATTGTGCCGCATAGCGCCAGCTTGTAGCCCTTGCCAGCATTATTGCGGAACTTCGCCATGGACATGGGGCCGAAGGATGGCGTCGTCTGGCCCGGCGCGCCGACGGCTTCCGACACTTCCTCGTCCGTGCGCATGATCTTGGGTGAATTGCCTGCAAAACGCTTCACCCACTCGTGGACGGCCGTCGGCTCTTCCGTCACAAGATCCTTGCCGTAGCGCTCTTTGTAAAGTGCGCGAAACGACTCGTCATCGTTCAACGCCATGATGTTGAACCAATAGGGATACTTGGAATTGCTCAGTGGATCAGCAATTGCGGCGCGACTGCGGAAGTCCTCCTCAGTCAGCTGCCAGATGTTATCGACAGGGCACTTGTCGTAGACCTCGGTGTTGTAGACCCAACCAAAATGGCCGAAATGCAATTGCAAGGGATACTGGAACTCCGGCTTGATCGTGCCTGCCATATCGCCCGGCACCCAGTTCACGAGCTTGCCGGTCGCCATCAATTCCAGCACCATGCCGCTCAGGTCCTCGTTGACAAGCACGTCGCCAATGACATTGCCGGCCTCGGCCTCACGCGCCACTTTCTCGACCGCGCCCAGCTCAACCTTCACGCCGGTCGCCTGGATACCGTATTTCGCCGAGAAGCGCTCCGCCTCGCCCACCACCTTGCCTGTCTGGCTGTAAATGGTGATCGGCGGCTCCTTCCTCGCGGCCTCGATCAAGGCATCCAGGTTGAAGCCTTCAGCCTTTTCGTCCGGCTGCAGCACCCGTTCCGGAATCTCCTGCGCCGCGGCCGTCCCCGCCAGCGTCACGACGAGGCACACGCCCGCCGCAAGCCTTTTTCCTGCGATTGTCCATTTCAGGTATATAGTCATCATCGTCCTCCTTCGACAGATTCGGTACTCGTCAGGACGCCTTTTCCGCGGCGGACGCGTCGAGTAGACGCGAGCCCCGCCGCATGATGGCGTCGATATCGGGAAAGTCGGCTCCAGCGACGGAACCGAAGTAGTGCGGCCGCAGGAAATCGCCCTCCTCGGGGCAGACTTCCCCTGCGCAATAGCTGTGATAAACGCCGCCTGCTTGTTTCAGAATGAAAGAGGCGGCCGCTACATCCCAGGCATTGGTGGCGAAGCAAAAGGTGCCGTCGGCCCATCCTGCCGCGACATGCAGCAGCGAGAGCGCGCCGCTACCAAGATTGCGCACTGCGGCATAGGCGTTGACTAAGTCCCCGTATTCGCCGAGCGCAATCGCCGCGTCCTGCTGGAGGTCGCCCGGCATCGGGTAATGCCCGAAAATGGTCGCGTCGGCGGGCTTCCGCGCGCCACGCGCGGCAAGCGGCTCGCCGTTTAGCCAGACGCCAGTCTCGTCGGCATGGAACATCAAGTCGCCTACGGGAACGTAGACCGCGCCGGCCCGCACCTTGCCGTCCACCGCAGCAGCAATCGAAATGCACCAGAAGGCGATGCCGCGCGCGAAATTGGCCGTGCCGTCAATGGGATCGACATACCAGACGACATCGCCTTCACCCTGCTTGCCGCCCTCTTCGCCGACGATGCAGGACGCCGGAACCGCGGCCAGTAGGCGCTCGCGGATCCGCTCCTCTGTCGCACGGTCAAACTCGGTCACCATGTCGTGGAAGTCGCGCTTCGTGTCGATGGTGATCGGTTTGCGGAAGCCTGCAAGCGCCACAGGCGCCGCATCGCGGGCGGTTTCCATGGCGATCTGCATCAGGCGGGTTGAGGAAGGCAACATTGTTTTAGCTTTCTTACTGGGAGTGACTATCAGGAAACGGAACGCACCCGTGCCCGAGGCTCGATCCGCCCGCCATCGGCGGCAAAGACGTGAACCGACGCGGGCTCGGCCGCGAGTGTGACCACCTCGCGGACCGTCACGACGGGCGGGGTGGAAGTGACGGCGAACAGGTGGCGTTCGCCGCACAGCAGCTCGACGATCCAGCTTCCGCCGGTCGGCAGAATGGCAAAAACCTCGGCCTGCACCTGCCAATCGCCGGGCGGCACTGCGGCATCGCCGCGGGAAAACCGGAAGGATTCCGGACGGATGCCGAGACAGGACGCACCCTCGATGCCCTGCCGTGCCATGTATTGTGCCGAAGCGCTGGCGAGATTCCCCTCGGTGAAAAGCTCGACGATGTTGATTGGCGGATTGCCGAGGAACTCCGCAACGAAACGATTGGCGGGGCGGTCGTAGATTTCCGTCGGCGTACCGACCTGCTGTAGTCGCCCGTCGAGCATCACGGCAATACGGGTGGCTAGCGTCATCGCCTCCCATTGGTCATGCGTCACGAACACGATGGTGGAGCGGAAGGTCTCATGAATACGCTTCAGCTCGGCGCGCATTTCCAGCCGCAGCCGCGAGTCGAGATTGGACAGCGGCTCGTCCAGCAGCATGACCTTCGGCGTCACCGCGAGCATTCGCGCTAGCGCCACGCGCTGCTGCTGCCCGCCGGAAAGCTGCGAAGGGTGGCGATTGCGATATTGCGCGATACCCATGGTCTGCATGACCTTTTCAGCCTTCACCGCCCGCTCTGCCTTCGGCACGCGGCGCAGTTCCAAGCCGAAAGCGACGTTCTGCTGCACCGTGAGGTGCGGCCAGAGTGCGTAATTCTGGAAGACGAGACCCATTTCTCGCGCTTCGGCCGGCACCAGGATACCACCCTCCACGCAGTCCATCACCCGCTCTCCCACGGCGATGCGCCCGCCGGTCGGATGTTCCAGCCCCGCCAGCATGCGTAACGTCGTGGTCTTGCCGCAGCCAGAAGGGCCGAGCACGCAGAGGAACTCGCCGTCGGCGATCGTCAGGTTGAGGTCGTCCACGGCATTGCGGCCGCCGGAGCCGTAGTTCTTCTCGACATGGGTCAGAACGATATCGGGCATGATTATTTCCCCAATCCTTGGGCGAGGTCGGTCTTAAGAAGCTTTTGCGCGGCCCAGGTGCCGCCGAAGGCGATGGCGCAGACTATGAGCACGATGCCGTTGGCCGCCTGCACATAGCCGTATTCCAGCATCTGGATAGCGAGTGTGGTCAAGACCTCGGAACCTGGTACCGCCAGGATGATGACAAGGCTGAGGCTCTTGACCGCGGAGATGAAGGGCAAGAGCACACCGGTCGCTAGCGCCTGCCTTTGGATGGGCAGGACGACACGTGTTATGCGCCGCCACCAGCCAGCGCCGAGGCTGCGCGCCGCTTCCTCGGGCGCCGAGCCGAGCTGCATCATTGAGGCAACGCCGGCGCGGGAGGCAAAAGGCATCTGGTCAGCCATATAGGCGAGGACCAATAGGAAGGGCGTGCCGTAGAGCGCCGGAATGGGGCCGAGCGGTGCGGCGAAGAGCGACAGATAGGCGACCGCAAACGCGATGCCTGGCACAAGATAAGGCAGGAAGGTGATCTGGCGCAGCGCCAGGGCCAGCGGCTTCACGGTGGTGCGCACGGCCACATAGCCGGTCATCGCCCCGAGGAAGCCCGCCATCAGCGCGGCTACTCCACAAATCCAGAAGCTATTCCAGGCGGCAGAGCGAACAGCAGGGCTCAGCAGGATGCCGACGTTCATGCCTACGGTGTCGAGATTGCTGCCGATCCAGTAATCCAGCGTGAAGTTCGCCGCAGTGAACAGGCCGGGAAGGCGCATAATGGTTGACAGGAACAGCACGCCGATCGGCATGACCACGCCCATGAAGACGGCAAAGGCGACGAAGGCAACGGCGAAGGGCTGCCAGAGCCCGAGCCGGCCTCGTCGGTCCATAGCCCCCTTGCCGCCGAGCGTCACGAACCGGCGCGCCTCGCGCAGCAGGAAGTAATCGACCCAGAGCGAGATTACGCCGATCAGCAGCACGAGGCCGGCGAGGACCGCCGCCGTCCCACTCGAACGGGTGGCGATGGCCCGGTAGAGCGAGGTCGCGAGAACATCGACCTTCACCGGCAGGCCGAGAATATAAGCGACGCCGAATTCGCCGAGGACCTTGGCGAGAATGAGGGTGGCCGCCGACACCAGCGCCGGCGTCATCAGCGGCACTATGATGCGGCGGATGATCGTCCCCCGGCGCGCTCCGAGCATTCGGGCCGAATCCTCGAGTTGGCTGTCGAAGCGATTGAGCGCGTTACCCAGCAGCAGGATCACGAAGGGCGTGAAATGCAGCGTGAAGATCAGGATGATCGGCAGGCGGCCATAGGCCAGCCAGTCGGGCGTGGACATGCCCATCGCCTCTAACCAGCCCGCATTGCCTCCGCCGGTGCGGTTTCTGAAGATCGTCGTCCAGGCAAGTGCGAAGGTCCAGGCAGGCAGCATATAGGGCACAATCAGCGCCGAGGCAAACCAGCGGCGACCCAGCAGGTCCGTCCGCGACACGAGCCAAGCGAGCACCCCACCCAGCACCAATGCCAGCACTATGGCCGCCGCGGAGATGATAAGCGTGTTGGCCAGTGGCTCCCAAAGGAGGCGTGCAGATACTGGGGACGCAAAGACCCGCCACAAATAATAGAGCGTGAAGCTACCTGGCTCACCGTGGGCGGCGCGATGGTCGATCTGCTGGACGACAACCGCGTCGGTCAGCATCGCCCCGATCGGAACCAGGATGAGATAGACGAATAGCGCCAAAAGCAGGACGCCGATAGCCGTCGTTGGCTCCTCGAATGCCGCGCGCAGCCTATAGGCGCGCGACCGCCCTCCCGCGCCGCTCAAAGCAGCCGGGCCTTCGATAATTGGTGTCATGCGACCTCCCGCTGCGCCACACTTCCTCCAGTGCGGCAACACATACCCTTATAGGGACGTATCCATTTGGGTATGTCTAAGATAGCAAGTTACAGAAATCTGTAAAGTCTCTTTTTTCATGCCTCGCTAAAATCCTCATAAGCCAGCGACAAGCACCGCTCGAATCGTTTCGGAATAGGTAATGAGACCTGTGCGCGGAAGCTTATAGACGGCTGAATATATTGATGATTCAATCCCTTTGTCGAAAGATGGGGGTTTGTGATGAGCCGTCGCCGTATTGGGCAAGAAGCCTTCGGATTTGCAGTCAATCCCCCATCAAACGCCCTTCGTCATTTTCGGAGGTATCGAAGATGTGGAACGGTTGTTTGGCTTCGGCAATATCGGCCCAAGCGGGGCGACATAGCACTCAAGTTGCGTATATACCGACTAGCCAGTTGGAGGCCCTATGCGAACTGCTCAGATTAAAGCGCCCAACGCGATCGAGACCGAGGTCGGTGGACGCATTCGTCAGCGGCAGGCTATTATGGGCCTCAGCCAGAGCAAACTGGCCGATGAGCTCGGTCACGTTTCAGCAGGTCCAGAAATATGAAAAGGGCACCAACCGCGTGGGGTCGAGCAGGCTGCAAAGAATCGCACGGTTTCTTGAGGTGCCAATCTCGTATTTCTTCGACGATCTCGGTGAACTAGAGCCAGGTCCAAAGAACGACGCCTGCGAAACGATGGCGGATTTTGTGATTTCGGCGGAGGGTCTGGCTCACAATCGAGCCTCCTCTCGATCAAGAACGAAAAGGTCCGTCGAAAATTCGTCTCTATGGTGAAGGCTCTTTCTCAGGAGCAAGACGAAGACGATCGCGGCGAGGAATAGGATCCAAGGACACGCTGCAAAACCTCCTCCGTCAGAAGGGCTTCAACCGGTTTCGCGTGGTCCTCGCGCACGACCTTTCGATCGATCGAAGCGCGGTCCTCCGCCGAAAGATTGCCGACCTGCATGAAGGCATCGACGAAGAAGCGCAGCCCCACCTGCGTCGGCAGTCGGCCGGCGCGACGTATATGGCGCATAAATGAGGCCGAGATGCTCCAGATCGCTCATCACGTTCCGCCCCGAGGCCGGAGAAAGAGACATCGGTAGCAGGCGCGACAGGTTACGCGAGCCGAGGGGCTCGCCGCTGTCGAGATAGCTTTCGACGATACGGCGGAAGATCTCGCGCGACCGTCGAGCGGCGACTGAAGCTCAGAACCGGGAGATCTCAAAACCATCTTTCGCCAACTGCCTTGTCACTCCTGGAGAATATAGTGACCTGATATATCAGCATACAATAGATTTTCGCGGCGAGCCTTTGAAGGTGCCCGTCCGCCTATCGTTCCGCACCATCCCGGTCGTTGCCAAGCTGGCGTTCGGCTTGCCGGAGGATATGCTGGCGCTGTTCATCCTGGGCATTCTTGGCAGCGCCGGCTTGTTCGCGCGCGGCTCGGGCGGCGCGTCCGGCGGCGATCGCCTGCTGCTGGGCGGCAATGGCAGGATCGACATTGTTGAGCGTCGGCCGATCCAGGCTCTGGTTGTCATCGGAGCGCGCCGCCGTCGGCGTACCCCCTCCCCCGCCGGTCTGCATGGTTGACGGCATCTGCTGCATTTGGATGTCACGGCGTTGCTCCTCGAAAAGAGCCGCGATATCCTTGCGCATCTCCTCGACCGCCTGGCGCTCGGCGCCACTGTCGACCATCCCTTCGAGGCGATCCATCGACTTGTTGGCACGCGCAACGCGCTCGTCGAACTGTTCGAGCGATAGGGGCATGGCATTTTCCTTTTGCTGTTGAATAGTCGTGATCAGGGTCTCGAATTCCGCTAGTGGCTCGTCTGGCGGCGCAGCGGACCCCCCGGTCAAGCTATCGAATTTCTTCTGCAGCCACGGCGATGGCGTACCATGCTTCGCGGAGCCGACCGCCTCGACGACGACGGCGGCGCGCACTCCATGCGCCAGCAACCGCGCCTGAAAATCTCTGGCAACGGACCGTGTCTCGGAACCGGGACCAAACTCGTCGTTCTGCTTAGCCAGCTCGCGCTCGAGCTTGCTGACGCTCGCAGTCGTTGGCGCCAGGACCTGGACGGATTTCCCCGCGACGAAAATCAGCTTGGCGTCGACACCGAAAGCTCCCTCGACAAGAACAGCCACCGTCCCGCGTTGCATGGCCTGTTCGACTTCCAACCGGAGCAGAACGAAGCCACTGGCATGCGAAGCAGCTTGCGGTGCATGAGTGGTCGCCGCGGCTGCGAACCTGCCGGCTGCTGCGATGATCGATGGTTTCGCCCCGGCCCCCTTTAGCGCGATGGCCGTCGCCTGCCATTTCGGGGCGAGCGCAAGATTGCCGTTGGAAAGCGTCACACGATCGGCAGCGCCTGCCCGCTTGCGCTCGACACGCTGATTGACCGCGGCGAACTTCAGATAACGTGGATCGGCGCGGCCGCGCTCATAGGCGCCGGCTTGTGCCTGGCTATAAGGCCGCGTTGCCGCCACATCGGCGCGGCGTGTGGCAACCATGGCAATGCCGTGCTCCCGCGCCTTCGCTGCGAACAGCGCCCGCCATGCGTAAAGTTCCGGCTTCGTGAGCCGCAATGCCTTGCCGACATCGTCTCGCGCCGAGATCATCGCGTGGACATGCACATGCCCGGTATCGGGGTGATGCGCGGTGAACCAGCGATGGCCCGCAACCTGTTCGCTGAGGAAGTCACGAACGGCACGGTTCATCGCCTCCGCATCCGTGCCGGCACGGGCGGAGAAAATCACATGGAAGGCATTGCGCGGTTCGACCGTGCGGATATCGGCCGACCAGCCGCGCCAGATGCCGTCTGCGATGTCTTTCACCGCAGCGCCACGCGTGACCGCCTCGCCGGCGCTAGTGACCACGTGCTTCTCAGCCCGGAGAAACTTTTCGAGAAAGTACCGGCCTGATTTGTCGGAGACCGCGGCGCCGATAATCCGCACCTCGGCCAGGACACCGGCGTCCGACATCCTGCCTGCGATATCCGCCTCGGCCTTTTCGAGCGTGCGGGTTGGGCCTTCATCCTTTTCGCGTGCCCTGAGCGCGCCGGCGATCTTCTTCGCAGGCAAGCTCGTGACGGCATAAACGGAGACGCTCCCATCCTGATGGCGAGAATAGAGAAAGGGCTTGGCGCCGAAGGCCGCATTCAATGCCTCGTGCAGTTCCTCGTCGCCGACTGCATCCGCCAGGTTGATCGATAGAGTGGCAACAGCATCCAGGGCATAGGGTTCGCGAAACTCCGATAGCCAGATCTGAAGGGCAGCGGCCCGCTCCTCGCGGCTGGCAATTGCGACCCCGTCCTGGTCGAAGATCGGGATATCCGCTTTGCCCTTCTCACTGTTTTCCTTTTCGACCTCGCGCGTTCCCAGATAGGTCATCAGGCCGGCGGCCGACGCCCTGCTTGATACCGTCGACGTCACCTTGATCACCACAGGCTGCGCGCCGGCCGCGAGTGCCGCCCGGCCCGTGCTCTCAGCCGACGCCCGCTTCGCGGCGGAAGGCCGAACAGCGAGCGACGGGACGATACCAGCTCCCTTGGTCGATCCCCCTCCCCCGCCGCCCGACCTTCGGAGCTCGTCATCGGTCTCCGGGTTCGCGCCCGCACCAAGGGTCCCCACCAAGGCGATGATTTCCCGCGGCGCGGCCTGCGCCGGCTGCAGGATGGTGTCGATTGTCGTTTCACGGGCAGAGACGGTCGACATTCGGCGCTTGGTGGAGATGCCGGAGGGCATGGAAGGCTGTGTTGGAGCCTCAGCGGTCAAGGCGATCCTCATCGCTCCTGCCCGCCGGCGGCGCTCGTCCTCCTCATCGAGGAGCGATTTCGCCCGCCGCACCGTAAAGCTCTCGATATCCCCGAGCAGGCCGGACCAGTCATAGGCCATGACTGCCCCTCCTGCGCTCCTGCCGGCTGATCCGCAGCATCAGATCGACGTCCGCCCGCAGCCGGAAGACACCTTCGAGGAGACGGCGCAGCGCAGCGTCGAGATGCGGTTCGTAGCCGACGCGTCCTTCATTCATCGCCCGGACGGCTTGGTTGAGATTGATGCCGATGCGCCGCAGCTCCTCATTGGTGCCGCGCAAGGCCAAAGCTTCGGCCGGGCCGATTGGTAGCGGCAGGCCGGCCTGGTCGCGAAACAGCAGCCGGATCACGTCGCTGGCGGTGCGATCGTCGCCGCAGAGGTCCGCCAGAGCTTGCCGCTCCTCCTGCCTTAGACGGACTCTGACCACTTCGCTGCGCATCGCTTTCCTTCCTCTTGCCAGGTGCCGGAGGCGACCCCAGAGCGCCACCGGCGCGAACCTGAGCCCTGCTAGGCGGCGGGGCGACGTCGAGTTTGTACCACAAACTTGACTATCCTGCCACCTAAACCTAAACTATATTTTATTCCAAATTCATTATCACCACCCAGACACCCTCGCCCAAGCTCCAACCGCAACCACGCACCTCCAGCGGCACCCGGCCCCGTTAACAGTTGCCCGTTGTTCGCGCGATCATTGCCAGAGATATCACTGGCAATTGCCAATTACCCATTAACCACTGACAGTTACCCGCGCCGTGGTTACTCAATGTCAACGGGCAATTGCCGATTGCTCGTTGACCATTGCCCGTTGTCGGCGGTCAATCATCAATCGACAATCATCAATGGTGAACGAACAATGGGCAACGAATGCATTGCGGAAAGAGAGGCAAGGAAATAACTATAGTTTATTCGCAGAATGAAGGAGCCATCATGATCGTCACCATCGCCAACCCGAAGGGCGGAACCGGCAAGACCACTCTCGTCCGCGCTCTCTCCGGCACGGCCGCCCATGCCGGTAACGACGTCTTCCTGATCGATGCCGACAGCCGCGCCAACACGATGCGCTGGGTCACGATGTCGAAACAGATGGACGTCTGGCCCGACCGGCTGGAGGCCGAAAGCTGCCTCGATCCCAACCAGATCTACAAGCTCGCCCTCCATCAACAGCAGGAGGGTAAGATCGTCTTCGTCGATGTCGAGGGCACGACCAACGAAAACCTGTTCGCCGGCCTCTATTGTGCCGACATCGTCCTGATCCCGCTGCAGACGACCCAGGACGACGTCGTTGCCGGCTTGCAGCTGGCGCTGAACCATGTGCCGGTGGTCGAGGAGGATCAGAAGCGCAAGCTCCCGACGATGATCGTCATCAACCAGCACGATCTGGTGACCGGCCGCGCCAAGGCGCATGAGCCGCTCCGGGAAATTTTGCGCGAGAGCGGTGTCGCTCTTGCCAGCCTTCCGATCGCGCGCCGCGCGTCCTATCAATCGATCGGCGCCGCCGGCACGCTCCAGACATCAGCGAAGCCGGATCCGAAGGCGATCGCCGAAATGGAAACGCTGCTTGGCGAGTTGCTTGCCCTCTACCGGTCGAAGACCAGCGAGGCGAAGCAATGAGCGAGGGCGCAGACAGCAAAAACCTCGTCCTCGGATTGATCTCGACAGGCCGCGACCGCCCTTCGGTTCGCGAGAAGGCAGGGCCTGCTTCAAAACCCGCTGACGAAGACCAGGCGTCGGCAGCATCAGCGAAGCCGCCGTTGGCGCGCGGACAGCTCCGCGACATGGTGGCCAGGGGCGAAAGCCGCGACCCGGTCGCCGGCAAACGCTTCCGTGACACGGAGAAAGTCACCACCGGCATCCATATCCGCGCCGAGGTCCACAAGAAGCTGAAGATCCTCGCCGCGATCGAGCGGCGGAAGTTCAACTCCTACATCGAGGAGGCGATCGACGACTATCTCGAAAAAATCGCCGAGCGGATTCCCGATATTTCCTGAGCGGGAAAAGGAGAGGTCATCACGCACTTCGCTTCGCGGCCTCCCCGTTCGCCCTGAGCGCCGCCATCAACATCGGCCCGAGGCCAAATTCACCGCGCTCCGCCTTTCGGGTGAGGTCGCGGAGATAGCCGCCGGGCGAGGTGATATGCTCGGCGCGCTCCAGGATGCAGGCGACTGCAATCGCGGCATTTTCCGGCCCCATCACCTCGCAAGCCTCCTGATAGGCCGAGGGGCTCACCCCGAGCGCCGATCGGACGGTTACGGCAGCCGTCATCAGCTCGCGCCAACTCTCGATCCGGCCGCCGGCCGCGTAGTCGGCAATCTGCGGGCAGGCTCTCAGCACCAATGGTAACGGGTAAGCCTTCAGCGGCTCCGTAGTCCGTTTCGGTTTCTGGCTCGGCATCTCGCCCTGCTCTTTTTCTGAGCGAGGTTCAAGTTCATGGAAGGATTCGGGTTTTGAATTCTGTATGTGACGACCGTCATGGCTGTCATTGACGTCCGTTTTTTCTGCTTTTACCTGAATTTCCAGGTGGTTGATGATTTCCTCGCGCAGAAGCTCCAATTCTTCGAGAACCGCGTCGACGTCCTGACGACGAGGAGAGCGCGGCAGACGGGCTACGAGAGCAATGTACATCGCCTCGATCGCCTCCCAATCACCATCTGCTCCCTCTTCCATGGCGGCCGTGATCAGCTTGCGAACGTCGCGACGGCAAAGCGACAACGCCTCTTTCGCGCGCTTGAACTGGAGACGCTCGGCAGCGACCTGCTGCGCCAGGGCGGCCAACTCGCTCGCGCGGGCGAGCAGAGGCGCAAGGCTGAAGCCGAAGGCCGCCTCAATGTCCCCTCCCCTGCCCCGGTGCGCATAGCGCTTGCCATTGGGGCTATCGCGGCGCTCGATCAGTCCGGCGTCGACCAGCGCGGAAACATGCCGGCGCAAGGTCGTGCCGGCGATGCCGTGTGCGCGCAGCGACAGCTGACTGTTCGAAGGGAAAACGATCAGGCCGCCGCTCTCATCCGAGAGTTCATCGTTCGGATAGAAGCTCAGCAGCGCTTGCAGCACCGTTATCGAACGATCCTGGAGGCCGAATGCATCCTTCGCCTCGCCCACGTCGTTGAAGACTTTCCACTTATTGACCGCCTTGCCCGCGTCGCGGTCGGCGGTTTCGAGCTGGCCTCTCACCAAGGCAAGCGTCATCGGCCGCCCATGGGGCGTTGTCACACGTCCTATCTGCATTTTCTTTCACCTTTCAAAGGGCAAAAGAAATCCACTCACCAAAACGGTGCCAAAGACTCTTGACTGTGATTCGTGAAAATGCGATTCTCGATCTTGCTACAGAATACGAGGAAGGCTTCCACGGTTTACCGATTGGGGGCCTTTTTCTTTTGCGGATTGATCCTTTCCGTCGTCCTAGAAGTACACCACGTCAGCTCTCCATCGACGCCTGATATTCGCGATGAAGCTGCTCGAGTTTGCCGATCACAAAATCGCCGAATGCCGGCGAAGATTTCTCATCGAAACTCAGATTAAGGGCCTTGGCAGATCGCTGCACGGTCGCGAGTTTCTGGCCGCTTTCTGATTTGACGGTCTCCGGTTTCGCTCCCTTGCGCTTTGCTGTCAGCGCATCCATCACCATCGCGAAGCGGTCGTCGGTGTCAGCAGCCCGGAATTCCTTGCTCTGCAGAAGACCGTCGAGTGCCTTCGGCTTGCTTGCCGCGAGCTTCTCGGCCAATCCCATCCAGCGCGGCCTTCCAGCCTTCGGGGCTGGTCCAATTCCTTCGATGATCGATCTGGGCACCGAGTGCGCGACGCTCATGAGTTTTGAGAGTTGGGTCTTCTCCATCCCCAATGCGGACATTATGATCTGCCGATCGAAGCCGCGCTCTTCGAGTGCGAGAGCAAACAGGCCGCGTTCGATATAGCTAAGGTCAGCCCGCGCTGCGTTTTCCTGACCTTGTGCAACGACCAGTTCTTCGTCGGAGAGGTTTTTCACGACCGCCTTGACGGGACGCCGGAGTGCTGTGGCAACGCGCACGCGTCTATGACCAAAGACGACCTGGTAACGATCAGACTTTTCAGGGTGCGGCCTCAAAAGGACCGGGCTCCTCTGACCGGCGGTGCGGATAGCCTCCAGCAGTTGCTGGAAGCTATCGCCGTCATCCGTCAGACGATCGGAGACGAAGGAGCTGTCGATCAATTCGGGCGCGATATCGACAACGGCCGCCCCCTCCGCGATCAGGGCACGCGCCTGATCCGCGGCGCTGACAATGTTGCCCAACGATCGTCCCATGGCCCCAACGGCGCCCGAGCGGATATGCTGAAGCTTCTTCTCTTGGCCCGCTTCAGGTTCGTGCGCTTCCTCATCGGAGTTGCCATGTGGCAACTCGCTGTCTCGCCTGGATAGCATGGCTTTGAGCGTATCCTTGCGGCTCATGACGCCCTCCCCCAGGCCTGCTTCATCAGGCTCTCGATTTCCCCGTTTACGGCATCGAGCGACTCGATGGCCCGGTCATAGGTCGACCTGGCGAAGTTCTCACGGCCCACCTCGTACAGGGTCTGCTTCGACAAGCCAGCGTCGGAAATTGCCGTCGATTTCAGCATCGTGTTCGTGAGCACTCTTTCGCGAAACAGCGAGCGCATGAAGCCGACCATCTGCGCCTGCGGGCCGTCAGACGGTTCGTAACGGGTCACGACATATCGGATGAAATCGTAGTCGAGATCACCACCGGCATCTTGCACCACACTGAGCAGGTCGGAGGTCATAAGCAGGAATTGGCACATCGACATGACGTCGAGCATCTGCGGATGGGCGGTGATCAACAGACCCGTCGAAGCGCAAAGCGCTCCCAGTGTCAGGAACCCGAGCTGTGGCGGGCAGTCGATCACGATCACATCGTACCTGTCTTCCACGGAACCGAGTGCGGATGCAACGCGACCGAAAAATGGCTCCGTGGATCGCTCCGCGAGGGCGCGGGGCGTATCGTGCTCATATTCCATCAGCTCCAGATTGCCGGGAATAAGATCGAGGCCGGTGAAGTAGGTCGGCTTGATGATTTCCGAGAGCGGACGCCGCTTATCATCGTAGCGGATTGCGGCGTACATGGTTTCATTCGCCTGGATATCATACTCGGGCTGATAGCCGTGCAATGCCGTCATAGAGGCCTGCGGATCGAGATCGACACCAAGGACGCGATAGCCCTGGAGCGCAAGATATTGCGCGAGATGAGCGGCGGTCGTGGTCTTGCCGCTGCCACCTTTGAAATTGACGACGGCCATGACCTGGCAATGTTCACCCGGCCTGCGCCGGTGGACATAGTTCTTGCTCTTCGAATTCTCATCCAGAACGGCGCGAATCTGATTAATCTGTTCAAGGCTATACCAGCGGCGGCCGCCAGGCCCGATTTCCGGCTGGGGTCCCTTCCCGCCGAGAGACAGCTGACGAAGGTATGCGTCGCCAATGCCAATTAACTTCGCGGATTCGACGGAGGAGAACGAGCGAAGGGTCTTTTTCGAAACGGGTGGGAAAAGCGCCTTGCGCATCGCAAGCAGCTCTTCGGAGAGCGCAGCGCCATCGCCCGCGATGACGTCGGTCATCAACGGCTTCGGTGCCTCTGTAACGGCGACCTGACTACGAGCCTTCAACATAACTACGAAAATTCTCCAAAGTTGGCGAATAAGTCGTAGGCGAGAATGCTCCGAGTCGCAATCGTTGGCAAGGAAAATAGGGTTAACAAAACCTTAACGCGATTTGTAGAACCCAGCGATGAGAATTCCGGCGGAGCAGGATAGGTGATCCGGGGCGAAAGTTGCCATGTGGCAACTCGCTGAACCCCCTGGAAAACAAGGCAAAGCTCGAAATCCTTATCGTCGGGCTGACGCTGGGGAGAGGGATAGGGGTCTGGGGAAAGGGAGGAGGGAACCGTCCCCTTTCCTCAGGGGAGGGTTCAAGGGAGGGGCTTGCCCTTCCCTTGGGGTGGGGGTGTTTGAGGGGGCGGGGCTCTGCCCTGCCCCCTCATGGGTGAGTTTGAGAGGGGCTTGCCCCTTTCATAAGCCATGGCGGCCGGTCGAACCGGCTGACGTGGCTCCCCTTGCTTGCATGAGGACGAGAGGCAACCGAAGTCGCCCCTCGTCCTCATGCAAGCTCGTCACATCGGGTAGAACCACCCATCGTCCTTGACGTCGCGACCGAGACTTGCCTCCTCCGCCTGCTCCGGTTCATTGGCGTAGGTGTTGAACCGAACACCCGTTTCGACGCGGATCATGTCGATGATGGCGCAAAGGCCGTTCAAGCGGGCGTTGCCAATCTCAATCCGCGGCGGCTCGCCGTCCGCGATGAAGTGCCACGTCCCGGTGCGATGATCGAACCATTCCTTCGTCGCCCAATCGACCGAGATGTCGTTGGCGATAAGATCGATCCCATCCAGGTCGTCGCTATCGTGGGCCAGTCGCCGTTCCACCACCCAGATTATCTCACCGAGATCCTGAACGTCGGCATCGGGGTTCAGCGCGATCTCGCGCTCGGCGGCGAGGGCGCGGCGCGACGAGGCGATAAAGCCATCAAGCTTTTCCACCAGCTTGTCATGCACGGCGCGGCTGAAGTCGTCTTCGCAGGCCAGGCGGTTTGCAAGGACCATGAGGCGGAAGCCGGAGAAACTGGCATAGAGTTCGAGATGGTTGAAATCAGACATAAGAAGTCTCCTTTTCGATACTGACGAAAAGGTGTCCGCATCGTTGACGCGAGGGGGTCAGGGACCGCTTTAGCGGCCGCCAGCGGCGGCGAGTGGGGGAGCCGATTTTCTGGTGGCGCCCAAAGGGCGTCGCCTGAAAATTGGGGGAACCGCTCGTCCTTGACGCCGGAGTGTCTGGTGCAAAATAGGAAGGTCAGTAGAGAGGCACCCGCGACCCCGGCCAGGGGTCGCGCCCGCATGGGCCGGGGAGGTTTGGAGGGGGTGGACCACCCCCTCCATGGGTGGGGGTGTTTGAGGGGGCGGGGCTTTGCCCTGCCCCTTCATGGGGAGAGCATGAGAGGGGGCAAGGCCCTCTTTCAAAGAACATGCGGCCGGTCGATCCGGTCGGATGTTCTCCCACTTCAAACACAGAAAAGATCCGGTTGAGGGACAACCACCTTCCCCAGCTCCCTTCCCGCCCGCAATCATTCCTCGCGCGATGGATTAAGGGGCAAGCTCCGTGATAGTCGCGTTCAATAAAGGGAGACGGCCGCGGCCGCCTCCCAAGGAATGCGGTAGCCGTCATTCTCGCCGCCCGTCGCGTTCCTCCTGTGCGGCAGTCCATTCCAAAAGCGCATCCTCACTCCAGAAGAAGCGTTCGACAACAAAGTCGACATAGCACGTTTCCCCCACGCGGGCGATCAGCGCGGCAAGGTCGCCGAGTTCTTCGGCAGGCACCGCGACCCGCTTCGGATAACCTTCCTCGACGTCAAACCAGCGATTCTTCCTCACATCGAATGCCCGACCCGGTTTCGTGAACCGCGGCGGGATGTCGAGCAGCGTCCTTCTCACGGAGAAATCCGCGAAGGCTTCGTCGTCGCTCTCCAGAGGCCCGACGACGCTGTCGTCATGCGCCCGCTGACTCTCCGTCGTGCGCAACAAATAGGCTCGGGCGACGTCGAGTTGCTCCCGCTCCTCATCGATCATCACCTCGATCTCGCCAATCAGGTTGCGGCGGACCTTGCGCGCCACGGCGCTTTTCTTCGAACGGCGGCCAAGATAAGCAAGGCGCAGGAAGCCGTTCAGCGTTGCGATGCGGTCGAGATGGCCTTGGATGATGTCTTCGATCGTCATGTCTAATCTCCTATCGTTACGATGACGGAGATTGGCCCGGCCAAGTCGTGTGTCGGGTCAAGGACCGCGAAACGCGGCTTGCGGCGGGGGAGCCGATTTTCTGCCAGCACCCTCTTGGGTGTTGGCTGAAAATTGGGGGGACCGCCAGTCCTTGAGGCGATGCGCGCGGCCCGGACAATTGGCCGGCTGAGTGATGTACCCCACGGCGCAAGGCGCCGTGTCCGTATCCGGCGATCAGCCGGCCCCTTTGCCCGTCTCTCCCTCGCGACCGCCAAAGCTGTCCGCTGCGCGGGCCACATCGCGAGAGGTTCGTCACCCGCATGGGCCGAAACCGCAAGGCGGGTTCGGTGAGCGCAGCGAGTAGAGCCGTGCCCCGAAGGGGTCTCGCCCAACCCCTCCCTTTTCCAAGCAATGACGATCCGGACACTGTGGAAGCAGTTCGTAACCCATGCCAGCCTATCCTGTCGGAAGAAGAACAATCGAGGCTGCAGACAATTGACGAAGATCGTCCGCTTTAACGGCAACGCCAGAAATCGGAGACCAGCCAGTGGCAAAGAGCTTGGTGGTTCACCATCCAATGGCAGCAGGCCGTGGCGAAGGAGAGGGCGCGGGCGCCGGATGCAATGGGGCTGGGTTATCGTCGCCATCATCGCGGCGGGTAGCTATGCCGCAGAGCGATATCATGTGGGAGATAGACTTCTGCTCGCCGTCGCTGCGCCAAAGGTGGATACGCTCAACGCATCATTTCCTTATTGCACCGGGAGCACTCGGGCGACCTGCATCGTCGATGGCGACACATTCTGGCTGTCGGGCGAGAAGATCCGCGTCTCGGATATCGATACACCGGAGCTGAGCCCGCCGCGCTGCGAGGCTGAGCGGGTGAAAGGGGAGGCGGCCAAGCGCCGGCTCCAGGAGCTTCTGAACGCAGGACCATTTTCAATGGTCACGGAATGGCTTGACGAAGACCAGTATGGCCGCAAGCTGCGCATGGTGACGCGCGACGGCCGCTCTATCGGCGAGGTTATGGTCGGGGAGGGTTTGGTCCGCCGTTGGGATGGATCGCGGCGGAGCTGGTGCGACTGATCGATTGGCTCGGGAAACAGCACGGGGCGCGCGAGCAACGAAGCGACACTAATATCGACGGACGTCATCGAAAGCGGCTGACCTCGGTGAACTCCTTCCGCCGGGCGATAAAGGCGCGTAGCAGCGGCAGGAAGAATGCCTTGCTGAAGCGGCCGATCGGCGGGTCGGGCTCCAGGTAGAAGGACCGACCGACCCGATCGGTATTGAACTCGTCGAGGATGATCCAGAGCCTCAGATCGGTGTCTAGGCCGGCGCGGCGTTTCTCGATGGCGGGAATCTCGGCAGAGAAGCGCGCGGGCTCCGGCTGCTTCGTGCTGATCGGAAAGAAGAGGACGAGATCGCCGTCAGGCCGGGGAAGGCGAACGCCAACGGCGACCGGCCGCACTTTCCGGCCTTCGGTCTCTCCCTTGTGCGCTTCCCTCGCCCAAAGGTAGGGATAACGAATGACGGATGCGGTCTGGATATCGTCATAGCTCATGGCTTCCCGCCTTCGTCCTCGGCCGCATAGGCATCGACGGCGTTCTCGAAATCTGAGAAAAGGCTATCTGACATCGACTCGATGGTGCCGGCGGATCGCGCATCCGACTGGCGCATCAGCCGCTCGTAGTCGTCGATGTTAAGGAGGACCAGGCGCGGCTTGCTGCGCTGGGTGATCGTCACCGGCCGGCGCAACGCTTCTGCGATGATGTCACCGGACTTCCGGGAAAGATCGCTCGTCGTATAGGAACCACCCGAACGCGGCATGGCGCTCTCCTGTAATTGTTGCATTTGCTGTAATATACAGCAGATACAGCATTGCTGTAAACAGCCCGTTGCGAGCATGGTGAAAGCCTCCCTAGAAGGGAGGCTCGCTGCCGACGCGGCCCTCCTGTTCGGCAACGAGAACCGCAAGTTCGGCCTGTGCCTGTTCCAGCTCCGCCTGGATCTGGGCACGCTCCGCCGGATCGCAATGGCCCAGCTCGGCGCGCAGTTCCTCAATCGTGGCTACGAGTTCGTAGGTCATCGTCGTCTCCTTGACGTTTGTGAAAGACGACGCCGGGGGTCATGGGGGTGGGCAGGGGTCAAGGATCGCGGAACGCGACCGCCAGCGGCGGCGCGTGGGGGAGCCGAATTTCTGGCGCGGCCCGCAGGGGCGGGACTGAAATTTGGGGGAACCGCGCGTCCTTGAGGCCTGACCGCCAGCATGGCACCCTCGGACGGACTGAGCAGACAATTCCTCTCCGTATGGCACCCCAAAAGCCGGAGGCGGCTCGATGCCGTTTCCGACTTTCACAAAGAGGGGAGGGCAGGGGAGGGACTGCCTAGAGAATGAAGCCGAGCCTTTCGGCGATGGACGGTTCGTATCTCTGGCCCGCCTGTCCCAGCATGGCGATCATGTCAGCATGGTCGAGGCCACGAACCTCATAGCCCTGAACTTTGGCAGAATCGATGATGCCTTCCAGGGTGGGAAACTCCTCCAGCAGGGTTCCGAGCCAGATTTCCGGTGTCCCGAAATCGTCGTCGCTCTCGAAACCCTGAAGGAAAAAGGTGCGAAGCGGCGGGTCGTATCCGATGACGGCTTCGTCATCCGTTCTTTCGCCTTTGAGGAGCGTGATCGTGTAGCGGCTCATTCGTAGTCCTCCGATTGAAGGGTCCAGGTCGTGGTCCAGTTTGGATCGTCGGCCGCGGGAACGTCGATGTCACCGCATTGAAGCGCTTCGATGGCACTCTCGCGATCGTTCGCCTCGACCTCGATGGTAATCTGACGCTCGAGGCCGGACTTCTGAATAATGGTCACATGCTGCTTGCTCATTCGGTTCATCCCTTTCGCTTGCGAGCCGGCGGTTGCACCGCCGTTTGAAATACGTTGGGTTTCCGGTCTGATCGGCGAGGCGCCCGAGGCGCTGCCTAGAAGGCAAAAGCGGCCTGGCCGCTTGCCTGCACATATGTGGCGCTTTCTCCAGCTGCATAGCGCTCACGCCCTGTTTCCGACCAGTGCAGAAAGCCGGACCGGTCATAACGAAACCAGCCGTCCTCGATCCCGAAGATCATCCCCCACGCCACATCCTCGGAACTCAGCCGACCGGTATTGATCGGCCAATGCACGCTGCCCTTTTCCTGCTTGCAGGCGGACGGTGTCGAGAACGAGCGAATGACCGCGCCGCGCTCGTCGGGCTCGTTCGCGCCGACAGCACGCAGGATCGTTCGAGCCTCGGCGATTGAAAGGTATCCCGATGCCGCCTTGTCCGCGTGATGCGAATAGCGGCAGCCAAAGGCCACGGCCTGCACGATGCAGACCGGTTCGGTGAATTCCTGCGTCTGCAACAGTTCGCGCCATTTTCCGGCGGTGATCAGGTCGACGGCATGCCACCAGCGCGCAGTCGGCCCGGTCGAGTAGCCATGCCGGTTCGGCGCGCCGTCCGGATCGATCCGTTCCCCCAGGACAGCCTCGACATGCCGCACAAAGGGATGGTCGGCGAGAAGGGGATGGCGCAGCCCGATCTTGCGCGGCTGGTCGCCTCCAGCGGCGCAGATTTCAATCGGGAAGCGGAACATGCGTGACGGCAGGTTCCAGGGCGCTGGAAGATCGAATTGATGGGGAACGGAAAGAGAGCCGTTCAAATCGAGAACGCCGGTGCTGGGTGCGAACCCCGCTTTCACGAGCGCTGTGCCAAGCGGGTCGGTGGCTGGACTGTCCATGGTCTTCATCCTTTCCTGATTGTCGGCTGCATGTGCCGGCGACGCCGAGAGGGATTTCCCCTTCGGATCCTTGGTGGCGAAGCCTTCCTTTCTCTTCGGAATGACCCCTGCGATTTCCCGGACAGAGGGGGAGGGCATCAGCCCGAGCCCGCCGGCGGGCCGGACTGTCAAGCGGCTGGCGCGGGTGGGGACACATCTTCTCGGGTCCGCGCGCGGACCGGCGCGGAAGATGGGGCGCCATCACGGGCCGCTTTACCGGCCGGCCGGGCGCTGTCAGGATCCATCCAGGGTTTTCTTCCCGGCCCTATCCCTTCGTGATGGAGCGGGCCGGTCGGGCCGGCCGGCTTCATCCCGCGTGATGTGGGCGTCACCCGCATGGGCAGAGACTGCTGGCAGGCTCCGTGAGCGAAGCGAATAGCACGCGGTCGCCGCAGGCGGCTCGCCCGGACAATTTCTCGCATCTCCTGTCCCATCAGGGAGATGAATCATTGGCTGCCAACCGATTCAGAACTGTCGTTGGACAGCATCACCCCGATCGGCGACGATTCCTATATGATCACCCAGCCCTACCAGTTCTATGTCGAGCGCACCGAACCGTCGAAGAACATGGCTCGCTACTATGCGATGTCCATCGAGCCGACGCTATTTGGAACGGCGTGCCTGACACGACGATGGGGACGCATCGGGGCGATGGGTCAGGCGAAGGTCCACCATTTCGAGCGGGAAGAAGAAGCGGTGCGTCTGTTCCTGGACCTGCTTCGTGTGAGGCGCGCGCGCGGCTACCGGCCGAAGCCTCCCCGGACCCGCGTGCCATCATAGGATTTGAAAATGGGCCGCGTTGGAAACGCGACCATTGCCGCGAAGGCCAGCCTACGGGCATCCCTCGACCACCCCCCCATCTTTCCCCGCCCTGCACCTGAAAAGCCGGAAGCGGGCTCGATGCCTGCTTCCGGCTTCATCATGCAAGGGAAAAGCCCCGCCTTGCGGCGGGGCAGTTCCGGTATCAGGCTTCGCGCTTCGGGCGGCTCCAGACCAGGTCGTAGTCGCCGTCCTTTTCGCCCGGCCACAGGGCCGCGTTGATCGGGGCGTTGAAGCTCGGATCGTCGAGCTTGACCGAGACGTAGGGCTCGCCGTCTTCCGAGACCGCCTTCCAGCCGGCGCCGACTTCGGCCATGCCGGACATGATCCGGAAGTCAGGGGCGTTCTGAGAGCTGCGCTCGATCGGGACGAGGCGGGCCTTCATGGAAACCGTCAGGGTGCGGACCTGGCCGGTGATTGCGTTGGCGGTGGTGGTGAAGTTGCCGATGATAGCCATTTTCGAAATCCTTCCGGTTTGTTCGGGTCGCGACCATCGCGACCTCGATGGCTGTCGAAAGGATCGGGGACGATCGGACCGCACCTTCAGGCCGGAACAAAGTGGAGGACGGCTGGGAGCGGCTTTCTTGATCCGCGCGGAATGGCGGCGCAGCCGTCAGGGGAAGAAAGTTGCGGACGGGCGTTGCGGGAGGACGATCGAGGCGCAGCCGCTCTCCGATCAGACATGCCACATCGAGGACGTGGTGGCCGCGCCCGTGTTGATCAAACCTGATGGGTTTCGGAGATGGCGGGCCGTCATCGCAAAGTTTCACCTCTTGCCATTGCCAATGCAATCACCGGCCGCGCCGCGCGCTCGGCCCTTCCTTGTCCGGGCTCGCCCCGATCGAGCGCTCCTCCGCTCGCATCCCGCGCTCCTGCCCCGGACCATGTCGGCGGCCGTGTCGTCGCCGGTGGCGGCTCGTTGCTGGGGATGGCGGGCCTTGACGATCTCCCGCAACTCCGGCGGTGCGGTGTTCATCGCCCATCGACCGATCCGCGTCCTGGCTGGTCAAAAGGCGTGATGGCTGCGTCCTTCGGCGGGCCGCTCGTTGCGGGCCTGGTAACGGCCTGCTCGCCACAAGGCGAGGCCACCCCGCAGCTCCTTCCGGTGCGCTGAATGCGACAAGCGGCTTGCCGCGCATGCCGCTCATGGACGGGACTGACGTCCCGCCCCCTCGCGGCCGCCCGAAACAAGCGGTGATCCCAACCCGCAGCTCTACGAGCTGCGCGCGACGATCATGCCGCCAGGCTCCGGCACAGCCGCGCCGGAGCGACGCGCAGCGAGTAAGGCGCGAGCAACAAGAAAGCAGAGTATCGGAGAAATCAGCATAGCGCCGCCCGAACGGGCGGGATTTCGGGAATTCTCGACGCGCGGGAGCGGATGAAGGGCAGCCGCAGGAGCCTCAGCATAGCGGCCCGAAGGGGAGGCGGGACCGACTGCCCCCGTTCCCGCGCTCCGAATTGAGATCGCCAAGCAGCGAACGGGATGAAGGGATTGGCCGCTCTCACCTGATTATGGTACCGCTGAAGAAATCGACCGAATGTCATTGGCAGGCCGCCATTCGCTTTCGTCGGCGAACCTGTCGAACATTCAACGCCAGCGGAATTCAGGATCGGGAACATCGGAGCGATGGCTACAGCACCACGGACCTACGGCTACGAGACCCAGGATTGGCTTCGATCGTATGTGAGTGCCGACGCAATGGATGTCGTTCACGATGTCTACCGCGAGATGAAAGGGAGCGAACCCCAGCCCTTCAGCGGTTGGCACCGGTTCACGACGGACGCATTGACGCTTGGGCCTTCCCTTCACGAGCGGCTGCGGCAGCACCTGATGGCGGGCGGAATCATCGTCATTTTGGGCAAGCCGCACTTTTCCAAGGCGGACCTGTTGACCAGCCTGACGGCGACGGACGTCCAGAGATCAATCCAAGACTCGACAACGGCGTCTGAGAAGAGAGCGTCACCGCCACCTTTTGCGATCGACGACGCGGGCGGCCATGAGCGACAGGGCGTATTGAGCTCGATTGCCTTGGCGACGTCCTGGCGCCGCGGGTTGATTCTGGTTTTCCAGAATGCTTCAGAGTTTCGCGCTTTCGACATCGGAGCCTATATCGCCAACCAGGAGGTGGTGATCCTGGAATTCTCCTGATCGGATGACCGACAAATGCGTCGCGGCGCGCAGGTCCATTCGGCAAACGGACGTCAAGTCCCATCGATCGGTTCGACATCGCGCAACTCGACGAAGACGATCTTTTCGCTGCGCTCCTGTCCGACGAGGTCGAGGTTGACGTGAACATGGTCGTCAAACGGTGGTCGGCAGATTCGCCAGACGACGCCGACGCGCCCGACCCGGCGCTCGTTGCTGCCATCGATCGATGGCGATGTGCCGGAGATCCGCACGCGCTGACCCACGCGCAGCCAGTTGGCAGCGCTTGCGATCATCGCCGCCTTCTCGTCCGCGGTCTGGCGCTTTCGTGTGGATCGCGCCCATGGTGTGTGCGGATCTTCCGCCAGCAGCGCGACCTGCTCCTGATGCGTGAGATCCTGAAACCGCGTCACCTCATAATCGAGCGGCCAATCCTCTGGTGACGGCGGCGTCGCATTTCGATGGAAATGTTCGACTGCCGGCGCGCCGAACATATCGGGCTGAACACCGGCGAGCCGGCGCTGGCGCTGCGATCGTCGATAGTCAAGGCGCCATTGCGCATCGGGATGCGGCAGGCGAACGCCGTCGTCCTCTGGAGAGTCTTCCAGTTTATCCATGACCGGGCTCCTGGTTATGGGGTTGTCTATCGAGTTGGCGCCATCTCAATGCGGGCGGCGAATGCAGCCGCGTCGCGCCAGTCGTTGGGCGGACGCCCGCGCTTCCTGGCCGCAAAGCTCCATGCCATGCTGTCGGCGCTGAAGAGGCATCGCCGAACCGCAGGATTAACAAGGCTGGTCGTCTTGACGCCGAAGCCGTGAAGATGCAGGTCAGGCCGCTCCAACCGGATCGCCTCGAGCACCGCGATGATGGCGCGCGGATCGCCCTGTCGCTTGCAGACCGAGCCGACGCCGACCCACATGCCGGGTTCGAGCCGGTCTCGGTACTGGTAGAGGTGATCGACATAGTCGACGGGATCACTGCCTTGGAGCACCGGCATGATCGGCGCTGGGATGCCGCAGGCGATCAGCGCGTCGTATCTCTCGATGGTCAGGCGCTGGTGGTCCCGGATCGTGAGACCTGTTTTCGCCAGCATCCAGGGCTCGCACATATAGTCCTGTGCGACGGCCGCGCTGATGCGCACGATCCGCCTGTCATGCAGCCGGCGCAGTTCCGCTGCATAGTATTCCACGGAATGCCTGTAGCGGCCGTGCATGGCAAGCTCGGTAAAAGCCCCGCTATCGAGAAGGATTTCCGGGCAGTCTACCGGCTTCTGGCGCCGGCGCAGACGGTTGATGCTGATGCAGGCGCGGTCGAAATGACAGGCATCGCCCGGCTGGTGCAGACCGACGTAAAATCGAAGCGCGTTACAGCCCGCAAGCGGAGGAGGAGGTGCTGGTGTCCGTCCAGTTCGACCGACGGAGGCGCACACTACGTTGATGCCGCTTGCGCTTTATTGGTCCTAGCCGCAAGCAACTCGGCATAGCGGCCATGGATGGCGACCCGATCGAGATAGCGGGCGTTCAGCCCGAGCAGACCGCTGACCGTTGCACGCGCGTCAGCGAGTCGCTCCGCCTCGGTGTCCAAGAGCATCCGCGTCGGCCATCCCTTCACATAGAGCATCGGCGGCGTGATGCGGCGTTCAGCCTCTATCCGCTGGCGTGCCAGCTCCTTTGCTGCCGCCAGCGCGGCGAGCGCATCGCGGTTCAGAAGATGGGGCGCGATGTCGCCCAGCCATCGGGCGCCCTGGAACGCGAACGTGCTGCGGCATTCGAGATCGACCATCTGCCGATAGAGGTCATGCGTCTCGGGCTGGCATGCCGCCGCGTGCAAATCCGCAACGCTCGACATGATACAGAAACGGCACGACACACGCGTCATGCCGAATTGCCGGTAAGCTGGATGCGGCTCGACGCCTCTCGCATCGATGAAATCGAACACCTCGTCCTCACGCCAATCGAGGATCGGTCTCCAGGTCCATATTCCATTGCGGGGGTTCTGATCGGCGACGGCCGCACGCGCGCGCCGCCGGCTCTCTTCCCGCCGGACCCCGACGACGCTGATGATCGGCCGTTCCTTGAACCCGCGCATCAGCTCTGCGTGTATTTTCGTCGTCTTCAATTCCGACGTACAAAACCGCATGGACGGCGTCGACCAGCAGGGGACGAGTGTGACCGTGCTGAGATCCTCATAGCGCGCGACATTCGATCGCCAGCGGCTTTCCCATCGCTCCAGCAGACCGCCCTGCTTGCGGCGTACCACGACAAGCTCCGTTCCGAGCATGGATGCAAGCTGCTCGCAGACGGGAAGGGAATCCTTCCATTCGACCACGCCGAGATCGGCGTGGATCAGCAGGCGCGGACCCGCGTGGCCGATGATATCGAGGTGTTCGAAGGTCGCCATCGCGGCGGCCTGGCTATCCTTTCCGCCGGAGACCCCGATGGCGACCGGGGCATGTTGGTCCAGCATATCGGCGATGGTCGGCGTGATCGCGATGGCCGGCGGCCGGTGGAATCGCAAGAGAGCCGGCGCGGGCACACTGGTTCGGGTTTGAAGATAGATCGTGGTCATTTTCTATTTCTCCGCTTATGCGAGGACGACAGCGCACCCATCACGCAGCCTCCCGTTCCTCGGCTGCGGCCGGCTGCAGGCTGTGAAGGTAGGCGACGGCCCGCTGCGCGTGCGCGGCGGCAGCGAAGATCGCCCGCTTGTCGTCGGAGAGCACCTTCAGCCACGACTGAAGGTAGGAGGCGTGATCCGGGCGCGGCTCCAGTTCGGGCACGATGCCGAGATCCGCGCACAGGAAACAACTGCCAAGCTCGGCGATCAACTCTTCGCGGGCGCGCTCGCTGCGGTCCTTGCTGTAGCGGCTGAGATCGCGGCCGACGCGATGCGCCGGCGCCGTCCAGTGCGTGGCCTCGTGGCTGAGCGTTGCCACGTAGGAGGCCGCGTCCCTGAAGCTCTCGACGAATGGCATCTGTATGTGGTCGGTCGCAGGGCTGAAGAAGGCCCGGTCGCCATCGTGGCGGATATGCGCGCCGGTGTTCCGGAAGAACCGATCGGCATACTCAATCCGCTCGACGGGATCGGTAACAGGCGCTGCGGATTGATAGTAGCGGTCCGGCAGCCCGTCGATCTGCGCAACGTTGAAGACGGTATAAGCTTTCAAAAAGGGGATCTCGCGCTCGATCTCTCCGCCATGTCCGTCGGACTCGGACCTGCTGAAGCGGCTGGCGAAGACCACGGTCGCGCCGGACTCGCCCTTGCGCACGGCAGCGCCAAGCTCCAACGCCTGCTTGAACGTCATCCACATCGGCGAGGAAAACCCACGCGCAATGGTCTCCGACCACAAGAGCAGGACGTTCATCCCGCTATAGGGAAGGCCGTTGTGCCGCACAGGTCGGGTGATCCGGCCTTCCATGTTGGATGCGCGCCACGGCTGGACCCATGGGCGGACGCCGTTCGAGAGATCTTCGACGATCCTGTCGGTGATGCGTGTGTAAATGTCCACGCGCTGCGCTTCGGTCTTTTTCCTCATTTCCTTACCTCCGTTCCAGAGGCCGCGCCTATCGCGACCTCGTCACGGCGGTCCGGAAGCCGGAACCATAGGGGGACGGCGCACGCGAAGCGCCGGAACGAAGTGGAGGAGGGCGAAGCCCTTGCGCTGAATCCCGGTTCCGGCAGGACCAAAGCCGGACGGGTCGCGTGGCACTCGCCTTTCCACCTTTTCCTTTCTTGTTCCGATCTGGCGCCGGAACAACGAACCTGCTATATATCTGACCATCTGACTAGGTGAAGCGAATGGGCAAGCAAACACAGCTATCTGGAACCAACAGGCCGGTGAACCCGGCTATGAGCGGGCGGTGGAAGCTCGAGGACGCGAAAGCGCGCTTCAGCGAGGTCGTCCGGCATGCGCGTGAGGACGGTCCGCAACGCGTGACCGTTCGGGGACATGATGCGGTCGTCATCATGAGCGTCGAGGAGTTCGAACGCCTGACACCTGCCGCGCCTCGCGTGCCGTTCGTCAACTTCATGGAGGCTTTGCATCTCAGCGGCCTGGACCTCGAACGCGAGGCCGACCATGGCCGGGATGTAGAGCTTTGAGGGGCTGGCTGCTCGATACCAATGTTGTGGCCGCGCTGATCAATCCGCAGGGCGCACCCTCCGTCAAAGCATGGGCAGCAGGCCAGGACGAAGAGACGTTCCATCTCAGCATCCTGACACTCGCCGAATACGACAAGGGAATCTATAACCTGCCAAACGACCATCCCGATCGTTCGCGCTATATCGCATCGAGGGATGCTCTTGCAGATCGTTTTGGCGATCGCGTGCTTTCCCTGCGCGACGAGGCCGTGCGGCTCTGGGGACGCATATCGGGAGAGGTCAAGAAAGACACCGGGCATCCGCCACCCGTGATCGATACGCTGTTAGCGGCGACCGCAATCGAGAATGAGCTCTATCTCGTCACGCGCAACGTGAAAGACACACGCCATTCAGGCGCGGCTATTTTCGATCCATGGGCGGACGATCCGGCTGGCTTTCCGCTGAGTCCGAAGTCCAGAAAGCCACGATAGCGAGAAACCGCTGACCGGGGTATTCGACCGGCAATCGCGGGACATCCAAGCCTCGGCGACGAGGTATTGAAGAACTGCGGCGGCGTCATCGCCCAAGCCAAAAGAAGGCGGCCGCAAAGAGCGGCCGACGCTGGCGGTTTGCCGATTGCGCGTGATTTGAAAGGTCAGCTGTCGCGCTTCCCTCGGGTCCGGACGTTATAGATGAGCCTCCCCACGAGAATGACCAAGGCGTATGCGGAGAATGTCATAGCAACGGTCCCGGTGATTGCGGGATTCCGGAGATCATTCGCGATGGTCGTTCCAACTGGCTGGTCGCGCAGGAGGTCGATAACCGCCGAGGGCGCGTAGAGTAACACCAACACTACGACGCTGAGGCCGAATGCCCACAAACCTTGTCCAACGACACTTCGTACACCCATTTCGGCCTCCTAAAAAAATATCGCCTCGAAACACGCCTTTAGCGGGCCTATCGCCCTGCGTGTAGGGGCGAGCCCGTCATATCACCATATCACCGCCTCATCCAAGACTGCGGCGGTCAATGGGCGAATGAAGGAAAATGGCGGGGCCGAAGCCCCGCCTGATCGCTCAACCGAGCGCGTCCATCTGCGCCTCAGCCGCCTTGCGGTCGAGCGTCTGGCCGGGATTATCGACCGGACGATCGAAAGGCTTCCAGCTTTCCCCGACAGCTTGTTCGTAGGCCGCAACCGCGCCTTCGGCGGCCATGCGGAGCGAGAATGCCTGGATACCCATGTCGGCGGCGAACTCCCGCTTGCGCTGGGCGGAACTGTCGTACCCGACAATGCCGTCCCGGTCGTCGTCGCGGGCGTCGCTGGCGGCCTTGGCCGTAGCATCGCGGGCTTCTGTCACGGCGCGCGAGTAGAACTGGCCGGCGCCATGGGCGGATCCGACGAAGGCTCCGACGATGCGCTGCAGGTGGATCTGCATTGCGCGCTCACCGAGGCCTTCGGATAGAGCCTCCACGGTTTCGAGGATGAGGCGCTCGTGCGCGTCGCGCACGCCGTCGCCGTCGACGACGGCGGTCCCGAAGCTTTCGGCGATCCGCATCGCCTGGGCGGCATCCGGGCATGTGAGCCGGACCATTTCGAGGGTTGCACCCTTGCGGAGCTGGACGACGCGGGCGGAAGGGCGGGCGGTTGCTGACTTGGCCATGTTCGATTTCCTTCTCGGTTTCTTCCGAAGGCTTGCGCCGGCCCCGTGCCGGAGCGCCCTTCGGTGCGGTCGAGAAAAGCCGGCGGTCAGACGGTCGCTTTCACAGGTCCGGGGCGCCTGAGCGAGAAAGGTGGGCTTGCGGACAAGCGGGGGCACAGCCCCTGCGCGGGACGCGGGCTCGCCTTGCGAAGGGAGGGTGAACCGGCCGCAACGCGGCGCGCAGCGGCCTTGAAACGACCGGCCGCCGGATTACGACCGTGCTGGACCGAAGGGTGCTCCGGCAAGGGGTTGGCTCATCGCCCGAACCGAAAGGAAATCGATGGCCACGGACGTTCTCAACCCACCGGCTCCCGCGCCGATCAGCGACGCATGGTCCAACCCGGTCCGGCAGAACCAGATGCCGCTGGCGATCAGTCCGGATCGCAATGCGGGGCCGACATGATGTCGTCGAGCATTGGCTGTGCGTGGCCGCGCTCGACCGCCTCGTCCTTAAAGACCGCCGACAAGTTCGAAGGAACCCTCAAGGCGCGCTTGCAGCATCCCTACCGATCGCATCGGCCTTTGCCAGGACCGCCATGGCGCGCGGTAGCCAGGTCCTGAACGCGTGCTCCGAGATGCCCATCGGCTGCGCCGGCTCCCGCAGCAGTGCGACGAGATCCTCGAACAGCTCCGCCTTGCGATAGACCGTTTCACCGAACGCTTCGGGAACCTCGACCACTGGCCCGGAATAGGCCGCATCCGCGCCTTCCCATGCTCCGGTGACATAGGTTTCGCCGGCAGTCTCGAGATCGGGAAGCGCGCCGGTCCAGTCCTCGTCGGCAATGGCCAGACGGCAGGCGTCCTCCACGGTATCGGCAGAGTGCGTCCTCTGGCGGTAGTTCGGCACGCGGTATGTCGTTTCGATCGTATAGGTCTTCATGGTCTCCTCCATGGAAACGCGCAATAATGATGGGGATGGACGCCGGCCCGGGGGCGGCACCTAAATGTCGAGGATAAACTGCCCGCCCTTCGGCGGCGCTGGAGCGCCGACCGGACCAGGGCATTTTCGAAGAGCACCGGCGGCGAGTGCGGCATGCTCACGATCGACATGCAGCTCGGCGGCGCGATGGCCGGACGGCCGGAGGCACCATCTCCCGACGCCCACCCTGCAGGTAGGGCAGGGGACGCGGGTGACGGGATGGTCCGGCCAGGTTTCGCCGCAGCGGTCGCAGGAGAAGATCATGACGATCTCCGCCCGGAAGGCCGCTCGCGCAGAGCCTCGATTGCCCGGTCCTGCCGGGCGAGCTTGCGCGACAGCGCATCGATCTCCTGCTGCCGCTCGGCCGTGATCGCGGCGAGGTTGGCGCGATAACGGGCAAGGAAGGCGCCTGCTTCCGGCGGCTGGCCTCGCCGATAGGAGCGCCGGCGCGGATGCAGGTGCGGGATGACCGCCGTCATCCGGCGGATGATCTGGCGGTCGATAACATCGAGCTGGTGCTGTGTCTGCCGACGTGCCTCTTCCATGCGGGACAGGAGCGAGCGGCAATCGGAAAGCGAGTTCATGACGCTTTTCTCCGCTCCCATCCGACGAAGGACGACGGGCCGTCATAGGCGGCATGACGCCCTTCATCGATGACGAAGCCGAAGGGCCCGCGTCCTTGGTATTCTGTCTTCGGCACCAGAAACCGCCGCTCCACGACATTGGGGCCACGTCGACCACCGAGGACGGCGACCACTTCGATCATGCCGGCATGATGGCCGGAGGTGATCGCCGACGCGACGATCCAGTCGCCGGCATGACGGCGCTCGAAGGCGCGGCGGTCCTTGCCGCTCGATTCTCCCGGCTGAAGCGCACGTCCGAAGATCGCCTCCCATTCGTCCGGCCATTTGTCCTTGATCGTGCGCTCCGCGAGCTTGCGCTCGTAGGTGGTGAACAGATCGGGGAAGTTGAAAGCGACGATCGCCCAGGCTTCATCCTCTTCGTACCAGCCGGAACTGATCCGAAGGGACCGGACGATCCGCTTGTTTCGCTCGGCGGAAAGGCGAAAGCCGCCATGGCCGGCGGTCATGTGTGCGACGATGCCCTCGGCATAGATCGTCGCAAGCTGCGATGGCCCCCATGGCGTGCTGCAGACCATCCGGGTCTGGAGACGCTGGAGTCTCGACAGTTCGCGCTTATGCTGCGCGGTTTCCAGGACGCGCGACCGGAACGCGGCCTCATCGGCAAGTTCGCCATCATGACCGCAGAAGTGCTCGCGCCGCAACATCGACAGCGGTTGCGCCAGGCGCCATGCGCTGGCGAGAAATCCGCCGCCGGCGGCGCGTGGCAGCATGGCGAGCAAGAGATCGCCCACCCGGGCGACCGGAAAGCCTTCGCTGCTGGAGCCGAACTCGACCCCTGTATCCTCAAGGGTCGAAGCAGAATCGTCGGGAAGATCGGTCGCGCTCATGCCGCCGTCCTCCCCTCGACATGATCAGCCGCCAGCTCGTCGGCCGTGACTTCGACCATGAAGGCATCGGAAAACGCAGTGTTGTCAGCGAGCCAGGCGCTGGCGGCGTCCCGGTCAACGGCGAGATGAAGCATCAGCGCCGCAGGATCGTTCCGTTCGAAGATCCGCACCGATCCGATCTTCGGGCGGGAGGCAATTTGGAAACGATAGGTAAGGCCGGTGGAAAACGTACGAAGGTCGTCTTCGCAGCGGAGCATAAAGAACGGCGCGGCGCCGGGGCAGTCCTGGCCCGTCTCGCCGCATTTGCGAACGAGAAGGCCGGCGCCGTTGTTGCGCTTCCAGTGATAGAGCGTCGCCACATGGTGTTCCGGGGGACGGGGGTTTCCATCGGACCATTCTACGACGGAACCGATGGGCGCGAGCGAGATGATCAGGTCCGCATTCATAGCGTTCTCCTGCAGGATCGAGGTTGCCGGACACACCTCCGCCACCGGAGATGCCGGCAGCGAAGGTGTCGAGCGGGAAAGGGACGTGCGGCGGCCTATTCGGCGGCGATCGAGTAGGCCGTTTCTTCCTCGATGACGGTCTCTTCCGCCGGGGTGTCGCCATCCGCCTGCGCAGCGCCGGCATCGATCTCTTCGGGGGCGGCTTCAGCGGTGGCATCGCCGTCTCCGTCGCCCTCGGATTCGTCCGTCTCCTGGGGTTCGCCTTCACCCATGGCCACATCGCGGGCCTTGAGAAGGTAGGAAAGCTCGGCCAGTTCCGGTGCAAAGCGAGCTGCAGGATGGACGAACACGCCCTCTTTGTAATGCTCGACAAGCGCGGCGCGCGTTTCGCGGACACGCTTGCCCGGAAGGACCGACGCTGCGGCGCAGGATGATTCCAGCGCCGGGCGCGACAAGCATTCCACGAATGCTTCCGTCGCCATGTTCGCGATGAAGCTGTCAGCACCGATGGCATCGC